>Ga0326727_10007824_pt1 | contig 27759 bp, 32 predicted proteins | sample MB2enrmetagenome_FD_207643 | JGI IMG/M metagenome (GOLD analysis project Ga0326727, IMG submission 207643) | Lab enriched peat soil microbial communities from McLean, Ithaca, NY, United States - MB29MY | ecosystem: Environmental > Terrestrial > Soil > Wetlands > Peat | place: USA: New York...
GTCGGCCACCACGCCGATCTGGAGGACCTGGCCGTCGATGGTGGCTTTGTTGTCCCCCTCGGGGATGTCGAACTGCGTGGGATCGGTCGTGCCCTGTGCGTACTGGCTGCAGCTCGAGCCGTTGGAGGCCGAGGTGGTGTAGGTCGCGGTCCCGCTGACCGCGCCACTGACCGTGAGTGTCACGTGGAGCTGGGCAACCTGGAGCTGGCCAGCCGAGCCGAGCTCCGAGGGCGGCTGGCTCTCGCCGCAAGCGCATGCGAGCAGGCATGCGACGCAGACAGGGATCGCCAGAGGGGCTCTCATGGCCGGTGAAGCGTACTACACGGGCCGGGACCGGCAGGTGGTCCGAGGTGCCATCGGGGATGTCCGTGGTCGAGCGCCAATTGGTCCAGATGAAACAATCAGACCCGTACCGGCCGGGGTGGCTCCGCGAGCAGGATGGAGGCGGCCCGCCGATCCCGCGTCTGCGCGCCGCGGGCGGCTAGCCCTGCTCGAGCACCAGCTGGGTCTCGGCGGACGTGGTGGTGAGCCCGGCACCCGCGAACCATGGAATGGGGACGAGGGGCCGGTAGTTGTAACCGATCACCACCTGGACGACGTCCGCCCCGCTGGATCCGGCGGGGATGACGCAGTCGGTCCCCATCGGATAGGACGTCTGCGTGGTCAGCTCGTCGTTGGTCACGCTCCACGCAGCACACAGCGACTGGCTGGTGCCGTTCAGGTAGTAGTAGCGAATGCTGATGCAGCCGGTGCCGGGGGTCAGTGTCGCCAGGTCGCTCGGGCTGGGCGGCCAAACCGCGTCCGAGTCCGGACAGTCTCTGTTGAGGACCTGAGCGTCCCCGGCGGCTGAGATCGCCGCCTGCTCGATCGTGCCCGAGGCGGGGGCGGTGGCGGCGCTCCAGCAGCTCGTGTTGCCGGTCCCGGTCACGCCGGCACCGGTGGTGGGGCACACGTCCGCGGCGGCCGCCCGAACCGCAACCCGGGCGGCGTTCTCAACCGATAGACGTGACCCGAAGTAGCCGCCGTAGTCGATGCCTCCGAAGACGAGCGCGATCAGCACCGGGAGCACCATCGCGAACTCCACCATCGCCTGACCGTGCTCCCGTCGGTGGGTCGCCTTCACGGAACCACCTCCATCGAGTAGCTCTGGGCGAAGAGCGGCGTGATGTGCAGCCCGTTCAAGGTCACCATGATGGGGTTGCCGGTCGCGCTCTCGGTGACGGCGACCGTCACCTCGACGTAGAGCGGCGCCGACGTCGAGGAGGTCGCCGTGCAGGTGCCGCTGTTCACGCTGGTGAACGCCGAGGTGGCACTCTGGTAGTAGGCGCACGCGGCCGTCCCCGAGACATCGCTGGGGTAGTAGGCGATCGTGAGGCAGCTCCCGGTCGCATTGGTGGGCGCAGTCGGTGAGGAGGGCGTGGCCGAGAGGCTGGGCGGACTCGCCGAGCCGCTCCACAGGCAGTTGCTGTTGGCAACCGTGACCCCGCCCGCCGAGGCGTTGACGCTGTCAGCCTCGGCCTGGACGATCCCCTGGATGGTGCTGGCCGAACAGGCGGTGGCGCTCGCCCCGCCGGTGCAGCCGTAGCTGGCCGGGTTGACGCTGGCGTAGCGGACCCCGTCACGAACCACGGTCGCCAGGTTGTTGGCCGTCTCTTCGGCATGGGCGAGGCCGATCGCCGAGACGCAGAGCAGGAGAAGCAGCGGCACGGAGAGCGCGAACTCGACCATCGCCTGACCGCGTGGGCGGTTCGACCGGCAACGGGAGGGCCGGGCACCGGGATGCATCTACTTGACCAGGTTGCCGGGTCCCGACGAGGAGGACCCGAGCGCGACCGCGCCGGTCGAGGTGCCGAGCACGATCGACCCCGAATCGTAGTAGATGGTTCCCACCACCATCGGGGAGGGCAGGGAGTTGGTGCTGGCGTTGATCTGGACCTCCCCGGAGAAGGCATAGAGCATCCCTGCCGGGTATCCGCTGCCCGCCGTCACCCCGCTGCTGTCCACCCAGAATGCCTCGGAGTTGCTGTTGCACCGGTCGTAGAAGAAGAGCACGGGGTTGGTTCCGGTGGGCCCCTGCAGGTTCAGGGTGGTGCTGCCGCTCAGGTTGACGGACGAGCCGCTCGTGGTCGAAGCGCAGCTGGTGGTCTTGGCCGTCCAGGTGCCGCACGAGGCGGGCGTGCCGCTCCCGCAGGTCATGTAGAAAGTGAGCCCGGTGCCACTCAGGGTGGTGTTGGCAGCGTTCACGTCGATCCCGGTGCCATCGAAGATGTAGGTGCCGGGCTGGAAGGTGATGGTGAGCCCGGGGGCCCCGACCTGGAGTTCCTCGTACTCACCGGGGTTGACCGTGGTGGAGAGGTCGAGCGTCACGTTCGCGTAGACCCCCGAGGCGAGGGTCGCCGTGCTGCCCGACACCGTGAGGCAGTTGGCGACGTTCGCCGTGCCGGACTGGACCGTACCCACCGCTGAGCAGTTGGTGGTGGCCGCTGAGTACGTGGGCACCGCGACCAACGCCATGGGGTCGGTGAAGTCGGCGACCGCGGTGGTCCCGTACGAGCTCGGGGTGATGACGTTGCCGTTGGACTGCCAGGAGGCGGACCCGACCGTCCCCGAGATGTTCGTGGTGGTCCCCTCGACCCTGCTGTCGCTGCTATTGAAGGTAAGCGGTCCGTCGATGGTGAGGCTTCCGCTGGCGTCCAGCAGGTCCGAACTACCACCCATGAAGACGCTGGCGTTCGACTCCTGGTTGTTCCCATCCACGTCGACCCCGTATCCGTTGGTGGTCTCGATCGTGGCGCTGCTGGTGTCGTACCAGACGTAGCCGCCGATATCGATGCTGCCCCCGCCTGCCTGCAGGGTGTCCCCGGTGCCGTTCATCTGCACGTTGCCGAAGACGCAGATCTCGCAGGCCATGGTCGGGTTGGTGCTGGTGGCCCCAGTCCCGCTGCCGGTGATGGCTGCCACCGCGTTGGGGGTGATCCCGAACGGGTGGGCGCCCACCACGCCTGCGAAGTAATCGGTGGTCGTGTCGCTCACCGGAGCGCCCACATCCAGGATGCTGGAGACGGCGGGGCAGGTGGCGAGGGTGAAGCTCCCCGATGGGCTGGACGAGCAGGTGCCCGCGCTGCCCACGTAGATGCCCGGGCTCGACCCGACGCTGAAGGCGGTCGTCCAGAGTTCGGCGACCGCATAGGTGTTGGAGCCGACCACGACCAGGGGGGCGTGGCACTGGCCGGTGTTGCACCCGTCCGCGGTCGCCGCATTCACCTCCGCGGTGTAGAGCCCGAGCAGGCTCAGGTGGGTGGTGGTGCTCGGGTAGTCGATCGCCCAATAGGCCCCGGCGAGGGCGGCGGCGTCGGAGATGTCGTTGTCGTGCCGTGACTGGGAGTAGTCCATGCCGGCGTCGAGGGAGATGGCCGCGAAGCCGGTGATGAGGATGACCACCAGAGCGACGATCGGAATCACCTGACCGTGCTCGCCGCGCCTGCCAAGGCGGCGCCGACCCTGCATGCTCATCACTCCACCCCCCAACCGCCATGGAGACTCGTCCATGGCGACTCCCCATGCTAGAGACGCCGGATCGGGAAGATCCCGACCGTCGGGTCGCAGGGCGTCACACGAGAGGTCACAATTCGGAACGGAGCGGCACGCTGCGGACTCACGGACCGGCGTGCTGTTGCGGAGATTGTTGCGCCACGGCGCGCAGCCTGAGGACGTGCAACCTTAGCCTGGCTCCTGCGCGTACTGAAATGACCAGCATCGGCAGGGCGTCACTCCGGTGGCGCCGCCTTACCAGCCGTCCCCGAATCGACAGGTGGGTCGCATGAAGCCGCTCAGCGGCGAACTGGCAAGTCGCCTCCAGAACTGGGGGGAGATCGCCTTTCATCCCAATCCACAGTTCAACCTCCAGTTCAACCGCTACTGCGTCGACGCCGGGATGATCGGCACCCTGCATGAGGTCGCTGCAAGAGTCACGAGCGTCGATGACTGGACGCGCGAGATGCAGGTCCTCGCCGACCGCGCGCGCGCCGACGGAAACAGCTACCGGGTCCAGAGGTTAACCGAGGCTGCGCAGTTCTACCTGCCGCCCGACGTCGATCGCAGCGCGTACTTCGGAAGAATCGAGGAGGCGTGGCGCCAGTCCTGGAGCGACACTGAGATCGAGGTGGGCACGGTCAACTTCGGCGGCAGCGGGCTGCGGATCCAGCGGTTCCCGGTGCGGGACAGCAAGGGAACGGTGCTGCTCCACGGTGGGTTCGACGGGTACTACGAGTCGATCACGGCTCTGGGTGCCGGCCTGCAGAGCAACGGCTACGAGGTCGTCCTCTTCGAGGGCCCCGGTCAGGGTCGCGTCCTCGACTCGATTCCGATGACGGAGGAGTGGGAGCGTCCGGTGGGCGCCGTCCTCGACGCCCGCGAGATCGATCGATGCACCATCATCGGGGGATCCCTGGGCGGCTACCTCGCGCTTCGAGCCGCCGCCTTCGAGCCCCGCATCGTGCGCCTGGTGTGCTGGGATGTCATGTTCGATGCGCTCGACGTCCTGTTTCACAACCCGGAACTGACAGCCCTGGTTCGCAGCTCCGAGAGCGGGCTCAAGCAGGCAGCCGCCGCAGTCGACCGCAACGCGAGCACCGATCCGAACATCACGTTCCTTCTCCGACAGGGCTATCGGGTCATGGGTGCGACCACGACTGACGAGTTCCTGCGACGAGCCAGTCGGTACACCACCGCGGACATCTCGGACAGGGTCACCCAGGATGTGCTGGTGCTGGCCGGACAGCGCGACAGCTACGTGCCCTATGCGCAACTCTTCCAGCAGCTTCCCCTGCTCGGCAATGCTCGATCCGTGACCTCACGGTCCTTCACGGACAGGGAGCACAGGGCTGCCGCCTCCCACTGCAACGTCGGCAACGGGGTGCTGTCGCTGACGGTGATCGTTGACTGGCTCGACCAGTGCCGCGGACTCGACTCGCTCTGACCAGCCGCCGCGCGGCATGGGTGGCGCGATCTAGGAAGGGCTGGGGATCAGGATCGGGCTCGGCGGTGGGCTGAAGGAGCCGACAGCGTCCCAGTCGGACAGGTTGTAGACGGCTGCATCCGGGCCCGTGGTGGTCACCCGCACCGGGTAGGCGGGCCCGGATGAGGCGATGTCGACGGTCGAGCCGTCCGTCGCCCTCAGGATCACGACAGGCTGGCCGTTCACGTTGCCGGCGCCGGCTGAGGTCACGGTCCCAGTGCTCGACAGATCCGACGCGATGTCGAGGCGCGCGGACAGGGCCGCGAAGTCGTTGGCCACCTTGGAGCCGGCCAGCCCCTCGACCCACGCGCCGTTGAGATCCGCCGCCTCGGCGCTGGTGTCGCCGGCGGCGGTGTAGTAGGCCGCCGGTGCCCTGACGAAGACGTTGCCGGCCACCTGCGTGATGTCGATGGTGACGCCCCCCACGACGAACGTCCCGCTCCACGCCGACCCGACCACTCGGATGTCCAGGCTGGTGACGTTGTCGGTGAAGTCGCCGGTGCCGATGACTTCGTAACCGGTCGCGTTCCTGGTGGCGGAGGTGGCGGCGGCGAGGACCTGCGACGGCGTCTCCGACGCGAGGCCGGAGCTCCCGCAGGCGGCGGCGATGCCAGCCACGACCGCGGCCGCTCCGGCCACACCCGCCCAGCTCGCCCGTCCCGACAGGGGACGTCGACCTGGGCCGACGTGAGTTCGCAGGTCTCTTCCAGCCTGCACGTCGCGGGTGCGAGCCCCGGGTCCCGCTCTGGTCATCGCAGCCGCCTCCGGATTCAGCCTAGATCAACCCATCAGCCCGAGGCGCCGTTCCCTACCTGCGCCCGCGACGGTTGCCCGTGAGCAGCTGGACGACGATGAGGAGAACCACGGCGCCAACGAAGGCGATGATGATCTCGGTGATGGTCGCGTGGCCCGGGATGCTGAAGTTGACGTTGAAGACCTGGGCGAGGAAGCCCCCGGCGAGCGCGCCGATGAGTCCCACGATCATGTCGACGATCACGCCCTTGCCACTGCCGGTGACGAGGTGGCTGGCCAGGAAGCCCGCGATCAAGCCGATCACGGCCCAGATCAGGATCGTGCCGGGGTCGAGAGATATGGTCACAGAGCCGACAAACATGGATCTTCGCCTTGTGGGTGCGGCTGATGAGCGCTGCAGCGCTCGGTTGTAGAGCGGGTTCAGTCACCGTCGGAACCGCATTCGGTTCCGGCGGTGACGTTGTGGGGGCGGGAGATTTAGACCGGCCTTCTCACCAGGCTGCCGGCGATCTTGGCGGTGGCGATGGCGAGGACCAGTGCCGCAGCGGCATAGACGCCCATGGCCAGGATGTCGGTCCAGACCAGCAGATTCCCCTGGGACGCGGGCGTCGTCGTGAAGATGCCGACGAACGGGGAGGCCAGGAAGGAGCCGACCGTGAAGATCACACCCGCGAACCCGACGTTGAGCGCACCGATCGCATGGAACACGAAGTCCAGGGCCAGAAAGGCCAGCACACCGATGATGGCCAGCTCGATGAGCCGGATCACCGGCAGGCCCGACCGCGTGCGCGGCGCGCTGGTCCGGGTTGCTGGCCGAGCCGGAGCATCGGCCGTCGCCGGCGTTGGGCTGGCCAGGTCGCGGTGGTTCTGTCCGTTCTCACCGGCGACCCGCTCCTGCACCTGCAGATCTGTCATGGGAGGCCCTCCTGTGGCTTGCTCGCTGCGAAGCCGTCCAACCGGTGGCGCCCGGTGAAGCCCACGTTGCGGGAGGGCGCGCAACAACCGCAGCAATGGGTCTCGGGCGTGTGGGCCCGCGCCCATCGATGTGTGGCGGTCCCCTGCGTGGGTCCGTCAGCGGACAGACGAGCTGGTGTCCCGGGTGGACACTCTGACGTGGCCGGGAACCGACTCGCGCAAACTCCCCCTCCCGGGGGACGCATGCAGATGGCGCGTTCGGAATCCGCCGGACCCGACCGGGCGACGCTCCGCGTACGCTTCCGTGGTCCTGGCAGCCGCCGGCCGACCAGACGGAGTGACCATCCCCCGTGAACTTCCTCGAAGGCCTGCACGGAGCCGTCGCCATCGCTCTCCTCGGGGGCCTGCTCTTCACCGAGGAGGCGGGCGTTCCCCTGCCCTTCGCGCCGGGGGAGGTGACCCTGCTCGCCGCCGGCCTCCTGATCGCCGCCGGCGGTCTGGACCCTTACGTGTTCATCCCGGTGGCCCTGGTGGCCTGTGTCGCCGGCTCACTGGTCGGGTACACGTGGGCCCGAGCCGTGGGGGATCGGGGCCTCCAGTCGCTGGCCCGGAGGCTGCACCAGCAGCACGCCCTGGAGCGGGTCTCCGGGCGGGTCCGCTCGGCCGGGTGGGCGGGGGTTGCGGTGTGCCGGCTCATCCCCGGGCTCCGCATCTACACGACGCTCGTCGCCGGGGCCGTCCGGGTGCGGCGCAGCACCTTCGTCCTCGGCATGGTCCCGGCCACGGTGCTCTGGATGGTGGTGTACGTCACCCTCGGAGTGCTGGTCGGCGTTCCCATCGAACGCTTCTTCACCGCGGTCGAGAAGCTGGCCGTTCAGGGCGCCATCCTGATCGCCATGGGGGTGGGCTGCTACGTGGCCATCCGGAGGACGCCGGCCTCGTCGGGCGCGGGGCTGGTGCGACTGCCACGACTGGCGCGCATCGTCGTCGCGGCCGCCATCGACATCGGCGTGGTGGCCAGTGTCAGCACCGGCCTGCTCGCGCTCGGACGGCTCTTCGGGTTCGGACTCCAGGCCGGGTGGGTGGATGCGGTGGTCGCGCTCCTGGTCGTCGCCGTCTTCTATGTCGTCATCGCGCGGCGAAGCGGCGGCGCGACGGTGGGCGAGGCGCTGCTGCAGACCAGCTATGCGACCGGCCAGCGGCCCCCGCTCCGGCCGCGCGCTGCTCTGAGGGCCGCCCGTTCGCTCCTCTCCCGGAGCAATGACGAGCTGAGCTGGACGTCCGATCTGCTCCGGGTGCTGAGTGAACCCGAGCGGCTCCGGATCGTGAGCCAGCTGCTCGAGGAGCCGCGAACCGTCCCGGAGCTGGCGACGGCGACCCGGCAACCGCCCTTCGAGGTGCGCCATCAACTGGAGCGGCTCGCCTCGACCGGGGCGCTGGTCGTCAGCGGCGATGAGCCGCGCGCCGTCTACGTCATCCGTCCCGATCTCGGTCACGCCCTGACCGAGCTGCTGGCCGCGCTGCCGACGGCGTGAACCGTCCCGTCCCGTCCCTGGGCGGCGGGCGCCGGACCGCCGGTCATCGGCGGTTCAGGCCGGCCTAGGCCGCCGAGGGCCGCTCCCAGTGGGGCAGCTGAGAGCTCCGCGGCAGACGCGCCGGTGCCATCCTGGTCATTTGGGAGACCGCCGTCGCGATCGTGGCGGGATCCACCGGCTTCTGGATGATCCGGACGTTGTCCAGGCTGACCCTCGCTCGAGCTGGATGGGTGTCGGGTCCAGCCTCGGTGAGCACCAGGACGGGGAGCGTCGCGTGGGCGCGCAGGCTGCCACGCACCTGGCACAGCAATAGTCCATCGAGGTCGCGTCCGTCGAGGTCAGCGATGATCACGTCGGGTCCGACTTCACACAACAGTTCCAGCGCCGCCACGCCATCGCTGGCGGGCACGACATCGCATCCGTCTCGCTCGAGAGCGATCTCCATCTGGCGGCGCTCCTCGCCGTCGGCCTTGGCGACGACGACGCACGGATGCCTGCTCCGACGCCGCTGCCGGGCTCCGCTCCCTGGGCAGCTGGCCAGGAAGTCAGCCGGGTCTTGCCGGTCCGCCGCGTCTCCGCGCGGGACCGCGCTTGGGAAAGGCGCCATTGTCTGGCCCCCCAATTGTCGCCAGTCGGCGATTGGAGAGTGATGGTGGCATCGAGCCAGACCCTCGTCGGCCCGCAAGAGTACAGACCGATCGGCAGTTGGCCGTCCGGGAGGGGCGCCGTCCGTCCCTTCCCGGCGAGCTCACCCGGTTTCGGCGCTGCCTCTCACGCCATCGTGCCGGCCGCCGGCAGCCTCTCCGGAAGGTCGAGGCGCGCCACGCCGATCCGGTCGTCGGCCATTCCGTAGTAGACGTCGAAGCGATCGGGCCTGCCCAGGTCGTCCCGGCGGTCGATGCCGGTCGGGAAGACCACGTTGGCGATGGTCCCCTGGCGTTCCTGGGGCAGCTCGGGCGTCAGGATCGGCGCCGCCGAACGGTAGCTGATCCGCCGCGGGTGATCGGCCGAGAGGACCATCAGTCCGGCCGAGTAGCAGAGCCCGTGGGCCCCGCCGGTGGGCTCCAGCCGGTCGCTTACCCCGTGGTAGATGACCAGCCAGCCGAGCCGGGTGAGCACGGGCGGGGTCCCCACCCCGATCTTGAGCTGCTCCCACGAAGACACCGGCGCAGCCAGGCGGTGATGGGACGTGAAGGGCGCCAGACGATGCGACCCATCGCTGGGGCGGTGGGTCCTGCTGTAGGAGATCCAGATGCTCTGGTGGTCGAGGTCATCCTCGGTGGACGGGGAGCGGTGGGCAGCACTCTTCCCGTGCGCGCCGGCGAAGATCGGCCGGTGCAGCATGGCCAGCTCGGGCACGCCCGACGGATTGGGGACGAAGACGGGGAAGAGGGTGGCGTCCTTGTTGTCAACGCCGTCGAGCTCGATGCCCTGGTAGGGCCCGAACTCGGCCAGCCCCAGGCGATGCCAGTGGAGCAGATCGTCGGACACGGCCAGGGCGATCCGGGGGCCGCTCGGGGAGAACGCGGTGTACGTCATCACGTATTCCCGAAGGGGCTCGACGAAGGTGATGCGTGGATCCTCGCAACCACCGCCGCCGTCGGCGCGCTTCTCGTAGTCGGCCTCGGGCTGGAGGGCGATGCCGAGGCGCTCCACCCCGCAGGGGTCCCCGTCGGCGTTGAAGAGCACGCGGGCGATGCCGATCCTCGAGTAGTTGCCCCGGCCGACGAGGCGCGGAAAGAGGTAGAGGTGTCCGTCGGCGCCGCGCACCGCGGCCGGGTTGAGGACGCCCTCGACCTCCTGCGGATTGCCGGGCTCCGGGGCCATGATCGGCCACAGGCGGTGCATCTCGAAGGGGTTCATGACCTCACCGGGACCGCGGCGGTCTCCGACGCGCCAGCCAGCCTGGGGAGCAGCTGCTTCTCGAACTGCGACCAGCCGCCTCCCGAGACCACGGCGACCCTGACGCGGCCAGGCAGCTCGTGCAGAGGTGACTTGCTCGGCGCCAGCCTGCCATCCAGGTGAAAGACGATCAGCCTCTTCATCGCCCTGCCACCCCGGGCGTGCCGGCACCAGCGGCCGGGCCGGCGTCGCGGAGCGTCGAGGGCAGGGGCAGGGCGGCCTCCAGGACGGTCACGAGCGCGCTCGGCCGCAGCACACAGGCGCCCACCGCCGCCGGCAGGAGCACGACGTCACCGGTCGCGATCGCGTAGGCGGCACCCTGGTGCTCGATCTGGCCGGCGCCCGCGACGCAGATCAGGACGCGCGGGGCGCCCGGCGCACCGACCGTGAACGCAGCCTGGCCGTGGACGCGCCACAGGCTGAAGTACTCGCACTCCACGAGCCGCTCGCGCGTCACCGGCACGGTGGTGTCCACCCGCGGCGTCACTGGCCCGACTGCACCCTGGTTGAAGTCGATGCAGGCCAGGGCTCGAGCGATGTCCAGGGAGCGACCTCGACCTGTCGTGGGATCGACGCGATCCCAGTCATAGAGGCGGAAGGTCACGTCGCTGTTCTGCTGGATCTCGAACGCCACGATGTTCCCGCCGAGCGTGTGCACGGTGCCGGCGGGGAGGAACACGACGTCGCCCACCTTCGGGGTGAAGCTCACGAGGTGGTCGGTGAGCGTCCCGCTGCGCCGGGCCTGCCGCAGCCCGTCAGGAGTGCTGCCCGGCGCGAGCCCGGCGTAGATATGGCTTTCCGGACCCGCCTCGAGCACCACCCACGCCTCGGTCTTGCCGGACTCGCCCGGAGGCAGGCAGTCGGTTTGGTGGTCCGACGGGTGCACCTGGACCGACAGCATGTCGTGGGCATCGAGGAACTTGAGCAGGAGTGGGAACCGTGGAAAGCGGTTGACCAGATCGCCCATCATCTGTTCGGGGTAGTCCTCCAGCAGCTGCCTGAGGGTCCGGCCCGTCAGCGGCCCGGCCGCGACGTGGCTCTGATGGTCCGGCCGGTCGCTGAGCAGCCATGCCTCGCCGACGTGGCCCTCGGCCGGCACCGGAGTGGCGAGCAGGTCAGCCAGGCGCCGGCCGCCCCAGACCCGGTACTGCAGGATCGGTGCGAAGCGGAGCGGATACAGCGGTACCCGCCTCGGGTCAGGCACCGTCGGGGAGCCGCGGGCCGATTCGTTGCGTCGCTGGGTCCGCCACCAGAGCGGTCGGGACGGCACCCAGCGCGGCTATGTCGAGGCTCCCGAATTCCGCGCCTCCGGCGCGTCGGCCTTGGGCTCGGTGGGCCCCCGCCCCTGCGCCTGCTCCCGCAGCTCGTGGAGCTCGACCGAGTCGGTGAGCTGGTGCCGGCGCTGGCGCCGCCACATCAGACCGGCCAGGCTGGTCAGCGCGACGGTCAGGACGATCGTGATCAGGAGCACGACCCCGAGAGGCATGCCCACCGTCCAGCCCAGGTACTTGAGCCGGACTCCCTGAGAGTTCTGGATGATGCCGATGATGATGGCCACCGCCACCACCAGAGCGATGATGAGATTCCAGTAGAGGCCGGTGCCGCGGAACTGCCGGCGCACCGTGCTGTTGGTTTGTCCCTTGTTCACGACGTACCTCCCGACCCCTCGATTCGGATCACCCGCCGGATCATTCGAAGCGCGCCTCGATGTGCCCCGAAGCGCGGCCGGATGGTGGTGCTCACGAGTTGTACCAGCGGCGGCCGCGGCCATGCGGCAGAACCATCGCCATCACGAGCCAGACGGCCAGGGCGACGAGCGCCACCCAGATCAGCGTGTGCACGGCGATGCCCAGGACGAAGAGCACGGCGATCAGCGCCAGGCAAAGCAGAAGTGGACGCATCAGAGGTTCCTTCGAGTGACGAGGTTGGGACCGGGTGGCGGGGGTTGCCGCCCAGGGATCAGACGGATCTCCTCGCATGCTGATCGATGCCCATCGATACCACCTTGAGGACGATCGCGGCGGCAATCGCGTAGACGGCGGCGGCCAGGACGTCCGCCCAGACGAACAGCGCCCCCGAGTTGGTGGAGGTGGTCCTGAAGATGCCCGCGAAGGGGGCGGCCAGGGCCCCGCCGATGGTGAAGACGAAGGCCCCGAAGCCGACATTGGCGGCTCCGGCGGCGTGGAACACGAAGTCGAATCCGAGGAGGATGAAGACGATGCCGGCGGCCAGCCAGACGATTCGAGTGGCCAGAGGCCTCCCTGACCACTCCCATGTCGAGCTCCGCCGGGTGGCGGCTCCCGTGAGCGGATCGGAGGTGGATTGCGTCGTGCGCGTGACGCCGTGATAGTCGTGTCCCTGGTTGCTCACGACCTGCTCGTGTACCTGCAGCTCAGTCATCCGGGCCTCCGTGGTGGCGCTTCTCAGGAAGCCTTCTGAACCTGAGGCTCCTTCTCGGTTTCAGTCTGCGGTCGGCGGCGCAACAATCGCAGCAACGTCACCGACGCTGCGCGGAGCGGAGAGCTGCCGCGTTTGCACGCGGGTTTCCCAGAGCCCGAGCCGCGAGCGGAAGCGGCCAGCCTGGGCCGCGACCACGGGCACGTTGGTCAATTCGACCTCTGCTCGTGCCTGGGGTGACTGGCCAGCCATCAGCATCCGGATGCGCTCGAGAACGGCCTCCTCCATGGTCAGGATCTCGGTGTAGATGTTTCGCCAGAAGAGCGCCTGCTCCAGCGAGGCGGTGGCGGGATCGGCCTCACCGTCCATGCCGATCGAGATGTCTCCGCCCCGGGTCGCGGCCACGATGTCGGGCCGGTCGGGACTGGCGGGTGCGCCGTTCATGCTCTCCTGATACACCCGGCCGCGCAAGAAACTCAGCAATCGAGCGCAACCGGGGCGCGAGCCCCATCCGGCGGTGGGTGGATGCCTCGCGCGGGCGCGCGGTATAGTCAATGACCGTAGTGGCAGATGAAGCAAACACGCCATTTCGGGGCCCGCTTGAGGGCGAGGACATCGAGACCGAGCACTGGGAAGACGCCCGCCACTGGATGAGCATCTACGACGACCTGATCCGTTTCAAGCTCGGCCTCCTCGAGCGGGTCAGGAGGGAGCTGCCCAAGCTGCACCCGGTCGCCCAGGCGGCGGCCGACGAGGACGTCGCCTTCATCGAGGCCCAGATGGCCGGATACCATGACCGGCTCGACCTCTGGTACCGGCGCGTGTGGCAGCTCCACGGCCTGTGGCTCGATCCGGTTGATCGGGTGGTGCGTCACAAGGGGAAGGCGGCGGCGCTCACGGCCCGGGAGTTCGAGCTGCTGCAGTTCCTGCTGGAGCACCCGCACCGCTTCTACACCACGGCGCAGATCGCCGGATACGCGTGGTCAGACGCCGCACTGATGCCGGAGGAGGTTCGCAACTACGTGACGCGGGTCAGGAGGATCCTGGCCCGGCTGGAGATCCCCTGTGATCTGATCAACCGGCCCGGTCGCGGCTACTCCCTGACCTTTCGGAATGCGGACTAGCTGTGCGCCTCCCGGAGATGGATGACACTCACCCCGCCCGGTCTGAGCAGGGATGACTCGAAGCGAGCGGCCGCTGGGAAGGTCGGGCGTGAGGGTTCCGGCGCTGGGGGTTGGCACCAACCGCTGGACGACCGGCGAACCCGGCCAGGCCCGCCTGAACGAGACGCTGGAGGCGGCGCTCGACGTCGGGATGGGCTTCATCGACACCGCGGAGGTCTACGGCTCCGGCCGGTCGGAGCGGGCCGTGGGGGTGGCGGCCCGGCAGGACGGCCGGCCCTTTGTGCTGGCGAGCAAGTTCGCGCCGCTCCCCGTCCGGCTCACCACCGCTCGGTTCGACTCCGCGCTGGACAGGACGCTGATGCGGCTCGGCCGGGGATCGCTGGATCTCTACTACCTGCACTTCCCGTACTCCCTGCGCGGCGTCGAGACCTGGATGAAGGCGATGGCCAGGGCGGTCGAGGCGGGCAAGATCCGGGCGGTCGGGATCAGCAACTGCAATGTGCCGCGAATGCGGAAGGCGGCTGGCGTTCTGGCCCGCTACGGGATACCGCTCGCGGCCAACCAGGTCCAGTACAGCCTGCTGCACCGCGCACCCGAGACCAACGGTGTCCTCGAAGCCTGCCGCCAGATGGACGTGGCCCTGGTCGCGTACCGCCCCATGGCCGGCGGTGCCGTGAGCGCCGGCCCCCGGAGGAACCGCGGTCGCGTTGCCCTGGCGCGAACCCTGCGCGAGGTGGCGGCAGCCCGGGACGCGACCACCGTTCAGGTGGCACTCGCCTGGCTGCTCCAGCGCGACGACCACGTGATCGCGATCCCCGGCGCCACCCGCCCCGATCACGTCCGGCAGAACGCGCGCGCCCTCGCGTTGGAGCTCAGCGACGAGGAGTTCGCCGCCATCGACCGGGCGTCGACGCCGGCCAGGTAGCCCTCCATCCGGCGACGACGGAGCGGTGGGGGAGGACCCGGCGATCGAAGGGCGCCGCGTCGCGAGGACCTGCCTCCGCCGGTCAGGCGTTCTCCTCATCGAGGCTCGGCACGGCGCACCCGCGGCTCTGAGCCAGGCGGACCATCGCCCGGCGCAGCTCCTCCGACGAAGGTGCCGGGGGAAGGTCGGATCTGGGCCCTCCGGCGCGGGCAGCTTCGAGGAAGAGGCCCACCAGCCGCCGTGAGGCGGCGGGGGCGTCGTCTCGGGTCACCTCAAGGATGGTGCTGTTCGCCATCATCATCAGCAGCAGGTCCCCCCCGACGAAGTCCGGACGCAACCGCCCGGCCGCCTTGGCCCGCTGGATGAGCTCGACCGCCAGGTCGTAGGCCCGGGCGCGCAGCTCCTCGACCCGCTCGCCGGCCGGGAGGGCCATGACGAGCATGTCGCCGAGCCCCCGATCGTCGGCCTGCATGGCGCAGATCTGGCCGACCAGGCGTTCGAAGCCCTCCCCCGGGTCGGGCGCACGCAGCGCCTCCTCCGCGGCGGCCACGTATCGGGCCACCTGCTCGATCAGGGCCTCGGCGACGAGCTGTTCGCGTCCCCTCGGGAAGTGCCGGTACAGGGTGCCGATGCCCACCTCGGCCCGGCGGGCGATCTCTTCCAGGGAAGCCGTCACGCCGTGCTCGGCGAAGACCGAGCGGGCGCTGTCCAGGATGGCGACCCGGTTGCGTTCCGCATCCGCCCGCCGTCGCCGCCCCGATGGCGGAGCGCCGACCCCCGAGGCCGGTGGTGGGGAGACCGTCACGATCCTCAGTGTAGCTCAGGCGGAGGTATCCCTCCGGAATAGCTATACTGGAGGCATGCCTCCACTTACCGCAGGGAGTTCGCCATGGCCACCCTCACCGCACCAGATGGTTTGCCGTCCGCCTCGGAGATGACCGCGCTCCGCGCGCGTGCCACGGGGGCCTGGGCGCTCGACCCGGCGGCGTCGCGAGCCCAATTCCACGTTCGGACCTTCTGGGGGGCGATGACGGTGCACGGCTCGTTCGAGCAGATCTCGGGCGAGGGCAGGGTCGGTCCGGCGGGCGTGGTCTCCGGCCACCTGTTCATCGACGCCTCATCCCTCAACACCAGGAACCGGCAGCGTGACCGGCACCTGCGATCGGCGGACTTCTTCGACGTCGAGCACCATCCCGAGGTCGCGGTGACGGTGAGCGAGGCGGGGCCGCTGGCCGGCACGGCGCTGCATTCGCGCGGGACCCTGGAGGTGGCCGGGCACCAGCAGCCGCTGGAGTTCACCGCCGACATCCTGGAGGCCAGCGGTGACGCGGTGACCCTGCGGGCCGAGGTGGTGCTCGATCGGACCCGGTTCGGGATGACCCGGGGCCCGCTCCACATGGTGGCCCGCCAGGCTCGGGGGGTGGTCACCGCGCGATTCGTGCGTCAGTAGCCGGACCGCCTCGCCCCGGACCGGGCGGTCCAGCTCCAGGCTCCCACCGGCGCTGAGCGGCCGGTGAGAAGGACGTAAACTCGCTGGATGACATTGCGCTGGCAGTGCCTCGTGATCGACTGCCATGACGCCCGAGGGGTCGCCGACTTCTGGAGCCAGGCATTCCAGCTCCCGCTCCAGGGATCCAAGGATGACGACTGGTGGATCGAGCCGGGCGGCGACCACCCGGACATCCTCTTCCAGGAGGTGCCCGAGGCCAAGACGGTGAAGAACCGCCTGCACCTGGACCTGCGGCCGGACGACCAGGACGCGGAGGTCCGGCGGCTGGAGTCGCTGGGCGCCCGGCGCATCGACATCGGGCAGGGCGATGTCAGCTGGGTGGTGATGGCCGATCCCGAGGGCAATGAGTTCTGCGTCCTGCGCGCTCGGCCCGCCTGATCCGCCCTGGACCGGCGGGGTGGCGGCGGTCAGGCGCCGGCGTGGAACCCGAGCACGCCGACCGCGTGGAGCACGATGTCGCCGGCGATGACCACGACGCAGGCCGCCGCGGTGAGAAGCGGGCCGAGGCTGGAGAGGCGCGCCTCGGCCCGGAACCCCAGGATGGTCTGGCGCACCAGGGTGTAGGTGGCGAACGCAGCCGCGAAGACGCCTCCGTCGGCCGTGCCGACCCGGAACAGGAAGACGAGGGCAGCGACGCCCAGCCCTCCCGCGAGCACCGCCTCCATCAGCTGGGTGGGGATCCGGCGCACCCCGATGCGCCGGTCCGACGACCAGACCCCCCACCGCGACGCGGTGGGACGCCCGCCGCAGCAGCCGGCGAGGAAACAGCCGATCCGTCCGGAGGTCATGCCGAAGAGGACCCCGGGCGCGGCCGTGTCCAGGAAGATCCCGGCGGGGATCGCGCCCAGGAGGGCGGCGCCACCGACCGCTAGCACAACGCCGGCGACGAAACCCTGGATGGTCCAACCGACGAAGAACCCCTCCTGGGCGGGTGGCCGCCCCCTGTGGAGGAAGAGGAACCAGGCCTTGGCGCCGACCGCGCCGGCGGCGAGCGCCGCGATGACCACGAGCACCACCGGCCCGGTGCCGCCGGCCGGCCCGTAGAGGCGGGCGAAGGTGACCAGCGCTGCCGCAACGCCCACGACCAGCATCGCCGGCCAGATCCCGGGCACGATCCCGGGGATGCCGGCGTAGGGGGCGAGGCTGGTGTGAACGGGTCCGGCGGGGCACTCCGACAGGGACCAGGAGTGCCACGACCAGGCCGCCGGGTGCAGCGGGTGCGCCGATCCGTTGGCGCGGTTGCCCGCCGGACGGACCGGGCTCGCCGAGGGTTCGACGACGACCGCCGACACCTCCCAGTCGCCCGGGTTGATGCCCTGGACGCGGGTGGTGACGCAGACGCGTCCCGACCCCGGCACGACGCTGTCGATCCTCTCCTCCTGAGAGAACCGGTCCCGGGACGTGGTGCGCGCCCCTGTGCCCAGCCGATGGCCCGTGAAACGGACCACCACCGGCTGCGCCGCCCCGCCTGCCGCCGCCTCGAACCAGTACGAGAGGGTCAGCGACTCCTGGAGCGCCTGCTCGAGCCAGCCCGCCCGAGGTGGGGTGGTCGCGTCCTGCGCTGTCGGATCCGCCCGGGTTGGGCTGGCGCCCGGAGCCCCCACGCGAGGCCGGTGCGCAAGCGGGTCGGTGAGCCGCGACGAGGCGCTCACCGGCGCAGTCATGGGCTCTGCCGCGGCACCGGTCCCCGGGGATCCACGACCCGCGGTGTGGGTCGCGGTCGTGTGCCGGGAGCGGCGTCGACCGCCCTTAGTGGTCGCCACCGTCCATCCCCGGCATCATAAGCGGCACCGCCCCCGGGGCGGCGAGGGCGAACGCGGAGGTGCCGGCCGTGATCGTTGTCGCCTCAGGGCCGCGAATGCAGGCGCCCGTCATCCTCTGCTCCCGTCGCGGGTGTCGTTGGTCGCCAGGCCAGTATTGCGTCTTCAGATGAAGATCCGGCGAAGGAGACCCGCCGATCCGCTTAACCCGGCATGGTCCGCCCCGAGCTGGCCATCCCCGGCGCTCGCAGAACAGCCACCCGGCCGATCCCTCGGGCACCGCTCAGAGCACGAACTCCTCGCCCGCCGCCAGCGACCTCCGCCCCTCGGGCGAGAGCAGCCACACCCGTTGCCGGCCCTTGACCAGCCAGTGTGCCAGGTCGGCGTCCTCGCTCACGATGGCGGTCTCCTCCTCGATGCCCGCGAGGACGGCACCCCGGGGCAGGTGCGCGGCGAACTGGCCCGCCAGCGCCGGGGCCCATCGCCCGAGGCGGTCGAAGTGGGGAAGGACACGCAGTTTGGGCACGATGCCCAGGCCCCGCCGGGGCCCTGCCGTGGGGCGCATCAGGTCCGGCACCCACGCGGTCAGCGCCATGGCCCCCGCGCTGCATCCCGCCAGGGCGGCTCCGGCCCGCCACTCGTCGACGATGGAGGCCCACACCCGGGTTCCGCGCAGCGAGTCCGCCAGGTGGGTGGGACTGCCCCCGGAGAGGTAGATGAGGCCGGCACCCGCCACCAGCGCGGCGTTGGCCGGGTCCTCGGCGGAATCACGGTCGAGCACTCTGACCGGGACCGCCTCGACCCCCAGCCGTGCTGCCTGCTGGGCGCCCAGCGCGATCCACCGCGAGACCGACGCATGACCCTCCTTGCCCGCCGCGGTGGGCAGCTGCACGTACCTGGGCGGCCTGCCGGCGATCAGCGCGGCCTCGACCTCCTGCATCGCCGGCAGGTACTCCCCGCTGCCGACCAGCGCGACCGGGCCCGGCGCCATGCCGGTCAAAGGCCACACCGGCGGGGGAGAGGGATCCTCGGTGCCCGGCCGGCCTTCGCCTCTCGATGCACGATCAGCATCCTCCTCACCGCGCTGCCGATGCCACGGACATGGATGACCCGCGCCTCCTCGTGTCGCTCTCCGCGCCGATGTTCGCCGCTGATGGTATCCAGCCGAGCTTCGAGGCCGAGGTGCCCGGGCGGATCAGGCCTGCCGGGCCGGCAGAGTGCCGGGAGCCTCCCCGGTGCGCGTGTGCAGCAGCCTGAGGGACACCGGCGGGCCGCCGTCGAACAGCGGGGTCCCCACGCCCCCGATCAGCGGGAGGAGCCGGTCGCGACGAGGAGGATGGGCGCCATGCTGGGCGCTCAGTGTCCCAGCGCCGCGATGACCGGGGATTGCCAGACCAGGGTGCTGGCCGCCAGCGCCGCGCCCATGACAACCGAGGCGGTGACCCAGGCCTGGCGGCGTGCCCGGCCGGGGAGCGGCGGCCGCTCGATGGCGTCGCGGAGCGCGAGGATGGGGGCCTGTTCCAGGTGGCCCACGACGTGGATCGCCATCAGGCCGAACCAGAGCACGAATGCCCCCTGGTGCGCCGTCAGCAGGATCCCGCCAAAGCGCAGGCCGAGGAGCCAGAGTGCGACGCCCGTGCTCAGCAGGGCCACGGTGGAGAGCACCAGCAGGGGCCCGATCAGGCGCAGGAGGATCGGGGGTGGGCCGGCCGCGCGGTACCGGGGGTCGCCGAGGTAGTAACCGGCGAAGCGCCGTCCCGTGCTGGCGAGCTTGAGCAGCACCGGCGGGATCAGCATCAGCCCCACGGCGAGGTGGATCGGCAGCAGACGCCGGATCCACAGCAGCGTGGTGCCCTCCACCGCCAGCATCACCAGGAGCACGATCCCGGTGGTGGCGGTCAGCCGGGCGTTGGCCTCGACCGCGATCGCGGCACGCCGTCCCCACGCCTGGGGGCCGGTCACCAGCTCGGCGAAGGGGCGGGTCCAGGCACGGATGTGTTCCTCCGGCGCGGATGTCGTCGAGTCGGGCTGGTTACCCGGGTGTTCCTCGTCCATCGTCGGGGACGGTGCACCTCCCGGCTTGCGCCTTCCTGACGAGGCCGAGCCGACACGGCGGCGTGATGCGCCCCGGGTTGGCGACGGGGCGCCCACCCTCGCCGCCGAGCCAGGACGCGGCTCAGGCGCGAGCCGCGTCCAGTGCCGACTGCACCGACTGCGTGTAGCCCTGACTGTCGAAGGTCGCTCCGCTCACGGCGTTCACCTGGGCGCTCTGAGCCTGGAGCACCTCCTGGCGCAGGTGGGGGAGGGCCACCGAGGCGATGTACACGGACTGCGGATTGTCATTGGGGGACTGCAGGGTCTTGACATCGGTGATCCTGCCCCCGGAGATGACCAGCTGCACCTGCACCGGGCCGTAGAAGCCGGTGACCGTCTGACCGGTGAAGGTGCCGTTCTTGAGCGCGCTCGCGCCTGGTGTGGCGGTTGGGGAGGGGGCCGGGGAGCCGCCGGCAGCCGGGGGCGCACCCGAGGCCGTCGGTGTCGGCGTCGATCCCGACGCGGAAGAGGCGGGTGGGGGCGGCGCGGCCGCCGTGCTCAGCGAGCTGGATGGCGGGGTGCGGAAGTTCAGGGCCAGGACCACGGCTGCGGCCAGGGCGCTCAGCGTCGCGCCGGTGCGGACGGACATGCTTGGAACCTCAGCTCAGTAGCGCGAAGCGCTCGACGTGAACCTGTCGCGCCGGGACCTTGAGAGCGCGCAGGCTGGTCATGACGGTCTCGACCATCTCCCGCGGGCCGCAGACGAACACGTCGCGCTCCCGCAGGTCCGGCACGGCGGCGAGCAGGAAGCGCGGACCGAGGGGGTGGGGATGCACGTCCTCGCCTCGCCGGCCGACGATGTAATGGATGACGCCCCCGCGCGCGGCGACCAGCTGGTCGAGCTCGGCCCTGAAGATCACGTCCGCCCAGGATCGGGCCCGATACAGGAGGGTGAGCGACTGCTTGCGCTGCGGCATCTCCTCGATCAGCGCCCGCAACGGGGTGACCCCGATGCCGCCCGCGATGAGCAGCGAGCGCGGGCGCCGGCGTCGCACCGCGGTGAACACGCCGTAGGGGCCGTCCACGAGCACGCGCGTCCCGGGAGTCAGGTGGCGCAGCGAGCGCGTGAAGCCTCCCACCTCCTTGACGGTGATGCGCAGGTACTCGCCGTTGGGCGCTGCCGAGAGCGAGAACGGGTGGACCTGCCACCGGAGGCCCGGGGCGAGGAAGCGGAACCTGAAGAACTGACCGGCGCGCACCGGGAGCTCCTCGAGGGCGCGCCCGTGGATGTAGATCGAGACGACGCCCTGGGCCTCCTCCACGATCGATCGGACTCTGAGCCGGTGGCGGAGGGCCATCCTCGCCGGAGCGATGACACGGAATCCAATCACCAGGCCGGCCGCGACCGCGTAGAGGGACACCCAGTAGCCGAGCGCCACCGGGTCGTGGACAAAGTCGGTGCCCGCGGCCAGCTGGTGAGCGAAGCTCAGGGCGATCGCGAGATAGACGAGGAGGTGCAGCGCATGCCAGCCCTCGTGCGAGAGATGGCGCCGCGCCGCCCGCACCGAGGCGACAGCGACGAGCACGAAGAGCGCCGCGCCGACGTACGCCATAGCCATGTAGGGATAGGTGGTCAGGAAGGTCGAGGTCTGGGTGGCGAGGGAGCGGCCGTCGGCGAGCCCGTATCCCGCTGTCGTGAGGACGACATGGGCGAGGATCAGGTCGACGGTGGCGAAGCCCATCCAGCGGTGCCATCCCGCGATCCGGTCGATCCCGAAGAGGCTGTCCACCCAGGGGCTCCTGGACATCAGGACCACCTGGACGAGCGCTGTGTACGTGCCCAGCAGCGCCGAGAGCTGGCCCACTGCGATCAGCACCGCGGCCGGGTCGGTGAGGCGGGGCAACTGCCCGTGCCGGACCCAGAGGGTCACGATCAGGGCGGCATTGCCGCCGACCACCAGGAGGACGTCACTGCTGCGAAGGCCCCAGGTGCGCGGCACCCGCAATGAGCGCCGGACGGACGCCGGGACGGGCCGCGCCGCGGCGGGGAAGGAGGTTCTCGACGAGGCGGACTGGGTCATGCGGGCCAGCCTGTCCCCCTACGCTGACGGGAGCCTGACGGCATCGGCGGCGCGGCCGAGGGCCTTGGTCACGGTGCTCCGTCGCCTTCAGGGTCCCGCAAGGCTGGCACTCCAGGATGCTCACCGTGGTCGATCACGCTCTCGAGTCGGGCCGTCCCCGGACGGGCCGGCTGGGAGGTACGGTTGGGGCGATGCGCCTTCTCCTTGCCGAGGACGACGCGGCGCTTCTCGCCGTGCTCGCCCGCGGCCTTCGCCAGAGCGGGTACCTGGTCGACACCGCCGAGAGCGGCGACGACGCCCTGCACATGCTCAGGGTCGGCGACTTCGCCGCCGCCGTGCTCGACTGGCGGATGCCGGGTCTCGATGGCGCCGAGGTGATCGCCGAGGCGCGTCGCCTCGGGCTGCGCCTCCCCATCCTGATGCTCACCGCGCGCGACACGCTCCCCGACCGGGTTCGCGGGCTCGACGCCGGCGCCGACGACTACCTTGTCAAGCCGTTCGACTTTGAGGAGCTGCTGGCCCGGCTCCGGGCCCTATTGCGGCGGGGGGGTTCCACTGCAGGACCCATCCTCCGTGTCGCGGGGCTGGAGCTGGACCCGGCGACGCACGAGGTCCGGAGTGGTGGGAGGCCGGTCGTCCTCACCCCGCGCGAATACGACATCCTGGAGCTCCTGATGCGGCGAGCCGGAATGGTGGTCACGAGGCAGAGCATCGCCGAGCACGTGTGGCCCGACGCGGCCGCGAGCTGGAACGCCATGGAGGCGCACATGGCCCGGCTCCGCGCCAAGCTGGGCGGTGGCGCCGGGGTGAGCATCGTCGCGGTTCGCGGGACCGGATACCGGCTGGTCGGCGGATGACCACGGGGGCGGGAAGCCGGCTGCGCCGGGACGCGCTGCGGACCGCCTCTCTGGCCACGGTCCTCGTGGCGCTGGGACTGAGCGGCCTGCTCACCGCCACCGACGGCATCGTCTCCCACAATCTGACCGCCGCCATCGACGGGCGCCTCAGCCAGTGGATGACGGAGGTCGCCGCCCAACCGGCCCTCGCCGCGACCGAGACCGATCCCGACCACGATTTCGACGAGCCCGTCCTCTCCTGGGCGATCCAGGCAGATGGTCAGTGCCGTGCCATCGGCGGAGCTCCCAGCCTGCCCGCCCACCTGTGCGCGACCATGGCGCCGACCACGGCCGTTGTCGCGGGCACCCCGTTCCGGTTGCTGGGCCGCCGGACGGCAGAGGGCGGCCTCGTGGTCGGGGCCAGCCTGGCCGCGGCCGCCCAGCAGATGGGCGACCTGGTGCTCGCCGAGTTCCTGGTGGGTCCGCTCCTTCTTCTGCTCGTCTTCGGCGGGGCCTTCGCGGTCGGCAGCCGGGTCGGCGGGCCGCTCGAGCGGATGCGCCAGCGGCAGCTCGCCTTCACGGCCGACGCCTCGCACGAGCTGCGAACGCCGCTCACCGTCATGCAGGCCGAGGCCAGCCTGGCGCTGTCCGGCAGCGACCGCGACCTGCGTCCCGCCCTGCGCCGGTTCAGCGGTGAGATTGGCCGGATGCGCCAGATCGTCGAGGATCTGCTCTGGCTTGCCCGCGTCGACTCGGAGCCCAGGTCCCCCCGTCCCGTGTTGATCGATCTCGGTACGGCCACACGTCTCGCCGCCGACCGGTTCAGCACGGTGGCGGCGGCGCGGTCCCTCTCGCTCACCGTGGTCGCGCCGCAGAGCGTCCTGCCCATCTCGATCCCGGCCGATTGGCTGGACCGCCTGGTGGGTGTTCTGGTGGACAACGCGTGCCGGCACGCCCACAGCGCGGTGCGCGTCGAGGTACGTGCGGTGGAGGGAGGGCGGGCGGAGCTGTCGGTGACCGACGATGGGGAGGGCGTACCGGAACAGGAACTGCCTCGGCTGTTCGACCGCTTCCATCGGGGCACCTCCCTGGGCGAGGGCGCCGGTCTGGGTCTCGCCATCGCGGACCAGGTGGTGCGCGCCAGCCATGGCCATTGGCGCGTCACCAATCCCGGGGCGGGAGGGGCGCGGTTCGCTGTGGTCTGGCCGCTGGCCAAGGACGCCAGTGAGAGAGCGCGCGCCGGCGAGGCGTCCCCGGACGGCCCGGCCTGAGTGATGTGAGCGAGGGGCGGAGGGACCACGCTGCCGCTCCTCGGAAGGGTTCCGGCTGAGCCCCTCCGAGGGCTGCAGGCGCCGTCGCTCCCAACTCAGACGTGGTCTGCCGTGGGGGTGGATGCCGGTCAGCGGGCGCGCGGCATCCAGGAGAATCGAAGGAGTGCCACCAGAAGCCCGCCCGCGGCCCACGCGCCCAGCACCAGCAGGTCGCCGCCGCTGATGCCGGCACCGGTGGTGGTGGGGTCGAAGCACACCCGGAGAGCGTCGGCGAGGGGCCGGGCCGGCAGGAAGCTGGCAACGTCGGCGAGCCAGTGGGGGACGTCGTTGAGGGGAACGAAGATGCCCGAGATGAACGAGAGCGGGAGCAGGGTGAGCTGCACGATGGGCTGGGCCGCATCCGCGCTGCGCACGAAGCCGGCCACCGCGAAGGCGACGCAGCAGAAGCTGACCGCGCCCACCGCGGTGGTGAGGGCGACTCCCGGGATGGTGTGGGTCGGGACCGGGCTGCCGTAGAAGACGGCGCCGATCGCGAGCAGCAGGGCGCACATGAAGAAGGCGGCGACCACGGCGACCAGGGCGCGGCCGGCGATGGGCACCAGCGCGGGGATGGGGGTTGCCCGGCGGCGCTTGAAGATGCCGTTCTCTCGCTGCTGGACCACGGCCACGACCAGGCTGCCGTAGGCGGCGGAGATGATCCCGAAGGCGGTGAAGCCGGGGATGTAGTAGGTGGACTCCTTGACCAGGGCGCCACTCGGGAGCGGCACCGTCCCGTTGCCGAAGAGGGTGATGAAGATCACCAGGAAGAGCACCGGCATGAGGACGGTCGCCCAGCGTGCCTGGCGGCTCCGGGAGAAGGCGATGAGGTCGAAGCGGAACTGGTGGCCGATCAGGCCCAGCGTTTCCGGCAGGGAGCGGCCGCTGGGGCGATCGGTGGTCGCGGTGACGATGCTCATGCGGCGTCCCCTTCGGTGAGCTCGAGGTAGATCTCCTCGAGGCTGGGCTGCCGGACCTCGAGATCGCGGACCGGCAGGTCGTGCTGGTCGGACCAGGTGGCCAGGGCAACGGTGTCGGCGAGCGGATCGGCGGTCGACAGGTGCAACCTCCCATCGCCGTTCTCCGCGGTGCGGCTCGCCAGGGTTGCGGGCAGCGCGCTCCAGGTCGCTGGCGGGACGAGCCGGAACGAGAGGGTGGCGGGGCGCGTATCCCGGCCGGCCAGCGTCCGCGGCGGACCCTCGGCGACGATCGCGCCGCGGGAGATGACCACGATGCGGTCCGCCAGAGCCTCCGCCTCGTCCATGTAATGGGTGGTGAGGAAGATGGTCGTGCCCAACCGGCGCAGTCCCGCGATCACCTCCCAGCTCTGACGCCGGGCGGCGGGATCGAACCCGGTGGTGGGCTCGTCGAGGAAGAGCAGCTCGGGGTCGCCGATCAGGCCGATGGCGACCTCCAGCCGGCGGCGCTGCCCACCGCTCAGCTGGGAGCCTCGGGCGTCGCAGCGGTCAGCCAGCCCCACCATCTCCAGGGTCTCCATCACCGGCCGCGGCCGGCGGTGGTAGCCGGCGTACAGCTCCAGCACCTCGCGGGCGGTGAGGTCGGGTTCGACCGTCGACTCCTGGAGCACGACGCCGATGCGGTCGCGCCACGACAGCGGGGCGCAGCCGGGGTCCTCACCGAGGACGCGTGCGTCGCCGCCGGTGCGCTGGCGGTAGCCCTCCAGGATCTCCACGGTGGTCGTCTTGCCGGCGCCGTTGGGGCCGAGGAAGGCGACGATCTCGCCGCGCCGGATGTCCACGTCGATGCCCCGCACCGCCTCCAGGGCGCCGTAGGACATGCGCAGCCCGCGCACGCTGATGGCGGCGTCCGGATCGAGAGCTGAACCGATGGCCACACCGCCCGCGGGTGCCGCGGTGGCGGCCTCGCGGCGCCGCGCGGCTCTCCGCTGGAGGTATCCGGTGATCCCCCGATACATCATGATCATCGCGCGCTCTCCCGTCGGACGTTGAACGATTGCGCGTCCCACGCTACCGGCGGCTGGCCGCCCTCACAACGGCCCGCGGGTGGAAAGTCGACCGGCGTGCGCTCCACCCTCGGGTGGAGGCGCGACCCCCGGGCGCCGTGGCTCTCCACCCGGGCGCCGATGACAGCGCGGGCGGCGCCTATGATCCTGGAACCATGAGTCGCGCGCGAGACCCGGGATCGTGACCCACTTCCTCGCGGCATCGGGCCGATCCCGCCGCATCGCCATTCTCAGCGTCGTCGCGCTGCTCGTCACCATCGACGAGGTCGAGCAGCCGCACGTCGCGGCTTCGGTCCTGGTGCTCACCGCGGTGATGCTGGTGGGGTGGATGGGACAGGCACTGCGGCCCCACCCGGCGTGGCTGGTTCTGCTCGCCGGCTCCGCCATCGCGCTGGAGGTGACGAACTACGAGCAGGGGAGCCTGGCCTGCGCCGTCGGGGTCGTCTTCGCCCTGATCTACCTCGCCCGCTACCCTCGGCAGTGGGGGCTCCCCGCCGCCCTGGCCCTGGTGGTGGCCTTCGTCACCCTGGATCGCATCCAGTCGCCCGACGAGCCGCTGGCGGGCACGGCCCTCAACATCTTCGCCCTGGCAGCGGCGTACGGGATCTCGTTCGCCTTCTGGCAGCTCCACCGTGAGCAGGCGAAGACGCGCGCCGCGCTGGAGGAGCTGCGTGCGGCGCGCGAGGGCCAGCTCGAGGCCGCCCGCACCGAGGAGAGGGCGCGCCTGGCCCGGGAGATCCATGACGTCCTGGCCCACACCCTCTCGGCCCTGGCGGTGCAGGTGGAGGCGGCCAAGCTGATCGTGGAGACCGATACCGACCGGACCCGGGCCGTCCAGTCCCTGGACCGTGCCCACCGCCTCGCCCAGGAGGGGCTGCAGGAGGTCCGCAGGGCGGTCGGGGCGCTCCGGGGCGACAGCCTGCCGGGGCCCGACGCGCTCCCTGAGCTGGTCCGCACCTTCGAGGGCGACAGCGGCATCGCCTGCCGGCTGGTGGTGGCGGGAAGACCCGTGCATCTCGGGCCCGAGGCCGGTCTCGCCATCTACCGGACCGCCCAGGAGGCGCTCACCAACGTGAGCCGGCACGCCGACGCCTCCGAGGTCGCGCTCCAGCTCCGCTACCTGGATGACGGCGGCGCCGAGCTGGTGGTGGAGGATCGCGGCCGTCCCAGGGCCGGGCCGGCGTCGGGCGGCTACGGCCTCACCGGGATCAGAGAGCGGGCCGAGCTGCTCGGCGGAAGCCTCGAGGCCGGGCCCGTCGCCGACGGCTTCCGGGTCCGGCTCCGGGTGCCCGCGTGATCCGCGTGCTCATCGCCGACGACCAGACGCTGTTGCGCGAGGGGCTGGCCACCCTGCTCGCCGCCGTGGACGGGGTGGAGGTGGTGGGCAGCGCTCGCGACGGGGAGGAGGCGGTCAGCCTGACCGCGCTGCGCCATCCCGACGTCGTGCTCATGGACCTGCGCATGCCCCGCTGCGACGGGGTGGAGGCGACCCGACGGCTCACCGCCGAGCAGCCCGAGGTGAGGGTCGTGGTGCTGACCACCTACGCCGACGACGCGTCGGTGTTCGCGGCCCTGCAGGCCGGCGCGCGCGGCTACCTCACCAAGGACGCGGGCGCGGGCGAGATCGCCCAGGCGATCCGAACCGTGCACGCCGGGGAGGCGCTGCTCGACCCGTCGGT
>Ga0326727_10007825_pt1 | contig 27757 bp, 24 predicted proteins | sample MB2enrmetagenome_FD_207643 | JGI IMG/M metagenome (GOLD analysis project Ga0326727, IMG submission 207643) | Lab enriched peat soil microbial communities from McLean, Ithaca, NY, United States - MB29MY | ecosystem: Environmental > Terrestrial > Soil > Wetlands > Peat | place: USA: New York...
CTTGTTAAGGAGGGGTCAGGGGTGGTTGACCGGGACGCGACGCTGCCACCCATCACCCCCCATAGGCGTTAAGATGAGGCGGACACGGTGGATATTTAATGCCCGAAGGGCATTAACATCATTAGCCGTAGGTAAAACCTACGGACTTAGTCTTATGAGCCGACGTTTTTGGGTGCTGCTGTTCTCTGTTGAGTGGAGCGCCGACCCCGCGCCTGCGTTTCCGGCGAGCGTCGGCTGTGGGGGGTGGAGCTACGAGACTGACCGGAATAGCGTAATTCTTTTGGCGGCGGTTGGCCACCCGGCGAGGCGCCGCACGGACACCGGAAAATCAGAACAGGCGGAAACTGACCTCGACCGTACAGCGCACCGCGACGGGAACACCGTTGCGTGTGGAGGGCTTGAATCTCCAGGTCCTCACTGTTTCCACAGCCTTTTCGTCGAGCCCCAGGCCCAAAGGTCTCACCACACGGCATTCGGTGACATTACCCTGAGCATCCACGACGATCATAAGCACTACGACGCCTTGGTACTTGGCCTTGCGAGCTTCTTCGGAGTAAGCGGGCGTGGGACTGTAAATCGGAATGGGAGCGCTGATTCCGCCGCCGACACTATAAGGGCCGCCACCGGTTCCGCCTCCTTCTCCGGGGCCCAACCCGCCTCCTTTACCGGATCCGATGCCGGTTCCCTCACCCGAGCCAATACCGCCGCCGGTTCCCGGCCCGTTGGAAGGAGGGCCCACAACACCCTGAGGATCACCCCAGTTGGGCAAGTTGGAAGCCATCTGGGGGAGCTTCAGCTCAGGTGGACCTAGCAAGGTAGGCTCAACCTGCAAAATAGGGTGGAGGTTTCGGATCACGGCCAAGGGCGGAGCAAGCTGTTGCTTCGCAAACCTGGGAACGGCGCCCTTGGAAGCGGGCGTCGGTGACCGGTCGCCTCCGCCGCCTCCACCCCCTGCCGGTTTGTTCGCTGCTTCCAGCTCCGCCAGGTAGGGGGATATGTCAACCACTTCCGCCTTACTCGAAGCCTTCACCGGTTGATTGATGTGGGAAATTAAAAACGGCAACAAAATGAGCGCCGCTCCCACCAAGTGAACCAGCAAGGAGTTCACCCACGAGCCTGACTGCGGCTGATAATCCTGCCAGATTTCGGGGACATCGACGGGCTGGGAAGTAATCGGAATCGAAGGGGGCTGGGGCTTCTCAAACAGTGCCCTGATTTGGTTGGGAAGATCCAGAATCCAGGGACGCATGTCCGTGGCGGGAAGATCGACTTCCCCGCGATAATACTCCCTCGGGACGTTGGCCTGCGGCTTCTCAAATAGTGACTTGAGCTGGTAGGGCAGGTCCAGAAACCACGGTCGCATGTCCGTGGCGGGCAGAGCGATCTTTCCCCGGTAGTACTCGTTCGGAATGGTGCGCTTCGGCTCACGCAGCATTTGCCAAATCTGGCGGAAAAGCGAAACAGGTGGAAGGGCTGAATCCACGAAGGTGAGGTGGTACTCGGCTTCGGGTTGACGGGGGCTTCCGGTCGACGGGGCATTGACGCCGTTCCCGACCTGGGTTTCGCTTGGTGCCGTTACGCTCATGTCGTGTCCCTCGGGCTGCTCGAGAACTGGTGACCGGTTCTCCTGGGTCCTAGTTCCGGGCGGTTCTTCCAGGCCCTAGTTAACAGATGGCCGCCAGCCCTTTGAAGTTGCATGCGGGAGCAACTATTCCTTTGTTTTCTTCTCCGCAAAGCCCCTTATCTTACCACAACCGGCGCTCCTGGAACCCTAGCCGTTTTTTTGTCACCTGTCATTTACTGGCCGTTAAAACCCGCCGGCATGCCGCATCCGCCCCCCTTCAAAGTAATTGACGCAAGAGGAGGCTCGAGCGTTCCGTCTGAGCTAGACACCCTCTTCATACGTTCTCTATAATACTGGGCTGACTCACTCAGCGGAGGACGAATGCAGAAGACGCTCGACCTGAAGCACACTCTTAATCTCCCTCGAACCCATTTTTCGATGAAGGCCAACCTTCCCCATAATGAGCCCCGGTGGCTGGCTAACTGGGCGAAGGAAGACCTCTACGGTCAGATTCGCGCCGCGCGGAAGGAGGCCCCAATCTTCACCCTGCACGATGGACCGCCTTACGCCAACGGCCGTATCCATCTGGGGACCGCGCTCAACAAGATTCTGAAAGACTTTATCGTCAAATCGAAGACTCAAGAGGGATTCAACGCCCCCTATCTGCCAGGCTGGGACTGCCACGGGTTACCCATCGAAATCTATGTGGACAAAGAATTGGGGGAACGGAAAGCGCAGATGAGCGTGGTGGAAATCCGGCAAGCCTGCCGGCGCTATGCGCAAAAGTACGTGGATATTCAGCGTCAAGACTTCATGCGGCTGGGAGTTTTTGGCGAGTGGGAAAAACCTTACCTCACCATGAACTTCGAGTATGAGGCAGAAATTGCGGAGGCGTTTCTGAGGTTTCTGGCAGGCGGCTATGTCTACCGCGGCCGCAAACCGGTTTACTGGTGCATCTCGGATAAGACCGCGCTCGCGGAGGCTGAGGTCGAGTATGAGGACCACCGCAGCCGCTCGATTTATGTGCGCTATCCGGTGCTAACTGACCCCGCTAGTCTGGATCCTGCCCTCGCCGGCCGCCGCGTCTACGTCATTATCTGGACCACCACGCCTTGGACTCTTCCTGCCAGCATGGCCGTGGCCTTTCATCCCGAGTTCGAGTACGTCGCGGTGGCGGAGGATGGCGGGGACGTATACTTGGTTGAAAGCCGGCGGCATGAGCCGGTGCTTCATGAAACGGGCCTTCAAGCGTCGAAAGTCCTGGCCAGAATACCTGGCCGGAACCTCGACCGCCTCGAAATGCAGCACCCCTTTTTGGACCGCAAGATTCTGGGCGTGCTGGCGAACTACGTGACGGCCGAGGACGGCACGGGATGTGTACACACGGCGCCCGGTCACGGGCGCGAGGACTACCTTACGGGCGTACAGTACGGGCTGGAAATCTACTGCCCCGTGGGGGATGCGGGAGAATTCACGGAAGGCCTTCCGGAGTACCGGGGAAAGAAGGTCTTCGAGGCCAATGAACCCATTGTTGAGTTGCTGAAGAGCCGCGGCGCGCTGGTGGGGCCGGCGGGTTGGTTGACTCACTCTTACCCGCACTGCTGGCGCTGTCACAATCCCGTAATTTTCCGCGCCAACGAGCAGTGGTTCATTGACATCGACCATCGCGAGTTGCGCCGGCGGGCGCTCGAGGAGATCAAGAAAGTCCATTGGTTGCCGGCGTGGGGAGAAGAGCGTATAGCCAATATGATTGCCGAGCGTCCGGACTGGTGCATCTCCCGGCAGCGCATGTGGGGCGTTCCCATTACGGTATTCCACTGTGAAACGTGCAAGAAGCCTTTGCTGGATGCGGCGCTGGCGAAGCGCGCGCTGGAGCTTTTCCGCCAGGAAGGCGCGGATGCCTGGTACGCGCACGCGGTCGAGGAGCTTCTGCCACCGGGGGCGGCGTGCCCGGTATGCGGTGGCACGCGGTTGCGAAAGGAGACTGACATCCTCGATGTCTGGTTTGATTCCGGCGCCAGCCAGTTCGTGGTGCTCGGACATCGGCCGGACATTCCCTGGCCCGCCGACGTTTATCTCGAGGCTGGGGACCAATACCGGGGATGGTTTCATAGCTCGCTTCTGGTGGCGCTGGGCACCCACGGCGCGGCGCCCTACCGCGCGGTTCTCACCCACGGCTGGGTCCTCGACGCCGAGCGCCGGGCCATGTCCAAGTCCCTGGGAAACGTGATCGATCCTAACGAGGTCATCAAAACCCACGGGGCTGAAATCCTGCGGCTTTGGGTGGCCTCGGTCGAGTTTGGCGAGGACGTTACCATCTCACCTGACATGCTGGCCCGGCTCTCCGAGGCGTATCGCAAACTGCGCAATACCTTTCGATACTGCCTGGGCAACCTTTACGACTTTGACTTGCAGAAGGATTCAGTCGAAAACTCGCAGTTCGAGGATTTGGATGCCTGGGCGTTGCTGCGCACGGCGGATTTGCTGGAGCGAGTTCGGGCCGGCTACCAGGAGTACGCCTTCCACAAGGTGTATAGGGCCATTTATGACTTTGCCATAGTGGACCTCAGCGCCTTTTACTTCGATATTCTGAAGGACCGCCTCTACACTGCCCCTGCCCGTTCAAGGCGGAGACGCTCGGCGCAAACGGCGATTTATTGCATCGCAGAGGCCCTGGTTCGGGCGGTGGCGCCTTTGCTGCCCTTCACGGCCGAGGAAGTGTGGGTCAATCTGCCAGGTGTGCAGGGGCGCGAAAAGAGCGTGCATCTTACCAAATTCCTCTCGCCTCAAGAAGTTCGTGAAAGGGTCCCGCCCGAGTATCTCGAGCGGCTGGAGAAGTGGCCCCAATTGATTGCCGTTCGCAACGTGGTTCTGAAGGCCCTTGAGGTGGCTCGACAGGACAAGTTCATCGGCGGCTCGCTCGAGGCCCGAGTTTGCCTGGACGCGGAAGGCGGCTTGCGGAACCTGCTCGAGGAGCACGAGAGAGCGCTACCTTCGATCTTCATTGTTTCGCAAGTCGAGCTTTGCCCGGACTCGCTGGCAGAAGCGCCTGGGACGGATCTCCCTGGCCTTAAGGTCAAGATCGAAAAGGGCCGGGGTGGCAAGTGCGAACGCTGCTGGAACTATTCCGAGCAGGTGGGTAAGGACAACCGCTACCCCACGGTATGCGAGAGGTGCTCGGAGGCTCTACGGGAGATTGAAAGCGGTAACCAGTAATCAGTTGTCAGTTCTCAGTTCTCATTCGTCCGTCGTCGGTTGTCCGTCGTCCGTTGCCTGTGTTTCGGGGAACTGACAACTGACCACGGACAGCGGACCACGGACAGCGGACGATGGACAACTGGGAACTGACAAGGGACGACCAAGGCAACTGAGAACTGACAACTGAGAACTGATAACTAACATGCCGCAAAAAGTCGGAACCGGAAACAATCGCTTTTCACGTGCTGTTTGGGTGGTCATTGCGGTAGGGGTGTTCGTCGGGGACCAGGTGAGCAAGGCCATGGTGGAGGCTTCAATCCCAGTGCACTCAACGGTCCCAGTCTTTCCCCACTTTCTCAACCTTGTCCACACTAACAATGCAGGCGCTGCCTTCGGCCTCTTTTCTGAGTCGCCGTCGGTTTGGAGGACCGTGTTGCTGATTGTTGTCTCGAGCCTGTTGCTGGCCATGGTCATCGGTATCATGTGGCGTCACCACCAGCTCCACTGGGAGGCGGGGGTGGGGCTTGCCCTGATCCTGGGCGGGGCGCTTTCAAATCTCTTCGACCGCATCAGGTTTGGCCGAGTCGTGGATTTCGTCGATGTTTACTTCCGCGCTTATCACTGGTACACCTTTAATCTTGCCGACGCCTCGATCGTCGTGGGAGCGGGATTCCTGGTGTTCCAGTTACTCTTCCTGGAGTAAGACAGGGAAGTCCGAAAATCGAAAAGCGAAAATCGAAAAGCGAAACTGGAAAATGGAAAATGGAAGCTCGAAACTGGAAAATGGAAAATGGAAGCTCGAAACTGGAAAATGGAAACTGGAAAATCGAAACTGGAAACTGGAAAATGGAAAATCGAAACTTGAAAATCGCAATTGGAAATTCGAAATTCGAAACCGCATAATCGATACGGATAATCGAAACCGGATAATCGGCGCTGGATAATTGAGATCTTGAAACCGCGCGGCACGGCGGGTTTCATGATGAACAGAGTATAAGGTCTTCGATTTTCAAATTTGAAATTTCAAATTTCAAATTTCGAATTTCGCTTTTCGAATTTTGCTTTTCAAGTTTGAAATTTCAAATTTCCAGTTTCCATTTTCCATTTTCGCTTTTCGAATTTCCAGTTTCCATTTTCCAGTTTCTATTTTCGCTTTTCCATTTCGGACTGATGTGCGAACAACCACGATTTTCGATTTTCGAGTTTCGGAAACCGGGGAGCGGCTCGACGTTTTCCTGACCCGGCACATGCCGGATTGGAGCCGCAGTCAGGTGCAACGCCTGATTCGCTCTGGCTTGGTCAGCGTCGGTGAACGCTTGGCCGGCAAGGGAGGGGAACAGGTCCAAGCCGGCGATATCATTTCAGTGCGCGCGGAACGTGAGGAATTGACTGCCACTCCGGAGGCATTGCCGCTCTCCATCGTGTATGAGGATGACGATCTCCTGGTGGTAAACAAGCCTGCGGGAATGGTGGTGCACGTGGGAGCAGGCGTGAAGTCGGGCACGCTGGTCAACGCACTGTTGCACTACGCCAGGACTCTTTCCTCTACCGGCGATCCGGCCCGTCCGGGGATTGTCCATCGTTTGGATAAGATGACCTCTGGCTTAGTCGTGGTGGCGAAAAACGATATCGCCCACCGGGAACTGGCGGAGCAGTTCAAATCGCGCGCGGTCCACAAGACTTATGTTCTCCTGGTCCACGGGCGGGTAGGCAGCGCGCAGGGCCAAATCTCGAAGCCGGTGGGGCGCGACCCGTTCCGGCGCACCCGCATGAAGGTTGGAGGCCTGCGCCCGCGCGAGGCGGTGACGCGTTACGAAGTCATCCGCCGGCTTCCCGATTTCACCCTGCTCGAAGCCCATCCTGAAACCGGCCGAACGCACCAGATCCGCGTCCACTTCGCCGCCCTCGGCCACCCTCTCGTCGGCGACACACTTTACGGCGCGCCGGCCAAGCTCCGTCTTGGGGGCAGGGAAGTAGCGACCCTTGCGCGGACCTTTCTCCACGCAGGTTGCCTGGAGTTTCAACACCCACGCACGCGCCGTGCAGTCAGTTTCTCGGCGCCGCTTCCGCCCGAGTTGGCAGAATTCCTTGGCTCACTTTCTGAATGAACGAAGTCGTCAGTTCTCAGAATTCAGTCAGTTGTCAGTGAAGTGGCAATGCCATGCAGGCGCTCCGGTAGTGGTGTCATTTGAGCGATTCAGCCGCGCCAACCCACACGTCATTTCCGCGAAGGCGGGAATCCAGTGCGTACGGTGCTCAGTTCCGAAGGTTTGAGCAGTGGATCCTCGCCTTCGCGGGAATGACGTGTGCTCTGGGATGCCCCTATTATTCAAATGACACGAGTACCGGCACTCCGCCGAGGCGGAGTCCGTCGCGGCCGGTGTCTCTGGATCGCTTCACTCTGGGTCGCTTCACTTGCGGGCCTACGCCGCTTGCATTACAATCCAGTGCGAACGGCATGAAATGAAAGGGAAAGCAGCGGCCTTTGTCGGCCTGCCTCGCGTCATTCAAAGCAATGCTCGAGAACCTCATTCTCCGGGCCAAGTTGGACGAACGGAAGATTATTGAGGAAGTGCGCGAAAGGGATGCAACATGACGAGCGATGTCATTTTGCCTCGCGCCAAAACTGGGATTTGCCCGGTATGTGGGTGGAAGGGCGTGCTCATTTGCCACAGGTCAAACGAGTGCGCGCGTTACTTCTGGGTCAAGAAGCTGTGCCTGGCTGGGAAGTCGCGGCGCGAAATTAAACGAAAGCTTGGCGTCTCTAATCAGACCCTCAACAACGCCCGAGTCCGCTTGGGGCTTGAATTTCACCCGCCTGAAGTCGAGACTTGCCGGATATGCGGCTGGCGCGGCTGGTCATATAACTTCAAGGGAAGAGTACATCCCTGTAAGCGCAACTTGGAGCTCAAGAGGTTGTACCGTTTGGGGGTGTCCCTTCCAGCCATGGGGCGATATCTCGGCATGGATCCTTCCCTGGTGCTGCGCGCGCTGAAGACTTTAGGCGTCAAGCGCCGGCCCCCTGTCGACGGACGTAACCGCAACCCCTTCGGCTTGATGTGAAAAAATCGGGTTTTGGCAGGGCGTTGTAGGGGCAACCCTTGTGGTTGCCCCAGGGCGGCCACAAGGGCCGCCCCTACAGCGCGATTCTTTCACACCTTCTCAGCGGGAGAAGGGGGCAGGGGGTGGTGGGTGGCAGCGTCGCGTCCCGCTCAACCACTTCTAACCCCTCCTTAACAAGGAGGGGAACCCATTGCGTAAGGTTTTTCTGACTCCTGACTAAGCTGAAAAGCGAAAAGCGAAAAACGAAATTCGAAATTCGGAATTCGGAATTCCGTTCCCGACTCTCCTGCCTCCTGCCTCCTGACTCCTGACTTCTGACTCCTGACTGCATGGCCTAGCCACCTTGACATTTTGCCTCACATTTTCCTTGCATTTTTCGCTTGACAAGTCACAGAGCCTATTGTATAGCCTATATGTGTGAACGCTCTTACCTTTCGAGGAAGCACCCTTCCTCCACCATCCAACCTTACCAAGGAGAAACTATGTCTTTACGGAAACCACCGGAACTTACTCCGGAACTCCTCCAGGCCTTCCGCCACAACGCTCAGCATGCCACCGGACCCCGCAGCCCGGCAGGCAAAGAGAATGTGAAGATGAATGCCCTCAAACACGGCTTCTACTCCGCCGCTCAAAACCACCAGCTTGCCATGCTGGCCCTGGGCGAAGATCCCAAGGAGTTCGAAGCCCTCGAAAAGCAGCTTATGACCACCTACGGTCCCGGCGACACGCTTTGGGAGAGGCAGATCGAAGACTTGGCCAAGCTGTACTGGCGGCGCGGGAGGCTGGAGCGCATGCAAACGGGGGTGATGCGCCGCGCCTTGCAGGAGGTGGAAGAGAGGCAGCACCGGCGGAAGTTGGAGATGGCCAACGCTACGTTTGATCTCTCTCACCCGGAAATGCTCGAGGTCGCCGTGCCCGAATCGAGCGACGCGGGCGTGCGGCTGAGAAGAATCCTGTCCACGCTGGGAGTGATTCGAGCCCTGGTAGCGCAGACCTCCGCCGTTGAGGTCTGCGGCTCTTCGTCGGGCTCGGGGACAAACCGCGGACCCCAAGACCGGGGGTCCGCGCTACCCGGCTGTTCCTCAGGCGCAGAGTCGACGCAACCATCGAAGCATGGCCCCACAAGCGATACGCAGTCAGCAATCGACAATCGGCAATCGACAATCGGCAATGGGCAATGGACATTCGAAGACTGGGCGCCCGCCCTACCGCGCATGCTCGAAAACCTTTACCGGGGCATGATGGGCTGGCGGGTGGCGCGCATTTCGAGGTTGCTCCGCCTTTGCTCGGACTCGAGCGAAGCCGGCGAGCAACAGCAAGGCGCGACCCCGCAGGCGCGCGAGAACGATCTCCAGGAACTTCTTCGCCTGCTGGATGAGGAAAGCGCTGCCGTCGAGCAGGAATTCGAATACGCCGAGAAGCTGAACGCGGAGAAAGCCGCCATCGATCGGGACGCCTGCCTGGCCCCGGTGGGCGACACGTGGCGGATGATGCTGCGCCAGGAAGGCTCGCTGGACCGCTCGGTTGACCGCAAGGTGAAGATCATCCTGGGCATGCGCAAAAATCATATCGACGACTCGCTCAACGTTCTGATGGTAGAAGCCGGTTTGAAAGCGGGCAAGGACTCCGAGATGGAAGATATCGACCCAACGCTAGGGATGGACACTCCGTATGAGGAGCCGGGGACGCCCGAGGCGCCGGAGCATCAAAATTCACGGAACAAACCGGGAATGTCTAAGAAAACAAAGGTAAATGCGCCAGAGACAGAGACAGAGAGCGAGCCGGAGATTTGCCAGACAAGCACGTTAGAGGGTGATGGCGGACCGGCTGGACTGATCTGCCCACTCTAACCGGTCCGTTCGGGAGCTCTCGAGCCCCAAAAGGCCGGGTCTGACGCGCCAGCGCAAAGCATATAACAGGAATCGCGACGGTTTCCGCACTCCCAGGGACGGGAACATCAAGAGGCGGTAGCTACTGCTGCCGCACTCCAAGGCGCTTCGCGCATTCTCATGCAACGTGTTGAGCCGAAGGATCATGGAGTCTGCGCTCAGAGTGACAGCGCTACGAACAAGTTGGCGCAGCACGGCTTCCGGCTGTATAATTTCGGCAGCGTTCCAAACAAGGAGGAAAAATGAGACGACTTCTCATGGCGGTTCTGGCAGTGGGATTGCTGACTGTATCGGTGGAGAGCGCATTTGCCCAAGGTAATCCTCGAGCGACATCGAAGATGACCATTGGGGGCAAGACGGTTTCAGTTGAATACGGACGCCCTTCCCTGAAGGGCCGCGCCGTGGCCGATTTGCTGGGCCGGTTGAAAGCGGGTGGCTTCTGGCGGCTTGGGGCTGATCAATCCACCACCTTTTCCACGGAGGTTGACCTTCAGTTTGATGGCGTGACGGTCCCCAGCGGCGAATACAGCCTGTGGGCAGAGCGCGGTGAAGACAATTCTTGGAAGCTGGTGTTCAACAAGCAGCACGGACAGTGGGGAACGCAACACGACGCGTCGCAGGATCTGGGTTCCGCGCCCTTGAAGGAGAGCAAGGCTTCCAACTCTGAGGAGATGGTTACGATTCGCCTCACGAAGTCAAGCACGGGGGGCACGATCTCGATTCAGTGGGGTGAGATGAAATTGACGACGAGTTTCAAAGCGAAGTAGCTGGCCGCTGTCAGTCCGAGTGGTGGTGCACTTGAAGGTTCGCGGCATCTGCGCTCGGCATGACGCGGTTGGGAAGAGATTTTGGAACAATTCGCTGAGCAAGAGTGTCTTTGTTAGTAGAATAAACTTCGGAGGATTAGTGTAATCATGGTAATTATAGTGATCGTAGGTGGACTTCTGGCAGGTGCAGGTATTTTTGCAGCTCTTAAGAACACGAGTAAAGCAAGGGAGTCAAAGGTCACCAAGCTGAACATCGGCTAGCGGGCGCTTATCCCCGATCGTCGGCTTGGCCCGCCTCCTGAACGGGTAATCCTCACGACAACTTGGGTTGGTCGTCAGGCTTAGGCGCGAAAGGGGTAGTGTGGCTGCCAGTTACTGCCCGCTCGCAGCGGAAGCCGTTGTGGCGTTTGTCTTGGGGGCAAAGTATCCAGGACGTGTACGGACGGCGAGTTTCGAGTGGCTGCCACTTGCAAAGGCATCGACGCGAACGTTGCGGAAGGTTCCGTCTTTTCGCGCATTGCTGGGGTAATAGGCGAGCGTGTATTGGTTTCGAATATCGTGCGCGATCTGCTCGCAGGTGCTCTCGACTTCATCGAGAGATCTTGGAAAGTAGGCCTGTCCGCCGGTAGCTTCGGCGAGCTTCTCGAGGATTTTGGCAGCCCTGCGAGCGCTGCCGCCGTGTATTTTGAACAGCCCGCCGGCCTCTTCCGAGCCCAGTAAACCGATGGTATAGATGACGGCATCGGATTTTTGCGCGTAGCGAAGTAGTTCCTCGTAGGTGTACCGGCTGGCGTTGTCTTCCCCATCCGTAATGACGAGCAGGACCTTCTTATCCCGGTTGCCGAGTTTGACGTGGTCGAGGGAAGCGTAGACGGCGTCGTAAAGCGCTGTCCCGCCCCTGGAATCGATCTTCTCGAGAGCACTCTTCAGATCCTCGATATTGCTGGCAAAATCGCCGGGCGTATCGAGGTAATACACATCATTGAAGTTGACCACGAAAGCCTGGTCCTGGGGATTGGAAGTCTTCACAAAAGTCAGGGCTGCGGCATTTACCGAATCCCGTTTCTCGCGCATACTGCCGCTGTCATCGATTACAATACCCATCGTCACCGGGATGTCGGCGTGGCTGAATACCGAAAGTTTCTGCAGCGCGCCGTCTTCGTAAACCCGGAAGTCTTCGGATTTGAGGTCGTTCACCACGCGCCCTCGCTTATCGAGCACGGTCGCGTGGAGGACCACAAGGTTCACGTCAACATTGATAGTGTACTCGCGCCCCTTCTTCTCTGCCGGGGGAGCCTGCGGATTGGCAGGCTGGGGCGCTTGCGAGAAAAGATCGCTGGAGAAAGCGAGAGCCAGGCAAATTATCGCGAAACTGCGAAGAGTCTTTCGGATCTGAACATTCATGCTATTGTGTGGGTGCATAGTAACCAGTGCGTGCGTATACCTGGAGGGGGGGCAGTCCCCGCGGAGGATCGAGTTTTACTTTGATGCGCCTCCAGCGACCATCGCGGATAAGGTTCGAGGGGCGATAGCCGATCACGTACTGATTCCTAAGCTCAATGGAGATTTTCTCGGCAATGTCGGGTAGCTCGTTCGCATCCTCGACACTGAACATTCGGCCGCCCGAGACCTCCGCCATATCCGCCAGCAGGCCAGGTCCGCCCGCCTCCTCGGGCGTCCGCGCGCGGGAAGAGAGCGGCTCGAATATGCCTACGGCGTAGATTTGCACGTCGGACTCTCTCACGGCCCGCTTGATGTCGTTTTCCGTGTAGCGGCTGTGGTTGTCGCCGCCGTCAGAAATCACCAGCAAGGCTCTCCGGTTGGTGGTGGCCTTCTTCATTTCACTCAGCCCCAGATAGATCGCATCCAGCAACGCCGTTCTCCCGCCCGCTTTGACAAACAGCAACCGATCCTGAAGGTTCTCGAACTTCGAAGTGAAGCCCGTAATCAGGTTCGGACGGTCACTGAAGTTGATGAGCATGAACTCATCCTGGGGGTTAGATGTCTTGAAAAACTGCAAGGCTGCTTCCTTGGATTTCTGAATCTTGTCGCTCATGGAGCCACTGCTATCAAATATCAGGCCGACCGAAATGGGCGCGTCTTCCGTGGAAAAAGATTCGATCTTCTGTGCGACCTTTTCATCGTACACCTGAAAGTTGCTCTGCTCGAGGCCGGTTACGATCCGATCGAACGGATCAGTGACCGTCACATTCACCACCACCATGTTGACGTCCACAAGAAAAGGCGCAACGTGAACATCCGGTTTGCGGACGGTGATGCGCGAAGGCTGCGCCTCACTGGGCGACGGTTGAGCACCCGGATTGTCGGCGTGCGGCGCGCTCTGCTGGTCGGGCGGAGGCGGCGCGCTTTGCTTGTCGGTTTGCGGCGCGCTTTCCTGATCAGGCGGAGGCGGCGCGCTCGGCTGGTCAGGCGCTTGAGGGGCGGCGGCAACTCCCCAGATGGCCCCCATGGCGACACTCAGCACCCAGAGTCGGGAAAGTTGGTACCTCGAAAGTGCTTTCATTCTCGCGACCCGTCCCCTGGCAAGTAGGAGGCGCCCCCTGCCTCTCCTAGGCTTGCAACCCATTCCGGCTCATCAACCCATTTTACCACAGTTCTGGTTTCCGAATTTGTCGTCCGAATTTATCGTTGACAAACCCTCAAGCTGACTTGATAATTGTGCGTACCGATTCCCTCCGAGAACTTCCAAGTCGGTACAAAAGGCGTGGCTGGGTAGCCCCGGGCTCCGAGAGGCTGTGTGAACACTCGGCCAGCGCATGTAGAGGCCGCCGTCAGGCGGGCATAAGCCGTGCATGGCACGATGTCGGGCTGAAGCCCGCCACTACGAAACCATGACGATGCGGAATTTTCACATAGACCCTTGCGTGGGGTCAGGGGCGCAGCATATCAAGCGGGCGCGGGAACACCGCCAGCCCGTCCGAGCATCGCAAGGAGGCTCATGGGCGCCAAATACATTTTCGTAACCGGCGGTGTAGTCAGTTCGCTGGGTAAAGGTCTGGCTTCGGCCTCAATGGGCTGTTTGCTCGAGGCACGGGGACTCAAGGTCTCCTTTCTGAAACTGGACCCTTACTTGAATGTTGATCCGGGAACCATGAGCCCGTTTCAGCATGGCGAAGTTTTCGTCACCGACGACGGCGCCGAGACCGATCTTGACCTCGGCCATTACGAGCGCTTCAGCCATGCCAGGATGCGTCACGACAACAACTGCACCGCCGGACGCATCTACGAGATCATCATTACGAAGGAACGGCGTGGCGATTACCTGGGAAAAACGGTGCAAGTGATTCCCCACGTTACCAACGAGATCAAGTCGGCCATCAATAAGGTCGCGAATGACGTGGACGTGGTGATTGTGGAAGTCGGAGGTACCGTTGGAGATATCGAATCCCTGCCTTTCCTCGAGGCCATTCGCCAGATGCGCCAGGAGCTCGGCCGGGAGAACGTGCTCTTCGTGCATTTGACGCTCGTCCCCTATATCCAAACCTCAGGCGAACAAAAGACCAAGCCCACCCAGCATTCCGTTAAGGAATTGCGGGAGATTGGCATCCAGCCTGACATTCTGCTTTGCCGCACTGACCGCTTTCTTTCCGCCGACATCAAGGCCAAGATCGCTCTTTTCTGTAGCGTCCCTGAAGATGCCGTCATCACCGCGAAGGATGTGGACAACATCTACGAGGTGCCTTTGATTCTGGGGAAGGAGGGATTGGACTCCCAGATTCTGCGCTGCTTGAAGCTCCAAACGGGGGAACTTAACGTCCAGCCGTGGGTTGACCTTGTGCACCGCATCCAGCACCCGCAGGATGAAGTCACGATCGGCATCGTGGGAAAGTACGTCGGCTATCAGGATTCCTACAAGAGCTTGAACGAAGCCCTGGTCCACGGCAGCATTGCCCACGACTTGAAGCTCAACAAGATTTGGGTGGAAGCGGAGGACCTGGAAAGCGGCGAAGACTTGGATCGGCACTTGCGAGATCTGGACGGCATCCTGGTTCCGGGAGGCTTTGGCCAGCGGGGAATCGAGGGTATGGTGCAGGGCGTCCAATTCGCCCGCCAGCGCAAGGTGCCCTACTTCGGTATTTGCCTGGGTATGCAGTGCGCGGTCATAGAATTCGCGCGCAATGTCTGCGGCTTGAAGGGCGCCGACAGCTCGGAGTTTGATCCTTCCACACCGCATCGCGTCATTTACAAACTGCGTGAATTGCGAGGCATCGATGAGCTTGGCGGCACCATGCGTTTGGGCGCCTGGGCCGCTCGGCTCAAGCCCGGCTCTTTTGCCCATCAGGCTTACGGTCAGCTCGAAATTTCCGAGCGCCATCGGCATCGCTACGAATTCAACCGCGAGTACGAGGAGACCCTGGTTTCCCACGGCTTGGACTTGGCGGGGGCGACTCCGGACGGGACGTATGTGGAGATCGTCGAAATTCGCGACCATCCCTGGTTCCTGGGTTGCCAGTTTCATCCCGAATTCAAGTCGCGTCCGCTCGATCCTCACCCACTCTTCAAAGCCTTTATCGGCGCGGCGTATCAGTATCGCCGCAAGAGGTTGGGCGCATTTCCGAGCGCCTTATTGGCGGAAGAGACTACCCAAGCGGTCGGCACGTAGAACGGAAACGGGAATATGGAAACTGGAAAATGGAAACTGGAAACTGGAAAATGGAAATTAGCAACTGGAAATTAAAGCCAATAGCGCCGTTCAATTTCTCGCTCTCAACTAGGGAAAGGCTCCAGCCAATTTCCATTTTCCATTTTCCATTTTCCAGTTTCTATTTTCCAGTTTCCGGTTTCCATTTTCCAGTTTCGGGTTTGCCATGGATCACGTGGTTCCTGTCGGGAAGCTGAGGCTGGGAACCGGCCACCCACTTTTTATCATCGCGGGGCCGTGCGTCATCGAGAACGAGCGACATGCGCTGATGATGGCCGACCGCCTGGCCACCCTTACGCAGGCTCTCCGGATTCCCTATATCTTCAAGGCTTCCTTCGACAAGGCCAACCGCACCTCGCTCGATTCCTATCGCGGCCCGGGTCTGGATCGTGGGCTTCAGATCCTGGCGCACATCAAAAGAGAGTTCGGGATAGCGGTTCTAACCGATGTGCACGAAGCGGCGCACGTTGGGCCGGTGTCGGAAGTCTGCGATGTGATCCAGATTCCGGCGTTCCTCTGTCGCCAGACCGATCTGCTGCTCGCGGCGGGCCGGTCGGGCGCCGTGGTGAACATTAAAAAAGGTCAATTCCTCTCGCCCTGGGATGTTCGACATGCGGTCGAGAAGGTCGAGAGCCAGGGTAACCACCGGATCCTGGTGACGGAGCGGGGAAGCACGTTCGGATATAACAACCTGGTGGTCGACTTTCGAGGCCTCACCGTTATGAAAGGCTTCGGATATCCGGTTATCCTTGACGTGACTCACGCCTTGCAGTTGCCTGGCGGTGAAGGACACAAAAGCGGCGGGCAGCCACAGTTCATCAGCACCTTGGCGCGTGCCGGAGTGGCGGCGGGAGTCGACGGCCTCTTTATGGAAGTTCACAATCGCCCCGCGCAGGCCCTCTCGGACGGCGCCAACGCGCTGCCCCTTCACCAATTCGAACCTCTGGTCAGGACCCTCCGCGATCTGGGGAAGTGGGTGCGAAAGGCGAAATTGACCTGATTCTGAACCGCACAAGCCAATCTAACAGAAGTAGAAACTCCCACGGGCGGCTGCGAGAGCCGTTCCCGCAGGACCCGGCAAGGCGCTTGCCAGGACCGAAAAACCCCGGTAATCTCTAACTCCGCCATCGTGGTTCCGGGGGTATTGATCCATGCAAATAACGCGCGCAGACAAGTTGCTCGCCGGTTTGGTGTTTGCCATTGTTGCCTTCCCCATTCTAGCTGGAATGGCGGCACAACCGGCTTCGAAGACAATCAACTTTCGTGACAACTTTTCTTCCGGCAAGCTCGACGCCTGGACATTCCCTTTCCCTGAGGATTGGGTGGTCAAAGAGGAAGGCCCGCTCCACTACCTGCACATGCTGAGGAGCCGTGACCCGTTGGTCCCTCGCCGCCCCCAACAGTTCGCGCTGCTGAAGGCCGTCACCGCGGGAAGCTTCACTCTCGAGACGCGCGTGCGACGCGAGGGCAGTTCGATGATGATCGTTTTCAACTACGTCGACACGTTGCATTTCTATTACACCCACTTATCCAAGGATCCGGGCGCCAAGATCGACGTCCACAACGGAATTTTCCTGGTGGACGGCGCTCCACGCCGCCGTATCGCAGGCCTGGAGGCGGCGCCGGCGCTGCCCGACACCAATTGGCACAAGGTCCGAGTCGAGCGCGACGTAACCTCGGGTTCGATCAAGGTTTTTGTCGACGGCGAGCCGCAGCCGCGTTTTTCGGTGGTCGATAATACCTTCAAGTGCGGCCAGGTCGGCTTGGGATCGTTCGATGAGACAGGCGACTTCGCGGACGTCAAGCTGTCATCAAGAGACGCTGGCTGCCACCCGTGAGTGGCGAGTGCCTAGTGGTTAGTGGCTAGTCAACTAACCACTTGCCACTAGCCGCTCGCCACTGCGCTGCCCGGTATGCACATCGACCCTTAAGGGGTATAATGCGTTTCTGGGCCAACTGAAACTGATCGCAGGACAAAAGCCGCGGACCTCAAATACGAAGGTCCGCGCTACCCGCACCTTCACCAAACTTTTGCTGAGGAGTCGCTATGAGCAAAGACGTTTCGAGAAGGAAATTCCTGGAAAGGATCGCCATGGGGGGAGCGGCGGGCGCCAGCCTTCCCTTGTGGACGAATCTGGCCACGGCCAAGGAACGTGCAATGCCACGCCGCACGTTGGGCCGCACGGGCGCCAAAGTTTCCATTCTGGCTTTTGGGTGTGGCAGCCGCTTCCTGATGTACGAGGACGAGGACAAAGCTGTCCAAGTGCTTAACCACGCTCTTGACCTGGGCATCACTTACGTTGACACCGCCTATCTTTACGGCGACGGTAAGAGCGAAACGCGCGTTGGTAAGGTCATGGCCACGCGCCGCAAGGAAGTGTGGCTGGCGACCAAGATTCCCGATCGTACGCGCGACGGCTTCATGAGCCGCCTCGAGGGCAGCTTGAAGCGACTTCAGACGGACCACGTGGACTTGGTACACATCCACGACCTGCGCCATGCCGATGACTTGGAAAAGATCGAAGCACCCGACGGCGCCCTCAAGGGATTGTTGGAAGCGAAAGAGCAGAAGATGGCGCGCTTCATCGGCATGAGCTGCCACACGGACGGCGCGGTTCTGGCGCAGGCCATCGAACGCCACCCCCTGGACTGCACCCAAATGGCGCTCAACCCTACCGGCACGGGCGAGTTTGAGAAGACCGCCCTCATCGCCGCTAACAAGAAGGGCCTGGGCGTTATCGCCATGAAAGTTTATGGCCAAGAGTTGCTGATCGGCACGGAAGGCGGCAAGACGGACCCGGACACGCTCCTCCACTTCGCCATGAGCTTGCCGGTCACCGCCGCCGTCACCGGTATGCCGCGCGTAGAAATGCTCGAGCACAACGTCGAGGTGGCCCGCAACTTCACGCCGTTCGGCGCCGAGAAGATGGATCAGTTGCGCCGCGACATGTCGGTCCTCCATGACGACATGCAGCATCACCTGGTCGGTCACTTCGACGGCCCCACCGGCCACGGCGGGATGTTTTGGGCGTGACGACAGAATCGACGTTGGAGATTTGGAGTAAGTGGGCTTGTTTCTTACCCACCCAAAGGAGTTCGATGGGCTCGTTCTTAGAGAGTCGCCACAGTTCGGGGTCGCCGGTGACGAGGATGGCATTTTGTTCCCTGGCCGTTTCCACGGCAAAAGCATCCGCCGCCAGTTCCTTAGTTTTGAAGGGTTGGTAGTGGCGCCATCTGCACGATCCGGTCGCTCCGGACCACACGTCATTCCCGCGAAGGCGGGAATCCAGTACGTAAGGCGCTCAGCTCCGAAGGTTTGGGGAGTGGATTCCCGCCTTCGCGGGAATGACGTGTGGTCCGGGACGCACGCCTTGTTTAACTGACACCAGTACCGAGGAATGAGGTCCGACAGGACGTTAGGGAGGCGGGATTAACTGCGTGTCCGGCATTTCAACGGCGCCCACCGATCCGTCGGGCGTGAACTCGAGAGTGGGCGCGTAAAGGCCCAGCACCTTGCGCCTCCACCAGAACCCCTCTTCCCGTTTGACCTTCAAATCCGTGAACCAGTATTGCCACAGTACCGCGCGGACCTCGAGTGGCGGCTTGCCAGGGAAAGGATTCCCCGCAAAGAGCGAGAGAACGCTAGGGCTCCCGCGGAGTAGCTGTACCTCTGTGCGCACTACAAACGGGTTTTCGCGCCATCCGCCCAGAGAGGCAAACCACAGATTCCAATCGAAGCGCGGCTGATAGGGGGCGTAGAGACGCGGAGCCTCGCGGAGATTCTGCGGCTTGTAGCGAAAGGGATAGGCGACCCAGCTCTCGCCATCATTCGAGCCCTGAAATTCTATTTCATAGCGCGCTCGCGTCATCACCGCGAACAGTCCGTATTGATTGGAAATGCGAAACGGCTCGAGCCACACAATGGGTGAAGTAGGGAGAGGCAGCGCGGGGAAGAGCATTAGTAGTAAGAGCACGGTGGTGTTGTAAAAGATCCAGGAAAGAAAATAGGCGGAAATGAAGAGCGATACGCGCTGGAGCACGACACGAAAACGGGGAGGCTGTGTGGGGACTTCGGCAGTCGGCTGCGATAGCTTTGGAGTGCGGCAGCTTGCTGCCGCTTTAGCGGCTCGAGCTTGCTCAAGCCGCTGGCGGAAGCGAGCTTCCGCCCAAGGAAAGCGGCAGCAAGCTGCCGCACTCCAAAAGAGCTCGTCATCCAAAAGCAGCACGCCCAGAGAAAGGACCAGGTAGTTCAGGAAAGCCAGATTGGCGGTGAGGATGATGCCGATTTGAAAAATCGTGACGATGAAGAAGCACACAAGACGGACGCGCCGTGGCAGGAAAAGCATCCAAACCAAGCCGAGTTCGATGGCCAGAGTGGCCAGCGCGAATGATGCCTGGAGCCGGTGAGGGAGTTGCTGCGCGTACCAGCCGATCCAATCGGGGAGTGGGCTGTTTTCGTAATAATGGTCGAGGGCAGTCAGGTTTCGCCACTGGGGGTCGTGGCTGGCCATTTTGACGATCCCAGACTCGAAGTAGATGCGGAACCATTCCCAACGCAAGAGGAAGAGGCTGGCACGAGAGGGCGGGTGGTCATCGCCCAAGCCGGGCCGCCAGCCGCGCGGAGCAAGGAACAGGCTGATGAATCCCGCTTCGAGAAGCATCCCATCCGATTGATAGGACGAGAAGTCCTGTGCAGCGGCCGCGAAAGAGAGAAACATCAGCAGGCAGACGGCAATCATGCCGCGCGGCCAAAAGTTGAGTACGAGCATCAGGGAGGCAATCAAGCCGACCCACGAGATTGCCATTAGCGCGTGGTTGCCGCTGGTAATCCAGAACAGACTCGGAACGTACCAGTAAGCCCGCGCTCCGGCCTGCTCATGCAAGCCGCTCAGATAACGGCCGGCGGGAAGAATCCCGTCAGGTCCGATCAGTCCGCGGATTTGAAAAAGCAGGGAGTAGAACGCCGAAAAAAAGATCAGCCCGAGCGCCCGGAGCCAAAGCCAACGCGGCAAGAGGTGGCCGCGCTTCGAAGGCGCTTCCGGCCCGAAGAAGTAACGAAGCAGTGAATTGAGGCGAAACGTCATGCGAACGGCAGCCCTCAACAGGCAATTTCATAGCGGCCGCTCATTTGGCCGTTTTTTTCGCTTTGATCGGCCTTATTTGCACCCAAAAAACTAGTTCGCTTTTTGCCGCAGAAGAAGCGAAGCCCTTCGTAGCTCTGTTCCGTCAAAATACTATCATAAGCCGGCTAGGCCCTCCTAGGAACGGTCAGTGAAGGTGTGATTTGTGAGTTTTGAGCGCTGGAAGTCGCAGTCATTCCCGCGAAAGCGGGAATCCGCTCCACAAGTTTCAGAAATGCGCCGTCCGGGCGCCTGGATTCCCGCTATCGCGGGAATGACCGCTGTTTCGAGAAGGACCCCACACTATCTCTCGATAGGAAACTGCTCCCGCGCCAGTGGGCGCAACAGCAGCACCGGACAAGGCGCGTGGTCCAGCACAAAGCGCGCGACATGTCCAACCGACTTGGGACCAATCTCCTGCCTTCCTTGGTATGCGGCGCGGGAGCAGACGACCAACAGATCGGCGCGCCACTCGGCCGCGAGGTTCACAATCTCGAGTTCCGGCCGCCCCTCTCTTTCGAAAGTGTCGGCACTCGCAAAATACCCGCGCCCCTCATTCAAAATCTCTTGCGCAGACGCCCTCTCGGCCTCCGACATTTCTTCTTCACGGGGAGGATGGAGAGGAAGATGTTCCGGCGGTGGGGGAGGATGGCGATGAGGATGCGGTGGCGGTGGGGGAGGATGCAGGGGTGGCCGAAGAAAACGTTCGCGAATCAGGTCCATATCTTTCCGCGGACGAGTATCGATCACATGGAGCATGCCCACCGTGAGCGGCTGCACCGCCGAGAGCATCTCCAGTGCCCTACCTATCTGTTCAGAATTAGTACCGTCCAGACAACAAAGAACGCGCACAGTCGCCTCCTTCCTTTCCACTTACAAGAGCAGCCACATGGTGAGCGCCCCGGCAAACAACATCAAGGGCGTTACGACAACGCCTACCTTGAAGTAGTCGAGCCCCGAGACATCGACATTACGATGCCGCAAGATAAGTAGCCAGAGGACGGTGGCCAGAGATCCGACCGTCGTCAGATTCGGACCCAGATCGCAACCAAACATGGTGGCAGCAATAAAGCCCTGCCGGATACCGGGTGGTGCGTTGTGGATGCTGACTAATGCAGAGTTCATCAGCACGGCCATCGGCACATTATTAATCAAGTTGGTTCCAAGCGCTGCCCCTGCTGTCCCCACCATCACCGCGCCAAATCTCGCGCCTCCCGAAAGGTGCAGGAGCAAGTTCCCAAACTTGGTAGTGAGCCCTGTGTGTTCGACGGCTCGAACGACGATAAACATACCGGCAATGAAGCCGAAAATGGACCAGGAGATTCCTTTGCCCGCTTCAAGCACAGTCGTCCGCCTCCAGTAAAGAGCACCGGCAAGCAGCAGTACGGCCCCGGCCATGGCCACCGCCGAAAGCGGAAATTGGACGGCGGCTGCGGCCACGTACGCCGGCGCGACCAGGGCAAGCACACAACAGGTGTAGCGAAAATACGCTTTGTGCTTTACGGCTTTCTCCGGCGAGGAAAGGCGCGCGACGTCGAAAGATCCCTTGAGCTGCCTACGATAGAGAAAGAAAAACACTCCGATGTTAATCCCTATCACCACCACGCTGGGGACCAATAACAACCGTAGAAAAGTAAGCAGACCCAGGGGGTGGCGGGACAGGATGATAATGTTAATGGGGTTGCTGATGGGAAGCAGAAAAGAGGCCGAATCCGCGATAAAAGTACAGGCGAACAGGTAAGGCAGGGCGGGTAATCGGAGCTTCGTTACTAACACATAGACAATCGGCGTCAGGATGAGCGCCGTGGCGTCGTTGGAAAAAAGCATCGAGATAAACGTACCCAACAGAAAGACATTGAGGAACAGCCGCGCGGCACTTTTGCCCGCAAAACGCGCGGCTTGCGCTCCCAGCCAGTCGAACAGGCTGGCGGTTTCTGCGAGAGCCGATAGGGCCATCATTCCCAGAAAAAAAAAGAAGGTGTTCCAATCGCGAATCAGGGTGAACAGAGCGTCCGTGGGGCTGATCAAGCCCAGAAGAAGCAGAACGCCGGCGCCGCTCATGGCGATGCGGGCCTCGTTCCAGCGAAACGGGCGCGTCATGATGCCAGCCAGTGTCAGCAGCGCGACAAGAGAACTGAGCAGTGCCTTCCAGAATTCCGGCAAATGAAAGAACGAGAACACTGACGCATCCCTTTCTGTGTGGGCCTAGCGGGACGTGGGAAGCCTTCTTCGCAAGAGGATCTTTCGCGGCCTTCCCCGTTGCCCTTCCGCCAGGACTTCAACTTTTGGTTTCTGTCCGTCATCGATTCTATAACCAACCGCCCCCGCTGGGCTGATCATTAGCAGGATCTTGGGCTGAACACGACGGCCGAAAAAGCCGGGGGGAAAGCAGCTCCGCCGCCTGATGTGCGGAAAGCCTTCGGCTTTCCGGGGCAGCCCGGCCCCCTTCTCCCCGTCGGCCCGGCTGGAAGGCTGAGCCTTCCAGCCAAGGAGGTTAATCAGGGTGAAAGCCCGCGGAAAGGCGGAGCCTTTCCACACATCGGGCGGCAGAGCCGCTTTGGGATGCTACCTTCCGGGGACTTTGACGCGACCCTAACTAGACGCAGCGATAGCATAAAAACCCTGCTACAATAGCCGACGCCTTGAACGACATCTTCATTCGCGAAAAAGAGGAACAATCTATGAGCGACCAAATCAACCGACGTGATTTCATCAGGCGGGCGGCAGTGAGCACCGCAGGACTCAGCTTGGCGATGTCTGGCGCGGGCACCGGCAAAGTCCTAGGCGCAAACGACAGAATCCGACTGGGGCTGGTTGGCTGCGGACGCCAGGGCCGGGACGATATGGAGTATTTCATCCACCAAGGCGCGGAGGCCGCTGCTGTGTGCGACGTCTACGAACCCAATTTGCAGAAAGGGCTCGAGGCGGCGGGCGGAAAGGCAAAGGCGCTGAAGGATTTTCGGCAGATCCTCGACGATAAGGAAATTGATTTGGTTATCGTCGGCACCCCTGACCATTGGCATCCCCTCCCTACCGTAATGGCCTGCCAAGCGGGGAAGGATGTCTACGTTGAGAAACCCATCTGCGTTGCGGTCGAAGAGGGCAAGAAAATGGTGGAGGCCGCGCGGAGGTACAAGCGAGTGGTGCAAGTGGGGTTGTGGCAGCGCTCCAACGCGCACTTCCAGAAAGCCGTGGAACTGGTGCAGGACGGGCTGATCGGAAAAGTCACTTACGTGCGCACCTGGAACTATTCCAACATCTACCCGGAGGGTATCGGCAACCCAGCGGATAGTGATCCGCCGGCGGGACTCGACTGGGACATGTGGCTTGGGCCGGCTCCGAAAGTGGCGTTTAACTGTAACCGCTTCGGAGTGGGCGACCGCTGGTCAACCTTCCGCTACTTCTACGATTATGCCAACGGATGGCCTGGTGATTGGATGGTGCATCTGATGGACATCGTGCAGTGGGCAATGCGAGTTGATGGTCCGCATACCATCACTGCCTCGGGCAGGAAGTTTTACCTCAAGGACAACAGCGATACTCCCGATACCCTGCAAATAACGCTTGAATACCCCGAGTTTGTCGCCACCTATGAAAACCGGCTGTGTAATCAGGACGGGAGGGAAAGGGACGGTTACGGTATCGAATTCCATGGCACTGATGGAACGATGTTCTTGGACCGCGAGCGCTTTCAAGTCTTCCCTGAAAGCACTGAGGTGGAGGGAAGAAAAACGGGGAAAACCGCGGAAATGAAAATGGAACGCGCGGACGACGGGCTGGAAAGACATGTGGCTAACATGCTGGAGTGCATGAAGACCCGCAAGCCGCCGCAGAGCGATATCGAATACGGCTACCGCTCGACCAGCGCCTGCCTGTTGGGGAATGTTGCCCTGCGCAGCAAAGAGCGGATTGAATGGGACACCGCCAGCCAACGACTGACCAAGGGCGGCCCGGCGGCGCAAAAACTGTTGAGCCGTGAGTATCGCACCCCGTGGCGGCTGGAGGTCAGTTAAGAGTCGAGAAGCCGAGAAGTCGAGGAGTCGAGAGATCGGAGAGTCGGAGCGGCGACCAGCAGAAGAATTGGGTCTTTCGACTTCTGACGCTCGACTTCTCGACTGCCCTTACGGAATGGACGTCACGTAAATGGCCAACCCAGCGCCCGCCGCGCCGGGTGCGATGAAGGCTTCCGTTTGTTGAGAGTCGCTTACCAGGGAAAGAATCGCCTTGCCCGGCGCCGCTTGCACGACGGGTGTGAAGTCCTCCGCCGAGGTCAGGCGCGTGACTTGACCTCCGCAGAAACAAAAGAGCCCGATATCATCAGGCGAGTCGAGGGGCGTGGCGGCGAAGATAATGTTCCCTTGCGCGGAGCTGGTTTGACCCGCGACCTGCCCCAGGGGTGCCACCTCGGGGGCGCCTGCGACGTGCCGAACCATCACCGGCTGGGAAGGGTCTCCCGGCAAGAGCGCCGTTTGAACGTTCTCGCCCTCCATGATGACTAACACCATTTGAACAGGTGCTTGGCCCTCGCGAGGAGCCAAAATCTGAAAGGTCTCTGCCGGATCGGGTGCCGGCTTGAGCTCCTGAAAGCTGCGAATCGCCACGGCGCGGAAGAACTGCTCGGTGGCGGCTTCCAAGGGTGTGCCGCGCAGAACCAGCGCTGCCTCATCATGGCTGAAGAAGATCGGTTCGAACAAATCCTTGGGAGTTGGAGAAACGCCCGCCGGAAATTCCAACCTTCGAAGTTCGCGCGGCGTCCACAGGAACAATCCCGTTCCAGGATTTTTCCCTCCCCAGCGCGCGCCGAAGAGGATGTTTCCTTGGGGACCGATTAAAGGCGCCGAGAACTCGAGGAAGGCGGCGTCCGGTGTCCCCGGAAGGCTGTCGGCGCTTGTCACCAGTGCCCTGGCGCCTGTTCCGTCCACGCGGATGATGGCGCTCGAGGGATTGCCCTCGGTGTCCTTTAACTCGGCTGCAAAGCAAATCACACCCGCGTCATTAAGGCTAGGCGCGCTGAAGGAGTCGTACGACGTCTTGGGAATCGGCGCTTGCAGACCCTGAAAGGCCACCACAGAGAAACTGATGCCACTGGACGTGACCACAGCCCGCAGCTCATTCCGTGGACTGCGCAGGGAAGAAAGGAAGGCGATTTGCCGGTTATCATTCATCGCCAAGTCGGAGAACGGGCCGAAAGCGATGCCTGCGTGCCCCGGTACGCCGGAACCGGCAGCTAGCAGCAGGCGCGTGTTGGATTGGGCAAACAGCCGCGGAGAGGCGGCGAACAGAAAACTCAAGACCACAACGGGGAAGAGCAGAATTGGTCGTTGGAGTGAGGCAGCAAGCTGCCGCACTCCAAAGCGCTTCGCGCCGACAACATTTTGCGGGTGGGGTTCTAGCGCGGCCATCTCAGGATTCAGTCGCGTTGAGAGATGTCTTCTTTCCGCGGGGCTTCTTTGCCGGCTCCAAGGGAACGTCCGGCACGCTGGACTCTGCTTCATTCACCTTGGCTATAGCCGCTGCCTCGTTCGGCGCAATGACGAAGAATTGTGAGAGCTTAACATCATCCAGGATTTTCCGAACGTGGATATTCACACTCGCCAATACCATTCGCACCGCGGCATTTTGAGCCGTCACACGAGTCCCCGCTAGAAAGCCTAAGCCGGTGGAGTCGATGTAAGGGACCTCGGAAAAATCAATGATGAGCTTTCGCGTTCCCGCGTCGATAAAGTCCTTCACTTTTTGTCGCAGGTAGGGCCCATCACTGCCCGCCAGGAATTTCCCGCTCAGGCTCACAATCGCAATATCGTCGGCGAAACGGGCCGAAATTCTCACGGTTACACCTCGCTGCGGAGCCACTCAGAATCGCGCTTGAAAAGCTATGCTACGGGAGGGGACAAAGGTTGTCAAGTAGGGGCGAGACAGTAGGGCGAGACTTAGGGGCGAGACCTTGACACCACGACGAGTTTCCGGCCCCAGGGGTCGGAGCATAGACACAAGTGCTCAGGGGTGACTTTGGAGTTTCGTTCGATGGGCATTTGCGGCTCTGCCGCCCTGAGTCAAGTTCTCCACTTTTCTCTTGACACGCGCTCCGTGTGATAGGAGCCTACCACAGTGGTCGAAAGGCCGCTCCGGCAAGCTGCCCGGGCAAGGGGATGAGGCCCGGAAAAAGGAGAACGCACCCATGCAGACAACCAAACCGCTGGAAGGCTGGGACAGGCGGTCATTTTTGCAACTCCTGGGCGTCAGCGCCCTAGGCCTGGTGATACCGAGCTCGAGGCTTTTCGCTGCTCCAAGCTCGGGTTCAAAACCCTTGCGCGGAATCTTCCCTGTCGCGCAGACCCCTTTCACGGAATCGAACAAGCTGGACATGGACTCCCTCATCGGAGAAGTGAGGTTCATCGACCGCGGGGGAGTGCACGGGTTCGTGTGGCCGCAGATGGCCAGTGAATGGATGACACTCAGCGAAGCGGAGCGCCTGGAGGGAAGCGAGGCCATTGCCTCCACCGGCAAGAAGCTGCGCCCGGCCATCGTGATCGGCGTGCAGGCTCCGAACCTGGCCACCGCAATTAAGTATGCGAAGCATGCGGAACGGGTGGGGGCTGACGCCATCATTTCACTGCCTCCCTCAGAGAACAGTGATCGGGCCACCGACCTTGAATACTACAAGGCCGTGGGAGCCGCGACCGAACTCCCGCTGTTCGTGCAGGCAGTGGGGAACATGAACGTTGACTTGCTTATCGAAATGTATAAGGCCATTCCCTCGTTTCGCTACGTCAAGGACGAAGCGGGGAGTCCCTTGATGAGTGTGGCGCCGCTTCGGGAAAGGAGTTCGGGCCGGCTCAAGATATTCTCCGGCAGCCACGGACGCGACCTGATCGACGAGATGCGGCGAGGGTTCACCGGCTGTATGCCGGCAGCCCCGTTCGCCGATCTTTACGCGCAGACCTGGGATTTGTGGCACGAGGGCAAGCACGATGAAGCCATGGCCATGCATGCAAGGACTCTTCTTCTGCTTACCGAAATGCTGAGCCACGGCCCCGAAGCGGTGAAATATGTTCTGTGCCTGCGCGGTGTGTTCAGGACTTACAGGTTGCGCACGCGGCAGTCGCCGGGCTTCAGTTCGGCTGCCAAAGTGGCCGTAGGGGGCGATCAGCCTGACGCATATCTCGATGAGGAAGGCAAACAGGCGTTGCGAGATACGCTGGATTACTTAAAGCCTTACCTGAAGGCGTAGGCAGCATTACGGGCGAAAAGCGAAACTCGAAAACCGAAAATCGAAATTCGAAAGTGGAAACTCGAAACTCGAAATTCGAAGTGCGAGATTTGAATTGAGTTCTGAAATCTGGAATCTGAAATCGATTGGGGAAGGGGAAAGAGATGCCTGGTAGCACAGTCTCACGTCGTGCTTTCTTACACGCCTCCGCAGGGAGCGCCCTGGCGGGCGCGGGAGCGCGGGCCTGGGCTGATCCGGCTGGCGCTGCTGCCCACGCCATAGG
>Ga0326727_10007827_pt1 | contig 27744 bp, 22 predicted proteins | sample MB2enrmetagenome_FD_207643 | JGI IMG/M metagenome (GOLD analysis project Ga0326727, IMG submission 207643) | Lab enriched peat soil microbial communities from McLean, Ithaca, NY, United States - MB29MY | ecosystem: Environmental > Terrestrial > Soil > Wetlands > Peat | place: USA: New York...
AAACAATTCAGGGAAGCTACCATCGAATTCGAAAGGGTCCTAAAGATTGAACCGAAGTTTGATAACGGCCTTTATTTTCTTCTGGCCTCGGCTTATCAGGAAATCGGGAACACAGAGAGTGCCATCCATGCCCTGAAAGAAGGGCTTCAACGCAAGCCGGACGATGGCAAAATGCTTCGGGCATTGGCTTATCTGCAATCCGACAGCAAGGACGACGATGGCGCGATCCGGACTCTTCAACGGATCCTCGAGATCGAGCCGGCCGACGTTGCGTCACGGATCGACCTAGCTCAGCTATTTCAAAAAAGGAATGAGATCGGGCAGGCCGTTAACAATTATCAGGAGGCCTTGCACGCAGATCCGGAGAATTTTACGGCGCATTCGAATCTCGGCCTGATCTTGTTTCGGGAAAATAAATATCCGGAAGCGGCGGCCGAATTTGAATCGGCCAATCGGGCAAATCCCGGGAACGCCGAAGTGCTCGAGATGCTGGGTGATGCCTACTCCCTTCAGCAGCAGCATGCAAAAGCAGTCAACGCCTACAAAGCGGCGCTGGATAAGCTCCCGCAGAGGGCAAGCCTTTTTGCAAAGCTCGGGTTCAGTTTGGCAAATGTAAAGCAGACGGCAGAGGCGGCAACGGCCTTGGAGAATGCGGTCCGTCTGAATCCGAACAGTGCCGATTCATTTTTCCTGCTAGGCGATCTTTATGGTGAACTGAACCGGCCCGAAGATGCGATTGCCGCCTACAAACGCTCGCTGGAACTGAATCCGAACCAGAAAGACGTCCACTACAACCTTGGCACCTTTTATGCGGAACAGAAGAGGCTCGATGATGCAATGGCTGAACTGAAAACCGCCGTGCAACTGGACCCAGGGTATGTGTCCGCGTGGGGCAATCTGGCGCTCGTTGCTGAAAAGCTTGGGGTTGACAAAGAGGCGATGCAAGCCTACGAAAAACTGATCGCCATGGGAAAAGGCCAAGCCATAAACTATTTCCGGTTAGGCGTCCTGTATGCAAAAAATGATCAGGCCGACCAGGCAATTGCGGCTTTTGGCAAAGCGATTGAAATGGAGCCCGAAAAATACCGTGCGAAACTGCGGGAAGAACTGAAAAACGTTCATTCGGTTCTTGACAGCATCCGGTATAAGGAAGCCTTTGTGCGTCTGATTAATTTGCCTCCGGCGCGCTAACGGCAGCCTCCCGTTTCCGAGAAGTCGTCAGGAAATCACTCAGCTCCTCGTCTGACAGGCCGTAGAGGTCTTGAGGATTTCCCGGAGGCTGATTCTTCCAACGTTTGTGTCCCCAGAGCCACGATTCAGGCTGCTCACGAACAATGTCCTCCAGGACTGCGTTAAAACGCCTGGTGTTTGCTTCAAGATCGCGATTCATGTCGCCGGTGCGGATGACCTCGAGCGGCTTGAGAAATTTTATCGTATATAGGCCATCGCGCATGGGAGTCAAATATCCTGGCAGAACGGAGGCATCGGTGCGCAGTGCGAAAAGCGCAACGCTCGTCGTCGTGGCAGCGGGGATGCCGAAGAAGTCCGCGAAAATGCCCTCCTGCAAGCTGGTGTTTTGGTCCATCAGGATCCCGGCAGTTGCACCAGAAATCAGATTCCTGAGGACCTGGCGGGCGGAATTCCTTTTGTTAATGACCCGGTTCCCTTTGGATTCCCGAACCCTTAGCAGGTATTTCTCGAGCAGAGGATTGTCGAGCGGGCGTGTGATGAAGCTAAGCGGATAGCCGTGCAGTGCGTGTGCTGTTGGCAAAAGCTCCCACGAGCTGAAATGCCCGGTGAGATAGAGTATTCCCTTGCCCTTTGCGTTGGCAGCCCTGTAGTTATCCAAACCGTGAACGGAATCATATCGGACAAGCGACGAAATATTGTCTCGCGTAAGAGATGGAAGGCGGCTGACTTCGAGCAGATTCATCCCAGTGTTCTGAAAACTCTTTCTCGCAATCCGAGCCCTTTCCGAGTCGGTCAAGGTTGGGAACGCAATTCTCAGGTTCACCGCCGCGATGCGCCTGTAGCGGAAAGAGATGTAATAAAAAAATGTCGCCAGGAACCTTATAATCCAGGTTCCCACAAGACGCGGAATCACGCGAAAAAAAAAGATTACCGCTCGTGCCAGGAGATAGATGAGATAGGAATCCAATTCTATGACACCCCTTGGCGATGATATACTTTAGAGGCAAGAGATTAAAGGAATCGCCCACGCATAAACAACATGGATAACCATACCAGACCTTTCCTTGTGGGGCTCCTGGCACTCGCATTTGTCTTGGCACGTGTGCCCAGCTGGGCGGGTTACAAAGCCCGTCCCTGGAACGTGGACGCCCGGGAGAGATATTCCGCAAGTCTCACAAGCGAAGGTGTTACGATCGCGGTGGAGCCTCTCTTTACCGATGCGCTGGCTGCGCGTGTTTTTGACAAAAACGATATCCTAACACGCGGCATTATGCCGTTGACGATTGTCATTTTCAACGATAACGGCTTTCCAGTTGAAGTCGATGGTTTAACTATCGAGCTGATCCACGAAAAAGAACACATCCGGACACTGTCTCCCAGCGAGGTCGTCAATCGTTTGTTTCGGAAGGATAAGACCTGGGATCCTCAGCCCATGCCCCGTATGTCGAGGTCGGATCTCAACACGGATGCGCTGGACGACTTCAGTTCCAAGTTCCTGATGGAAAAGGTTGTCGCCCCGCACGACAAGGCGGGCGGGTTCCTATACCTGCATGTCCGCGACTCAAGCGATCTGGCTTCGTATTTAGCCTCCTCAGTCGTCTACATTCCCAATATCTATCGCCGGGATAACGGCTCCCGGATGATCTTTTTCGAAATTGGGCTCAAGGGGGCGATCCCGCCCGGTTCCCGCGGCTAGCGGACCCGCCATGGCCCACAACGCTCCGGGAATCGAATCTCCTTATCGCGAAGCTCTTGCAGGCGTACTGGCGTTCTCCACCTTTGCCGAAACAGAGGAAACGTTAAAGACACTTGAAAATTTACGCCGGAAATACCGGTCTGCGTGCGATAAGAAAGGAGTGGAGTATTGTCGCCAGATTGCAGTTCTGGGGCGTCGCCGGGCGGAACTCATCAGCCGCAACAAGAGGGTCCGCCTGCAAAAGCGGCTTCAGAAACGGGAGATGGCGAACTGGTTCCGAATATGGCTGGAGACTCCGGCGCTGTTTGAGGACTGGCTTTCAATCCGAAAAAGCACGGATGAATTCAAGAAGCTGTCGTCTTCGGAACTCTGATTAGGGCCGTCCACAGGAGACCGGCATGCGCCTACAGGCAGCAAAACCCCTACGTATCCAGAATTCATTTCTGGACGCCTTGCACTCGGAAATCCTGGCAGGGAACAAAAACCTCGCGTGCTGGATTCGGCAGGTCCAAACTCAAGGCGCCATCGATAGCCTCTTCGGACTGGAAACATGGCTCAAAGGTCTTCGATCCTTCTTCAACTTGGAACACCTCCCGCTCCGCGAGACTGAGATGAACGGGCTGCCTGCGCGCAGTTTCACCCCAGAAATCACGGTTGTCCGCCAGGCTGTTCAAATATGTGAAGGCTTTGCATTCAATGTCATCCGTCCCAGCCTGAGCGGAAAATTCGAACTTGAGGACTTCATCAAAACGCAGGCGGCGCGGGACCGAATCCTGGACTACAGCCTGGGCCGCCTCGCAGAGCAGTTAACGCCGACAGACAGTGTGTCTCAGCTCTTGGAATTCCTGAACGACTTTCGCGTCACCGTTGATTCACTCAAGCTGCCAACGGGACACGATTTTCAAATATTTCTTACGCTTGGAAGAAGCTTCAGCAGGGGGGTAAATAATTGCCGCTATATCGACATGCTGATGAGCCAGACGTTCAAGCTCCAGTATGATCTGGTCGATAACAACGCTCTTACCACGTCACTGCGTCGTGTCCCCCACGAATCTGTGCGGCGGAATCTAGCTACGGTGCTCCTGTATCTGTTCCGGCTCCTTAAATATCTTAGACTTGTTCTGGCCGATCTGAATCTCGACAAGCCCTTAAAGCCGCACCTGGTGACCTTCTCGCTGATTCACGAGGAAATGGGGAATCTCTCGAATTTTCTTCGGGCGCGCTTGCTGAGGACGGGCGAAGTCGGAAATGCCCTGCAAAACGCCGCAGAACTGATTGCATATTCAGTGAAAATGGAATCTCGAAGGGTGCAGACCCGGGAGTTGATCACCGTGTCCCGCGAAACGGATCCGAACGCAGTCTATAGCCGAATTGAAAACAGCCACGGAATTCTGAGCAGCTGCTGTCAGAGCTGCATTCTGACGTTGATCCATTCCTTTGACAAAAACTTCAATCCAACGGCTTTGTTCCCGGCCAGGACAGCGCAAATGATCGCAGCCGAAAAATTGCGGAAAGATCTTTGGGAATTGCGCCGGTGGTTGATGGGTCTGCTGGGGAACAAGGAGGAGTTGGATGCCAACCGGATCGCCGAGCGGATCAGCACGTTCAAGGAGGCTTCCATGGGCTCCTTGATGTACCGGGATTGGGCGGAATTTGAGTCCTTTACGGACGCTCTGTCGGTTTCGATCAGTCTTACTGATATCCGCACGCACGTCCGGAAATTTGTCAGCGCCCTGGAGAACCTGATCCATGAAGTTTCTAAGCGGAGCGTCCTTCGTGAAGACCGGGATAACTCCATTCTGGAATCATAGAACCTTCGAGTGAAGCTCAAAGGCTCAAAAACTCCAAAGCTCTAAAACTCCGGGAAATCCCTAAGGCTGGGCTATGAAGCGGCAGCCAGGCGTGCAAAATTGAAGGACAGGCCGTCCTGCTTCGCTTCAATATGAACAATCTGGTTCCGGGCTATTTCTCGCTCGGCAATCAAAGCCGCTAAGGGATATTCCAAATACTCCCTCACAGCCCGGCGCAGCGGTCTTGCGCCATAGCGAAGATTCGTCCCACGATTGATCAGGAACCGCTTTGCCCCTTCCGAAACGATCGCTGCGATCCCTGCGGCCGCTAGGCGGGATCTTGTATCGGAAAGGAATTTTTCAAGGATTGCCATCAAATGCTCGTCTTGGAGACGATTGAACGTGATGATTTCGTCAATGCGGTTGATGAATTCCGGGCTGAAAAAATCTTCAACTGCACCAATGCAAACCGACCGGATTTTGTCGTTGGCCACGTCCCGATCCAAGTCTTGCAGCTTTTGCAGAGAAGGACCAAAACCGATCGTATTATTCGTTGTGATCTGGTCGACTTCCTTGGCGCATACATTACTGGTCAAGATTATAAAGCAGTTTCTGAAGCTCAGATCCACTCCCAGCCCCGTTTTCATTTCGCCGCGCTCCAGAACCTGCAGGAGAAGATCGTTTAACGCCCTATCAGCCTTTTCGAGCTCTTCAAAGATCACGATCGTCCCCTTTTTCTCCAGTTTTTCCTGCGTAAGGAATGGCGGGTGGTCGTGCCCGATGTATCCCGGAGGAGCCCCTGTCAATTTGGACACGTCATGGGGATTTTGGAACTCCGTGCAATTAATGACGACGAGGCCAGAGTCTTTTCCGTGCAGTATTTGGGCCAGAGAACGGCCGATCTGGCTTTTGCCGGTCCCGGTTGGGCCGAGAAACAAAAAAGTGCTCAAGGGCCTTTGTGGATCACAAATTCCAAGGTTTGCCACCATGACCGCCCGGACCATTGCGTCCACGGCCGAGTCCTGCCCAATGATCTCCTTCTTCAGCTGTTCTCTCAACTCCTGTTCTTTCAGCATTTAATTCCTCCTGTTACTTCCACCCGTCTATACCTCCCTTACTATTCTGATAGTTTCTTTGCCAGGAAGTTGCTGAAATTCCTCACCGCTGCGTTAGCAATGGACCGCTCGCCCTTGCGCTCCTCTTTTTCGGAAAAGGATTACGGGATCGTGTGTAATTTGCTACCATAGCAGCGTATCTTTTTCTCTCAGAAGGACATGCAATGACAGATCTAGTCGCCCACAATCTTCCCGGTACAAGAGACTTGCTGCCAGAGGAAATTGCCCGCTGGCACGTGGTGGAAGACCGTGCCCGCCGCATTTTCGAACAATACGGATATCTGGAAATCCGAACCCCGATCATCGAGCCAACGGAGCTGTTCGCACGAGGAATCGGGGGGGATACCGACATTGTCGGGAAGGAGATGTATACGTTTGTGGATCAAAGCAACCGATCTGTGACCCTGCGCCCCGAGGCTACAGCCTCCGTAGTCAGAGCCTACGTACAAAACACAATGTACCGGGGGAATGGGGTCAGCAAACTGTACTACATTGGGCCAATGTTCCGGCATGAGAAGAAGCAGAAGGGGCGATGGCGTCAGTTCTATCAAATAGGCGCGGAATCTCTAGGTTCCGATCATCCGGCGGTTGATGCGGAAATGATCGAGATGGCACTGTGGTTTTTGGAATCCCTTGGGATTAAGGCAAGGCTCCTTTTAAACTCCGTGGGCTGCGGAAACTGTCGGCCTCCGTATCTCGATATTCTTCGCCTCGATCTGCAGAAATATCTGCCTCTCCTTTGTGAGGATTGCCGGCGCCGTGCATCGACGAACAGCCTCAGAGTCTTTGACTGCAAAGTCGAGACTTGCCAGCCTTACATCGAGAAGCTTCCGATGATGGCAGATCACCTTTGCACCGAATGCAGCACCCATTTTGCCAGGGTGAAGGACTGTCTCCACGATGCCGACATCACCTTTGAAATCGTTCCGAGACTCGTACGAGGACTCGATTATTATGTCCGGACGGCATTTGAGGTTGTGAGCGGCGAATTGGGAGCACAGGATGCCCTTGCGGGCGGTGGCCGCTACAACGGGCTTTCCGAGGTTTTGGGCGGCCCGCCGGTACAGGCAATCGGGTTCGCCATGGGTCTGGATAGATTGGTGATGGTTTTGCCTGAAGTGCAGAGTGCCGAATGGGTTTGGAAACCCCAATTATTTATTGCTTTCATGGGGGAACCAGCCCTCAAAAAAGCTTTTGAGATCGCTCGCTCACTGCGACATCAGGACCATAGCTGCTATATCGACTTCTCTGAAGGGAGCCTGAAAAGCCAGATGCGTCTGGCAAACAAGCTCCGGGCCGAACATGTCTTGATCATTGGGGAAAATGAGTTGGCACGAAACCAGTACTCCCTTAAACGGTTAGAGGACGCTCAGCAGTGGGAGGTCTCTATCCCGGCGCTTGTGGACTATCTTGAATCATATGGCAAGAGGGAGCCAGAAGCGAGAAGGCAGAAGCCAGAATAACCATTCGGAGGTCCAGATCGGAGTCGCTTCCCGCTTCCGGCCTTCTAAGGTTTTCCATGAACAAAATCCGGGTTCTTCCTGAAATACTCGCGAATAAAATAGCCGCGGGCGAAATTGTTGAGCGGCCGGCCTCGGTAGTAAAAGAACTCCTGGAAAACTCGATAGATGCCCAGTGCCGGGTCGTCCACGTGGCGGTGCTCTCGGGAGGCAAACGCCTCATCCAAGTGCGTGATGATGGGGAGGGAATGAATCAGGATGATGCTATCCTTGCTTTCGAGCATCACGCGACGAGCAAGCTTCAGAATGCCGAAGACCTCTGCGCCATCGCAACCCTTGGATTTCGTGGGGAGGCGCTCCCGTCCATCGCGTCAGTCTCGCGCCTCACTTTGAAGACACGCCCGCGAGACCCGGATGTTATCTCAGGCACCGAGGTCGAGATCCAAGGTGGAGTCATGCGCTCGGTCAAGCCGGTGTCCTGGGACACAGGTACTGAGATAACGGTTCGTGACCTGTTTTTCAATGTTCCCGCCAGAAGAAAATTTCTGAGGTCGCACGACACAGAATTGGGTCATATTACCAGGCTTGTGACCCATTACGCGCTGGCACACCCTGAGATCCGGTTTACTCTCGAAAGCGAGGGGCGCGTGCTCATCGACGCGGTCGCCGTCGCAGACACAGCAGAGCGGATCTATCAGATCTTCGGGGAAGGATTTCTTGAAAATCTGGTGGCATTATCCGGACAAGCCGGCTCACTCAAGGTCCGCGGCTTTAGTTCACGCCCGCACGAGCAGCGCACTAATTCCTATTCCCAGTTCTTCTACGTAAACCGGCGGATGGTTCGCGATAAAGTCATTACGAGCGCAATTCGTCAGGCCTATCGCAATTGCATCCCCGCCTCTGCATATCCGGTTGTAATCCTGTTTTTGGATTTGCCGTTTGATGAGGTGGACGTCAACGCCCATCCGGCGAAAACGGAGATACGATTTCGAGATCAAAGCGCCGTTCACGATTTGGTTCTCGAGACAATTCAACGATCCCTGGCAGGAACTGCTTCGATCCCGGTGTACGACCATCGAGGAACGAATGCGCCGAATCCTTCGGTTGCGGTGAGATCCTACTCTATGACTGCAGATCGAGTGCCGGAGGCCAGTGAAAATGCCCTCGAATTCACGCCTCCGGCCGCATCGGCGAACCCCTTTCAACGCGCTCTGAACTATCCGTTTCGGGAAGTGTGGGCGCCTGCCCGAAAGGAGGATCATTCCTCGTTGGGCATTCTGCCGGATATGCTGTTGGGATCTCCGGTGGAAGTGAGCCGGCCTTTTCAATCAAATTCGGTAAGGATATTGGGGCAACTTCAGGACAGTTATATCATTGGGTGCGATACCCAAGGCTTATTGATCGTAGATCAACATGTGGCCCACGAACGAATTCTCTATGAAAGGCTGGCTGGGGCAGTGCAGAACAGCGGAGTTGAAACCCAGGGTTTGCTCGTGCCTCTTTCGCTGGATCTTCCGCCTCACCAAATCGTATTGCTCGAGCGTATGATTCCGGAACTCAGCCGGAACGGCTTCGTGGTTGAGCATTTCGGCGGGGCCTCGGTCCTGATCCGCTCCGTGCCCGCCATCGCCGGTGATTCCGATTGCCGCAAGCTGCTGGGGGAGATCCTTGAGGGCCTGGAAAAAGAAGAAAGGACTCTGGATGTTGAACGGATTCGCGACCGAATTTGTGTCAGCACCGCATGCCGTGCAGCGATCAAAGTCAACATGCCTCTTACGATAGAGAAAATGCAGTGGCTCCTCGATCAGCTTTCTCTTACGCGAATCCCGACAAACTGTCCTCACGGAAGGCCTACCATTCTTCGATTCACGATGTACGAAATCGAGCGGAATTTTGGCCGCATTTAGCCTGAACGCGCGTAAGTGCTTTTGAAGCTTTCATTCTATCAATCAACATAAATTTCTATGCCCATCATAGGGATTAGCCGATATGCAGTACCGGAAGTTACGAGTGCTGGATTGGGCGGGAACCGAAATATCATGAAGGCGAATCAGGATCTCAGGGAAGACATCAAAGCCTATATAACTGTTAATGAACTGCTAAAGGTGAGAGTTGCAGACGATGTGAGATCGGCTACCTACCGCAGCAGAATCGAGGATCTTTCAGAAGGGAAACTCATAATTGCATGGCCCACGCATGGCGGAATGCGCATGGTGGTCCGCAGGGATCAGATCCTGGATTTTTCCTTCTCGCGCGACGCGGTGCCGCACGAATTCAGCGGCCTCGTCGATGAAATGAACACCGCTCCGCTGCCACTGCTCACGATCATTCCTAGCAGCGCGATCACGAGAGTCCAGCGCCGGCAGAACTTTCGGGTCATGTGCCTGATCCCGGTCGAAATCGCCGGATCTGTGGCGAATTCCAGCTCCAAGTCGGCGACTCCGCTGGTAATTCAAACGATTACCAATGATCTCAGTGCAAGCGGAATGTCGATCCGATACTCAAAGCCAATTCCAGAAAATACCCTGGTTGATGTCAGACTCTCACTGCCGGACAATGCTCCAGCCATTCGAATTCCATGTCGCGTGATGTATTGCGACAGCCCTCCGGGAAAGCAAACGCTTTACCGGACGGGTTTAAGGTACCTTGCCATCAGCGAATCGGAGCGGGCGCGCATTGTGCGCTTTGTGTACCGCACGCAGCTGAAAGGTCTTCACCCCTGATAAAAAACATCGATTGAGCGTTCTTCTTTACCGGGATTCTATAATTCTGTACTTATGAATCTACCACAAATCGGAAACAGCTCCCATGCCTCGGAATCTGAGATAGCGCTGTTTGCGCAATTCGGGACCGGTTTTTTCCATCAATGATTCAAGACACGGCCTAAGCTGCTTGTCCAACAGATATGCGGACGCGTCATGGTCGGTGTGGGCGCCTCCAGGAGGCTCGGGCACGATTTCGTCGATCACACCCAGCGAAATCAGGTCGGATGCGGTAATCTTCAGAGCCGCAGCGGCTGCATCGACGTGGTTCTGGTCCTTCCAGAGAATCGCGGAGCACCCTTCCGGCGTGATGACCGAGTAGATGGCGTTCTCCTGCATCAGGACTCTGTTGCCGACCGCGATCGCCAGTGCACCACCGCTCCCTCCCTCGCCAACAACGCAAACGATAACCGGCACCTCAAGTCGCGCCATTTCGCGAAGGTTGAAAGCAATTGCTTCCGCCTGTCCCCGTTCTTCAGCGCCTAACCCGGGATAGGCGCCGGGAGTGTCGATGAAGCATATGATCGGCCTGGAAAATTTGTCTGCGAGCTTCATGGCCCGCATGGCTTTGCGATAGCCTTCGGGCTGGGGACATCCGAAGTTTCTGTGCTGACGTTGTTTGATATCCCGTCCTTTCTGGTGTCCCACGACCATGACCGGGGTCCCGTGATAGGAGGCCATGCCGGCGACAATCGCGGGATCATCGCCGAAGCGCCGGTCGCCGTGAATCTCAGCGAAATCCTGAAAAAGCCTCTCCACGTAGTCCAGAGTATAGGGGCGAAGGTCGTGACGAGCCAGGAGTGTTCGTTGATAAGCCGCACTTGCGTCTTTTTTACGGAGGCGTTCCGCTTCAGCGCTTGACTGCTTGGTTTCCTCTTGGCTTGAATCATTGCTTTCCATTCACTTGTCCCCAACCCAAAATCTTCCGGACAGAGTCAGAGCGACCTGCAAAAATCGGAAGTCGCACTGCTCAATTGACGACATGGACCGAGCCCGGGCCGCAAATGCTCTCGATCTTAGCGATCAATTCAGGGCTCGATTTCACTTTTACGAAATCTGAGGATTGGATGTTAACACGGAAATCCGAGGGATTATACAGTTCCACGTCAACCCCGGTATCGCCGCGATTGCTTTCCAGAAGGCGATGCAGCATGGTTGCGGACCCTGGAGACAGGTTGGAGAGGCAGGCGATGATTCGCAGTGTCTTCGCTTTTCGCTCGGCGATTCCCGATAAAGGCTCGAGATCGGAAGCGATCACTTTGCAGCTTCTTTCATCTTCTGCCTCAAATCGCCCTGAAATAAGGATCGGAAAATCCGCAGTCATATACGGCTCGAATTTGGCATAAGACCCCGGGAAGACCACCGTTTCGACCGCCCCTGTCAAATCCTCCAGTGTAAAAAGAGCCATCAGGTCGCCCTTCTTTGTCCGGCGTGTCCGATAATCAGTCACGATGCCCGCGATCCGGCATTCGACACTCTTCCTTTCGCTGACAAGATCTGCGATAGTTTTCCTGCTGAATCGAGAGAGTTCAGCAGCGAAACGGTCCAGCGGGTGGCCGGAGACGTAGAACCCGAGGGTTTCCTTTTCAAAAGCCAGTCGCTGTTCCACTGCCCATTCCGGAATATCCGGCGGAGTTGGCTCGGCTATCGCGGAGTGTCCCGATGGAAGATCGGCGAAGAGACCTTTCTGCCCGCTCTCACGGTCGCGCCGGGCTTTCTGTCCATACTCGATGGCGGTATCCACCAGGGCCATGCATTGAGATCGCTTCCAACCAAAGGAATCAAGCGCCCCGCTCTTTACCAGGCTTTCCAGGACCCGCTTGTTCAAAGAGCGCGAGTCCACTTCCTCGCAGAATTGAAAAAGGCTTTGGAATCGCCCGTGCTGGTCGCGGTACTCCAGGACGGAACGAAGCGCTGCTTCCCCCACATTACGGATGGCCAGCATACCGAACCGGATTGCCTTGTCCATGGACCGGAAATCGAGCCCGCTTTCGTTGATGTCGGGCGGGAGCACGGGGATTCCCATGTCTTTACACTCGGCGATATACATTACGATTTTTTCGGTGTTTCCGATTTCACTCGACAGCAATGCGGCCATAAACTGCACGGGGTAGTGGACCTTCAGATAGGCCGTTTGATAGGCCAGCAGGGCATAGGCTGTGCTGTGAGACTTATTGAATCCGTATTGCGCAAACTGCTCCATGAGGTCGAATACCTGAATCGCGGTTTTGTCGGCAATCTTGTTCTTGCGAGCTCCGTCGATAAATTTGTCCCGCATCGAGGTCATTACGGAGGCCAGTTTCTTTCCCATAGCCTTCCGGAGGATGTCCGCCTGCCCCAGTGAAAAACCCGCCATCTTGCTGGCAATCTGCATCACCTGCTCCTGATACACGATCACCCCGTAAGTCTCCTTCAAGATCTCCTCCAGGGCGGGATGCGGGTACTGGACATCGATCAAACCCTGCTTACGTTTGATAAAGTCGGGAATCATGTCCATCGGTCCGGGCCGGTACAGGGCGTTCAGAGCAATCAGGTCTTCAAATCGCTCCGGCTTCAGACGGCGCAATTCGGCTTTCATTCCTCCGCTTTCAAACTGGAATATTCCATTCGTCCTTCCCTCGGAAAAAAGATCAAAAACCTGAGGGTCTGTCAGGGGAATCGAGGATAAATCTAGATCGATTCCTTTTTCTTCCCGGACACGGCGAACGGCACTGTCAATAACGGTCAGAGTCGTCAGCGCCAGAAAGTCCATCTTGAGCAGGCCGATCGCTTCAAGATCCTTCATGCTGTACTGGGTTGTGATTTCCTCCTTATTCGTCTTTTGCAGAGGCACAAGCTCCACGAGAGGTTTCGGCGCGATCACCACTCCCGCCGCGTGAGTGGAGGAGTGGCGCGAAAGACCCTCCAACCGCTTGGCGATTTCAATGAGTTTGGAGATTTGTGGATTCTTCATCTCCTCTTTCAACCGCGGCTCCTGGTCCAGGGCTTTGTCTATGGTTGCGTTCAGCTCTTCGGGAATTAATTTGGCGATCCGGTCTACATCGGCGTATGGAATATCGAGGCTCCTGCCGACATCCCGGATCACGCCTCTGGCGGCCATTGTCCCGAATGTAATGATCTGGCAGACATTGTCGCGGCCGTACTTTTTGGTGACGTAGTCGATCACTTCCGCCCGGCGATTCATGCAATAGTCCATGTCGATGTCGGGTGGAGCAATCCGTTCGGGATTCAGGAACCGCTCAAAGAAAAGCTCGTACTGCAGAGGATCGATGTCGGTGATGCGCAGGCTGTAGGCAACGAGACTGCCCACCACAGATCCGCGGCCCGGCCCAACCGGTATGGAATGGTCTCGGGCGTACTTGATTAAATCCCAGACGATCAGGAAATAGCTCGTGAACTGCATCTTCTTGATCATCTCGATCTCGAATGCTAGGCGCTCCGCATAATCGCTCAGTGGGTGCTTCAGGTTTCCCTCAGCGGATAGTGCTTCCAGGTGCGCGCGTCTCCTCTGAAATCCCTCACGCACGGTCTTTTCGAAGTAGTTGTCGGAAGTGTACCCGGCAGGAACATCAAACGGTGGCAGCGGTTGAGACGTCTCGATTTGAAGCTCGCAGCGCTCCGCAATCTTGACCGTGTTTTGAAGAGCCTCGGGGATCTCGCCCCAGAGCTGTTTCATTTCGTCAAAAGACTTGAAATAGAACTGGTCGCTTTCATAACGCATCCGGTCTTGCTGGGTTACGAGTTTGCCGGTGCCGATGCAGAGCAGAACATCATGAGCGACGCTATCGTCCCGTCGCAGATAATGCGTATCATTGGTGCAGACGAGCGGAATACCTGTTTTTTTCGCGATTTCGATAATAGCGGGATTCACGCGCTTCTGCGCAGGAAGATCGTGATCCTGCAGCTCAAGAAAGAAATTTCCTTTGCCGAAAATATCCTTCAGGTCGACCGCTTCCGCAAGTGCAGCATCGCGTTGGTCCATGGTCAGCTTTTGCGGCACAGCGCCTTTCAGGCACGCCGACATGGCGATCAACCCCCCGCTGTGCTGAGCCAACAGTTCTTTATCGATGCGTGGCTTGTAATAAAACCCTTCGAGAAAGCCGTAGGAAACCAGTTTGCTCAGGTTGTGGTATCCCGTCAGATTTTCGGCAAGCAGGACGAGGTGATTTGATTGATCCCCTCCACCGATTTTCCTGTGGCGGCTCTCCTTCGCCACGTAAATCTCGCAGCCGATGATCGGCTTCAATCCCTTTTTCCGGGCTGTGTTATAGAATTGAATCGCCCCGAAAAGATTCCCGTGATCGGTCAAGGCCAGCGCCGGCATACCCATGGCCAGCGCCGTGTCGACGAGAGGCTCGATCTTGGACGCACCATCGAGCAAGCTATACTCAGAGTGATTGTGAAGGTGCACGAACGGTGTGGTTTCTGGCACGGCTATTCCCATTCAATGGTTCCCGGTGGTTTCGAGGTGATGTCATAGACAACGCGATTGATTCCCCGCACCTCATTGACAATCCGGGTGGATATTCTTTCCAGAACAGCGTACGGGAGTTTTGCCCAATCGGCGGTCATTCCATCCATGCTGGTTACAACCCGCAGAGCGGCGACGTTCTCATAGGTGCGATCATCTCCCATCACCCCCACGCTCCGGATTGGCAGCAACACAATAAATGCTTGCCACAGTTCGCGGGTAAGACCTTCGCGCCCAATCTCTTCCTGGACTACGGCATCTGCTTCCCGGAGCAAAGCAAGGCGTTCATCAGTTACGGATCCGAGAATGCGCACTGCAAGCCCGGGACCAGGGAAGGGGTGGCGGTACACAAAGCGGTCATCCATCCCTAACTCGATTCCCACCTTCCGCACCTCATCTTTGAACAGTTCGCGAAGAGGTTCCACCAGTTCGAATTTCATATCCCGGGGCAAGCCGCCTACGTTGTGATGCGATTTGATAACGGCAGAAGGACCCCGCACCGAAGTGGATTCGATAACATCGGGGTACAAAGTTCCCTGAACAAGGAATGCCGGGTTTCCCAGTTTCCGCGCTTCTGCCTCGAACACGCGAATGAATTCTTCTCCGATAATTTTGCGTTTTCCCTCGGGATCCTCGACATCGCGCAGCTTTGCGAGGAACCTTTCGCTGGCGTCGACGCCTATGACCTTCAGATGCAGCCGTTCGAGAAAATTGGCAAGTACGGACTCAAATTCGTTTTTGCGCAGCAAACCATTGTCAACGAAAACGCAGGTCAGGCGATCGCCAATGGCCTTGTGAACAAGCAGGGCTGCGACCGTGGAATCGACACCTCCGCTGAGGCCACAAATAGCCGCGTTCGGCCCGATTTTAGCGGCGATCTCCTTCACCGCCGAGTCGATAAACGCGGACATCGTCCAGTCCCGCCTGCAACCGCAGGCGCGTGAAAGGAAGTTCTCGAGAATTCTGGATCCATTATGGGTGTGGACAACTTCGGGATGGAACTGCAGTCCCCAGATCTTGCGGTTCTCATCAGCGGCCGCGGCAATGATATCGCCCGACTGGGCAAGGACTCTGAATCCATGTGGGAGCCGGTCAACGCGATCACCGTGGCTCATCCAGCCCTGAAATTGTTCGGGAAGACCGGCAAAGAGCGTATCTGGCTCCAGTACGTCGACCATCGCCTTGCCGAACTCACGGCGGTCTCCTCCCGGCACAACCCGTCCACCAAGATTATGAGCTATGAGCTGAAGTCCATAGCAAATGCCTAGAATCGGAAGCCCGGCATCAAAGAGCTCCAGGGGAAGGGAAGGGCTGCCCGTCCGGCAGACAGAGTCCGGACTCCCCGAGAGAATAATGCCGGATGGACGGGAAATCCGTACCTTTTCGGCAGCCGAATAGTAAGGTACGATTTCGCAATATACCGACAGCTCGCGGACTCTACGTCCAATGAGCTGAGTATATTGGGAGCCAAAATCCAGAATCAGGATGTTTTCGCGGTAAATGGGCTTGCTCCGGGTTCAATATGGTTGTAATTTGCAGACTTCTTAAACTATCGCAGGCGTCTGCCAAATTCAACGGAAACAAACGGTTTTGAAGGAAATGTTTTTAATTGCGGTGCAGCTAAAGGAGCCAAGAAGCGTTTGGAGAAGAGAATGAACTACTATCTGTTGATTTACCATGTCGCGGATGAATATGCAACGCGAAGAACCCCTTACCGCGAAGAACACCTCCGTCTGGCTAAAGAAGCGCACGATCGGGGCGAGTTGATCCTGGGTGGGGCACTCGCGGATCCAACCGATAAGGCCATTCTCGTCTTTTGCTCACAAGATAAAGGGATCATCGAGGAATTTGTCCGGAGAGATCCGTATGTGATCAATGGATTGGTGCCGCACTGGGAAATTCGTCCCTGGACAGTGGTCATAAAATGATTTGAAGTGCCACCCCCGCGTTTTTCGTAAAGCGAAAGGTTGAATGCGAATACATGTATTTGAAAAAGTTAATTGTCAAGCTAATATACATGTGGTTTGTTATAGTAGAACTGTAGGTATTTGACTTAGCTAAAGAACAGCGTAGAGATCGGCCAACGCTTGAACAGGCAAACTGAATCTCGTGGTGGCAATTGCTGCGAACCCTCTCGATGGGACTGGCGCTGTCAGTCCATGGGGAATCCTGCTTGTCTCCGAGTTTCGTCATATAAATGTTTTCACTTGTTTTGGGCAACGAGAAAATTGGGGTGTCACCTTTCCGTACCGGCTGACGCTGAGCGATGGCCGCCTGACAGTGAAGCCTGAAACCGGCCGATGCATCGAAAGAGCGCTCCCACCGAATTGGTTTATAGTGCGGATCCTAACCTCACGAATCTTCTGATTGGCGGAAATTGGAAAGTCTGCATGATCGATCTAGCCCGCGCCTTCCGTCTCCATTGAAAAACAGCAGACCCGAAAAACCTCGATCGTTGCGATCGGCAATGGCTGGAGAAATTGCGTCAGTTAGACAAGACTGAAATCGAGCGCGCAACGAAACAGCATCTCGGTGATGCTGAAACTCAGTCGCTGGCTGATACGGCGCGATAAGACCCCGGATCCCTTCCTACGACTGGTTGAAGAAAGGGGCGAAGAGGCCGATCTGAAACTTGCTTCTCCGGGGGGAAACTTCTAATGACCTCGGCATTGGTAAAGCGGAATTCGACACCTGGTTGCCTGGGTGGTTGTGGCAGACGGTGTTTTTCTTTTCGACAGACAAATGTTGACCCTCGGGCGGCAGCAAGCTCCCCTGTTTCATTTTTTCCCCGAACAGACCAAACGCGAACCGTCCTTGATTCTGGTTCATATCCGCCGGAGCGGCGGATTTGGTCTGTTTCGTCGAGCCGTTGCAGGACACGATTCGTTTTGACTGCTTTTGTGCGCTTTGATGGTCAGGTTGGGCTTTTCCTTGTCGCCGCGGAGGATCCTCCCGCTGGCGCAGTCTTGGGGGTGGATGCATTGGTCGAAGCCGTTGTCCTTTTGCCAGTGTCGCCGTTCTGGGGCGAAGCTGCAAACGCTCCCAGTGTACAACGAACCTAGCCAGAACCATCGGCTTACGCATAATTCCCTCCAACATCTCAGCCCATATTGGGCCCGGCACACTGGTTGGATTCTGGTCCCAGACTTCTTTCTTCCAGCTTTTGGAAGTTTATGCGATCAGCTTGTTCAGCGGGTATTCGATAATTCCCTCGGCGCCGGCCCTCTTCAAATCGGGGATCATCTGTTTCACGATCTTTTCTTCCACTACGACTTCGAGAGCCATCCACCCGGGAAGAGTAAGCGGGCTGACGGTGGGCCTTTTCAGCGACGGAAGAATGCTCATCACTTTCTTCAAATCGCTTTCCTTAAGGTTCATCTTCAGTCCAACCATCCCTTCGGCTGCGAGTGCGCCTTTGAGGAGGATTGCGATGTTCTCCATCTTCTCCCGTTTCCAGGCGTCGTTCCAGGCCTGCTTGTTGGCGATGAACCTCGTAGTGGAAGAAAGCACATCTTCGATGATGCGCAGCTGATTAGCCCTGAGGGACCTTCCGGTTTCGGTAAGCTCGACGATCGCATCGACCAGGATGCCCGCTTTTGCCTCCGTCGCGCCCCAGGAAAACTCAATCTTGGCTTTCACCTTTTTCGAAGCAAAGTATTTGCGAACATAATTGATCAGTTCAGTGGCTACGGTTTTGCCCCGCAGGTCTTTAATCGACCGCACCTTCGAGCCTTCCGGAACCGCCAAAACCCAACGGATCGGTTTGAATCCTGATTTCCCGTAGACAAGTTCGCATATCTGTTTCACGTTAGCATTTGTTTCGAGGATCCAGTCGTGTCCTGTGATGCCGGCGTCGAACAGCCCGTCCTGAACGTACTTGCCCATTTCCTGTGAGCGAATGAGCATGACTTCGATTTCATCGTCGTCACAATATGGGAAATAGGAACGGTCACTGGAGGCGATGCGAATGCCCGCCTTTCGGAACAGTTCGATTGTCGATTCCTGGAGACTTCCCTTGGGCAATCCCAGTTTAATTACTTTCTTCGTGCTGGCCATGAACTCTCCTTAATAGCAAATCGGAAAGGATAATACCGGTACGCTCGAAATTCCACCGGTTTCATTACAAATCTGGAGTTTCAGCTCGCATAGGGATTCACCAGACTCCGCATTGGGATCGGAAGCGCTATCGCAATAGATTTTTGGAGTTTTGTGCCAACTATACCTGACACAGACAAGTCGGGACCCAAACAGTAAAAAGTTGAGCCATCGACAAATCCTTGCGAAACCCAATGGCCAGGCTGGTTCCGTAGCGCAGCAAAATACTTTGATGCCATGAAGCGTTCAATTTTTCTGGGAAAGTTCCAAAAACCGGAGGCGATCGGGAGTTCGATCCCGTTTCCGAAGCGCGGGATTGTGTGTTATTCCTTTTCCAAGCTGAAAGGGAGGGGATCATGGACAGCAGCGAATATATCCGGCTGGAGGAAAGCTACGGGGCTCACAACTACAACCCGCTCGACGTTGTACTGGCGCGCGGGGAGGGAATATGGCTTTGGGATGTGGACGGAAACCGTTATCTTGATTGCCTGTCCTCTTATTCTGCGGTGAATCAGGGACATTGCCATCCCAAAATAATGCGCACCCTGATCGAACAGTCTCAGAAGCTCACTCTGACATCACGCGCTTTTCGAAACGATCAACTAGGGCCGTTTTACAAGGAGATCTGCGACCTCACCCATTCCCATAAAGTTCTCCCAATGAACAGCGGGGCGGAGGCTGTGGAGACGGTCATCAAGGCGGTTCGGAAATGGGGCTATCAGGTCAAAGGCGTTCCCCGCTACAAGGCGGAGATCATTGTCTGCGCGAACAATTTTCACGGACGAACCATTACCATCATCAGCTTCAGCACCGACGAATATTCTCGGGAAGACTTCGGCCCATTTACCCCGGGATTTAAACTTATCCCTTTCGGTGATACGAAAGCGCTGGAAAGCGCGATCACACCCAATACGGTCGGATTTCTTGTAGAACCCATTCAAGGGGAGGCGGGAGTTATTGTCCCTCCCCCCGGATACCTGGCTGAGGCCAAATCAATCTGTGAAAAAAACCGTGTCGTCTTCATTTTGGATGAGATTCAAACGGGCTTAGGAAGAACGGGCAGACTTTTGGCGGAAGAATACGATCAGGTCGAAGCCGATCTGACAATCGTCGGGAAAGCTCTCTCGGGAGGTTTTTATCCCATTTCCGCCGTGCTCTCGAATGTCGAGGTGCTGGGCGTCTTGCGCCCGGGAGAGCATGGAAGCACGTTTGGCGGAAATCCTCTCGCCTGCGCAGTAGCACGGACGGCACTAAAGGTTCTCGTCGAAGAGGGGATGATCGAGAATGCGGCCCGCATGGGCGAATATTTCATGGCAGGATTGAAGAGCATCAAAAGCCCGCACATCAAGGAAGTTCGGGGGAGGGGAATGCTGATTGGGGTCGAGCTTCATCCTGAAGCCCGCGGATCGAGGCGATTCTGTGAGATGCTCATGACGAAGGGGTTGCTTTGCAAAGAAACCCACGAGAACACGGTCCGTTTTGCGCCGCCCCTGGTGATCCGAAAGGACGATATCGATTGGGCGCTCGAACGAATTGAGCCCGTGCTCAAGACTGAGTAAGAAGTCTTTGAGTCTTCGAGCCGTAGAGTCGAACTCAAAGACGCGAAGACCTAAGTCTCAGAGGGTCCTCTCTTTTTTCGCTGCTTTGTTTCAGCGAGGATTTCACGAATGCGACGCTCCATGCCCTGATCGGTCGGTCGGTAATACTGGCGGCCTCTCATAGAATCCGGGAAGCATTCCATATCCGCCACTTTCTCCTTCAAATCGTGGGCATATTGATACCCTTTCCCATAGCCCAATTCCTTCATGAGATCGGTGGGGGCGTTACGGATATGCAGCGGCGGCGGTTCGTTAAACGTCTTCTGAACATCGGAAACCACCTCGGAATAGGCGGTGTACAGCGCATTCGATTTTGGAGCGACCGACAGGTACACTGCGGCCTGAGCGAGAGCCAACTTGCACTCGGGCAAACCAACAAGACGCACGGCATCTGTAGCATTCAGGGCGACGCTGAGCGCCCGCACGTCGGCAAGTCCGACATCTTCCGATGCGAACCGTACCATCCGGCGTGCAATGTACAGGGGGTCCTCGCCGGCCTCCAGCATACGGCCGAGCCAGTAGAGGGCCGCGTCGGGATCGCTGTTGCGCATCGATTTATGCAGCGCCGATATGAGGTTATAGTGTTCCTCTCCCGACTTGTCGTATTGCAGTATTTTTCGTTGCAATGCCGATTCAAGGTCGGCGATAGTGAGAACGGCGGATTGCCCTCGGGTATTACCGCACCCTAGCGATATGGCGAGTTCAAGAATATTCAATGCAATGCGGGCGTCCCCGTTTGCATAAACGGATAGCTGCTTCAAAACTTCGTCAGGGACGGTAACCCGGAGATTTCCAAGTCCGCGCTGCTCGTCCCTAAGGGCGCGGCGCAGAATTTCTTCAATTTCCGGGGGCTGCAGCGGGTTGAGCACATAAACTTTGCACCTGGACAGGAGCGGCCCGATCACTTCGAAGGAAGGATTTTCAGTGGTGGCGCCGATCAGGACAATAACACCCGATTCGACGTAAGGGAGGAATGCATCCTGCTGCGCCTTGTTGAAGCGGTGGATTTCATCGACGAACACAACCGTCCTTCCCTGATTGTTGCGGAAGCAGGTCTCGGCTTCGGCCATGACGGCCTTGATTTCTTTGATGCCCGACAAAACAGCGCTGTAAGCAACAAAAGGCGACCGGGTTTGTTTCGCCATGATCCGGGCAAGTGTGGTCTTTCCCGTTCCCGGCGGTCCCCAAAGAATGATGGAGGTCAGCTGATCCTGCTCTGCCATGGCGCGCAGGACTTTGCCTTTCCCAATCAGGTGTTCCTGGCCGACGATCTCATCCAGATTGTGCGGGCGAAGCCGCTCGGCCAGCGGCGTTTCGGGCGTAATCGGGGGGTCTTCAGGTTCCGGGAAAAGTGACTTTGTCATAAGGTGGTTAATCACGACTCAAAGAAGCGCGTCGCTGTCTAGAAGCTTCAAAGAGAATGACGGCTCCTGCAATGGCCACATTCAGGGATTCTGTCTCTTCAGCCATAGGTATTCGGATTGCAGGGAAAACCGAAAACTCCTTTTCGACGATGCCCCCGCCTTCATTCCCCAGGAGGATTGCGCATGGGGATTTTAAGTCCGCCTCCGTATAGAGTATCCCCTCCCGGGCATCCGTGCGATACAGCCGAACTGAGTGAAGTTCGCAGTAGCGCTGAAACTCGGAGAACCCCGTATGTTCCACGATCGGAATCCGAAAAAAGGACCCGGCGCTCGATCGAATCACTTTCGCATTTCGCGCGGAAACCGTGCCTTTTGTTGTGCACACCAGGCCGGCTCCGGCTGCTACGGCTGTTCGAATAATGGTGCCGAGATTTCCCGGATCCTGGATCCCGCAAGCATAAAGTATAAGAGAATCGCGCAAGGGAGCAACCGAGCTGAGATCCGTTTCTGGGACGTGAACCAGGGCAATGGCACCCTGGGGCGTCTGGACAGTGGAAATTGATTGAAACAGTTTCCTGTCGAGCTGATAAACGCGAATCTCTTTTGAAAACCAACGATGGCGGAGCTGCTTTTCCCTCTGGCTGGAACCGAAGTTCTCTGAAAGCAGGACCGCCTCGATCTTGCAGCCGGATTTTTCAACTTCCTCGAGAACCCGGACTCCCTCTGCAATGACGAGCTGTCGTGGGGCCCGGCGCGAGCCGGAAGTAACAAGACGGAATGTCTTCAAAAGTGGGTTGTCTTTACTCGTCAGCTGCGGGACTCTCATCAGGGCTAGATGGAAATGGAATCCACTCTTCCTTGAAGTATGCTGCCGAAAAGAACGCGCTGCACCGGAAATATGCCGTTGCCCAGAATCGCCCGTGCCAGATCCCTTGCTGCCGAGTCCTGTGCCGGCCCGTCAACTTTATTGATAAACGGGATGATGGTTGTGCCGGGTTTCCAGTCTTTGCAGACTCCGTCCTTGTGCATGAGGATTCCCGCGGCCACCTCCGGCGTGATGCGCTCGCCGGCACGAAGAGAAAAGCGTTCGGCTAGAATCTTGAATCGGAAAACGACCTCAGGGCCCAGGGGCTGGTACAGGCAGTCAATCCCGATCACCGGGACCAGGTACTCTGCATTCTCCATCAGAACAGGCTCGCCTTCCCGGGGTATCTTGATTGAATAGCTCGCGGAGCCATCCGCCTCATTCAGGAGAATCGGGAACAGTTTGCGTTCGAGTGCACTGTCGAAATCGGCGGGAACCCCCCGTAGCAGATTCGGACTCATGAAGTGCCTCGTGGCGACAAGCTTGTACGCCCGACCGGGGCAATTGCGGCTGACGCGATCCACCATCATTTTAAGAAGCGACAGGTCATCGCTGGAGATGACCACCAATCCCTCGCTGGGTTCAGGAGGGTGGATTCTTGTGGTCGTCGTGTAAAGGACTGTCCCCAGGGGACAGTACTCCTCCAGTAATTTGTAGATCAGAATCGTTTTGCCCCCACCTCCGACGAAGTTCACGAGTGTATGGGGCTTAAAGGCAAATTGGTCTGAAAACAATCGAAAATCCTCATGTGTAGGGGAGAACGTGCGCTCGCCCGTTCTCGAATCATTATAACTCTACGCTATGCGACGGCTTGAATCTCAACCTTATCCAATTCAGTATCTTCGCAGCAGCAGCGCTGGAGCGGCTACTCGGGACAACACGCCAGTCTTTACGCCTGCCAACCTCACTTTGATTTTTCATGAGAAATTATGCCCCTGCCGGACGATGAATGGGGTTTTGCCCTGGGACTCGAAGCAGGGTTGGATCACGAGTGCCGCCACAAGGCCCACCAATAGGAATTGAATTCCCAACAGAAAGAGAAAGACCGCCAGCGGAAGCAATGGGTTATGGTGGGCTTTCACGCCGGCGAGATTTTTCTCGTACAGGGTCAGCAGTGCGCAAACGAATGCGCCGCTGCAAGCGATTAAATCTACCCCTCCATAAAAATACATAGGTTTTGTGGAGCAGCTGCCAAGCATTTTCACCGTTACCAAGTCCAGAATAACTTTGTCTGTCCGGCTGAGTCCGTGTTTGCTTGCACCGGAGGCCCGGGCATGGTGCCGGACCTGAATTTCGGCAACTCTGGCGCCGGCCCATGAGGCATAAAACGGAATGAATCGATGCATTTCACCGTACAGACGGACAGGTTCTACTACCTCTCGCTGATAGGCCTTCAAGGTGCAGCTATCATCATGGAGACGCGCTCCGCTGAGGCGCGATATCAGCGCCTTTGCCCATTTCAATGGGATGCTGCGCTGGCGCCAGCAACTGGCGGCATCATATCCCTCTGGCAGTTTCGCGAGCATGGCAGGGATATCGGCTGGGTCATTCTGCGTATCCGCGTTCAGGGCTGCGATGAACGGCTCGAGGTTCTTCCGCTCGTTGCACACCGGAACAGTGATGGAGACCTTTTCGCTCATGAAAATTCAGTTTCAAATGCAGCCAGCTGCTGCATGTCCGTTCGGTTCCGGAAAAAGATATATACGATCCCTCCGGGAAAGGAGGAAAGCACGAGCACAACGGATGAAAGAATTCCCATCGCCAGCGAGGAGGCGGAGAGGACGCCGACCGCCCCAAACAGGCTCACAAAGGCGTACTCTCGCAACCCCATTCCGTTCAGGCTGATCGGAATCATCGAAATGAGAGTAATGACGGGAACAAAGATCAGGAAATAGGAGAAGGGGACTCGAAGCCGGAGTCCTAATGCCATGATCCATGTGACCGCGATAACCAGCAGCTGATTCAAAAATGAAATCAACAGCGATACCACCAGCACGACCTTATGCTTGCCCATAACTTGAAACGCAGTCGAAATCGTATCGACCTTCATTGCGATCTTCGATAAATGCAGACGGCGCAGCAGACCTGTCAGGACGCGGTGGAAATACGGGGAGAAAATTCCGATGTTTACGACGACGAACAAAAAAAAGGCACTCCACACAATCAGGGATACTGGGATTCCGGGGACAACCACAGGGTAGAAAACAATAGCGGCGCAGGCGATGATCATCATGGCCAGCATGCCCGCATCGCGGTCGAGAAATGTTGCGGCAAAGCTTTGCGCATAAGCTTTTGAGGGCTTTCCCGCGTAATACATCTTGACCACATCGCCGCCGACCACGGAAGGGAGAGTCAGGTTGAAAAACAGACCAATACAGTAGATGCCGATAAGTTGCCCCATGGATAATACCGGCATTAGAGGTCGCATCAGCATGCGCCAGCGATAGATGCAGAGGTAGTGTCCGATCCAGAGAACAAGGAATCCAATGACGAGGATGTCCATCCGGGCGTTACGGAGCGTGGCGCCGAATTGATGAAAGTCTATTTTTCGAAAAATGTACACGAAGAGCAGGGTCGTAATCGCCAGCTTTGTGAGAGCAAATATTTTATTTTTCATTAGTATTACGGGCCGCTCCTTCCAGTCGTTTTTTGTGAACTGGGCCGATTCGACACCAGAAGCAACTCCTCTCCAGGGAAATAACCTGCGTTCATCAAAGCCCCGAATCGCACGGAAAAGCGCGGACGCCGGTCTAATATATAAACCTTCAGGTCCTGAGTGTCAGGGAAATAGCCAAAATCTTCCTGACTCAACACACAGAATACTCGCTTTTCCGACTGGAACCTCCGCAACATCCGTTCGGGGCTGTCCTCTTCAAAGATCGGGCGTCGCAAATAGAAAGCCATGCTGGGAAGTGCTGTACCGAAAAAGCCCACTTCATCATTCGTGCTTGACTGAGCTTCGATGATCTGGCAGAACCTCTTCACGGGTCGGAACGATTCTAGAGCAGGCAAATAGGACAACCCGCACATCATGTAGATGGCCCATAGCGGGATGATAAGAGCCAAAAAGCTTAGGACATGTCCCCTCCGACGGATACTCCAGATCAAAGACAATGCCCCTCCGACAAGCAGGACTGACGGGGCATAGTGTAACACGGCAGCGATGCCTGGCATAAAGGAGCTGAATATATAGGGAACGATTGAGGATAAGAACAGAAGCGATAGGGCTGGCAATCCATACATCCACATCCACAAGCTCAGCCTCACGGACCGCCCCCACTCGCGTGCGCAGTCTCCGCGCTCTTTGCTGCCTGCAATCCTGTCCATGACCCCGGCTACGAGCACGGCGGCAACGGGATACATCGGAGCAATGTAGTACTCCTGTTTGTTTTTAGAGATGGAAAAGAGAACAAACGTCGACGCGCACCAGATGATCGGCAGACCAAAAGAAAGGCTCCTGAGAACCGGTTCTTGCCTCCTGTGATGCCATAAAAGGTAAACGGCAAATAGTGACAGAATGGACCAGGGGAAAAAATCGACCGCGTAGACGGAAAAATAATAGAAGAGATTTCGGGAATGCCCCACCGGTTCGGCGGCGAATCGTCCGAGATTTGTCCTGAGGAATAAAGGGGAGATATAGATCCAGCCGTAGACGCTATAAATGTACACGTACCATGGAAGCACGATGCAGAGGAAGATGGCGGCTCCCATCAGCGGGTGCGATTCAGAAATTCGTTGCCGACGGCGCAGTCCCCACAAGAGATAGGCGCATGCCGGGATAAAGAGGGCCACTGGCCCTTTGGTGAGGAATCCGAAGGCGGCACAAACATATGCGAGAGCCCAACTGCTTTTACTATTCTTTCGAAGGGCCTTAACAAGGGAAAACAGCGTTCCTGTCAAGAAGAAAAGAAGCAAGATATCGATGGGAAACCTTCGCGCGAGAATGAAGACGCGGGCGGTTGTGGAAAGCATCATGGCAGATAACAATCCGGCGTTAGGACTGAATAACAACCGTCCGATTCCATAAGAAAACAAAAGCATTCCGATAGCCGCCAGCGCACTGGGCAGTCGAACCGCAAATTCATTAACGCCGAAAAGCTTGTATGAAACGAGGATAACCCAATAAGTGAGAGGCGGTTTCTGGGCCCAGGGGTGAAAATTAAAATGGGGCGCCAGGTAATTTCCGGTCTTTAACATCTCACGGGGCGTCTCGGCGTAATAAGCTTCATTGGCATCCCAAATCGAGGACTTCCCAAGATTGATGCAATACGGTAGGCAAACCGCAATTAGAAGGACCGTGTGCATAAGTGCTGAATCGAGCCGAAGGCGATATCTTTGCATGTAACTCAAGTGAGGAATCAGCCAGTTACAGTTTACGAATTACGAGTGACGAATGGCGATCAAGCATGCCAATTGGCCTGTCTTAATTCGTCATTATTTCTTTTCTTCTTCTTACTTAAACAGCGACCTTTGCATTTCCTCGAGAACCTCATCGGCTGATGGCCGACGAGCGCGCCCGGTCAAATCTATTTCCTTTCTTTCCAGCCGCTCCAAAATCTTATTTGCCCTGAGAATCACGTCGCGAGGCATTCCAGCCAGGCGCGCGACTTCGATCCCATAGCTTTTATCGGCAGCTCCCGGAGTGACTTTGCGAAGGAAAACGATTTCCTTACCGGCTTCCTGAATGGCCATGCAGCAGTTTTTTACTCCGGGATGCACATCGGCCATTTTAGTGAGTTCGTGGTAATGTGTGGCAAAAAGCGTCTTCGCCCGATGGACTGGGTTCTGGACCAGGTACTCGGCAATGGCCCATGCCAGAGATAGGCCGTCAAATGTTGCGGTCCCGCGGCCGACCTCATCCAGGAGAATCAGGCTGCGATTGGTGGCGGTGTTCAAAATGTTGGCTGTTTCGATCATCTCCACCATGAAAGTCGATCGTCCTCTCGCCAGGTTATCCGAGGCTCCCACCCGCGTATAAATCCGGTCGACACACCCCAGGCGCGCTTCCTTGGCTGGGACATAGGATCCCATTTGGGCAAGGATGACGATCAACGCGGTCTGTCGAAGATAAGTCGATTTGCCGCCCATGTTCGGTCCGGTCAATATCGTCAACTGATCGGTTGTCGAATTCAGGTACAAATCATTCGGGATGAAAGGACGGCTTTGCAGCTCCACCACCGGATGCCGCCCCTCGCGAATGAAGATTTCGTCCCCCTCAGTCATAACGGGTCGTACGTATTCATTCTTCAAAGCAACTTCCGACAAAGAGACATAAACGTCCAACTCTCCCAGAAGACGTGCGGTTGTTTGGACTCGAGAGCCCTGAACGCCAACCGC
>Ga0326727_10007828_pt1 | contig 27740 bp, 24 predicted proteins | sample MB2enrmetagenome_FD_207643 | JGI IMG/M metagenome (GOLD analysis project Ga0326727, IMG submission 207643) | Lab enriched peat soil microbial communities from McLean, Ithaca, NY, United States - MB29MY | ecosystem: Environmental > Terrestrial > Soil > Wetlands > Peat | place: USA: New York...
GCAAGTCGAGCTACGCTGATACGCTCTGCAGCATCGGCGCTTTCGGCCGGCACGCCTCCGTCCATCCAAACGACATCTTGATGCGCCTCTCCGACTTGCGTCCGTCCACCGGGCGGCCGTGGCGCGCCTCCGAGCTGCGGCCGTTGATGAAGTTCGCGCGCGAGGTTTGGAACCCCGCGGAAATGTGCGCGATGTTCTCTTTCTACATCCTCGATCTTCCCAATACCCCCAATCCGATTTTTCCGCCGCACCCGCGACCGCTTCGACCCTGGATCGGCTGGATCACCTACCTGCCGGCGAACCTCGCCGCGCGGGCGAAATACCCCGCCGACATCGAAGTCGAAGCCTTCGAAGACGGGGCCGCGTTGGTCACCTTGTGCGAGGAGCCTTTCGCCAAGACCGACGCCGAAGGCCTGGCGCGGCTGCGCGCGCTCGAGGCCGCGCTGCGCCCGATTCAGAGCTGAGCGCGGTCGGCGCGGCGACCACGGCCGCGACGGACGGGGCAATGGGCCGACTCTGACAGCCTTGCGGACCCGGAAACCGACGAACGTCCGCACACGCCGCCCAAAGTCCACAGAAAAGGCGGCGCGCCGCCGGCGATTCGAACCGCAGCTCAGGCTGTCCTACTTCGCCGTCGCGGCGTCGGCGGCGCGGCGGGCGTCGACCAGACCCGCGCCGAACTCGTTTTGCCGCACGCCGCCGCCAAGCGGCGCGGCGGTGGCGGTGAGCCACTTTCGGACGTCCGCCGGCCGGGCCTCCGGGCGACGCGAGAGCATCAGCGCGGCGACGCCGGAGACCAGCGCGGCGGAGACCGAGGTTCCCGTCTGCAAGGCGTAGCCGCCCTCGGGCGCCGGCAAGAGCACGTCGACGCCCGGCGCGGCGACCGCGATGTAGCGGCCGAGGTTGGCCTTCTCGTAGCGTTTGTCGTCGGCGTCGGTCGCCGTGACCGCGAGCACGCCTTGGTCGGCGGCGGGATAGAGCGGCGGCGACTTCGGCCCGGCGTTGCCCGCCGCCGCCACCAGCGTCACGCCCTTGGCGAGCGCGGCGGCGACGATGTCGTTGAGCGCCGGGTCGGGCGGGCCGGCGAAGCTCATGTTGACCACTTTCGCCCGCTCGCGCGCCGCCCAATCGATCGCCTTCAACAGCGCGAAGGTCGCGCCAAACTCGCCGGCGCCGTCGCTGTCGAAGGCGCGCGCCGAAAGGATGCGCGCGTTGGGGTCGACGCCCTTGAGGCGACCGCGCGCGGCGATCGCGCCGGCGATGGCGGTGCCGTGGTCGAAGGCGCGCGGCGGCGTCGCGCCGCCGATCGCGTCGAACCGCGCCTCGACCGCGCCGATAAGATCGGGATGACTGTCGTCGATCGCGGTGTCGATCACCGCGACCCGCACCGGTTCGCTCGCCGCCGCCGTCAGCGCGGCGTCGACGTTAAGCTTGGCGAGGGCGTATTGCGGCGGCGCGGGCGGCGCGTCGGCGGGCGGCGCGGCGTCGTCCTGGATCGCGTAGACGTAGTTCGGCTGCACGCTCGCCAGCGCCGCCTCGCCCGCGAGCTCGCGCTCGACCGCGGCGACCGGGCGCGCGTCGGGAATACGCCACAGGCGGACCGAGACGCCGATGAGGCCGATCGAGGCGGCCTCCGCCTCGACCAGGCGATGGCGGCGCAGCACGGCGGCGACCGCCGCCGGCGGCGCGGCCGACGAAATCTCGACCAGCAACTCGCTGGGGCGAAACCGCGTCTCCCCCGGCGGCGGCGGCGAAACCCGCGTCGTCAGATGCGGCGCGGCGCGCGGCGGGGGCCGGCGCGGCGGCGGCTCGGACGACAGAGGCGGCGGCGCCTCGCCTTTTCCGGCGTTCGCCGCCGAGATGGCGATCGCGCCGCCGAGCAGCGGCAGCAGGATGAGGCCGACGCCGAAGCCCCGCCCGCCTCCGTCGTGGCCGAACGGCTCGCGCGGCGGCGCGACTTGCGCCGAGGCGGGCGCGGCGGCGACGCCGATCGCCAGCGCGAGCGACAGCGACGCGCGTCCGAGCCAATCGCCGACGACGAACTTCTTCATCTTCACGCCCTCGCGGCGGCTTCGCGCCGAGCTGCTTCGCCCCGGCGCGCGATGAATGCCGAAATCGCCCAGACGATCATAGGGGCGGCGCGCGCCGGCGCGCAAGCCGGCGAAGCCCGCGGCGCCTCTCACCGGCTCTGTCGCGCCGGCGCGGAGAGAGGTTCAATCGCCGCGCGTGCCCGTAGGCCCCCGAACGCCGCCGCGGCGAGCGCGCTTGGGTCGGCGACGAGACGCCGCTTCGCGTCGTCTCCCGGGGGGACCGACGGGACCGGTCGATCACGAACGATCACGCACGATCGCGTGAGGTCGCGACTTCGTGCGCGGCGCAACAATTGCGGAGTCGGGCGACTGACGCCATCTTGGCCTCCGACGACGGCAACTCTCTGGGCGCGGAAGCGTTATGCGTCATGAGCTTGCAGGACGTCGTTCGCGCTACGTTGGATCGTCGCGCCGCGCCCGCCGCGAGCGCTCGGGTCGACCTTGATACTGCGGCGCACCATAAATGCGCCGGCGCGTCCCTCCGCGGTTGAAGTCAGACACAGGCTCCATGACGGCTATCGTTCGCATCGCGCTCACCCGTCCCTACACGTTCGTCGTGATGGCGATCCTCGTCCTGATCTTCGGGGCGCTCTCCGCGTTGCGGACGCCGACCGACATCTTTCCCAATATCGGCATTCCCGTCATCTCGGCGGTCTGGAGCTACACCGGCCTTGCGCCGGACGACATGTCGGGCCGCATCATCGCCCCTTACGAGCGCGCGCTATCGACGACAGTCAACGACATCGAGCACATCGAGTCGCAGTCGCTGGCGGGCTACGGCGTCGTCAAAGTGTTCTTCCAGCCGACCGTCGACATCAGCGCCGCGCAAGCCCAGGTCACCGCGATCTCGCAGACAATCCTCAAGCAGCTTCCTCCCGGCGTCACGCCGCCGATCATCCTGGTCTACAACGCCTCGAGCGTTCCGATCGTCCAGCTTGCGTTGTCGAGCGACACGCTGTCGCAAACCGAGCTTTTCGATCTCGCGCTAAACTTCATCCGTCCCATGCTCGCGACCGTCCCCGGGGCGCAAATGCCCTTCCCCTTCGGCGGCGCCGTGCGGCAGGTGCAGATCGATCTCGACCAGAACGCGCTCACGGCCCACGGCCTTTCTGCCAACGACGTCGGCAATGCGCTGGCGCGGCAGAACCTCATCACGCCGGCGGGCGCCGAAAAGATCGGCCCGTACGAATTCACGATCGACCTCAACGACTCGCCCAAGGCGCTCGAAGATTTCAACAATATGCCGATCAAGGTCGTCGACGGCGCCGTCGTGTTCGTGCGCGACGTCGCCGATGTCCACGACGGCTCGCCGCCGCAGACCAACGTCGTCGAGCTCGACCGGCGCAACGGCGTGCTGATGTCGGTTCTGAAGATCGGCTCCGCCTCGACCCTCGACATCATCGCCAGCGTTAAGGCGCGCCTGCCCGCCATCGAGGCGACGCTGCCGCCGGGAGTGGCGCTGCGCCTCGTCGGCGACCAGTCCGGCTTCGTCAAGGACTCGGTCTCCGCCGTGCTGCGCGAGGGCCTGATCGCCGCGGCCCTCACTGGCTTCATGATCCTGGTCTTTCTCGGCAGTTGGCGCTCGACGCTGATCATCACGGTCTCCATTCCGCTCGCCGTGCTGAGCTCACTGACGGCGCTCTCCGCGCTCGGCCAAACGATCAACGTGATGACTCTCGGCGGCCTGGCGCTCGCGGTCGGCATTCTCGTCGACGACGCGACGGTGACGATCGAGAACGTCAACCGTCACATGGAGGAGCTCGGCGAGGACATCCTGACCGCGATCACCCACGGCGCGCGCGAGATCATGCCGCCCGCGACCGTCGCGCTGATATGCATCTGCATCGCCTTCACGCCCCTGCTCGCGCTCGGCGGCGTGGCCGGTTATCTGTTCCGGCCGCTGGCGATGGCCGTCGTGTTCGCCATGATCGCCTCCTATGTCCTCACCTACACGCTGGTGCCGACGTTGGCGCGCTTCCTGCTGCGCAATCAACATCACCACTCGGCGCGCAGCGACGAGCAGGATCCGCCGGGGACCGGCTTCTTCAGCCATTTCCAGCACGGCTTCGAACATCGGTTCGAGCGGTTCCGTCGCGGCTATTTGGCGTTGCTTGGCCTGGCGCTGCGCCATCGCTTGTGGTTCGCCGGCGGCTTCGTCGGCGTCGCGCTGCTGTCGCTCGGCCTGGCGCCATTCCTCGGCGAGGATTTCTTCCCCTCGGTCGATTCCGGCGCGATCAAGATTCACCTGCGCGCGCCGACCGGCACGCGCATCGAGCAGACCGCCATGCTGACCGAGCAGGTCGAGCAGACGATCCGAGCGATCATTCCGCCCGAGCGCTTGGCGAGCGTCGTCGACAACATCGGCCTGCCAATCAGCGGCATCAACATTTCTTACGGCAATTCGGGCACGATCGGTGTGTTCGACGCCGATATCCTGCTGACCCTCAACCAAGGGTCGACGCCGACCGACGTCTATGTGAAGACCTTGCGCGAACGGCTTCCGAAGGCCTTCCCGGGGGCGACCTTCTCCTTCCTGCCGGCGGACATCGTCAGCCAGATCCTCAATTTCGGCTCGCCGGCGCCGATCGACGTGCAGATCGCCGGCGCCGATCTCGCCGCGAGCCGCGCCTTCGCCAACAAGCTGCTCGCCAAGATCCGCCGCGTCCCGGGCGTCGCCGACCCGCGCGCGCAGGAGGCGTTCCAGTACCCCGGCATCAAGGTCGACTTCAACCGCGACCTCGCCGGCGTCGTGGGATTGACCGAACAGGACGCCTCCACCAGCATTCAGGCGACGCTGTCGGGCAGCACCCAGACCGCGCCGACTTACTGGCTCAGTCCGGCCAACGGCGTGTCTTACGCCGTCTCGGTGCAAACGCCGCAATACGCGATCGACTCATTAGGCGAGCTCAAGAACCTGCCGCTGACCGCGGCGCAGTCGACCCAGCTCCTGGGTGGGCTCGCCACCTTCTCGCCGGAGCCGCTCGACGCGATCGTTTCGCACTACGACGTTCGCAACACCGTCAATCTTTACGCGACGGCGCAGGGTCGCGACCTTGGCGGGGTCGCCGCCGACATCGAGAAGATCGTCGACGACATGCGCGGCGAGCTGCCCAAAGGCTCAACGATCGCCATCCGCGGCCAGGTGGCGACGATGGCCAGCGCCTACCAGCAGCTCTTGGTCGGCCTGGGCTTCTCGATCGTGCTGATCTATCTGCTGATCGTCGTCAATTTTCAGGCGTGGCTCGACCCCTTCGTCATCATCACGGCGCTTCCCGCCGCTTTGGCGGGCATCGTTTGGATGCTGTTCCTCACGCACACAACCCCGTCGGTGCCCGCCTTGACCGGGGCGATCATGTGCATGGGCGTGGCGACGGCGAACAGCATTCTGGTCGTCAGCTTCGCGCGCGAGCAACTCGGCGAAGGCAAGGACGTCGTCGCCGCCGCCATCGAGGCCGGCGGAACCCGCTTCCGCCCGGTGCTGATGACGGCGCTGGCGATGATCATCGGCATGCTGCCGATGGCGATCGAGCCGGGCCAGAACGCGCCGCTCGGACGCGCGGTGATCGGTGGCCTTCTTTTTGCGACAGTCGCGACGCTCATGTTCGTGCCCACGGTTTTCAGCATCGTTCACCGACGCCAGACCAGCCAAGCCCCCGAAGCGCAGCCGCTCGCCGGCCTGCCCTCCCACGCCTGATCCGGAGCCGCCATGTCCGTCCCCCCCATCCATCCTCCCAGGCTGCGCCGCGTTCTAATGTTGCTTTGCGCCGTCGCGATCGGCGCCGTGGGCCTCGCCGTCTCCGGGGTCATGGATCGCGCCGAGAGCCGCCGGGAAGTCGCCGCCTGGACCGACGAGCAGGCGATCTCGACCGTTCGGCTCGTCCAGCCCGAACGCGGCCCCGCCGAGCAGGAGCTGGTCCTGCCGGGCAACGTGAGCGCCTTTTACAACGGCTCGCTGTACGCCCGGGCGAGCGGCTACGTGGCCTCCTGGAGCAAGGACATCGGAGCCCGGGTGGCGAAGGGCGAAGCGCTCGCCACCATTTCGGCGCCAGATCTCGACCAGCAGCTTGAGGAGGCGAAAGCCCAGCTCGCTCAGCTGCAGGCGGCGGTCGAGCAGGCGCAGGCCAACGCCGACCTCGGCAAGGCGACCGATCAGCGCACCGCCCAGCTCGTCGCCCAGGGCTGGTCGAGCAAGGAGCAAGGCGACACCGATCACCTCACCGCGGCGGCGCGCCTCGCCGCGGTCGCGGTCGCCAAAGCCAACGTGGCGGCGCAGCAGGCGGCGGTGAGCCGACTGCAGGAGCTGATCGGCTTCGAGCAGATCCGGGCGCCCTTCGACGGCGTGGTGACGGCGCGCAACGTCGACGTCGGCGACTTGGTGAACGCCGGCGGCACGACTGGCCGCGCCCTCTTCCAGGTCGCCGACATTCGCCGTATGCGCGTCTACGTCAATGTTCCGCAAGGATTCCTCGGCGAGCTGGCGCCGGGGCTGAAGGCGACGTTGCGGCTGCCCGGCCTTAAGGAGACCTTCGAGGCCGAGCTCGCGTCGACCGCCAACGCGCTGGTCGAGAATTCGCGCACCGCTCTGGTCGAGCTGCAAGCGGACAATCCGGACGGCAAGCTCTGGCCCGGCGCTTTCGCCGAGGTCCATTTCCACATCCCGGCGAATCCGAACGCCGAGTTCGTGCCGCTGACCGCGCTGGTGTTCGGCGCGCACGGCATGCAGGTCGCCACGGTCGACGCCAACGATCGCGTCGCGCTGAAGCCGGTCATGCTCGGCCGCCACCTCGGCAACCGCGTTGAGATCGAATCCGGCGTCTCGCCTTCCGACCGCCTGGTCGACAATCCCCTGGAATCGATGCAGACCGGCGACGCCGTCCGGGTCGCCGCGGACGCCAGGACGCCGACCGTCGCCGCGAATGCGAAGCCGGCGTCCGCGAGGAGCGATTGAGGCGTGGGCTCGACGCCGCGTCGGTCAGGCGGCCGTCAATCCTCGCTTGCGCAGCAGCGCCTCGACTCGCGGGTCGCGGCCGCGAAAAGCGCGATAAGCGTCGCCGGGCTCGCGCCGGTCGCCCGCCGAGTAGACGAAGCGCTCGAGCCGCGCCGCCAACGCGGGATCGAAGACGTCGCCGCACTCTTCGAACGCCTCGAACGCGTCGGCGTCGAGCGCCTCCGACCACAGGTAGCTGTAATAGCCGGCGGCGTATTCGTCGCCGGCGAAGACGTGCTGGAAATGGGGGACGGCGTGGCGCGGCGCGATCGCCGCCGGCATGCCGATCGCCGCCAGCTCGCTGGCCTCGAAGGCGGCGACGTCGATCGCGCCCGGGTCGGCGAGCCGATGCAGGTCGAGGTCGACCAACGCCGAGGCGATAAGCTCGACGGCGGCGAAGCCCTGGTCGAAGCGCCGCGCGGCTTCCGCGCGCGCGATCAGCGCCTCGGGGGCCGGCGCGCCGTCGCTCGCGCGCCGCGCGAAGCGCTTGAGCGTCTCCGGCCGCTCCAGCCAACGCTCATAGAGCTGAGAGGGAAACTCGACGAAGTCGCGCGCGACGCGGGTCCCCGCGAGCGACGGATAGGTCGCGTCCGACAGCATCCCGTGCAGCGCATGGCCGAATTCGTGGAACAAGGTTTGCGCCTCGTCGAGGCCGAGCAGGCATGCTTCCCCCGCCGCCGGGCGGGCGAAGTTCGCCACGTTGACGACGATCGGCAGGACGCGGCCGTCGAGCTTCTGTTGCTCGCGCAGCGTCGTCATCCAGGCGCCGCTGCGCTTCGAGGCCCTGGCGAAATAGTCGCCGATGAACAGCGCGATCGGCTGGCCGTCGCGGCCGAGCGCCGTCCAGGCGCGCGCGTCCGGGTGGTGGAGAGGGATGTCCTTTCGCTCGACGAACGAGAGGCCGAACAGGCGATGGGCGACGTCGAAGGCGGCGGCGATCATCGCCTCCAGCGGCAGATAAGGCTTCAGCGCGCTCTCGTCGAAGTCGAGCAGCGTTTTGCGCCGCTTCTCGGCGTAGTAGCGCCAGTCCCAGGGCTTCAGCTCGAAATCGCCGCCGTCGGCGGCGGCGATCGCCTGCAGCGCCTCCGCGTCGGCGAGCGCCATGGCGCGCGCGGGCGTCCAGACGCGCTTCAGCAGCGCCAGCGCCGCCTCGGGCGTCTTGGCCATCGTGTCGGCGAGCTGGAAATCGGCGTAGCTCGCATAGCCGATGAGCCGCGCGCGCTCGGCGCGCAGTTCGACCGTCTCGCTGAGAATCGCCGCGTTGTCGCTCGCGCCGCCGCCGGCGCCGCGCGCGTGAAACGCGCGCCAAGCCTTCTCGCGCAGGTCGCGCCGAGCCGAAAAGGCGAGGAACGGCTCGATCGACGAGCGCGACAGCGTCACCATCCGCTCGCCCGGCCGGCCGCGCTCGGCGGCGGCCGCGGCGGCCTCGGCGAGAAAACTCGCCGGCAGCCCGGCGAGATCCTCGGGCGTCTTGAGGACGAGCGCGAAGGCGCGCTCGTCGGCGAGCACGTTCTGGCCGAAGGCGGCGCCGAGGCTCGCCAGCCGCTCGCCGATCGCCGCGAGGCGCGCCTTCTTGTCCGCCGCCAGGCCGGCGCCGGCGCGGGCGAACTCGAGATGGCGGCGCTCGAGTAGTCGCAGGGCTTCCGGGTCGAGCCCGAGGCGGCCGCGCGCCTCGTAGAGCGCCGCGACGCGGCCGAACAGCTTTTCGTCGAGCAGGATGGCGGCGCGCTCGCGCGCGAGCACCGGCGCGATCTCGCGCTCGATCGCCTCCAGCTCTTCGTCGGCGTCGGCGCCCGCGAGCAGCGAGAAGGCGGCGTCGATCCGGTCGAGACGCCGGCCGCTGCGCTCCAGCGCGGCGATGGTGTTGGCGAAGCTCGGCGGCTCGGGATTGTCGGCGATGGCGCGGATCTCGGCGCGCCTCTCCGCCAGCGCGGCGTCGAAGGCGGGACGGAAATGCTCGGGCCGCGCGCGGTCGAACGGCGGCGCCCCGAACGGACCGTCCCACGGCTCGAGCAGAGGATTGCGCTTAGAGAGAGCCGATTCTGCCATGCGACGCATCCTGACGTGGCGAGCGAAGGGGCGAATTAGGAGCGCCTCGGCCGCCTTGGGGTCAACCCACGCGCGCCTAAGCGCTCGGCCCTCCCGTGAGCGACCAATGCGTCTGCGCGATGCGCCAAGCCGCGCCGCGGCGCGCGTAGACCTCGGTGCAGTTCCAGCGCGTCGGCTCGTCGGCGGCGCTCCAGGAGACAAAATTGAAGGAAAGCGCGGCCGCGTCGCCGAAGCGCTGAACCTTGGGGTTGAGCAGCTCGAAGCGCGCGGCGCTCACTTTGCCGCGCAGCGAATCATAGTAGGCGGCGAGCGCGGCGAGGCCGTCGAGACGGCGCGCGAGGAACGGATCGAAATAGACGACGTCGGCGTCGCTGATCTCGAGAAAGCCCGACGGATCGCCGGCGCACCAGCGCTTGAGCGCCGCCGCCTCCATGGCGACGAGCCGGCCGGCGACGTCGCTCGAAGTGGTTCCTTCGCCCATGCCTCCCTCCCTGCTCTGACGCGCGGGCGACGCCGGACTCCGGCGATCGTCGCGCGCGGCGCACGATCCCACAGCCGGCCGCCGCGCGCCATAGGAAGGATCGAACGCCGGCGCCGTGGACCGAGGGGCCAAGGGACGCATTGCTCCGCCATCGCGCGGAGGGCACTATGGCCGCGTCCCCGCCGCAGAACAGGAGCGCAAACCGCCGATGCCGACAGAAACCCGCCCGCTCGTCCGTCGCCGCGAAGGCCGCCTCCCGCCGCAGCGGGTCGCCGAACTCGTCGGGGCGCTGGCGGCGCGGTTCGGCGACGCGCTGGCGACTTCCGAGGCGATCCGCCGCCAGCACGCCCACACGCTGACCTGGCTGGAGAACGCGCCGCCTGACGCGGTGGTGTTCGCCATCAGCCGCGAGGACGTGATCGACGCGGTGCGCCTCTGCGCCGCCCACGACGCGCCGATCGTGCCGTTCGGCGCCGGCACCTCGCTCGAGGGCCAGGTGAACGCGGTCTACGGCGGCGTGTCGATCGACTGCTCGCGCATGAACCGCATCGTCGCGGTGCATGCCGAAGACCTCGATTGCGTGGTCGAGCCCGGCGTGACGCGCAAGACGCTCAACGATTACCTGCGCGACACCGGCCTGTTCTTTCCCATCGACCCCGGCGCCGACGCCACGGTCGGCGGCATGGCGGCGACGCGCGCCTCCGGCACCAACGCGGTGCGCTACGGCACGATGAAGGACAACGTGCTGTCGCTCGGCGTGGTCATGGCGGACGGGTCGTTCCTGCGCACCGCCAGCCGGGCGAGGAAGTCCGCCGCCGGCTACGACCTGACGCGCCTGTTCGTCGGCTCGGAAGGGACGCTCGGCGTCATCGTCGAGGCGACGTTGCGCCTCGCCGGCGCGCCCGAGGCGATCGCCGGCGGCCACTGCCCCTTCCCCAGCGTGCGCGCCGCCTGCGACGCGTCGATCGAGACCATCCAGTCGGGGCTGCCGGTGGCGCGCATCGAGCTGCTCGACGAGCCCCAAGTCAAGGCGTGCAACCTCTATTCCAAGCTCGACCTGCCGGAACAGGCGATGTTGTGCCTCGAGTTCCACGGCAGCGCGGAGAGCGTCGCCGAGCAGTCGCGCCGTTTCGGCGAGATCGCCGCCGACCACGGCGGCGGCCCGTTCGTCTGGGCGACCAAGCAGGAGGACCGCAACAAGCTGTGGCGGATGCGCCACGACGCGCTGCTGGCGTGCTCCCTGCTCCGGCCCGGCGCGCGCCCGCTGAGCACCGACGTCTGCGTGCCGATCTCGCGGCTGGCCGACTGCGTCGAGGAGACGCAACGCGACATCATCGAGCACGGCCTGATCGCGCCGATCGTCGGCCACGTCGGCGACGGCAATTTCCACCTCGCCGTGCTGGTCGACATGGCCGACGCGATGGAGGTCGCGCGCGCCGCGGCGCTCAACGCCCGGCTCGCTCGCCGCGCCCTGGCGATGGAGGGCACCTGCACCGGCGAGCACGGCGTCGGCCAGGAGAAGATCCCGTTCGTCGCCGAGGAGCTCGGCCCGGCGGCGCTCGATTTGATGCGTCGCCTCAAGGCGGCCCTCGACCCGCAGAACCTGTTCAATCCGGGGAAGATTTTTCGCGAGTGAGACGCCGGCGCGCCATAGTTCGTGACATCGGCTGGAGGTTCGGCTACGTGCGCAAACAAAGCGTTATCCAGAATGCAAGACAACGAGGATGTTGCGGTGACGGGGCCAAAATCCCAGCGGGTCAGAATGCCGTCGATCTCGTACATCGTCGCGCGCAGCTACCCGGACTGCGTCATCGGAAATAACGACAAACTTCCGTGGCACCTGGCCACCGATCTTAAGAATTTTCGCAAGGTTACGACCGAACATGTCGTCATCATGGGCCGGAAAACGTATGCGTCAATTGGAAAGACGCTACCAGACCGCATCAATATCGTTATGACGAGGGACGATTCCGCTTCCAATAGACCAGAACTCGATTTAGATGCTGACACTCAGCGTATTTTTACTAGCTCAATTGAAGATACACTGTTTTTTGCAGACGTCATTTCCATTTGTCGCGGCAAGAAAGACATATTCGTAATTGGCGGAGCGCATATGTTTGAACTATTCGGTGATTTAGTGAATAAGATATACTTAACTGAGGTATACACTGGGAAAATAGAGGGCGACGCGATATTTGATATGAAGTTCGACCGGAGGACGTGGAAAACGATCTTCGAAGATAGCATCGTCAAGAGGGAGGGGATCGACGACTACGGCTTCCTATTTTCGATTCTTGAGCGCAGAGAGCGGAGAAATCGCTATGCGTTTGTCAGACAATTCATGACTGACATTGACTCAAAAGAAGAATGGTTGAAGAACAACGTAAACAAGCATAAGCGCGAACTTGAGCGATATCTCACCGAGAATCTCGAACTCGGACTTTAGTGTCCAGCGCGACCACCGGCGCGCTCACACCGCCACCGGCGCTTTGATCGCCGGCCACGGGTCGTAGCCTTCGAAGCGGATCGCCTCGGCCTTGAGGTCAAACAGCGGCCCCCGCGGCGAGGCTTGCGCCGGCGCGAGGACAAGGCGCGGCAGGGGCCGGGGGGCGCGGGAGAGCTGCTCGCGCGCCTGCGCCTCGTGGTTAAGATAGAGGTGGGCGTCGCCGAACGTATGCACGAACTCGCCCGCTTCGAGGCCGCACTCGCGCGCGACGAGGTGGGTTAGCAGCGCGTAGCTGGCGATGTTGAACGGAACGCCGAGGAACAGGTCGGCCGAGCGCTGGTAGAGCTGGCAGGAAAGCCGCCCCTCGGCGACGTAGAACTGGAACAGGCAATGGCAGGGCGGCAGCTTCATCCGGCCGATGTCGGGGACGTTCCAGGCCGAGACGATCAGCCGGCGCGAATCCGGGTTGCGCTTGATCTCGCCGATCACCCAGGCGATCTGGTCGATCGCGCGCCCGTCCTCGCCCTCCCAGGCGCGCCATTGTTTGCCGTACACCGGGCCGAGGTCGCCGGCGGCGTCGGCCCATTCGTCCCAGATCGAGACGCCGTTATGCTTCAGGTAGGCGATGTTGGTGTCGCCGTTGAGGAACCAGATCAGCTCGTGGACGATCGACTTGAGGTGCAGCCGCTTGGTGCTGACCAGCGGGAAGCCTTGGGAAAGGTCGAAACGGATTTGCCGGCCGAACAGCGAGCGCGTCCCGGTTCCGGTGCGGTCGCCCTTGACGACCCCTTCTTCCAGCGCTTCGCGTAAGAGTTCGAGATAAGCGCGCATCGGAGCCCCGTCGCCTTGCCGAGAGCCCCTCTTAGACGATTCGGCGCGCTTCGATTAGCCCGCCGCCCCACGCCCCTCGACGGGGCGTCCGGCGGGCTCGCGTCAATGCACGCTCACCGTCTGCAGTTCATGCTGCCAGGCGTTGGCGATGGCGGCGTCCCTCGAATCGGTCAACATGATCGGCGAGCCGTCGGCGCTGAGTAGCGCGAACAGTTGCAGGCCGGGCCGGATCGCCGGCGCCTGGGGGAAGAGGCGCTGAGCGTCCTCGGAGCGGATCGACTTGACGTAGGCGATCGTTCCGTCGCCGAGATGGGCGAACTCAAGCGGCGTCATTTCGCCGAACCTTTCGTTTTCGCTCGTCATGATCCACTCCTTTCCGGGCTGTCCGAAACAGGACCCGCCCTGACGCGCACGCTAGCTCAGTCGCGCGCCGCGACATTGATCTTTCTCACGACCCGTTCCGGCTGCGGCCGCGCGACGTCGATCGACAGCAAACCGTTGGCCAACTCCGCGCCGCGCACCTGCATGCCGTCGGCGAGCAGGAAGCTGCGCTGGAATTGACGCGCGGCGATGCCGCGATGGATGTACTCGCGCGTCTTGTCATCCGGCTGGCGGCCGCGGATCGCCAGTTGGTTCTCCTCCTGCGTCACCTCGACCTGGTCCTGCGTAAACCCCGCCACCGCAAGGGTGATGCGCAGGATCTCGGGCTCGCCGTCCTTTCCGGCGATCCGTTCGATGTTGTAGGGAGGATAGCCGTCGGCGGCCGATTTCGACGCCTTGTCGAGCGCGCGCTCGATCCCGTCGAAGCCGAGCAGGAGCGGAGAACTCAATGCCGTCACGCGCACCATGATCGAAGCCCCTTTCAGGCGCTCCGCCGAACCGGCCTTGCTGCGAACGACCCGTTCGGCTGGGGAAACCCCAACGCCCGGCCGCCGCAAAATTGGGCGCCCCGGACGCCGATCAATATGGCGTCGGCCGACCGGGGTTCAAGGTCCCGGCGGCCGGCCGCCCGAATGGGCGCCCGCGCTCGTCCGCCAAATCAGACTATGCTCAAAACTTGAAGGAAGTCTCACTGACCGCCGGCCGGGACGGCCTGCGCGCCGAGGCGCCCGGGCGGCGCGACAGGCGGCGGCCTTTTCGGCTATCACGGCCGCCGAAACGCGAAGCGGCGGTTCGGCCCAATAAAGCCGAGGCGCCGCTCGCGTCGCCTCCGCGGAACTGCGATGCGCAAGAGCAAGCTCGGAACCAAGCGCCAATGCCAGGCCTGCGAGGGGCGATTCTACGATCTCGGCAAGCGCCCAGTTATTTGTCCGCTTTGCGGCGCGGAGGTCGACCTCGATCGGCTCGCCAAGCGCGCCCGGCGCGCCGTCGCCGCGACCGAAGACGCGCCGGGCGAACCCCGCCCCGCTCCCGCGGCGCCGGCGGCCGCGCGCGTCGCCGCCCCGGCGCCGCAGTGGTCGGCCGAGCAATCGGCGGCGCTCGACGCGGTCGGGCGATGGCTGAAGGCGGAGGAGCCGCAGGTTTTCCGGCTGTTCGGCTATGCGGGCGTGGGCAAGACGACGCTCGCGCGCCATGTCGCCGCTGCGGCGCAGGGCGAAGCCGCCTTCGCCGCCTTCACCGGCAAGGCGGCGCTGGCGATGCGCGCCAAAGGCTGCGTCGGCGCCACCACCATCCACGCGCTCATCTATCGCGCCAGCGAGGGCGAGGACGGCGAGCCGACCTTCACCCTCAACCACGAAGGCCACGCCTCGCGCGCCGGCCTGATCGTCATCGACGAATGCTCGATGGTCGACGCCGAGCTCGGCCGCGACCTCCTCTCCTTTGGCAAGCCGATCCTGGTGCTCGGCGACCCCGCGCAACTGCCGCCGGTCAAGGGCGGCGGCTTCTTCACCGAGGCCGAGCCCGACGTCATGCTGACCGAGATCCATCGCCAGGCGAAGGACGACCCGATCATCCGGCTCTCCCAGATCGTGCGCTCCGGCGGCGAGATCGCCTACGGCGACTATGGCGAAAGCCGCGTCGCGCGAAGGAGCGAGATCGACGCCGAGGCGGTGCTCGCCGCCGATCAGGTGCTGGTCGGCCTCAACCGCACGCGCCGCCTCTACAACCGGCGCATGCGCGAGCTGAAAGGCTTCGACGGCGAGCTGCCGGCGGCCGGCGACAAGCTCGTCTGCCTGCGCAACGACCGCGCCAAGGGCCTGATCAATGGCGGCCTTTGGCGCGTCGAGGCGCTCGCCGGCATGCGCAAGGACTTCGTGCGCATGACGGTGCGCGCGGAGGACGAGGCGACCGGCGGCGCGAAGAAGATCGCCGTGCTGAAGCAGTTCTTCGAGGGCGCGGAAGCCGACCTCGCCTACCCGCAGCGCCGCGAGTCGGACGAGTTCGACTACGGCTACGCGCTCACCGTCCACAAGGCGCAAGGGTCGCAATGGGACAGCGTCATGCTGTTCGACGAAAGCCGCGCCTTCCGCGAGCACCGCGCCCGCTGGCTCTACACCGGCCTGACGCGCGCCGCGCGCAAGCTCACCGTGGTGCGCTGATCACTTCAGCATCGGCAGGTAGCCCGCGTGCGCCGCCAGCCCGAGCACCGCCAGCGCGACGACGATAGCCCCCGCCGCCAGCGCCGTTCGCGCCAAGCGGGCGCCCTTGTCCGACGCGCCGTTGGCCGCCGGCGGCCGCGGCCCCTGCCCGGCGAGCGTCGCGGCGGCGAGGTGCCGGTAGGTGTTGAGGCGCCGCTCGGTGCTTTCGCCGATGATGTAGGCGCGCGATTCCGCCTCGGTCGGCGCGCGGCCGGTGGCCTTGATGAAGTCGTCGAGCCAGGCTCGCTTATTCTGCTTGTAGAGAGAATAGGCGACCAGGCCGACGACGTCGTCGTCCGGCGTCACCAGCGCGTCGAAGATCGGATTGCGCTCCGCTTCGGCGCCCTCGCCCAGATCGGCGCCCGAAGCCTCGGAGTACGACGACGACGCAACGTCCGCCGCGCCCTCGCCCGCCTCGATATCGCTAGCCGCGTCCATCGTCCTCTCCTCGGATGAGATATTACTGTCGAGGATATAGCGCGGCGAAGGCGCTTGTCACCCGGCGCGCGCGCCAAACGGCGTGATTTCAACAAGCTCGCGTGGATTTGGGGCGTCGCCCGCGCCGTCAAAGCAGAGGATAGGCGGCTTCGACGACGTAAGGGCCGCCGCCGACCGACTCGCGCGCCGAAAACAGCACGAAACGGGTCGCCTGGAATGGCGGCGCGACGAAGGCGCCGCGCGCGCTCAAATAGTCGGCGACCGACGCGGGCGAGGCCGCGCGCAGCCGCGCCAGCGTCACATGGGGGGTGAAATTGCGGCCGTTGGGCGCGAGCCCGATCCGCCTGAGCCGCCGCTCGTGCTCGCCCTGCAGCTCGATCAGCGGCGCCGTCCGCTTGACCTTGACGACGATGGCGCGCGGCCTGTCGGCGCCGAACCAGCCGAGCCCGTCGAAGCTCACGTCGAGCGGCGGCCGGCGGATCTCGGCGAGCGTTTCGGCGGCGTCGCGCGCCGCGCCGAGGTCGATGTCGCCGATGAAGCGCAGCGTGATGTGGAAGTCGCTCGGCTGGACCCAACGCGCGCCGTAGACGCCGCCGCGCGCCGCGGCGAGGGCGGCGACGCTTTCCGCCGGAATCTCCAGGCCGGTGAAAAGGCGCGGCATCGCAGGCTCCCGAACTCGACGCCGCGGCCTCCGTCGCGGCGGATCTTGCTACCATCGCTTCGCCGCGCGCCGCCCGCCGCCAAAACGGCGCCGAGGCGCGCGAAGCGTTTCGCCGAGGCTCGCGGCGGCGCTCAGCCCTGGTTGGCGAGCGCTGCGGCGACCCGCATCTGGATCTCTTCGGAGAGCGCGCGGGCGATGCGGATCTCCGCGTCGCGCGAGGCGCGCAGGTTGGCGAAGTTGTCGAGGCTGCGGTCGTAGACCGCCGATGCGAACGCGTCGCCCTTGAACAGCACCTTGCCGCCGTCGATCTTGGTCAAGGTGAAGCTCGCCTTGCCGATCACCGTCGCCGCGTTGGCGGCGTTGATCTGCGAGGAGACGGTCGGGGTCTGCGTGGACTGCGCGATCGTGACCACCAGGCGGAATTTCGCCGCCGGCGTCTCGCCCGTGCCGTTGAGAGCGGAAATGAGATCGTCGCCGACATAGTGGCCGATGCGGTCCTTGATCGGCGCGACCTCGACCGCCTTGAGATCGTCGGTGAGCCCTGGATGCGTCGCCTCGCCATAGAGCGGCTGGAAGCATCCCGCCAGTCCCAGCGCCGTGAGCAGCGCGACGGCGGCGCGCGCGCGATCAAACCACGACATTGACGATCCTCTGCGGCACGATGATCACTTTTTTCGCCGGTCTATTATCCATCGCGCGACGCACCGCGTCGAGGGCCAGGGCGGCCGCCTCGACGCTTTTCCCATCGGCGTCGCGGGCGATGGTGAGGTCGGCGCGCTTGCGGCCGTTGACCTGCACCGGCAGCGTCATGGTGGCGGCGACGATCAGGCTGCGGTCGACCGTCGGCCAAGGGCTCTGCGAAATCAACGTCTCGTGGCCGAGCGCCTGCCAGCACTCCTCGGCCAGATGCGGCATCATCGGCGCGAAGGCGTGGACGAGGATGTCGCCCGCTTCGGCGAAGGCGAAGCGCAGGTCGTCGCCGATCTCCGGCGTCTCGACCGCGCCCACCGCCGCCGTCAGCGCGTTGGCGAGCTCGTAGATGGTGGCGATGCAGACGTTGAAACGCAGCCGCTCGATGTCGTCCTCGATCTTCGCCAGCGCGCCGTGCGCGGCGCGGCGCAGCGCCGCGGCCGCCTCGCCGAACCCGGCGGGCTTGGCGGGCCGCTTCGCGCCGACCACGCGCTCGATGTCGCAGGTCAGGCGCCACAGGCGCTGGACCTGCTTGTAGGCGCCCTGCACGCCCATTTCGGTCCAGATCACGTCGCGCTCGGGCGGCGAATCCGACAGCATGAACCAGCGCGCGGTGTCGGCGCCGTAGCTCGAGATAATCTCGTCGGGGTCGACGGTGTTGCGCTTCGACTTCGACATCTTCTCGATCGGGCCGATCTCGATCGGCCCGCCGCCTTTCAGCGCGAAGGCGCGGCGGCCTTCGGCGTCGGATTCGAGGCGCACCTCGTTCGGCGCGACCCAACGCCCGTCGGCCTCGCGGTAAGTCTCGTGGACCACCATCCCCTGCGTGAACAGGCCGGCGAACGGCTCGTCGAGGTCGAGATAGCCGCACTTGCGCATCGCGCGGGTGAAGAAGCGCGAATAAAGCAGATGCAGGATCGCGTGCTCAATGCCGCCGATATAGAGGTCGACCGGCATCCAGCGGTTGACCGCCGCCGGCGTGGTCGGCGCCTTGGCGTTCCACGGGTCGGTGAAGCGCGCGAAATACCACGACGAATCGACGAAGGTGTCCATCGTGTCGGTCTCGCGCCGCGCCGGCCGGCCGCAGTGCGGACAGGCGACCCGCTTCCAGGTCGGATGGCGGTCGAGCGGGTTGCCCGGCGCGTCGAAGGTCACGTCCTCGGGCAGCAGCACCGGCAGGTCGTTCTCGGGAACCGGAACCACGCCGCAGGCGTCGCAGTGGATGACCGGGATCGGACAGCCCCAGTAGCGCTGGCGCGAAACGCCCCAGTCGCGCAGCTTGAAATTGACCTGCCGCCGGCCCTGGGGCCGATTGCCAAGCGTCTGCGTCTCCAGCCGGCGCGCCACCTCCGCCTGCGCCGCTTCGATCGTCAGCCCGTCGAGGAAGCGCGAGTTGATCATCAGGCCGTCGCCGTCATAGGCGACCTTGTCGACGATGAAGGTCGCCGGGTCGACGTCGGGCGGACACACCACCGGCGTCGCGCCGAGGCCGTAGACGTTGACGAAGTCGAGGTCGCGCTGATCGTGCGCGGGGCAACCGAAGATGGCGCCGGTGCCGTAGTCCATCAGGATGAAATTGGCGACGTAGACCGGCAGCCGCCAGCCGGCGTCGAAGGGGTGAATGGCGCGCAGGCCGGTGTCGTAGCCCTTCTTCTCGGCCGTCTCGATCGCCGCGATCGAGGTGCCGATCTTGCGGCACTCCTCGATGAACGCCGCGAGCTTGGGATCGTGGCGCGCGGCGGCGGCCGCCAGCGGGTGATCGGGCGCGATCGCCATGAACTTGGCGCCGAACAGCGTGTCGGCGCGGGTGGTGTAGATCTCCAGCTCCCGCGCCAGCGGCTCGTCGGCGAGCGGCCCGCGCGAGTCGGCGTCGATGGCGAAGCGCACCAGCATGCCTTCCGAGCGGCCGATCCAGTTGCGCTGCATCAGCCGCACCTTGTCCGGCCAGCGGTCGAGCCGGTCGAGGCCGGCGAGCAGCGCGTCGGAATAGTCGCTGATCTTGAAGAACCATTGGGTCAGCTCGCGCTGCTCGACCACTGCGCCGGAGCGCCAGCCGCGGCCGTCGATCACCTGCTCGTTGGCGAGCACGGTGTTGTCGACCGGGTCCCAATTGACCTTCGACTTCTTGCGCACGACGAGGCCGGCGGCGAGAAAATCGAGGAACATCTTCTGCTGGTGGCGATAGTAGCTCGGATCGCAGGTCGCGACCTCGCGCGACCAGTCGAGCGACAGGCCCATCGACTTCAATTGGGCGCGCATCGTCGCGATGTTGGCGTAGGTCCACTTGGCGGGATGGGTGGCGTTCTGCATCGCCGCGTTCTCGGCCGGCATGCCGAAGGCGTCCCAGCCCATCGGATGCAGCACGTTGAAGCCGCGCGCGCGCCGGTAGCGCGCCACCACGTCCCCCATCGCGTAGTTGCGCACATGGCCCATGTGGATGCGCCCGGAGGGGTACGGGAACATCTCGAGCACGTAGTACTTAGGTCGCGGGTCGTCGTTGCGGGTGGCGAAAATCGCCTGCTCCGCCCATGCCTTCTGCCACTTTTGTTCGGATTCGCGGACGTTGTAGCGCTCGGGACGCATCGCTGAAAAATCTCGTCGCAAGGCGGGCCGGAAAGGCCCGGCGCGAGAAACCATGATTTGCCCCGAGGGTCAAATTTCACCGCGGCCCGGCCCGATTTGACCGCGCCGGCGACGTGCGAGATGGTCGAAGCCTGCGTATCGCCACAACCCGAATCGGTGGATTGCGATGTCCTACGCCATTCGCGAACCCAGCCTCCACGCCACGCCGATCCTCGACCTCAAGCCGACCCAGATGACTCTCGGCATGGCCGAGGTGGCGCGCAAGCGCCAAGCCTGGCGCGCCCACCACCCTGACAAGCTCGCCGAGTTCCTCGCCTATCACATGGCGCCGGTCGTCGTCGGCCCCGGCGAGCGGCGCTATCTCATCGATCACCATCATCTCGCCCGCGCGCTTTACGACGAGGGCGTCAAGAGCGTCTTCGTCGTCATCGTCGCCGACCTGCGCAGGCTCGAGCCCGACGATTTCTGGGGCATGATGGAGTTCCACGGCTGGACCCATCCTTACGACGGCAAGGGGCGGCGGCGCGGCTACGCCGACCTGCCGAAGACCGTCGACGAGATGGAGGACGACCCCTACCGCTCGCTCGCCGGCGAGCTGCGCTACGTCGGCGGCTACGCCAAGGACACGACGCCGTTCTCGGAATTCGTCTGGGCCGACTTCCTGCGCCGGCGCATCAGGCCGAAGGAGGCGCGCGACGACTTCGCCGCCGCGCTCGACAAGGCGCTCGCCCTCGCCAAGTCGGACGAGGCGTTCTACCTGCCTGGCTGGTGCGCGCCGCACGGCGAGCCGCCACCCGTTCGCGCCAAAGGCGGCGGCAAGAAGAAGCGCGCCGGCCTCGCGACGGCCTGAGGCGATGGCGGCGCGCGATCGACCGCCGCGCGGCCTGTTCGTCGCCGTCGTCGGCCCCAGCGGCGCCGGCAAGGACGCGCTGATCCGCGGCCTCGCCGCGCGCATGAGCGAAGCGGACGGCGTCCATTGTCCTCGCCGGATCGTCACCCGCCGCGCCGACGCTTTCGAGGACCACGAGACGCTCGACGAGGCGGCGTTCCTCGCCGCCCGCGCGCGCGGGCGTTTCGCGCTGTCCTGGACGGCGTACGGCTTCCACTACGGCGTGCCGAGCGAAGTCGACGCGCGCCTCGCCGAAGGCGCGGTCGTCGTCTGCAACCTCTCGCGCGCCGTCGTCGGCGAGGCGCGGCGGCGCTACGCCAACAGCTTCGTGGTGCTGGTGACGGCGCGTCCGGAGACCCTCGCGGCGCGGCTCGCGCTGCGCAGCCGCGAGAGCGCCGAGCGCCTCCGCGAGCGGCTCGACCGCGCCTTCGCCAGCGAAGCGGCGATCAAGCCCGACGCGGTCATCGACAACGACGGCGCGCTCGACGACGCGGCGGCGCGCTTCTGCGCGCTCGTCGTCGCGCGCTGGCGGCGCCCGCCGTAAGCGCGCCCCCGCGCATTCGCCGTCGGCGAGCGCCTCCCCAATCGAAGGATGGCGCGGAGGACCGCGAACGAAGCGCGCCGCTCCGTCACGCCGTCGTCATGCGCCTCCACTAACCCCTGACGGCGTTCGTCTTTCGAATCGGAGGGAAAGTGGAGCAGTCGATTCGCGCCGCGCGACGCGCCACGGCGGCGGAGCTCAAGGCCGCCGTCCACCGCAGCAAGCCCCTGTCCCGCGCCGGGCTTCTCGAACGCCTGTTCACCGCCGCGTTCCGCGGCCTGGTCTATCCGCAGATCTGGGAAGACCCGGTGGTCGACCTCGAAGCGCTGGCGCTCACGTCTCGCGACCGCGTCGTCGCCATCGCCTCCGGCGGCTGCAACGCCCTCTCCTATCTCACCGCCGATCCCGCCGAAGTAGTCGCGGTCGACCTCAACGCCGCCCATGTCGCGCTCGGCCGCCTGAAGCTCGCGGCGCTGCGCCATTTGCCGAGCTATGACGCGTTCCTCAGCTTCTTCGGCGCCGCCGATTCGCGCGCCAACGTCCGCGCTTACGATCTCTATCTGCGCCCGCGCCTCGATCCGGTGACGCGCGCCTATTGGGACGCGCGCAATTTCGACGGCCGGCGGCGCATCGCGCTGTTTGCGCGCAACTTCTATCGTTTCGGGCTGCTCGGCAAATGCCTCGGCGCCGGCCACGCGCTGGCGCGCCTGCACGGCGTCGACCCGCGCGTGATCCTCAAGGCGCGGTCGCTCGCCGAGCAGCGCGCGCTGTTCGATCGGCATGTCGCGCCGCTGTTCGACAAGCCGATGGTGCGCTGGTTGATGCGCCAGCCGGCCTCGCTCTATGGCCTCGGCATCCCGCCCGCGCAATATCGCGCGCTCGCCGGCGACTCGCCCGACGGCGTCGCCGCCGCGCTGCGCCAGCGCCTCGAACGGCTCGCCTGCGACTTCGACATCCACGCCAACTACTTCGCCTGGCAGGCGTTCGGCCGCCGCTACGCCAGCGGCCCCGAGGCTTCGTTGCCCCCCTACTTGCAGCAGCGCAACTTCGAGCTGTTGCGCGCGCGCGCCGACCGCGTCCGCTTCAGCTTGGGCTCGCTCACCGACCTCCTGCGCGACAGCCCCGCCGCGAGCTTCGACGCCTACGTGCTGCTCGACGCGCAGGATTGGATGAACGACGCCGAGCTCGGCGCGCTATGGACGCAGATCGCGCGCACGGCGCGGCCCGGGGCACGCGTCATCTTCCGCACCGCCGCCGACGAACGGCTGTTGCCCGGCCGCGTCCCCGCCGATCTCATCGACCCGTGGACCTACGAGGCGGAGCGGAGCCGGGAGCTCGGGCGGCGCGACCGTTCGTCGATCTACGGCGCGTTCCATCTCTACCGCCTCGCCGGGACCGACCGATGAGCGACGCCGGCCTGCTGATGGACCGCATGTACCGGCGCCAGCGCTTCATCTACGACGCGACGCGCAAATATTACCTGCTCGGCCGCGACCGGACGCTCGCCGAGCTCGACGCGCGAGATGGCGACGGCGCGCTGGAGATCGGCTGCGGCACCGGCCGCAACCTGGTCAAGCTCGCCCGCCTCTACCCGCGGGCGCACTTCTACGGCCTTGACGTGTCGAGCGAGATGCTCGCGAGCGCCCGCGCCGCGATCGCGCGGGCGGGCCTCGCGGCGCGCGTCATGGTCGCCCAGGGCGACGCCGCCTCGTTCGACCCGGCGCCGCTGTTCGGCCGCGCTGAGTTCGAGCGCGTGCTGATCTCCTACGCGCTGTCGATGATCCCGCCCTGGCGCGACGTCCTCGAGCGGGCGGTCGACGTCCTCGCGCCGGGCGGCGCGCTCAGCATCGTCGATTTCGGCGACCAGGCCGGCCTGCCGCGATGGTTCCGCGCCGGCCTGCGCCGCTGGCTTTCGGCCTTCGAAGTGACTCCGCGCGACGCGCTGCCGGACGCGCTCGCCGCGCTCGCCGCCGCGCGCGGGCTCTCCTGCCGCGCCGCCAGCCACATGCGCGGCTACGCCATTCGCGCGGTGGCGGAGAAGCCGGCGGCCTGAGCCGAACGGGTCCTCGCCGCCGACACTGGACAACGGAATCCGCGACACCCTATGGTTGAAGGCCGCCGGGCGGCCGTCGCCGCCGGCGCGCGGGATCGTTCGTGTTCATTTACAGCTTGCAACGTCTTCTGGTCCTGGCGGCGACGCTCGTCTTCGCCTCGCTGATCGTCTTCGGCGTGATCGAGATCCTGCCGGGAAACGCGGCGATGACCCTGCTCGGCGCGACCGCGACGCCGGAGGCGGTGGCGGCGCTCGCCCACAAGCTCGGGCTCGACCAGCCTTTCGCCGTCCGCTACGGCGCTTGGATCGCCGGCGCGCTGCGCGGCGACTTCGGCGTCTCCTACGCCTACGATTCGCCGATCGGCCCGCTGATCGCCGAGCGGCTGGCGGTCAGCGCGCCGCTGGCGCTGATTTCAATGCTGATCGCCGCCGCGGTGGCGCTCGCCGCGGGCGTCTACGCGGTCGAGCGCCGCGGCCGCCTCGGCGACGCCGCCGTCATGGCGGCGACCCAAATCGGCCTCGCCGTGCCCAACTTCTGGTTCGGCATCCTGCTGGTGCTGGTTTTCGCCGTCCATTGGCGCCTCGCGCCCGCCGGCGGTTTTCCCGGCTGGGAGGCGGGGCCGGCCCGCGCGCTCGGCGCGCTGATCCTGCCGGCGATCGCGCTCGGCCTAGTGCAGGCGGCGATCCTCACCCGCGTCGCCCGCTCGGCGCTGATCGAGGCGCTGGGCGAGGATTTCATCCGCACCGCGCGCGCCAAGGGCCTGTCGCGGCGCGCCGCGCTGTGGCGCCACGCCCTGCCCAACGCGATGACGCCGATCCTCACCATCATGGGGCTGCAGTTCGCCAATCTGGTCGCCGGCGCGATCGTGGTCGAGAACGTCTTCGTGCTGCCGGGGCTCGGCCGGCTGATCGTGCAGTCGATCGCCAACCGCGACGCGCTGGTGGTCGCGGACTGCGTGACGCTGCTCTCCGCCTTCGTCATCGGCCTCAATTTTCTCGTCGATCTCGCCTGCGCGGCGATCGATCCGCGCCTTCGGGCTCACGCGCAATGAGCGCCGGCGGCGGCGGCGCGCGCCTCGGGACCAGCCTCGGCGCCGGCGCGGCGCTGGTGGCGCTGTTGGTCGGCGCCGCGGCGTTGTCGCTGGTCTGGACGCCCTATCCGCCCGAGGCGATCGACATTCCCCACAAGCTGATGGCGCCGAGCCTGGCTCATTGGCTCGGCACCGACTCGCTCGGCCGCGACGTCGCCTCCGAGATTCTCGCCGGCGCGCGGGTGTCGCTCCTGGTCGGCCTCGTCGCCGTCGGCGTCGGCCTCTTCTTCGGCGTCGCCCTCGGCCTGGTCGCGGCGTCGGCCAAGGGCGTGGTCGAAGACGCGATCATGAAGCTCTGCGACTTCACCTTCGCCTTCCCCGCGCTGTTGTCGGCGATCATGCTGACCGCCGTCTACGGGCCCGGCGTCGTCAACGCCATCGCGGCGGTCGGCGTCTACAACGTGCCGATCTTCGCCAAGCTGACGCGCGCCGCCGCCAACGGCGTGCTGACGCGCGAGTTCATCCTCGCCGCGCGGGCCGCCGGGCGCGGGCCGTTCGCCATCGCCGTCGAGCACGTGCTGCCCAACGTCGCCCCGCTGCTGATCGTGCAGGCGACCATCCAGTTCGCCGTCGCCATCCTCGCCGAGGCGGCGCTCTCCTATCTCGGGCTCGGCGCGCAGCCGCCCCAGGCCTCGTGGGGAAGGATGCTGAGCGACGCGCAGGCCTGGATGTACGTCGCGCCGCGGCTGGCGGTGTTCCCCGGCTTGGCGGTGGCGCTGAGCGTGCTCGGGCTCAATCTGCTCGGCGACGGCCTGCGCGACGCGCTCGATCCGCGGCTGAGGGCGCGGCGCTGACATGCTGCTCGAAGTCCGCGATCTCGCCGTCGATCTGCCCTCGCCCGCCGGGCCGCTTAGCGTCGTCCGCGACGTCTCCTTCTCGCTCGACGCCGGCGACAGCCTCGGCGTCGTCGGCGAATCCGGCTCCGGCAAGACGATGACCGCGCTGGCGCTGATGGGCCTTCTGCCCGACGGCGCGCGCGTCTCCGGCGCGATCTGGTTCGAAGGGCGCGACCTCGCGCGCCTCGACGAAGCGGAGCTGCAAAAGCTCCGCGGCGACCGCATCGCCATGATCTTCCAGGAGCCGATGACGGCGTTGAACCCGCTGCACCGCATCGGCGCGCAGGTCGCCGAGCCGCTCGTCCTGCATCGCGGCATGACCAAGAGGGCGGCCTGGGCGGAAGCGGTGCGGCTGCTCGACCGCGTTCGCCTGCGCGACCCCGAGCGCGCCGCGCGCGCCTATCCGTTCGCGCTCTCGGGCGGCGAGCGGCAACGCGCGATGATCGCCATGGCGTTGAGCTGCGGGCCGAAGCTGATCATCGCCGACGAGCCGACCACCGCGCTCGACGTCACCGTGCAGGCGAAGATTCTCGATCTGCTCGCGACTTTGAGCGCGCAGACCGAGATGGCGACGCTGTTGGTGAGCCACGACCTCGCGGTGATCGCCCGCCATTGCCGGCGCGTTCTGGTGATGTACGGCGGCGCGGCGATGGAGAGCGGCCCCGTCGAGGCGGTGCTTCGGCGCGCGCGCCACCCTTATACGCGCGCTCTGTTGGAGGCGCGGCCGCGCCCCGGCGCGCCGCGCGGCGAGCGGCTGCGCGCCATCGCCGGCGCCGCCTCGCCGGCCGGCGAAGCGCCGAGGGGCTGCCCCTTCGCCGGCCGCTGCCCGCTGACGCTCGACGCCTGCCGCGCGACGCCCTTGCCGACCCTCGAATTCGAAGCCGATCATCGCGTGCGTTGCCTGCGCGTCGACGCTTCGGGGCGGCTGACATGAGCGCGCCGCTGCTGCAAGTCGCCGATCTCGTCAAGGTCTATTCCTTGGCGCGTCCAGGCTGGTTCGCCCCGCGTCCCAAGCGGCTCGCGGTCGACGGAGTGAGCTTCGTCGTCGAGGCGGGGCGTTCGTTCGGCGTCGTCGGCGAATCCGGCTCGGGCAAGTCGACGCTGGCGCGCGCGGTGATGGCGCTCGAGCGGCCGACCTCGGGCTCGGTGCGGATCGAGGGCCGTTCGCTGCACGACTTGCCGCGTGGCGAGCTGCGCGCCTTGCGCGCGCATATCCAGATGATCTTCCAGGACCCTTACGGCTCGCTCGACCCGCGCCAGAGGGTGGCGCGCATCGTCGCCGAGCCGCTCATCAGCCTCGCGCGCGTCTCGCGCCGCGAACGCGCGGCGCGGGTCGAAGCGGCGCTCGCCGCGGTCGGCCTGAGCGGCGCCGACGCGGCGAAATATCCCCATGAGTTCTCCGGCGGCCAGCGCCAGCGCATCGCCATCGCGCGCGCGCTCATTACCCGGCCGAAGCTGGTGGTGGCCGACGAGCCGGTCTCGGCGCTCGACGTCTCGATCCAGGCGCAGGTGCTCAACGTGATGACCGACATGCAGCGCGATTCCGGCGTCACTTTCATCGTCATCAGCCACGACCTGGCGGTGGTCGGGCGCCTTTGCGACGAGGTGGCGGTGATGTTTCGCGGCCGCTTCGTCGAGACCGGCCCGAGCGCGGCGCTGCTCGCCAAGCCGGCCCACCCTTACACGCGCGAGCTGGTCGACGCCGAGCCGAAGCTCGAGCAGGCGCCGGCCGCCGCACCGGAAGCGCCGCCTCGACCGGACGTGCGAAGCGGCTGCGCCTACGCGCCGCGCTGCCTGTACGCGCAGGCGCGCTGCCTCGAGGAAGCGCCGAGGTTGACCGCCCGCGGCGACGGCCGGCGGATCGCCTGCCATTTTCCGCTCCTTGGTTGAGGAGCGAGCCACGACGGCGCCGACTCGATCGGGCGATCGTCTCCGCCCCGTTCCTATCGCCTCCCTCGGGCGCGGCAAATGTGCTAAGAGCCGTGTGGTGCTTGGTCGCGAAGCTGCGTCGCCAATGAGGGAGCCTCCATGTCCCAGCGCGCCATGTCGAAGCCCGTCATCTTCACGATTTCCGCCGCCTGGGACCCGGAGGCGGCGGTGTGGAGCGGGCACTGCGACGACATTCCGGCTGCCGCCGACGCCCCGACGCTCGATGAATTGCTAGCGAAAATTTCCGCAATGGCGCTCGACCTGCTGCCGGACAATCATCCCGACGCCGATCCCGCGTCGCTGTTCCTGCAAATCACCGCCTTGCGCGAAGCCGAGCCGACGGCGGCCTGAATGGCGCCGCCGTTCGATCGCCCGTTGCGCGAATTGCTGCGCGCCGCTGGCTGCGCCATCGTGCGGCAAGGCAGGGGTAGCCATGAAATCTGGCATAGCCCCGTCACGCAGCGCAATTTCGCCGTGCCGATCGGCGTCCCAAGCCGCCACACCGCCAACGCCATCCTGCGGCAGGCTGGATTGCCGAAGGCGTTCTAAGACGGCGCGCGAGCGGC
>Ga0326727_10007829_pt1 | contig 27740 bp, 27 predicted proteins | sample MB2enrmetagenome_FD_207643 | JGI IMG/M metagenome (GOLD analysis project Ga0326727, IMG submission 207643) | Lab enriched peat soil microbial communities from McLean, Ithaca, NY, United States - MB29MY | ecosystem: Environmental > Terrestrial > Soil > Wetlands > Peat | place: USA: New York...
AGGAGTTTGGCATCTCGCGGCCCACCGGCTACTTGTGGCTGGCCCGTTATCGCGAGGGCGGCGTAGCGGCCATTGAAGAGCGCAGCCGCCGCCCGTTGCATTCGCCTACGCAGACCGAGGCCGGGCTAGAGGCGCGCATCTTGGCTCTGCGTACGGTCTATCCCGACTGGGGCGCGCGCAAGCTGGCCGTGCTGCTCGGGCGACAAGGTATCCGGCTGCCGTCAAGCACCGTGCATCGCGTGTTGTTGCGTCTCGGCTTAGTGCGTGAAGAAAACCGTCATCGGCCCGCCGTCACGCGTTTTGAACGCGCCCAGCCCAACGAGCTCTGGCAGATGGACTTCAAGGGCCCGAAGAACTGGCCGAAAGAGGCGACGGCGCTGTCGGTGATCGACGACCATAGCCGCTACGTGGTGGCGCTTCGAGCCACCTCGCGGCCCGAGGGAAGACTGGTGCAACAGCACTTGATTCAGGCGTTTGAAGAGTGCGGCCTGCCCGAAGCCATGTTGATGGACCACGGCATCCCCTGGTGGCAGGCGCAGTCGTTTGCCGGCGCCACATATCTGAGCCTGTGGCTGATGCGCCAAGGCATCGCGTTGCATTTTTCCGGTATCCGCCATCCTCAAACGCAGGGCAAGGTGGAGCGCTTCCACGGCAGCCTGGAACGTGCGTTGGCGCACCGCGGCGCACCCGCCGAAGACCATCAACTATGGCTCGACGACTATCGCCGCGAACACAACCACATCCGCCCGCACGAGGCGCTCGATATGCAGACCCCGGCCAGCCGCTGGCATCCCAGTCCACGCCCTTTCAATCCGCAGCTGGCGGCGTGGGAGTACCCGGAAGGAGCATGGACACTGAAGATCGACAACCACGGCGCCATCGATATACACGAACAGCCATACCGTGTCAGCAAGGCTCTGGTGGGAGAACGTGTCCGCATCCTGCCGGTCGAAAATCGCTACCTGATCTATTACTGCAATACCTTGATTCGCGAAATCGACCCGGCCATGAGTCGCTCGACGATCATCGAGCGCTTCGTTGAAAATCAGCTGCCGGAAGCCTGATCGCAACCGGAAAGGCGAGTTTTCCGAGGCATCGGCGATCTATCGTCCGGTGCGAACCGCAAACGCGGCGGGGACAAAGCCGCCCCCGGCTTCATCCCCGCCTGCTCACCGTCGCGATGAGTCGCAGCCGGTTATTCCTCGCCGGGTTGCTCTCCAGCAGAGCCCGCCTCCGCTTCACCGGCCAAATTGATTCTCATCCCGCCGCAGGAAACTGTAAAGGATGTCTGGAGACAAAACGTAAAGCATGTCCCGGCACTTGACACCCTCGCTTTTGGGGACCGGGGAGATTGCAGATAATTTCCCCCTCCAGGCGCACAATCAAAGCAATCGGAAGAGTATGCCGCTCCCGATCCTTGACAACGGATCGCCGACAACGGACTGCGAAAAACAGCATCTATTTGCCTCCTCCATATTCGTAACCAATTCATAAACCATTGGTTAGCTCCATATGAAGCGCAAATATGCAACAATTGTTCTGCCAATAATAACCTAGAGGAGCGATAATAGAAACTTGTAATCTGCATGGAATCAAAAACATAATCAATCCTTACAGGCAAATATTAGGCGAAACCCAAGCGCGGGAATTCAATCGGCTATGATGGGAAACCCACCGGGTGCCGGGTGCCCCATCCTTCGCGTGCTTTGCGAAGGGGGGGAGTCCAAGAACACAACTGCGAGCGAATAGCGAGCGTTTGGCCCCACCGCAGGTGGTCACCCGAACAAAAACTCCTTCTCCCGCAGTTCCTTGATCGAGTCGCGCAGACGCGCCGCCCGCTCGAACTCGAACTTCTTCGCGGCTTCGCGCATCTCCGTTTCCAGCTTGGCGATGAAACTGTCGAGTTCCGCCTGAGTTGTGAACTCCGGCAGCACAGCCGTCTCTTCCACTTCCACATCGCCGTACTCGGCCTTCAGAATCGCCGCCAGGCCCATATCCACCGGGCTGATGATCGATTGCGGCGTAATCCCATTCTCCTCGTTGTAGGCTCGCTGAATCGTTCGCCTCCGATCCGTCTCGTCGATCGCGCGCCGCATGGAGTCGGTGATGCGGTCGGCGTAGAGAATCGCGCGGCCCGCGATGTGGCGCGAGGCGCGGCCCATGGTCTGGATCAGCGAGCCGGCGGAGCGCAAAAAACCCTCTTTGTCGGCATCAAGTATCGCCACCAGCGAAACTTCCGGCAGGTCCAGCCCCTCGCGCAGCAGATTGATGCCGATCAGGACATCGAATTCGCCCTTGCGCAGACCGGAGAGCAGCTTGACTCGTTCCAATGTCTCTATCTCCGAGTGGAGATAACGGCAGCGCACGTCTACCTCTGTGTAGTAACCGGCCAGGTCCTCGGCCATGCGCTTGGTCAGCGTGGTCACCAGCACGCGCTCATTGCGCGCGGCGCGGTCGCGGATCTCGGCCAGCAGGTCGTCTATTTGGCCTTTTACCGGGCGAATCTCCACCTCCGGGTCAACAAGGCCCGTGGGGCGAATCACCTGCTCGACCACGACTCCGGAGGAGCGCGTCAGCTCATACGGCCCTGGCGTCGCGGAGACATAAATCGCCTGCTGCACGCGGTTCTCAAACTCCTCGAATTTCAGCGGCCGGTTGTCCATGGCCGAGGGCAGCCGGAAGCCGTAGTCAACGAGATTCTGCTTGCGGCTGCGGTCGCCAAACCACATCCCATGCACCTGCGGAATAGTCGCGTGGCTCTCGTCCACAAAGAGCAGAAAATCGCGGGGAAAATAATCCAGCAGCGTCGGCGGCGCCTCGCCCGGCAGGCGGCCTGAAAAGTGGCGCGAATAGTTCTCGATCCCGTGGCAGTAGCCCATGGATTTGATCATCTCCAGGTCAAAACGCGTACGCTGGTGAATGCGCTGCGCCTCCACCATGCGCCCCTGCGCCTCCAGCTCGGGAATCCACGCGTTCAGCTCCGCCACAATCGAATCAATCGCTTGCGCCTTCGTCTCCGGCTGCATTACATAGTGGCTCTTGGGATAGATGGGCAGGCGCGCATAGCGCTGCTTCACGGTGCCGAAGAGCGGATCGATTTGTGAAAGGCTCTCGATCTCATCGCCGAAGAGCTCAATCCGGTAAGCCGTCTCATCGTAGGTCGGGAAGACCTCGATCACGTCGCCGCGTACGCGAAAGGTGCCGCGATGGAAGTCCGTGTCGTTGCGCTCGTAAAGGATTTCGACCAGCCGGCGCGTGATGTCCTTGCGGCTGATGCGCTGGCCTTTTTCCAGCAGTAGCAGCATCCCGTAGTATGCCTCCGGCGAGCCCAGGCCGTAGATGCAACTGACTGAGCTGACAATGATTGCGTCGCGCCGCTCGAACAAGCTGCGCGTCGCCGAGAGGCGCAGCTTGTCCAGCTCCTCGTTGACCGTCGCTTCCTTTTCTATATACAAATCGCCGGCGGGAATGTAGGCCTCCGGCTGGTAGTAGTCGTAGTAGCTGACAAAGTATTCGACTGCATTGTTGGGAAAAAACTGCTTGAATTCGTGATAAAGCTGGGCGGCGAGGGTCTTATTGTGCGCCAGAATCAGCGCCGGGCGGTTGGACTGCTCGATGATCTTGGCCATGGTGAAGGTCTTGCCCGAGCCGGTGACGCCGAGCAGCACCTGGTGTTTCTCGCCCGCGGCCAGCCCATTCATCAGTTCGCCAATCGCCCGCGGCTGATCTCCCCTCGGCTTGTAGGTGGTTACCAGTTCAAAGTCCATGGCGGGATTATACATCAAGAGCGAATAAGAGGCGAAGATATTTGCAAACTGCGCGCCGGTTCATCGACGCATGGCATCGCGCCGAGCGCGGCGAGAGCTCCCACGAGCACCATTTGGCCTTTGAAAGCTGGGAGGCTCTGGCTCGCGTCCTTACCGGCAAACGGATGGAGTTGCTGCGATCCGTGCGGCGCAACAACGTTATTAGTGCTGAGTCTGTGTGATTTGGTAATGATTTCAGAAAAAATGCGGGCGAGGACGCCCGCACAATAGCCGGTCTGGAGACCGGCGCTATACGCCTCATGAACAAAACTGATTGAGGTTTGGGCCTTCTCCATCCTTTCGCTATAATTCGTCAGGACTGGTTTACCCTTTAGCGAGTTAGCCACCGCTTCGCGGTGATAGCGAGTTAGCAAGTTAGCGTGTTCATTTCCTGCCGTAACACGCCGACGCGAGTCGGGCTGTTCCCAAGGAACTATTTGTTCCTTATCGGAGTACCCGACCTTCGGTCAGGTACTCGACTGCCGGAAGATACTGGTTCGCAACGAAGTTGGGGTAGCCCCATTTGTGATGCGCATTACATACCTGCCAGCGCGGCGGCTTGCATACTCATTTTGGTTGAGAATTCTTTTTTGCCAGCCGAGGTGTCTATGGGTTCAACTACGTCCCGCCGCGAATTTCTCTCTGCCGGCATTTCCGCGGGTTTGGCTCTTCCTGTTCTGAGCGCCGCATCCGCGATGGGGCAGCAGCCTTCCGGGAAGGCCGACGCTTCTCCGGTCAAGCTCGATTACAGAACCCTGGGCCGCACCGGGTTGAGAGTGACCACGGTGGGCATGGGTTGCATGATCACCTCGGACCCCAGCGTGGTTACGCGCGCCGCCGACCTGGGCATCAACTGCTTCGATACCGCGCGCGGCTATCAGCATGGCAACAATGAGCGCATGGTGGGCGCGGCTCTGGGCGCCAAGCGGAAACAGATCACGCTCTCCACTAAATCGCAGGCTTCCAACAAGGACGAGTTGCGGAAGGATCTGGAGACCAGCCTGCGGGAGCTGAACACCGATTACATCGACGTCTGGTATCTGCATGCCAAGGACAACGTGGCCGACGTTACGGACGAGTTGATCGAGGTGCAGCAACTTGCCAAGAAGCAGGGCAAGATCCGCTTTGCCGGAGTGAGCACACACAAGCCTCAGCAAATGCTGCCCTGGATGGCGCAAAAGGGCGTATTCGACGTGGCTCTGACGATCTACAACTTCTCCATGGACGCGAGCATGGATCAGGCGATTGAGGCCGCCGCCAAGGCCGGCATGGGCGTGGTGGCGATGAAAGTGATGGCCGGAGGATTGCGCAGAATGCAACCCGGCGATCAGGCCCTGGAGAAACTGAAGCAGCCAGGCGCGATGCTGGCGGCTCTGAAGTGGGTCATCAGCAAGCCGAGCGTGGCGACGACCATTCCCAGCATGACGGATATGGACCAGCTGGACGAGAATATGCAGGCGATGGGGACGACCCTCTCGGCGGGCGACCAAAAGCTGCTGTCCGCGCATCTGGATGCGATTCGGCCGCTCTATTGCAGCATGTGCGGCCAGTGCGACGGCGCCTGCCAGAAGGGCCTGCCGGTGGCCAATGTGCTGCGCTTCCTTACATACGCCGACGGTTATGGCCAGTTTGCGCTGGGGCGGGAGCGGTTCATGGAATTGAGCGCTGCGCACAAAGCGGTGCGCTGCGGCGATTGTGCCGAATGTACGGTGAAATGTCCCCACGGCGTGCAAGTTGCAGGCCGCATGGCGCGGGCCCAGGAATTGTTTGCATGAAGGCTGCCGGATTGCTGCCGATGATCCTGCTTACCGCGGGGATGGCGCGCGCCCAGGAGACTCTCGACTGCCACTTCGCGCCCGGATGGGAAGCGACGGGAGCCATACGCGAGTACGCAGCCGACAACCTGTACGACTACAAGGATGGCGCGGCGGATGGCTACCTGAGCTATGGGTTCGCGCGCATGCGGACGATCGAGTGCAAGTCAGGCGGCGACACGCTGACCATCGACGTTTCCGAGATGACCGAAGCCGATGCGGCATACGGACTTTTTACCGCCAACCGCGATTCGAGGCTGCCGATCGCGAAGATCGGGATGGGCGGACAGATTCAAGCGCACAGCGGCATCTTCGCCAAAGGCAACTACTACGTCGAAATTGCCGAAGTGGCCGCCAATCCGGAGAGCGATCACAGCGCGACGATGCAGGCTTTCACAGCCGGAATGCAAAAACGCCTGGAGGGAGGCGAGACCGCTCCGGAGGCGCTGGAGTGGTTTCCCAAAGAGAACCTCGACTCTGTCCGCCTGATCCCGGAAAGCGTGTTGGGGCTGCGGCTGCTGAAGCGCGGCTACGTGGCGAAGTACAAACAAGGGCAGGCGTTTGTTGTGCAGGAGGCTACGCCGCAGTCCGCCGAGGAGGTTCTGAAAAAACTCCGCGAGCACTTTGAAAGCGTTACTCCAGCGCAGGTTGGAGACGAGGGATTCCAGGCCAAGGCACCCTACCTGGACGGAATTTGCATCTTCCGCAAGGGGCGTTTTGTTGCCGGCTACGCCAACCTGCCGTCGGCCCAAGAAGCTATTTCCTTGGCCGCGAAACTTGCCGTCATGATTCCATAAGAGCCCGCCGAAAGCGGCCAGTCCCTACTCGCCTTTGGTGGTCTGCGTGGTCAGGTAGCGCTCGTAGCCCAGCTCGGCGATCTGGTGCAACTGCGTTTCCAGCCAGTCGGCGTGGCCTTCCTCGTCCTTGAGCAGCCTGATAAAGAGATCGCGCGAGCCGTTGTCCAACTCCTCGGCTGCCATGCGGGCGGCCTCGTTGTACATGGTCATGGCGCCCAGTTCGGCCTTCAAGTCGGACTCGATCATCTCTTTGACATTCCTGCCGATCGACAGGGCCAGAGGTTGCATGGTGGGCGCGCCGTCCAGGAAGAGGATGCGTTCGATGAGCGCCTCGGCGTGCTTCATCTCGTCGATGGATTGCTTTTTAATGCGCTTGGCGAGCCGGTCGAAGCCCCAACTCTCGTACATTTCAGCGTGAACGAAGTACTGGTTGATGGCGGTGATCTCCTCGCGGAGCGCGTGGTTGAGTTGCTCGATGACCTTCGGATTACCTTTCATGGCGAGATTTTACAAGAAGATGGAGCGTCTTGTAACCTAAAAAATCAAGAATGCCTGCCTTTTGGCGCATTCTTATCCACCGATTCTCATCAAGAATGGGAGACGTGAACATGAAAACCCGCATCGCGCTCCTCGCACTGCTGCTTGCGCCCAGCCTGGGTTTTGGCCAGACGCTGGTTGATTCGATTGCCAAATCGCTCACCGTGCATGCCCCTTTCGATCCCGTCACCTACAAGCCGATGAGCGGGCACGAACGCTGGGAGCGCTGGGTCGACGAAGACGGCCGCTCCGCCTCGATTCACGTCGAGTCGCTGGGAACCGCCTTTTACAATCAGACCTTCGACGTTCCGGCGGCGTGGACCAGGAGCGGGGGCGGGCTGGCCCGGCGCCTGGGCTCAGCCTACGGCGAAAACCTGATCCAGAACACGATGCATGAGAGCTTTGCCGCAGTCGGAGGCACCGATCCCCGCTACTTTCCCTGTACCTGCAAGGGCCTCTTTCGACGCGGCGGCCATGTTTTCAAGATGAGCTTCTTCACCTACAACCGCAGCGGCCATTTGACGCTGGACCTTCCCCAGATCACCAGCATCTACGGCAGCTCGATGATCCAGGCCACGTGGTACCCGAGCCACTACACAGCGCTGGTGCAGGGTGTGCAGGCCGGGCACATCGAGGCCGGCTTCATCGGCACGGAACACCTGGTGCAGGAGTTCGCCCCGGAGCTGGAACGGTTCTTCCATCTGCGGTTCCTGATGCATCCGGCTACGCAGTGAACGGGATCAGGGACTAAGGGACCAAGGGACTTAGGGACTAGGGACTAAGGGACCAAGGGATTAAGGGACTAGGGACTAAGGGACTAGGGACTAAGGACTAAGGGACTAAGGGACTAAGGAGAAAGGGACAGGGGTCAGTTGATCGGTGCTACCTCCGGGAGCTGACGCTACAATACTTTCAATCAAGGAGGTTCCATGCGCAGGATTCTTCTCGCCGTTCTCGTTGCTGTCTTCGCCGTTTCGCTGTCCGCACCGCTGCTGGCGCAGGGCGCGCCACCGCAGGTCAGCGCCGACCAGCCCTACACCATCGAGTACTACTACAAATGCCAATGGGGCCATCAGGCAGAGTTCCTGCAACTCTTCCTGAAGAACCACTACCCCCTGCTCAAGAAGATCGAGAGCACCGGGCGCATTCTTTCCGTGAAGATCGAGCAGCCGACTATTCACACATCGGAGGAGCTGCGCTGGGATTATCGCGTTACCATCCGCTACAAAAACTCGACTGTAGCCACCACCGCCAATCCCGACGAAGAGGCCTTCATCAAGGAGCTTTGGCCAGACCAGGTGACGTATCAGAAAGAAGAGCAGCGGCGGTTTGAGATTCTGCTCGGCCACATTGACCTGCCGGTCACCGACATTACGCCGGCAAAGTGAGAAACCACAATGCCTATCTCTGAAATCAGCGGACAAAGCGCCAGGCAATTCATCGAGCTTGGCCTGGCATTTTTTCTCTCGGCATTGATTGGGCTGGAGCGCGAGATTCGCCACAAGAGCGCGGGGCTGCGCACCTATACCGTGGTTGGCACCGCGGCCGCGCTCTTTGTGCTGATTTCAAAATACGGTTTTACCGACGTTCTCATCGACGGCCGCATAGTCCTCGATCCTTCGCGCGTGGCGGCGCAAATTGTCTCCGGCATCGGGTTCATCGGCGCTGGTCTTATCTTTGTGGGCCAGGACCGGGTCAGAGGACTTACCACCGCTGCTACCGTCTGGCTGGTGACTGGCATCGGCATGGCCTGCGGGGCAGGTCTGCCGTGGCTGGCGCTCGCCGCTACGGGAGGCTACTTCATTGTGGCGCTCGTCTTTCCGTTGATCCTGCGCGTGATTCCTGGATCGGCAGAATCCAGTGGGCGGCGCGCTGACGGGGAACACGATTGAGCCTTGGCTGACAAACGCACTGCGCTCAATCGCCCCTGCTCTTCCATTGCCGCACCAAGTCTTCGGCGGCTTCGGGCCAGTCGGGAAACTGGAAGTCGAATCCGGCGTCGAGCAGGCGTCCGGGAACGGCGCGGCAGCTTTGCAGCGCCAGCTCCGGCTCGGTGCGCAGAATCAGTGCTCCGAGCTTGATGGCCAGCGAGGGCGCGGGCAGGCCGTTGGGCATATCCCAGGCCCAGCGCAAAGCGGCCATAAACTCTCGATTGGGCAGCGGGTTGGGCGCGGCGATGTTGACAGGCCCCTGCAACTCCTCATGGGCAATCAAGAATTCGACGGCGCGCGCATAGTCGGTCTCGTGAATCCAGGAGACGAACTGGCGTCCGTTGCCCTGACGGCCGCCGAGGCTGAGCCGGACCAAATTCGACAGCACGCCAAAGGCGCTGCCGGCCGTGGGGCTGAGGACGACGGCGCTACGCGGAGCCACCTTGCGCGTGCGCGGTGTTTCAGCCGAAAAGAAGGCAGCCTCCCAGTCCCGGGCCACGCGGGAGGAAAAGCCGCGGCGCTGGAGCCATCGATTTTCCGGTGGCTTCGCGTTGGCTGAGGGCTTGTCGCCGCCTAACTCGCCCGTCGCTTCATCCAGAGGCAGATCGACGCCGTTTGCGTCAAAGGCACGCTCGTAAATTGTGGCCGCCGAGGCGTTCAGCCACACCCGCGGCGGCTCGGCGAGCGAGGCGATCACCCTGCCCAGCAGTTGCGTGGAATGAATGCGCGATTCGTAGATGGCCTGCCGGTTGGCAGCATTGTAGCGGCAGTTGACGCTGCGTCCGGCCAGGTTGATGCAGGCGTCGGCGCCTTCCAGATACTCGGTCCACGGGCCGGTCTGCTCGCCGTCCCAGTGAACGGTATGCCAGGGCGCGGAATAAGGGCCGCGGGTGAGCACGGTTACGTGATGGCCTTGCTGCTGAAAGTGGCGCGCCAGCGCCTGGCCCACCTGGCCGCTGCCGCCGGGCAGGACGATGCGCAGGTGGCGCGAAGTTTCGGCAGCCGTCATCTCCATGAATTCAGAGTACAGCGTTGGCAATGAAAGCGGCGTTCGCATTTCCACGGATAGGTTACCGGCAAGACTCAAGCGCCGCCGTCCATTCGGCGGGCGAATCCACCAGTACGTCCGGCGGATAGTCCTTGAGGCTTTCTGGCGCAAGGCCGAAGGTGCAGCCGATGCACCATGCGCCTGCATTGCGCGCCGTCTCCACATCCACCTGGCTGTCGCCGATCACCACCGTCTCCTGAGATAGCGCCCCGGCCTCGTCCATCAGCGCGCGCAGTCCCTCCGGATCGGGCTTCTTGGTGGCAAAGCTGTTGCCGCCGTAGATGTGCAGGAAGTAAGGCGCGAGGCCCAGAGCCTCGCAGATGGCCTGGGCCGGGCGAACCGGCTTGTTGGTCAGCACGGCCATCAGCCGCGCCGGCCCATCCAGATGCTCGTGGAAGCGCCGCAGCGCGGCTAGCGCCCCCAGGACACCCTCGTAGGCATAGGTATTGTCCAGCTTGTGCTCGCGATAGTAGGCCAGAAAGTAGTTGTATGCGCGTGTGAGGAGTTCCTCATCCACTTCCGTCGCATTTGGGCCAAAGAGCGCCCGGCGCATCAGCATGATGGCGCCATCGCCGATGTAGCCCGCGACCACCTCATCCGGCAGCGGCTCACGCCCCTCATGAGCCAATGTCGCATTAACGCTGTTGCATAGATCCTGCGCGGAGTCGATCAGCGTGCCATCCAGATCGAAGACCAGCAATTTCAGTTGTTCGACGGGGATCGGGCGGAGGATGCGTACCATGATTTAAGTGTAAAAGAAGCAGCTAACAGCTTTCAGCCCTCAGCTATCAGTTCGAAGCCGGCGACTGAAAGCTGTTAGCTGAAAGCTGAAAGCTTTTTATCAATGCACCCGAATGTCGCCCGAGCCGGTTTCGATGCGCACTGTGGGTCCGCCGCCGTTAATCTTTCCGGAGACGTGATGGTGGTCCGATGAGCCGTGGGTCAGCATATCCTGGTCGGTGTGAACGTTGCCCGAACCGGTGGATGCATCCAGCGTGAGCGCGGCGCTGCCCGGCCAGAGTTCCACGTTGCCGGAGCCGGTCTCCAGCTTCCAGTCAGCCGTCGGCGCTCCGCCCACCTTGATGTTCCCTGACCCTGTCCCCGCGCGCAGCCCGCCGCGCAGATTGCGCAGTTCGATATTGCCCGAGCCGGTCTGCGCCTTGATGAAGCCTTCACCCATCTGCTCGGCATAGATATCGCCCGAGCCGGTGTCCACCGTGAAGCCACCGTGCAGGCCGGTAGCGTGAATGTTGCCGGAGCCGGTGGAGATTTTGGCGTTCTCACCCACGCCCTCGACACGGATGTCGCCCGAGCCGGAGCTGGCGTCGAGATAAGCGTTCTCCGGCGCCTGAATCTCATAGTCGATGCTGATGTTGTGCAGGTTCTCATGATGGCCGCCGATGCGGATGATGCTGCCCGTCTGCTCGATGGGCGGGTTAGCCGCGATCTCCTTGACTTTTTCCTCTACGTTGCCCCAACCGCCGTTGCCCCAGCCGGACTTCACCTTGCCCCAGATATGCACCTGGTTGCCCGCGCCATGGGTGATGTGAATGTTGCCTGAGCCGGTCGAGACCGACAGTTCAACGCGCCCGCTGACCGAGAGCGTGCGGTCAAAGGTAGCTTCTGCGCCCAGCGCCGGAAGCGCCGCCAGCGCGGCCGTTGCCAGCGCTGCAATCCAAAGTTTCTTCATTGTGCTCCTTTCTCAAAAGCAGGGACCGAGGGACTAGGGACTGAGGGACTAAGGACTACAAAGATGGAAGATCCGCTAATTGACAAGTCACAAAGTAGCTTTTTCTAGTCCCTAGTCCCTAGTCCCTTAGTCCCTGCTTTACTGCTGCAACACCACCTGATCGCCTTCCTTCAGGCCGCTGAGAACCTCGGTGACCGAGCCATTCGACAATCCCACCGTGACCGGAATCTTACGCTTGCCTTCCTTCTGATTCTTGTCGGGAATCTCCACGGAGGCCTTCTTCTGGTTGTCGTACATGACGGCGCTCTCCGGCACCATCAGCACGCCCTTGTGCTCATCCAGGATGATCTCGGCGTTGGCCGTCATGTTGGCCTTCAGCTCGCCCCCTGGATTGTTGATGGAGACGCGCACCTCGAAGGTGGTCACGTTATCCTTTTCCACTCCCAGCGGCGCAATCTTGGTGACCTTGCCGTCGAAGACGCGGTCGCGGAAGCTCTCCACCTTGATGCGCGCCGGCTGCGCCATGTAGACATGCGCGATGTCGGCCTCGTCCACCTTGCCCTGCACATAAACCTCGTTGATGTCGCCCTCGGTCATCACCAGCGTGGCCGTGGAACCCAGCACCAGGATGGAACTGACCGCGTCGCCGATTTCCACGTCGCGCGAAAGAATCACTCCGTCCATCGGCGCCACAATCGTTGTGTAGCTCAACTGCTCTTCAAGCTGCTGGAGGCCGGCCTGGGCCTGCTGCACCTGCGCCCGCGCCTGCTTCAGGCGGGCCGTATCCACGCCGATCTGCGCCTTGGGGTTGTCGCGCCGGGTGAGCGCGGCCAGGTAATCCTTGTTGGCGTCGTCCAGCGCCTGCCGGCTTACCACACCTTCCTTCTGCATCTCCAGGTTGCGATCCAGCGTGGCCTTGTACATGGGCAGGTCGGGAGCGTTGGCGTTGACCTTGTCCTGCTCGATATTGGCTTCATAGGTGGCCACGTTGGCCTCGGCGGCAGACAGTTGCGCCCGCTGCGCATTTACCTGCGCCACGATTTCCTGCTGATCGAGCTGCGCCAGCTCCTGCCCCTTATGAACCTGGTTGTTGATGTCCACGTAGAGCTTTTCCACGATGCCGGAGGCCTTCGACTTTACCTCGACCTTGGTGATCGGCTGAATCTTTCCCGTAGCCACCACCGAGCGCGCCACATCTCCGCGCGTCACCTTGGCCAGCTTATTCGGGTCAATGGACGATCGCGAGACCAATCGTGCCAATCCGAAGCCCAGCAGCGCAACCACCACAACGATCCCGGCAATCAGCCAGATCCAGAATTTCTTGCTTTTGCGTGATGCGGCCACCAGAACCTCCCAAGACAGAATAGCAACACACTCTTGCCGGAACGAGAGACGCAAATCATAGAGTGAAGCAGACAAAATAGCTTAGACGACGGAAACCCGCCCTCGTCAGCCAGACCGAGGACGCCCCGCTCTTCTCTCATACGCAGCGGGCAGCGTCTTGGTTCCAGGGCGGGCAGGATGGCGGGGCGGGTATAATGGCGGCATGACGAATCGGACGGAGAGCGTGGCAGTAGCTTTTGCGGGGGCGATCAGCCGCCAGGATGTGGATGCGCTGGTTGAGTTGATGACGCCGAATCACCGTTTTATCGACTCGCTGGGCGGGGTTACAGAGGGCAGGGAAGCCATGCACGCCGGTTGGACGGGGTATTTCCGCATGGTTCCGGATTACGCGATTGACATCGAGGAGACTTATTGTGCCGGGCCGGTGGTTGTGATGCTGGGCGTGGCGCGGGGAACCTATGCGCCGGACGGCCGGCTCGCCGAGGAAAACCGCTGGCAGACGCCGGCCGTTTTAAGGGCCGTGATCGAAGACGGCAAAGTGGCGGAGTGGCGCGTCTACGCCGACAACGAACCGATGCGCCGGCTGATGGCAAAAAGTGGTTGAGGTGAGAAACAGGGTACGGGTGTCCCAGGTCTCTATTTTGAGACCTGGGAACCTATCATTTAGCCGGTCACAATCTCGCTGAAATCGGCGATGCCGGAGAAGCCTCTTAACACCTCGTCGATCAGGCCCAGGTGCGCGCCGCGAATCGCCGGGTCGGGATCGAGGACCATCACCTTGTCGAAGAAGGCGTCCACTACTGGGCGCAATGTGGCAATCGCCTCCAGCGCCTGCCCGTAGAAGCGCAACTTGCGCAAAGCCGCCACTTCAGGAGCGAGCAGAGCAGCCGCATCGGCAAGTTGCTGCGCCTCCGGTGCAAGCGTCACATCTGTCGGCGAGCCGAGGGCAAATCCCTTCTCCTCGGCCTGGCGCAGGATGTTCTTGATGCGCTTGAAGGCGGCGGAGATAGCGGCGAAGTCGGCGGACTCGCGCGCGGCCGTCAGCGCCTCGGCGCGGGCAATGGCATCGCGGATATCGTCGGAGCCGGCGGCCAGTACGGCGTTGACCACGTCATAGGCGTGTCCTTTCGCATCGCGCAAATAGAATTGGAGGCGCTCAATGAAAAAGTTGCTTAGTTCAGGAAGAAGTTGCTTACGTGGTCGGGTCCACGACGTGTACAAGTCCGGTCTGTAACAATCTAGCGCATGGTTTAGAACCGTAAGCAAGTCCAGCGGTAACTCACCTTCGCCAAGAATCCTCACAATGCCATTGGCTGCACGACGCAACGCGAACGGATCTTTCGAACCAGTCGGTTGCAAACCAATGCCAAACATACCTACAATAGAGTCCGTCTTATCCGCAATAGCTACAAGCTGGCCTTCGGCCGTAGGCGGTATTTTATCCTCCATTGATGCGGGCTGGTATTGATTATAGATAGCGTCTGCTACGGCCTTAGGACGCCTTTGTTCCGCAGTATACAAGCCGCCAATAATGCCTTGCAGTTCCGTGAATTCCTTAACAAGTTCACAAGTCAAATCTGCCTTCGCAAGTGCTGCCGCAGCGAAGGCAGTTTGCCTGTCCAAATTGACACCACGCTGGTTCAACTCGTCGGTTAATTCGTCCACAAGCACCTTCATGCGTATGGACTTATCGTAGTAGCTCCCCAATTCCTTTTGGAAGGTAACAGACTTGAGCAATTCAACACGATCTTCCAGCCGAATCTTCTGGTCCACGTCCCAGAAGAAGCGGGCGTCCTTGAAGCGGGCACGGAGAACCTTCTGGTTGCCATGACGGATGACGGCTTCGCCCTCGGCATCTACCTGAATGTTGAGCACTGCGAGGAAATGCGGAGCGAGCTTGCCGTCAGCTCCTTCGACGGCGAAGTATTTTTGGTGGTCACGCATCACCGTGACCAGCACCTCTTCCGGCAGGGCCAGATACTCGGGTTCAAAGTCGCCCAGCACCACGGTCGGCCACTCGGTGAGATGAACGACGGTTTCAATCAGCGGCTCGTCTTCGCGCCAGCGCGCGCCGGGAACGGTGCGGGTGGCCGCGTCGAGAGCTTTGCGAATTGAATCTCTGCGCTCGGACACATCGACTACGACATAGGCTTTGTGCAGAGCTTCGGCGTAGTCTGTCGGCTTGGCCAGTATTACTGGAGACTCGCCGTGCAAAATGCGATGGCCGCGGCTGGTGTTGCCTGCCTTGATGCCGGCAATCTCCAGCGGAATTACCGAAGAATCGAGTAGAGCAACTACCCAGCGGATGGGCCGCACATAGCGCTCCGGTTTGCCCGCGCGCCAGTACATATTTTTTGCCCAGTAGAGGCCAAGAACTTCTTTGGGTAACTCGGTTGCCAGTAACTCAGAGGCCGCGCGGCCTTGGCGCTTTACAGTAGCGCCGACATATTCGCCCTTGGCGTTGGTCACCTTTTCCAGAGCGGCAACCGCAACGCCGGCCTTCCTAGCGAAGGCCTCGGCAGCCTTGGTTGGCGCGCCCTCTTTGAAGGCCACATTCCACGAGGGGCCGGTCAGTTGCTCTTCGCTGTCGGCCTGGCTCGTGAGCACGCCAGAGACCAGCACGGCCAGACGGCGCGGCGTCGAGTACGTGGTCAGTTTGGAGCCAGAGGCAAGCAGCCGCTCGCGCGCGAGCAAGTCGTTGACGCGGCGGCCCAGTTCGGCCTCGGCTCCGGCAATCATGCGGGCGGGAATTTCTTCCAATCCTATTTCCAAAAGAAAGTCAGCCATTGCTTTTTGTTCTTTCTGCAACATTCAGAGATCGGTAGCGGGGATCAGAGAACCCGGGGCTAAAGCCCGCAGTTTTTCTTGCCTGTTTCAGAGGCCTGAAGGCCTCTGCTCCCTCCGATTATCCTGTTTGCTGCGCGGCGTAGACCTTGGCTGCGCCCACGGCCAGATTGCGAATACGGGCGATCATGCCTACCCGCTCGGTGACGCTGATGGCTCCGCGCGCGTCGAGAAGATTGAAAAGGTTCGAACACTTGAGCGCCAGCTCGTAGGTTGACATCAATGGGAAACGCAGCTTTTCCCTGGCTGTTGCCTTCTCGTCAGACTGAAGGTCTTTCCACCGATCAAGCAGCGCCTGCGCCTCGGCTTCGTAGCTGTTGAAGTGCGCCCAGAGGCGGTCCACATCGGCGTCTTCGAAGTTATAGACCGAGTACTGCAGCTCCTCGGTCAGCCTAACATCGCCATAGGTCACTACAGCACCGGTATCTGGATCGCGCGCCCAGACCACGTCGTAGACCGAGTCCACGTCCTGCATGAAGGCGCAGAGGCGCTCCAGCCCATAGGTCAGCTCGGCGCAGATGGGGTCAAGGTCGAGCCCGCCACATTGCTGGAAGTAAGTGAACTGGGTAATCTCCATTCCGTCCATCATGACCTGCCAGCCGACGCCCCAGGCGCCGACGGTCGGGCCCTCCCAGTTATCTTCCTCGAACTTGAGGTCGTGCTTGCTCAGATCGATGCCGATGGCTTCCAGCGATTGCAGATACAACTCCTGGACGTTGACCGGCGGCGGCTTAAGGATGAGCTGGAACTGGGTGTGGCGGAAGAGGCGGTTGGGGTTCTCGCCATATCGTCCGTCGGCCGGGCGGCGCGATGGCTGCGCATAGCCGACTTTGTAAGGCTTGGGCCCCTGCACGCGCAGAAAGGTCTCCGGCGCCATGGTGCCCGCGCCCACTTCCACGTCGTAGGGCTGCTGGATCACGCAGCCGCGCTCCGCCCAAAAGCTCTGCAAGCGGAACAAAAGCTCCTGAAAGGTGAGCGGGGTGGTCGTCGGATTCGATACTAGCTGGGATGAAGGCACGGGCATTTCTCTCTTGATGGGACTGGGTAGATTTTAACAGCCCACACATGCTCACAGCTTCGCCAGAGCCTCTGTCTTCGCCTCGATTTCTCGAAAAATACAGTCTATTCGTATTCAAACAGCGACTTGTCGAGACCCGATTGGCGGATAATGCTCTGGAGAGTGCCACGCCTGAGGGAGTCGTGGATCGGCACGGGGACGGTGATGGTTGTGCGCTCCGTTTGCAACTGCATGACACGGTGACTGCCGCGCTGGCGCACGGCGACAAAACCGCGCCCTTCTAGGATCTTGCAGGCTTCGGAGCCTGAGAGATCCCGCAGCTTACCCAACGGGCACCTCAACCTGAGTGACGAAGACCTCGCTGTGCAGCCGCCGAGCAATTTCGGAAGAAGGGGCAGTCTCGAAATAGAGCGTCAAGGCTTCAACGAGGTTCGCTCGCGCCTCTTCAATCGTGGAACCCTGGCTTGCAATATCCAGTTCGGGGCACAAGGCGACGAAGCCGTCGTCCTCGCGCTCAATAATAGCCGTCATTCGCTGCGGTCGATGCATAACCGGATTCTACGCCTTCCATGATCATCCGGGATACCAGGCTGAAATCCGGGTGATTTCAGCTTCCTAGTCGCGCCAGGGCCTCGGCCGAGCGCAATTTGCGCTCCAGGTGGCGCTCCAGGGCCTGTAGGGTGAAGCGGCGCAAGTCCTGGGCGCGGCGGCGAGGCCAGGGTTCGGAGATAAAGGCCGAGACCGGCGCGCGCAACATACGTTGCGCCAGAAGCCACGAGTCGGCGGAAAGCTCGCTCGCGTTGCCGTTGCGATGAATTGTACAAAACAAGCCGTCGCCCAGCGAGTTGAAGCTGGTTGCGCCGGCCACGAGCGTCTCGCCGCAGGCCGTGCAATGAACGATGTCCGGCAACAGGCCCATCAGCCGCGTCATCCACAACTGAAAGTAGGTCAGCGGCATCCAGGGCTGCTCGACCGTGGTGAGATCAAGAACCGCCAGCAGCAGGCGGAAGACCGTCTCATGGGGATCGTGGTCGGGCAGCGCCTCGTCCAGCAGTTCGGCATAGAAGCTGAGAACCGCCAGGCGAACCGGATCGACCGGCGCGGAGAGCGGCGAACGGAGGATTTCAAGCTGATCGAGGCGCACCAGCTCCTGGCGGGGCCGTTCGGCAAACCAGGCGCGGGCCACCGTCATCGGCTCCAGAGAGCCGCCAAAGCGCTTGCGGCTCTTGAGCGCCGATTTGGCCACGCCGCGCACCCGGCCGTAGTCACGCGTGAAAAAGCTCACGATCAGGTCGGCCTCATGGACCGGCCAGGTGCGCAGAACCACGGCTTCGGAGGAGAGCACGCTCATGCGTTTCTATCTTCGCACTGTTGGGGGCTCGTGGAATTTGCCGTTTGAGCATAGTTCTTGCAGATAGGTAAGGAAAAGTAAAAAAGTAAGGAATATTGTAAAAAGTAAGGTATAATCGATTTTGAAAGGAAATTCGATGCCGACAGCGACGATGACTTCCAAAGGACAGATAACGATTCCCATCGAGCTACGCAAGGTTCTTGGTTTGGACTCAGGTGACAAAATCGACTTTTATGAGGTTGCGAAAGGTGAGTTCAGGATGTCGCCTAGAACCGCTTCAATCCGCGATCTCGAAGGCATTATTCCGAAGCTGGACTACGTGCCTACCCTTGAGCAGTTGGACGAAGACATTCTTGATGCGGCTGTAGAGGATTATATGACGGGCATGGGCAATGCCGTCTCTGATTCTGAAAAGGAAGAGGCTGCATGATCGGTTTAGACACAAATGTTCTCGTCCGCTACTTCGTTAAGGACGACCCCGAACAGACTCGACTTGCGGTTGGCTTGGTCCATGCCCTATCACCCACGGAACCAGGGTTTGTAAGTTTGGCGGTTCTGGTCGAGTTGATATGGGTCATCACCCGCAGGTATCGAATGAAACGCGACGCGATCTCCGGAACCCTCGCCATATTGCTCGCCAGCCGAGAGATTATTGTCGAGCAAAGTGATATCGTACGCGCTGCTCTGCACTTTTATCGATCGGGCAATGCTGGTTTTGCTGATTGCTTGATAGCCTGCTCCGCCCGTGCCGCCGGATGTAGCCGGACTTTGACCTTCGACCGCCGAGCTGCGCGCGATGCAGGTATGGAATTGATCGGGTAAGCCATGGGTTAGGCCCATGCGATGATTTCCTCACCTGACGGCCGCGAGCGCTCATTCTATGGAGCGGGGCAGAGACACACAAACGCGCATCCGGCTTGGCGGAATGCGCGTTTGCGGCGGTAAGCTGGAAGCTGTTTTATCGGCCGAAGTGCTTGGCGTTCTTCTCGGCGAAGCTGGCCCACCTCTCCGGCAGGTCGTCTTGCGCGAAGATCGCCGAGACCGGGCAGGCCGGGACGCAGGCGCCGCAGTCGATGCACTCGACCGGGTCGATGAACAACTGGTCGGCTTCGGCGTGGCCGTCCTCGTCCTTCTTGGGGTGAATGCAATCGACCGGACAGGCGTCCACACAGGCGGTGTCCTTGGTGCCGATACAGGGTTCTGCAATGACGTATGCCATTCTGATTTCTCCTGGGGAAATAATCCTTCGAGGCTGATAGTAGCACAGGAGGCCGGAGGCTGACTCGTTTCTTTCCAGCGTATCGTACAGCCCCATCAGGCTCCATCGAGTATCAAGAACTCAGTAGTATTCCAATCGGGGAGCATTCCGTTCATCCGTTTATATCCTAATGGAGAAAAGCGACGGGGCATGTCCACCCCAGGGATAAATCTGCGTGCAGCGAAGGGTTTCATTTTTCTCAGGAAGACATCCATGAGTTGGGGCGGTAATCCCCGCATCATGGTCCGGAACTTGAGCGCCAGAGCTCCTTGCTGAGCAGACCAGGCGAAAAGCGCGTCGAGCAGAGATTCGAGCAGTTGTGGATTCGCGGGAGTCAAGGAGAAATCGACCAATGAATAAAGCAGCGGATTGCTGGTCGTATCCACGATGCAGTAGGCGCGGCCGCCCTGTGGCCATGTATAGGTCAGAGTGACTCCCTTGAACCCGGGGCGCTTCCAGAAACGCCATTTCAGATCAGCGGAATCGCGGCGCGGCGCCATGCCGGCGTCCTGGCGAGCCTCCGTCCAATAGTCGGCGAAGAAGCGGGAGGAGGCCGCTTCAGCAGCCGTGTACTCCGTGAATTCAATCGATGATGGAGTCGTGTCAGCTTCCGATATTGTGGCAAGCCGATGCAACAAACTATAGCGCGCGCGGAATGAACATCTGCCGGCAAGGTATCCCATCGTGCGGTAGATTAATTGCATGGGATGGAATCCTCGCTCCAAATAGATATATGCGGAGTAGTTCTGATATCCTAAAACGCTCCGCAGCCGGGCTGTCCCGGGCGCTAAGGAATAGGTAGCGTCGAATCGGGCATCCGCCTCCCTCAGACACTCCTTCTCAAAGCGCAGATAAAGAAACTTATCCCGATACTCCGGCAGTAGGAAGGTTTTCATGGTTTTTGCGCAAAGCCAATCCTCCTCGCCTAAGGTGAAACGAACGGGACAGAGGGCATGATGACCGACGATTTTCCAGCCTGTTCTATCTTGCGTCTCGATAATCCAACTATCGGCCGGACCTCCCGGCGCCTGATGCCAAATCCAGCGCATATTATCCAGCGACCACGGCGGTCCAACGCGCCTGTTGCCGATGAACCGGTTAAAAACTTCGTTGAATTCGTATTCATCGCCTGCCTGCAATCTGCGTGTGCGAAAAACGGTCATGGCAATCTCGCATTGAGGTACCGGGCCAGCTTGTCGAGCGTGTTCACCTGGCTGAGGTCACTATCGGGAATGGTGATTCCGTATGCCTCCTGGATGGCGACAATCAGATTGAAGAAATCCAGCGAATCCGCCCCAGCATCCAGAAACGAAACAGTATCCTTGAGCTTTTTAGGGTCAATCATGGTATCGTTGCCTGTAATAAGCTCGCGGAGCTGATCGGTGGAAACCGGAGGTGTCAAACGAGGAATTGAATCAGATAACTGGGACAATGATTGCCTCCTGAGAGCTTACGCCTTCTAATATGCCACGTGCTGATCCAATCGCCGTACCTGCCTGAACAATATCGAAAAGAAGAAATTGTCCGTTCAGATTTTGCCGGATTCTGACCTCGACAGGGAAAACTCCAGTGAGTGGAGTTTCCAAATTCAACTGACACATCCACCAGTGCCGCCGGTTCACCTGGGCTGCGACCTGCTTCATCAACGTTACAACAACATCGAATGCCGTGAATCCCGGCAGTGGCTCCAGGATTTGGGCAAATCCTGGGCCGGATACTGCTACAGCCGATAGAAGAGACGAATCGAAGCGAATGCGGCGGGTAACCGGCCTTTCGGTCTCAAGCAGCCAGCCGGGAGTGTTTTCGCGACCATGGCGGACGCGAAAAGAACCGGAGAAAGCCACTGAAGGTTCGAACGACACTTGAATTCCGCGCCTGAACGGTCGACGAATCGTCAGCGAATCTACATCAGCCTGCGGGCCAAACCGGTCGCGGGCCAGCTCAATCAGCGCGGGAAGAATATCTGCTAAGCGTAAATAGTCTCGGGCCCCCTTAAACGGCAGGTCCAGGATAAATTCTTCATACATCGAGCGCGCGCCCCAATTAAAACGATATTTCAGTGTATTCCTTGGTACCTGCAACCTGTCAACGTAACAGGATGCCTGGCCGCTTTCGACGGTTTCCAGGCTCACGGCAAATGGACAAAAGCAATCGGATGCATGGCTCAGATGAGCATTTCCTTGGCCTGTTTATCAGCCGGTGTTGCGGGTCGCCCGCGCCGCCCGCAGCGCTGCGAACTCTTCGGGCGTGGGGATGGGCGAGAGATTGCGTCCGGCAAACATCTCCTGAAAAAAGCCCAGCAACTCGGCGTGGATCAGCCCATTTGAGGCCAGGATCTCACGACTGTCGAGCCGGTAATGCTGGCCGGAGAAGTCCGTCACCTGCCCGCCTGCCTCCTCAACGAGCAGAATGCCGGCGGCGGTGTCCCAGGGATTGAGATTGAACTCCCAGAAGCCGTCCAGGCGGCCGGCGGCGACGTAGGCCAGATCGAGCGCGGCCGAGCCGGCCCGGCGTACCCCGTGGGAGCGCAGGGTAAACTCCTGATAAAAGTGAATGTTGGGGTTCTGGTGGCGCTTATGGCTGGGAAAACCGGTGGCCGTCAGCGCCTCAGCCAGTTCCGCAGTCCGCGAAACCCGCATCGGTTTGCCGTTCAGCAGCGCGCCGCGACCCCGCTCGGCGGCGAAGAGCTCATCCCGCAGAGGGTCGTAGATAACCGCGGCCACCAGACTTCCGTCCTCGTCCGGCGCAAGGCCCGCGATGCGCTGCTCCAAACCCAGCGAGACGCAGAACTGCGGAAAGCCGTGAGCGAAGTTGGTGGTACCGTCCAGCGGGTCCACGTACCAGCGGAACTCACCCTCAAGGCGGTCGCGCGTGCCTTCCTCGCCGAAGATTCCGTGCTCCGGAAAGGCCGCTGCCAGCCGCTCGCGGATCAGCTTTTCCGAGGCGCGGTCGGCCACTGTCACCAGGTCCACGTCACCCTTGTACTCGGTGGCGACGCCCTCGGAGAAGAACCTGCGCAGCACGGCTCCAGCCTCGCGGGCAATGGCCGAGGCCGCGGGAGCCCACACCCAGTCCTGAGCCGGATTCAGGCCGCTCACGAGACCGCCCCGTTCTCAGCCGGCCCGTCCGCTTCCGGAGTCGCAGCCCTGGGGTGGTGCGGAGCCTGCCTGCCCACTTCCGTAATGCTGCGGATCTGGTGCTTGTAGATGAAGAGATTGGGCTTGCCCTCGCGGGTCAGGCGCAACATTCCCTCGTCGAAGTACTCGATCCAGCCGCGCACCGTCTCGCCATCGCGCAGCTTGACCTGGATGTTGACCTGGCGATCGCTGAGAGAGCGCAGGTAGAGCGTCTCCTGGCCGGTATCGCCCGGCGGAGGCGTCTTGGAACGGCGGCGCGTGGATAAAGGAGGGGTCATGTTGCCATTTTAGATGCAACGCCCAGGCAAAACGATCTGTATTTAAGACCGCAGACGCGGATTGCGATGAAGCACTAATTTTTGGCAGGCGAGTCGGAGTAATAGCCGGTGCGATGGCGAAGGTTGAAAGCGCCGGCGGCGGCTCTGGGAATGGTCACCTGGATGCGATGAAATGCCCTTCCGGGCTCTTGATTTTTGGGATAGTAGCCCAGCAGGTATTGCGTGCGCAGGTCGTCGCTGACGCGCGCAAAGGCTTTGTCGAGGCCGCCGTCGCTGACGTAAAAGCTCTTTCCGCCGGTCTGCTCGGCCAGCGTGATCATCGCGTGCTCGCCGCCCAGGTCGCGGCCGGCGCTGGCCTCGATGGGCACATCGATGATGGAGTAAATCATCACCTCGTTGCGCAGGGCCTGCTCGACGGCCTTGCCATAGTTGGCGTTGCTGGCGGTGTCGTCGCCGTCGGAGACCAGCACCAGCACTCTGCGGCCTTCCTTCCCGCCCAGGCGTCCGGAGGCCTGGCAGATCGCGTCGTAGAGCGAGGTCGCCCAGTCGCCGCGCAACTGGCCGAGGCCGCGATCGATCTGGCTCACCTTGTTGGTGAAAGGCGTCAGCTCGCGCACATCGGTGGCAAACTGCATCAGGCTCATCTGATCCTGCGGACGCAGTAGAGCGTGGGCAAAGTGCTTGGCCGCGTCCGCCTCTTCGGCCATATCCTTGTGCACGCTGCCGCTGGTGTCAATGGCCAGCGTCAGATTCAACGGCAGATCCGACAGGCGCTCGAAGACCGAGATCTGCTGCGGCCGGTCATCCTCGGCGAGCACGAAGTCCTCGCGCGTCAAACCGCTGACAATGGCCCCGTTCCGATCGATCACGTTCACAAAGACGTTGACCAGCTTCACGTCCATGCGCAGGGTTAGATCCTGCGCCGGCAGAGCGAGGGACGCCAGAGCCAGCAGCACCCAGCAGCAGGCTTGCCAGCTATGTTTCCGTCCGTCCATGTCGAGAATGCGCGTTTGCATTGCTGGCAAAAGAATACCGCCTGCAGGTTAGACGCGGCTGGCGGCAATCAGTCGGCGGTGTGGGCGCGATCAATCAAACTTGTACAGGAAGCAGGAAAGACAAATGTGATAATTTGGGAAATACGAGCGCCCGTGGTCTGTTCTCCACTCAATACACCGATGAATTCGAGCGGCTGACAGTCCGGGAGAAAGGATCGTCATGTCTTTAATGGAAGCCCAGCGAGCCCGCGATCATTACATCGAATCTCTGAGGAAGAAGCTCGGCAGAGAGCCTTCGGATTCCGAGATCAACGTCGAGATGATGATGGCTGCAATCCAAGCTGCCATCTCAAGCGCTCCTGATCGATCCATCCCTGGCAATCACGCATCCCTAATTGACAATCAGGTTTCTCTTACCAAGGATGCTGACGTCGAGCAAAAGATCTCAGACTGGCTCTCCCCGGATAACCGCACTCTATTTGATTGGCTGCAGAGCTTCGGATTCAAACTGATTCTCTTCGTATTTGTATTGATCGGGAGCGCGTGGTGGGTTTGGGATGTGAGCCAGATGGTTTGGCAGGCAGGGCGCTCTAGCTCTGCTTACCATCTGAGCGACACCGTTCTGGTTGCACTGATTACAACGTCGGTGGCTAACTTTCTGGCTCTTGTAACGATTATCGCCAACAGCCTCTTTCCCAACCCCCCAAAGGCCTGAAGATTCGAAAAATTCCAAGCTATTCCGCAGCGGCAGTTCAGATTAAGCCACGGACACCTCATGCGTTTGAGGTGATCTGGCCGGGCATGGATTGTCTTCCCAGACTGCGGAAAAAGGCTGTTTCTACTTAAATCACACGAAAATACACCGCAGGGGCTAAAGCCCAACAATTGTTTTGTTGCACTTGCGGCCCGACTGATGTCGTGCCCTTATTACAAAACAGGTCTGCTATCGAGTTTTTTCGCAGCCTGTTACGCCACGACACTTGCCGCGACTTCGGCTTCCGGAGCTGATGGCGGGTCGGGATGCGTATCCGGCCTTGGCTTGAGCAGCGGCAGGGCGACGGCGAGCACGTCTTCGATGCGGCTGGCGTAGTGGATCGTCACGCCCGCGATTAGCTCCGGGGTCAGGTCTTCTTCCACGTCCTGGAGGTTTTCGGCGGGCAGGATAATGGTTTGGATCCCTGCCCTACGGGCGGCCAGGAATTTTTCCTTGATGCCGCCCACCGGCAGCACGTTGCCGCTGAGGGTGATTTCGCCGGTCATGGCGGTATAGGGGCGCACCGGGGTATCGGTGAGCAGCGAGACCAGCACCATGGCCATGGTGACGCCGGCCGAGGGGCCGTCCTTGGGAATCGCTCCGGCCGGGACGTGAATGTGCAGATCCATCTCCTTGGTGAAGTCGTCGGCCAGCCCCAGGCTCGCGGCATTGGAGCGCACCCAGGTGAGCGCGGCCTGCATCGACTCCTGCATGACCTGGCCGATCTGCCCGGTCATGGTGAAGTTTCCCTTGCCCTTCATCTTGTTGGCTTCGATGAAGAGGATGTCGCCACCGGCCGCCGTCCAAGCTAAACCAACTGCCACGCCAGGGCGCTTGACGCGCTCGGAGACCTCAGTGTCCACGCGCACCTGGATGCCGCCGAGAAACTCCTTAACCACGTCGCGGGTCACGATCAGTTTTTCCGCGTTGCCCTCGACCACGCGCCGCGCCTCTTTGCGGCAGACAGTGCCCAGCGTTTGCTCCAGCTTTCTCACGCCGGCCTCGCGCGTGTAATGGCGGATGATATAGCGCACCGCATCGTCGGGAAACTCAATCTGCTCGGGCGTGATGCCGTTCTCCTTGATCTGCCGAGGAATCAGGTAGCGGAAGGCGATGTGCTTCTTCTCCTCTTCGCTATAGCCTTGCAGGAAGATCAGTTCCATGCGGTCCAGCAGCGGCGGCGGGACAGTGTCCAGCATATTGGCCGTGCAGATAAACAGCGTCTTCGAGAGGTCGAAGGGCACGTCGAGGTAATGGTCGCGGAAGGTGTAGTTCTGCTCCGGGTCCAGCGTTTCGAGCAATGCAGACGCGGGATCGCCGCGGAAGTCCCTGCCCAGCTTGTCGATCTCGTCCAGCATGATGACCGGGTCGTTGGTCTCGGCGCGGCGAATGCTCTGGATGATCTGGCCGGGAAGCGCGCCGATGTAGGTGCGGCGATGGCCGCGAATCTCCGCCTCGTCGTGCATGCCGCCCAGCGAGACGCGCTGGAACTTGCGGCCCAGGGCTCGCGCGATGGAACGGCCCAGGCTGGTTTTGCCCACACCAGGAGGCCCCACAAAGCAGAGGATCGGCCCCTTCATGTCCGGCTTCAGCTCGAGAACGCTGAGGTAGTCGAGGATGCGGTCCTTCACCTTTTTCAGCTCGTAGTGGTCCTCATCGAGAATCTCCTTGGCCTTGCCGATGTCGATTTTGGAGGCCGAGCTCTTGGCCCACGGAAGCACCGAAAGCCACTCAATGTAGTTGCGGGTGAGCGAGTAATCGGCGGCCATGGGTGACATGCGTGCGAGCCGCGATAGCTCCTTGAGGGCATCCTTTTTCACATCATCGGGCATGCCGGCGGCTTCGATTTTCTGGCGCATCTCTTCGATGTCGCGCTGGCCCTCGTCCTGCTCGCCCAACTCCTTCTGGATGGCCTTGAGCTGCTCGCGCAGATAGTAGTCGCGCTGCGACTGCTGCACCTGATCCTGCACCTCGGTCTGGATCTTGGAGCGCAACTGCTGCACCTCGATCTCTTTGGCCAGATGCTGGTTGAGCAACTGCAGCCGGGTTCCGATGCTGGCCGTCTCCAGCAGTTGCTGCTTGTCGTCGGTGGTCAGGAAGGGCAGCGAGGAGGCCACAAAGTCCACCAGGCGGCTGGGCTCCTCGATATTTGCGGCGATGGTCCGCAATTCATCGGAAAGCGTCTGCGACTCGCTGACGATCTGCTGGAATTGCCCGATCACGTTGCGCACCAGGGCTTCCGCGCCGGCCTCAGTCTCAGGTTCCGTGTCCTCCAGCAACTCCACTTCGGCCACCATGAAGGGTTCCGTCTGCGCAAAGCGCACCAGCCGCACCCGCTCCACACCCTCGGTGAAGACAAAGCGGCTCTGGTTGGGCATACGCACAATCTTGTGCACCGTAGCCAGGGTTCCCACCGCATGCAGGTCGGCCGGTTTGGGCGAGTCCAGCCGCGGGTCCAACTGGGCCACGACAATGATTGCCCGTTCCTCGCCCAGCGATTCAATCAACTGGACGGAACTCTCCCGGCCCACCGTCAGGGGCAAGACCGCGTGGGGGAATAGAACTGTATCCCGGACCGGCAGGACGGCAATCCGGCGCAGGCCGGGGGTGTCCTTTGCGGAAGGGGTTTTTGCGGAGGGCGAGATGGGAGGGTGGTTGGGCATTGAGTGTCCTCGTATCAACTTATCTTCATTAGACAACGCAGACTTCGAAAAAGTTTCAGGATAGTTCCGTTTTGGCGATCAAGTCTCCTTCCACAAATCAGGTAGACTCCTGATGTACGGTCAGTTGTGGGATGCAGTTCCCTTACCATAAGCCGCACAGAGGCACGAAGTATGTATCGGCCAAAGCCGGAGGAAGGTGAGCTTGGCGGTGCGTGCCGGTTCCATTTTTACAATCGGAAAAACCCCCGGCTCTGCCGGGCGACAGAATGCGCCGTCCCTTCCGGGACTCCGGCTCTGTCCTGGTGGGGACGCTCACCCCATGCTGAAGCGCGGGGCTAACTACCATCACTACTGTGCAAAACGCCCGATGTGCAGGTAGGCAGCTATTGCAAATAAAGGCTTTGGGACAGGGTTTAGCATGGATTGGAGATGAGGTCTGCTTTTTCCTGTTCCGTCGCCTATCCAAAATCATCGC
>Ga0326727_10007830_pt1 | contig 27734 bp, 22 predicted proteins | sample MB2enrmetagenome_FD_207643 | JGI IMG/M metagenome (GOLD analysis project Ga0326727, IMG submission 207643) | Lab enriched peat soil microbial communities from McLean, Ithaca, NY, United States - MB29MY | ecosystem: Environmental > Terrestrial > Soil > Wetlands > Peat | place: USA: New York...
GCCGGAATACCTTTCCACCGATCGCTTCCATGCGGGTGTCTACCGGAGTCGTCCAGTCCTCCTGAATCTCCGCGACCACGGCGAACTTGCCCGGTTGCAGTTGCTGTTTCACGTCATCAACGAAGTCTTCACCAATCCCGGCGTTGTGCAGGTCCACCGTGCCACCGCTAACTAACCCCGCAGCAGCGCCAACCGCGAGGCCGACCGGCCCACCCAGAAGACCGATGAGGCTTCCCACGGCGGTTCCGATGAGAGTCCCGAGCGGTCCCGGGTCATCACTTTGCTTCACCGTTGTCGTGCCATCTGCATTCTTGCCAACCACGGCGCAGGCATAAACTACAATGCTGCCCTCGGCGTCCAATTGATTCAGCGCTTTCTTTCCTTCGTACGCTTTAGGTTCCGTATCAAAAACAACCACCAGCATTCTGTCCATGGCTTTGCTCCTTTTCATTTTGTGCTTTCTCCCTAGCTGTTCGTCAGCTTCCTTGATGCAAGGCGAGCGCCAATAGTAAGCCTTTCAAAACACCGGACTTAGCGCATACAGATTGGCCATATCTTCGCGAATTCGTGAAGTTCGTGAAAACCCATCCTTTGCTTCGAAGAGGCGCAACAGGCCGGTGATCTCCAGCAAATAACGAGGGCGATCACGCAAGCCCCTGAACAGCAATAGGCTCTTGCGGCTACGCTATCCTGCGGATGCACAAGTCGAAAGGCCTCGTCAGGATCCGGGATGCCGTGTCGAGGATCCAATCCACAAATTCGGAATCGGCGACAGGGCAGGATCTGTTTCCTCGAACCTCGGGGGAATCTGAGCTTGAGGCCCACTTGTCCAATTTGCGACTTCTCATCATGCGCCCCCGGCACCGGAGCGTCAGGCAGTTTGCAGCCAAGAGGAATAGGCTTTTTCCCTTTCGCGCTCTGGATAAACCAAAAACTGAATTTGTCCACCCGCGTTGGACATTTTGAACATTTCGAGGGAGTCTTTGTAGAGAGAAAAAACCTCTGATTCTGCAAGCGTCTTGTGCTGTGAGTCAGCAGCGTTAAGAATCCAACACGGTCGCGGGGCCAGGCACCCAACCAGGTTCGGTATGTCAAAATGCTTTAGAATCCCGTAAAGGAACCAGGATAATTCCAGGGAGTACGCCTCGGATTCAATCACTGACTGGTATGTGGCGAGTGGGCTATCAAGCAATATAGAGTGCAGGCGGTCGTCCAGCACTCCGGAAAGCAAAACCACCAAAGCGGCACTCCTTTCGCCGAGCCCATGGATTCGGTTCTGGTCCACCTCACGCCTTGACTGGAGATAGTCCAGGCAACGGAGAAAGTCCCACACTCTCTGGCCGAGTACGGGCTTGCCGAGAACGAAACATGCCCAGGCGTAACGCTCATGCAGAGGCATCCCTTCATAATAAACTGGTCCCGCAGCGGGATAGTGAGGAATGGAGGCACCCAGGCCGCGGAGGTCAACCGCACAGACGGCGAAACCCTTGCGAACAAGATCACTGATGTCCGAGGTCTCTTGAACAACTTGATTCCTATTCCCTTCGGAAACGTAAACAATGGTGGGAAAAGGCGAATCGCCTTTCGCTGGCCTGAGAAACCAGCCGGTTACCCGAACTAAAGGTTCTGAGTCCAGCGTGAACTCATCTATCGCCATATCCTCCCTCCAAAGGTCTGACGAAATAATCCGAGAGTTGAGAGGGGTTCGCTGAGTGGGGAGGGCAAGGAGTTCCTTGAGAGTTCCTTGTGCGCGCTCGCGGAAGGCTTTGACATCGTTCGTTGTGGAATTCACCGGGGCAAGCATTCGGAAGCCGTCTACGTTCAGTTGCACTACGGAGCGCCCGCCTAAGGACGTCCGCACTTGTCCAGTGCTCGTGCAGTTCAAAGCATCTGGGGCCGATTCATCAAACTCCGCTTCCTCGGTCCCCCATTCCGGATTGCCCAGCCAGCGATTAAACCATCTGTAGGCTTCTCGACGATTAAAGTAATCGTAACTGTGCGGTAGAGGTGAACCGAAGAGGCTCACTTTGTAGGCGGCTCCCATCAGCTTGTAGGCGGTCTGGACCTCTTTGTATGCCTCTTTTGTTCCTTGCACGTAGGTCGGCGAGTAGGTGAAGCCGGAGTCAGCCTGCGAATATAAGACGAGGAGTGGCTTAGGAGCAAACGCCAAGAGTAAGTCCCCGCGGTCGATGCCTTCCGGAAGGCTGCCTACCAAGTCCTGTTCAGCGTCATCCACTGCGCCCGGAGGGGCATAGGACGGACCGGCCACGTTCTCAGAGTTTCCGTCAGACTCCACGGCGACTTTTATGCGCGGCTCCAGTGTAGCCAAGTACATCGTCATCGTTCCTCCGCCCGATTGTCCCGTACAGCCTACCCGCTCGGGATCAACCTCTGGGCGGGAGAGAAGATAATCGAGGGCTCGGATGCCATCCCAGACTCGATACTGGGCAAACTGCGAGCCAAATAACAACATCGGTCGCCCTGCTTCATCGTGTTCTCCGGTCGGTCCGTAAAGGCTTTTGCCGGAGCGAGCGTCGAGATACTGCTGCCGCTCACCTTGCCCGAAAGGATCGAAAGGCAAGACCATGTACCCTTTTCTCGCCAGTGTTTGACATAGGTATTGATATGTATACAATTCTTTTCCATTTTCAGCATGACCGAGTGGGTGAATAATTCCTGGATAAGGCGGCCGATGCCCGTTTGGTATGTAGAGATTAGCCGTAACAAACACCTCCGGGCGGCTTTCGAAAATGACTTTTTCTATTCGATAGGCGCCTCTGTCGATTGTTCCAACGATTTGTGGTTTCAGAGGAGTCTTCTCGAACGGGCCGCCAATGAGTCTCCACACCGTGGACCGTATCTTCTCAATGCGGGCTCGAACAGCAGCTTCAGTTTGCATCGCGCCCAGCTCGCCGAGACGTCGGGCACGAGCCTCGTTCATCTTGGCAGAGAGGTAACGCGGCCAGTCGTTCCAATAGTCGCGCTCGTCTTCATCTTGCGGCGGAGCAGACTCATTGGTCGGTGGGTGAGTAGCTGCAAAAGTATCACGCCCCGTCAGGGTCAAGCCCAAGCCCAGGAGATTAGTCTGTATGAACTTGCGACGCGAGGACATCACAACCCTCCCCTTATGACAGGCCGCGTTGATGCAGGGATCGTGAATTCACCGAAGCGACCAAACGGGGGACTCCCAGTAGTCGCGGCCTGACAGCTCTGAGTTGCCATTACGGCCAGGGTCGAGGTCCTCCGTGCCGGACCCAAGCTGGCAGCCTCCTCTACGATTTCTACTACAGTTTCGATGGGGCGTCCATGCCTGTGGCATGAAGTTCCACAACAGCGTGGGACCAGCCGCGACGGGCTTTTCCCCACAGACGCCCTAGGGTTTACCGATTCCGACTCACATGGCCGTATACTCGGCATACCGCTCTTGTGCCCTGGGGCTCGACACACGCGACCCAAAAGCGCGGTCCGGCCGTTATACGTCCAAGTGCCGGGCGTGGCGGTGTTCTCGGCGATTAGTAAACAGTAGGCGACAAAGCCGATGCTCGATTGGCGGCACGTCTCCAGCGCTTCGCCTTTGAGGTCCCGCGATCAGAGCGAATATCCGCTGGCCCCGACGATCGTCTTCAGTGTACTCTATTGGTCTTTCGTGATCAGCCATGATCTCCGGCGGATTTTGCACTTCAACATCACGATGCATCCGACGAGCAGTTGGACTATGCAGCAACTCCGGGAAGCATTTCCATTCCAGTCGGCGCCCAGATTTTTGATCTTCGACCGGGATGCGAAATGCGGGCTTGGGAAACGCATCGAAGAGCGACACCGATGGGTCTGTTATTCTGTTTTCTGGGAGCAATTTCATTCGGCTTGTTAGGCACCGCGCTGAAGGCAGCGGAACGTAGCAAGGCCGATGCCGCGGGGCTGGTCGTCTCGGCCTATGCCTGGCCTGCCCTCATCATGCTGGTCAGGACCCTGCTTCTCGATTCCGGTGGTCACGTTCCGACAAAGGTGTATGTGATTGCCGTGATATTTGGAATTTGTGCGGCAGTCGCATCTTTAGCTTTTCAAGTGTCGATCAGCATTGGCAAGGTCACGGTAGGCTGGCTGATGATGAATCTCTCAGCGGGTGTTCCAGTTGTGGTTTCCATTTGGATGTACCATGAGAAATTGACCATTCTGAAGGTTGTAGCGCTCGGGCTGGTGCTCGTTTCAATCTTTTTCCTCTCTTGGGGTCAAGTGATCGAAAAACGCGCCATCGTCCGCAATCCCGCGGAAGGAGAATGAGTTTGCCATGTGGTTCCTCCTGATGCTTGTGATACTTCTCACCAACGGGATGAGCGCCTTCGGTCTCAAGATGATCGCAGGATGGAGGCTCCCCGAAACCGTCAAATATCCCTACTTGACCACTTGGTATGCCGGCGGCCTGGCGGCCATTGCCTTGCCGTTGATATTGAAAGGGATGCGAGTTCGTAAGACGGAGCTCTTTTGGGGAGGTGTGGCAGGAGTTCTGAGCATCGGGGGTCAAATCGCGATGGCGGTCGCACTGAGTTCAGGCGTTCCTGGACACGTTGTGTTTCCCATCGCCATTGGCGGCTCGATTTTCGTCGTGGCCCTAGCCGGGCGGCTGATCTTCGGCGAGCGCGTGAATCCACCTACCGCCCTGGGCTTGGCCTTGGGGTTCATCGCGGTCGTGCTTCTGGGTGTGAGCTGAAGAATCCCCAGCCGCATCACCGGCTGGTGCCGAGTCGCGTCAGAGCCGCTTTCAAAGGTGGCCTTTCGGGGACTTTGACGTGACCCTGGCCAGCCGACGCTATTCATTTCACATCATCCTTAAGCCACTCCGCTTTGACTTCCTCGATCACCTCCTGGGCTGCCTGCTCAATTTGCTCTGCTCCCCACTGGGGGACAAAGTGGGTACGCGGGTCCTGCGCCTCCCGCAAGGTGTGATCGGGCGTGGGCACGCAATCGAAAGTTTCTCCGTCCACAATAGCGTAGTCCACATTGTGCAGCTTGCCCGTGGCGGGAAGTCGGGAAAGATCCACCGAGCCTGGCCAGGTCGCCTCCAACATCGAAGTCTCTTCCGCCGCAGCGTGGCCAATTGCCCCCGCTACGAGTGAGCGCGGAAATCCAGGATAGACCCACCTGACTCGCCGGGGTGAGTAGCCGGCGTTGAATTCGCGGCAGAGCCGGTCCAGCACCGCCCGCTGGTTGTCAGCACCATGCCCGTTCACGATGAGCACACGACGGAAGCGCAGGCGCGCGAAGAGAATATGGAGCGTATCGCGCACCACCGCGGCAAACACTTCCTCTCGAAAATAGGCACTGGCCACCGAGTTCTTAGGAAAATCCATTCCCTCAATGAAGGCATCACGGGCGAACCCCAGCGACTCCAGCATGTCTGGATTGCGCTCGCGCTCCGTCCCGACGAAAAGCGGCGGGAAATACGGGCACTGGAATTCGCGAGCCAGGCGGCGGGCGAAGGCGTGCGCCAGCAGGTTGTCGCAGCCCATGACCAGGTGCGGTCCGTGCCACTCCAGGGGAGCCAGCGGTAGCAACACCAAGCCGTTGCGTTCCCGGGCCGCGGCCACTTCCTGCGGAAATAAGAAGGCCATGTTCCAGTCACCTTGCTCGACGGGGCGTTTACGCCCGGCTTCTTTAGTGAAAGTCATTTATCTCCTCCTTCTGAGATCGCGCTGAGCGGGTCGTAGAAAGACTCGCCCTGTCTGTACTTACCTCGATCGGCGCAAGGTCGTACCAGCCGTCGGATTGGAGACCCTCGATGGCGAGCTTGATGGCTGGCTGCCCTGTCCGCGGGTCGAGCAGCGCCAGGCGCAGGCGGTAGCTACCCGGCTTCAAGCTTTCAGGTATGTAAACCGTGCCGTCGAACACTGCGTCGCCGGGCAGCCACTTGCGCACGTCCACCGGCAGCTCGACTTCCGCGCTGTCGCGGGCCGAACGCAGTTCCATGGCCAGCTCGTACGGACGGTAAATCGGCGCCACGCCCGCGTTCAGCCACCACATGTGGATCGGTTGCATTGTGCCCGCCAGAACAACTTTTGGATACTCCAGCCGCCGCAGGATGAAGCGGTAGCCCATCTTCTTCTGAAATTCGTCGAAGGCCTTCTTCCACTCCGGCGGAATCGCCGACGACTTGATGTTTACCGACGACACATGCCAGCGCAGCGCCTGGGCAAGGATGTAATCCAGGTCGTAGCCTTTTTCCTTCCAGCCACCCGGAACCCAGCAGGTCTCGAGCGACACGGGGCTGCGCTCCCACACCTCCTGAATGCCCGCGCGAACAATCTGCTGCGGATAGAAATCCAGCATGTGGCACCAGCGGGCGCCGCTGGCAGCGCGCATATCGCCCCAGCAGTCGAGACGCCAACCTGCGCCCTGTTGGGTGCCGTAGGCCAAGGCTTTCTCTTCATCGAAGTTCATCAGCAGGGGAGTATGGCGGAAGGCCTGCCGCCAGATGTCAATCAACTTCTTCTGCACCTCGAAGGCGGGCATGTAAGGACTCCAGCCCTCGCCCCAGTACCCCACCGAGGAGATATCCACGCTGTCCAAATCCGGATACCCGTCGTAACGTTCTCCCGCCGCAGCCACCACAGCTCCCCAATATTTCAGGTAGAGTGGGTCGGCAAAGTCCGGTTGCCAGATCTGTCCGTCCTCGTCTGTCGCCCGATTAGCGCGCCGCGCCCCGGATTTCTGATACCACTCCGGCAGCGGATGCTCTTGGTCATAGGGCATCAGCCGGATCGCCAGTGCCTGATGGTGTGCGCGCGCCTGCCGCAATGCTTCGTCCAGAATCTGCCAGCGAACTTTCCCCTGCTCCGGCTCCAGCGTCTCCCAGAACCAGCGGCAATAGGCGATCGTTGACGCCGGGAAATCCACCGCACCCGCCGTCGGCGCCAACTTTCCCACGGGGCCCTCTTCCGACCATCCCAAGCCTGGGTTGATCGCATCCCCGTTGAAGCGCTGGAAAGTCTCGATCCCCATGCCCGGATTCACTAACACTGCGTCGATCTCCTTGGGGCGGAAGATTACGGTTTCCGTCTGCGCGCACGCGTTGACTGCACCTGCCAGGAAAAGAAAGGTAACCAGAATCAGTCGCGATGACATGGTGCGTTCTCGCCTCCTCTAAAATCAATGGAGTCCGGATTGGCCTTCCGACCAGTAAGTCCTCCGGGGAATCGCCTGTGAACCGAGCGACGCCAGAAATCTGTTTGCTAAGGATTCCTGCCCGTTGGTCATATTCCGCTTTTTAGATCCTGAACGGCGGCGCGCACTTTGGGAATCAGCGCGCTGTAATCCTTGGGCGAAGCCTTGGCGAGGAATTGCTGGTAATAGCGCAGCGCCTGGGGCTTGTCACCAGCTTTGTCATAGAGCACGCCGAGATTCAAGAGGGGCTCGACCGCGGCGGAATCGAGCTCGATGGCCCTCTCGAAGTCGTGGCGGGCGGCATCGGCGTCCCCGCGCTGGATAGCTACCAGGCCCAGGCCGTTATACGCGGCGCTATGATGATCGTTCTGAAGGATGATCGCCTTGAAGGCCCTTTCGGCCTCAGCGACGTGTCCCAACTGAAGCTCCGCGGTGCCCAGGTTCCGCAGGTTGTCGAGGTTAGTGGGATCGATTTCCCTCGCGTTCGTCATGGCGTCCACAGCCTTATCGAGTTTGTGAAGACGCAGGTAGAGCTTACCCAACCGTGAATAGATGACCTCGGTGAGCATGTGCAGCTTGAGCCCGTCCTCGTAAGTCTTGACAGCCCGCTCGAACTGGCCGGCGCGCTCATACGCCGCGGCGAGGTCAACGCGAGCCCGGGGATTACCGGGGTCCAGGCGGACCGCCTGCTCCATGGTCTGCGCGGCGCGTGTGTTGTCGCCCGCATTGAGGAAGTCTTCCGCCCGCTGGGTGAGCTCGAGAACCGGGATGCGGTCTTTGGGGTCAGCGGCATCCGAGCTCAGTCGGATCTCACGCGACCCACCCCCTCCGACGTACCCCAATGACTCGAGTTCCCTGCGCGTCTGCTCATCCAGAGGGACCGTCGTGATGTTCTCCGTCTTGCCCTGCGTTCCGGCGATTTTCCAAACGAGCTTTTGGAACTGGTCGGCTTCCACCGGATGCTGGGCGATCAAGTTTTGGAGTTCACCGGGGTCCCGACGCAAGTCGTAGAGCTCAGGGTGCGGCGCCAGGATGAACTTCCAGTCGTCCGTGCGCATGGCGCGCAGTTCCGACCATCCCATGTAGGTGCGTGGGTAGAGCGTCTCGCCATAAGAATAATCTGACCGCACATGAGTTCCATGCTGCATGAGGGGCCAAAGGCTGACGCCTTGTGCTTCGGGCGACGGCGGCAGATGCAGGAATTCCATCACCGTAGGGTGGACGTCGATGGAGCGGACCTGATCGTCGATCACTTTGCCGCGCAGAACGTCCGGCCCTGCCACAATAAGGGGGATGTGCAAGGTCGCATCGTAAAGGAAAATGCCATGAGTCGCTTCCCCGTGTTCACCCAGGCTCTCGCCGTGATCGCCCATGGCGACAACAAGTGTGCGCGAGGTGAGCCCCAATTGGTCAAGTCCGGCAAGCAGGCGGCCGACTTGCTCGTCCATGTACGCGATCTCGCCGTCGTACGGGTCCTTTGCGTATTGGCGCTTGAAAGGCTCCGGAGGATCGTAGGGCTCGTGAGGGTCGTAATAGTGCGCCCAGAGGAAAAATCTCCTCTGGCCATTCTGCTGCAGCCACTCGAGGGCGTGATCAGTGACTATGCCGGCGCGCCGCTCCGCAAAAACACCGGGAAGTTTGTCCTCCTCAGTTTGTGGTCCCATGTCATCGTCATAGGTGTCAAAACCTTGGGCAAGTCCGAAGGTGTGAGACACGGCGCGCGAGCCCACAAAAGCCGCAGTGGGAAAGCCCGCTGCCTGGGTGAGCGAGGCGATGGTGGGGTGGGACTTGTCGAGAACGAAGCCACCCATGTCGCGCAGCCCATGGACCGGTGGATAGGAGCCGGTCATGATGCAGGCGTGCGATGGAAGGGTGAGCGGCACTTGCGCCGTGGCGTGGAGGAACAACACGCCGCGGGCGGCCAGCGCGTCCAAGTTTGGCGTGAGCGCATAACCTTTCCGGCCGCTTGTAGCGCCGGGCTTTAGCCCGGCACTCTTCGCTGATCCCGGGCTAACGCCCAAAGCTGCGGCGTAGCAGCTCAGGTGATCAGCACGCGTAGTGTCCAGCGTGATGAGCAAGACATTGGCGTCGCGCGGCGTGGCGGCGGCCGACTCGGGCTCGTGGTGGCGACAGCCGCTAAGGCATAGAAGCAGCCCCGCGGTAACCACGACGGCCAGCGCTGTCCCTGAACTTCCATACCGCAACCCGTGCTTTGGCGATTTACGCATGCTCGTGGATTATTCTACACCGAAGCAGTGTAAGCACCACCGGCGCTCGTCTTAGGGGCCCGACTGGGTTTGGATCGTTCCGGTCACCACAACTTCAAAAGCGCTCCCTGGTACGGTTTTAAGTTGGTCGAGGTCCGTGTCGTTCCAGCCGGGATCGGGGGCGCCGGTGATGTACCAACTGCTGCCGTTGTCGGCCACCATCATGCCGTACCTTTTGAGGGCGGTCAAGATAACGAGGGACTGGCCGGTGTAAGAAGAAATATCATAGGAGGCCTTCAACCGCAGGCGCAGTCCCATCGGCGGCAAGGCGGGATTCGTCGAATTGCTCGCGTAGTGGGTAGCCGGGTGAATGAAACCCGATTGAGTTTGCGCAACGGTGAACCGCAACGCGTGGTTAATCTCGCCCGCTGCCACCTCGTCATAGCGTGCCAGCCCGGGAAGGATCGGCAACCCGGCCGCGTCTGCGGAAGTCCAGCCGTCGGGCCGCAGCTTGTCGGAATACAAGTTGAAGATGGCGCCGTTGGCGGCGGTCCAGTTGTTGTCGTTGGCATCCTTTACGCCTTCCCATACCTCGTACAGCGTACAGTTGTTATTGGTGGGATCGGCCTGGAGCGTCAGGACATGGTGGTCGCTACCAGCCTCGACGGGGGCGTTAGGCGGGAACGGGTAGCAGCCGCTGGTGGAGGTGACGGTGCAGCCCGGCCCAGAGGATCCAAAGTCACTCTCAGAAGGATATTGGTTGAAAACCACGGACACCAGGGGTTGAGTGACCGGCACCACAACGTAAGGAATTCCATAGGAGGGATCGCTGCCGAAGTCGGGATGCAGATACTGTTTGTCCTGATTGATGCTGGCAATGTACTGGTCCGAGTTCGGATCAACACAGTAATTGGAAAGATCGGCGTTCCAGAGGTTATCCGTGGGGAACACCGGGCAGCCGGAAATCTGCGGGCTGGTGCTGTAATCGGTTGGGCTGCCGGTTGGGGCGCTGCTGCAATTCGGCTGGGAAGGAGTCGGTGTCGGGTTGGGAGAAGAAGAACCGGACCCGCAGGAAAGCAGGAGAATTGTGCCCGCCACGATGCCGCCGCAGCAAAAGTAACGACGTTGGGCAGAATTCGCTGCCATGTCTAAGGCCGATTGAGAAAAAACGGCCCGCCACGGGGCGGGCCGTCGGGATCAAGTGCAGAAACAGACGATCAGAAGGTAATGTGCATACCCATTTGGATTATACGCGGACCATTCATCGGGCCCGTGATCAGGCCAAAGGTGCCTCCCTGGGACGGAAGTCCATCGCCCATCAACGTATCCGGGTCGCCGAGCCCGGTGCGGTTAAAGACGTTTTGGAAGTCGGCGCGGAGCTCGAGCTTAACCCGTTCGGTAATTCGCGTGTCCTTGATGAGACCGAAGTCCTCTTCTTTGTGACCAGGTCCGCGGACATTCGGCAGGTACGGCCCGGCCGTTCCCGGTCGCAGCGCGTAGCCATTGGTGGGTGAGGTAGGTGGATTGACGAACGCTGCGGGGTTGAGCCAGGCAGTCCCGTTGGTGACGGCCCCCGTCGTGGGGTCATACGCCAGGTTGGCGTTCAACCCTACGGGGGTGACGGTTTTGGCGACGCCGGAAAGGACGTCCGGCCGGACCGTAGGGGTGATGTCGCTGCCCACGGACGAGGAGATGGCCAGGGGGTCCCCCGAGCCGTAGCGTTGAATGGCCGTCAATTGCCACCCGGAGAAGATCCGGTCAGCCAAGCCGGTCGAATGCAACCACCGCTGGCCGCGGCCGAAGGGCAACGAGTAGATCCAGGTCAATTTCAGGCTTTGCGGGTAGTCGAAGCCCACAATGGATTTCTCTAATTTTCGGTTGTAGAGGTCCTGAATGGACGGGTTGTACTGGAGGGCGCTGGCGGAGTCCGAGATGTCCTTGGAGAGAGTGTAGGCGGCAATGAACGTCAAGCCGTGCGTCGAGTTCTTGCGCACCGTGAGCTCCATCGCGTGATAAGTAGAGTTGCTGATGCCGGGAGAGTCGTTGTACACGCCGCCATACCCGTAATACTGTGGGAAGGGCTGAAGCCCCGTGGCCACCGTAGAGTTGTTAATGGCGCCGTTGTCCGACTCAAAAGTGGGATAGGGTAATTTGGTGATGCCGTATTGCGCAAGCGTAGCCGCGGTGGCGGGGTTGCTCAAATCCGTCTGGAAGTCATCCGCCAGGATGTCCCCTAGACCCATATACTTTCCGTTCGGTTGATTGACGTTGCTGAAAGCTCTGTTGATGAGGCGCGTACCTTTTGATCCTACGTAATTGGCCTCCACGACGACCTCATGCGGGAGTTGGTATTGGAACCCACCGCTCCAGTTCTGGATATAAGGCAGGGCCAGGGAGTTGGCGGGGAAGTAGTCGACCCCTTGCCCATTCATGCTCGTTGGATCCGTGTTCGGCAACGTGCCCCTAAACGGAGGCATGCCCACTTGGCCGGGCGCCGAACCATTCGCGAAATTGGACAAGTACATTACCGGATTCACGGCGTTAATCGAGCCCGCCTGCCGGTGCACTGTAACGCTGGAGTTGAACCCGTAGTACTGCATCGGTCCCCACGAGCCTTGTATAGGAGGCTGATAGCTGATCCCGTACCCGCCGCGGAGGACCAGTTTATTGTTGAATTGGTAAGCCAGACCCAAACGCGGCGCCCACTCCTTGAAGTAATAATCCTGGAAGGAAGTGCGGTTGACGCAGGCGGAGCAATGGCCTAGCCAGACCAGGGCGCCGGGAAGCGTCGCGCCGCTGGGCAGCGTGTTCGTCGCCGTGGGGTCGAATTGGGCCATGCGGTTGAAGGCTTCTGTCTTGGGCGTCGGAATCTCCCAGCGCACTCCGAGGTTGAGAGTCAGTCTTGAGGTCGCCCGCCAGTCATCCTGCGCGAAGAAGGCCATCACCCCCTGCCGGTAGCCCGGCTCGGCCCTGTAAATACTGTCGGTCGCACTGTGGGCGGCGCCCATGAGGAAGCTGGCGAAAGGGTGCCCGGTACTATTGACGAACCCGGGGAGCGAGGTTTCGAGGTTGTTAAAGCTGTAGCTCCCGGACATCGGTCCAGGTTCGTAGTCGTTGGAGCGATAGTGGAGGTACGACCCGCCGAACTTCAGGCTATGCTTGCCGCGCGTGATTGAGAAGCTATCCAGGTAGAGGTAACTTTCCTCAGGATCTATAGTCCCGCAATCGCTCCCGAGCGATTTCACGAATGCGATGCCGTTGCTGTCCGCGAAGCTCAGGCCGGGGAAGCAATTATCGGGGACTCCTGGAAGCTTCATCGCGGGCGTAAACTTGTTGTCTGTCGAGTTGTGGTTGCTGTCCGCAAACCGGTTGTAACCCAGCGACAGGACGTTCACCGTGTGGTCGTTGATCGTCCAGGTGTGCAAGATGCGCAACTGCGGCCCGCCCGTATCCTGCGAGTAGGCCCCGGTGAGGGGCTGGCTGGGCCAAGGCGACCAACTGTCGACAGCGGGCGAATTGTGCCAGCGGTGCCGGATGTTCACGGTAAGAGACACACTCAGTTTCTGCTCGTCGTTGATCACTTCGTCCACTTTGGTTGTATAGGCGTCCCGCCTAAATACCGGGCAGCAGGTGCCGCCAAAATGGGGTATGTTATTTGTCAGGGAACCGTACGCCGGAGTTGGGAAGTATTGCAGCAGGGTCGAGGTGGCGGTGCTGAACTCTCCCGCCGGGATCGCGTTCAGGACACCACCGTCATCGAAGGGGTCGCGAATGGTTGTGCTCGCGGTGGCGGTCAGGCCAGTGACCGGGTCGACCTCGCCCGCCGTGACCGTTCGGGTGGTGGTGGGATCGTAAATTTCGTTCTGATATACAGTACGTCCAAGCGCGTCCGTACCCACTGAACTCCCCAGCCATGCATTGAAGTTCCCCTTCAGCATCCCGGAGGTCGGCACCGTAGTGAGGCCACCGAAAGCAAACTGCCGCCAGCGGTCTCCCTCGTAGTTGAAGAAGAAGAAGGTCTTGTTTTTCCGGACGGGACCGCCAATGTTACCGCCGAAGTTGTTTTCCCTATAACTGCTCTTTTGCGAACCATAGGCGTTGTTCAGCAGGCCGTTGGCGTTGAAAATGGGATTGATGTTGTACTCAAACCCAGCCCCGTGGAACTGGTTGTTGCCGGACTTAAGGGAGAAGTTGAGAACCCCTCCGCCCGTTTCTCCGTACTCGGCAGAATAGTTAGCCATCTGAACCTTGAATTCGCCCACGGAATCCGCCCCGGGCTGGAACTCGCTCATGTTGTCCCAGTCGTAACGGGCGATGCTGACGCCGTCGATCAGGATGAGGTGGCTCGAGTCTTGGCCGCCGTTGATCGAATTACTGCCGTTCCAGTCCGGCGTGGTGCCGGGCATGCTCTCCCAGACAAACGTGTCCAGTTGCCGCCCGCCATCACTGAGAATGACCGGGAGCGTCTGGAACTCTTGTGGCGTGACGGCCGCGCCCACTTCCGCAGTAGAAGTTGTCAGCAGCGGCGCTTCCGTGCTCACGGTGATCGATTGAGTGGTGCTGCCGACCTGCAACGTCAGGTCAATCGTCACTACCTGCTCGACGGGTACCACAATATTGGTTGCCAGGGCGGCCTTGAAACCCTCTTTGCGAGCTTCCACTTGGTACTTCCCCGGTGGAACGGGGACGCGGTAGTAACCGGCCGTAGAGCTCTTCACCTCCCACTTGACCCCCGTGTCCATGTTGGTGATGGTGACCTGCGCCTCCGGGACTAACGCCCGTGTAGGATCGAGAATCGATCCGGTCAAGGCCCCCAACTGGCCCTGGGCGCAGACCCATTGGGGTATGAGAAACAGTGCTAAACACAGGATTATGATGCGAAACAGCCTGTGCATATGTTTTGCCTCCTTAGATTCTTGCGGCTCTGCCGCGCTGTGTTCCCAGTCGACGCTTGGAGATTATAGCGGGCGCCTCGCGGAGGCACCCGAAAGAGAAAACAGGAATTTATGGAAGCATTTCGCTAGCCTACCCTCTGATAGTTGCTTTCTGTTTGCAATTGCGGCCAACAGCCTTTCGAATTTCTTCGTTGCGAAACACTTCGTAAGAATACCGCCCTAAGGTAGTGCTGGAATGAACAAATGTCAAGCGAAAATTAAGGGTTTTCCGGCGCTCATTTTAGCGCTTCGAAACCAAGTCCCCAAACCCCGGCAGCAATTGGTATTTGTTTTCCCAGGTCGTATACATGATGCCCTCGGCGCCGGCGGTGCGGCCCAATGACTCCATCCAGCCTTTTGGATTTTCCAGGTCGTCGGCGTCATAGTAGGCAGCGCCCAGAGTCCGGTATCCGAGCTTCGAGAAGAAGCCGAGACTCAGATCGCGCTTTTCGTAATACCAGCAGGCCACAATCAGATCTTTAGGAATGTATTTCCACGTGCCGAGGAAGCTCCCGTCGATCAAGTAATATTCTTTCTTGGCGTTGTGATTGGGATCGAACATGTCGGACCAGACGTAGACCTCCGCCTGGGGGTTTGCCGCGCGAATCATCCTGTACTGCCGGGTCACACAATCTCCGAGGATCTGAGCCATGGAGAGATGCCGGCGTTGGCATGCCTGGCAAAAACCACCTACGCGCACCTCATCCATGCTGAGGAAGTACTTCTTGGGCGCGATATACTTTTCGATCAGCGGAATCTGGCGCTGCCACACTTCGTAGACGGCGGGTTCCGACATATCGATGGTGGTCTGGTCGCGATAGATCGTGGTGCCGTGGTAATAGTCAACTCGCAAGCGGTCGCCAGCGCGGATGCGGCTGCCGGGCAGAAGCGCGATCGCAGGCCCTTCGTGGTCCCAACAGAAATTGAGCTGCGGGTCGGAAATCGGGGCGAAGTCGCGGCCCTCTTCGTAAACCGTCCCCGTCTTCTCATTGCGGATCCTCACTGGCGTCCCGGGGCGGCGCAAAACGTTGGTCAGGCCCACTTCCTCGATGGCGACATCGTCGACCCAGACTTTGCCGGCCTTGCCGTCCGAAACGCCGACGCGAAACTCCACGTGGTCGGCATACCAACTGTTGAAACCCCAAATCACTTCGTGCCAGTCGCTGGTCTCGGGCAATGGCGGTTCCATGTAAGAAAGGTGACGCCCGTCGGGCGCCACAGCGAGCAGATGGATCGCCATGCGCGGCCCGGCGCCTTCCGTTTTCACCCAGGCTCGCAACCGATAGCAGCGATACGGATGCACGCGGATCGGCTGCGCAAGGTAAACTCCGTTTTCCGGATCCCTGAACTCTTCGAAGCGCACCGAAGCTTTGCCGGCGTGGAAAACTGAGGTGTCGATGGAGGCCCGTGCGCCGTGCGCCGTAAAGCCGCCGGGCAAGCTGCCCTCCGCCTCCTCAAAGCCGCCATTCGCAACTTTCACCGCTGGATCCGCCAGGAAGCTTGCTTCGTGTTCTTTCGCTACGAACAGGGCCCCACGAACGGGCTGACCGGCGGCCAGGTTCTTGTCATGCGACAACACTCCGCCCCCGTAGCCAACACTAAACCCGATGGGAATGATCTCCACCCCCAGGTGATCGCAGGTCTGCTTCAGGCGCGTCAGGCGCTCGAGGTCTCCAGGAGATTTCAAATCCATGGCGTCGAAACCCGCCGACAGCAGGATGCCGTTGAGGCCGTGCTCGCTCGCCGTGCGCGCGATGGCTTCCACGCGCTCGAGCTCACGGTCACTATCGGGACCTGTCGAGACGTAAACCCAACGGTCACGATACGTCTGGGATTGACCTAACACTTCTGCACTCATGACTACGATTGCGCAACCGATCAAAATGAGAACAGATGTCTTTTTCACCGGAGTCCGCCTCCTTTGCCTTACGGATGGTATCACTTATACGGGCGCGCAGCTTTGGAGTGCGGCCCGTCAAATGACGGGCTGCCGCGCGATGATGGATCTCCTTCGAGTCACTTCGCGGTTTGACCTCCGTCACCGCTGTGTTTTCGCAAGCGATTTGACTCCCTATGCGATAATGGGTGCGCGTTTTGTTCGAGGCGGGACCGCAGTGGGGCAATGATGGACGGCCCAGCGTTTTGTCCCGGTCAGGAGGCCCGTTTACGCATGGCTGATGTCGAAACCAAGTCGCTTTCGGAAAACGCGTACCAGCCGTTGAAGGACGGCGAAATCTATGTGCCGCTGGTGCCCCCCAGCATGGTGCTCCCGGAGGTGACCTGGCGCGCGGTGCTGTGGGGGACGTTGCTGTGTATCATCTTCAGCGTCGCGACGGCCTATTCCGCCCTCAAGGTCGGCCAGGGAATGGAGGCGGCGATTCCCATCTCCATCCTCGCCATCGGCTTGGCGCGCCTCTACAAGCGGCGTTCCAGCGTGCTGGAGAACATGATCATCACCGGCATAGGCGCCGCCTCTGCCAGCGTGGTGTCCGGCGCCGTCTTCACCGTGCCGGCACTCTACATTCTCCACCTTGAGCCGCATCCGGCGCAGGTCTTCTTCATCTGCTTGACCGGCGGCTGCCTGGGCATCCTCTTCCTCATTCCGCTGCGCCGCTACTTTGTGCGCGAAATGCACGGCAAGCTGCCCTTCCCGGAGGCCACGGCGATCACCGAAGTCCTGGTCACCGGCGAGAAGGGCGGCTCTCAGGCCAGACTGCTGATTCAGGCCACGGTCATCGCCGCGGTTTACGACTTCTTTGTCACCACGTTCCACGTCTGGAAGGAGTACCTGAACTTCCAGTTCGTACCCGCGGTCCGGTCACTGGCCGAGCGCGGGCGCATGGTCTTCAATTTCGATGCGATCAGCTTCATCCTCGGCCTGGGCTACGTGATGGGCCTGCGCATTGCCCTGATCTTCTGCGCCGGCGGCATTCTGGTAAACTTCGTGCTCGTCCCCATGATCTGGTTCATCGGCAGCCACATGGGCGACGTCACGGTGTATCCTGCTACCATTCCCATTTCGCACATGGGGGCCTCCGACATCTACCGCAATTATGTGCGCTTCATCGGCGTGGGCGCCATCGCGACCGCCGGCCTCTTCGGCATCTTCAAGTCGCTGCGCGTGGTTGCCGGATCGTTCGGCATCGCGTTGCATGCCTTCCGCCACGGCGAAGCACCGCACATGGAACGCACCGACCGTGACATTCCCATCCTCACCATCGTCCTCGGCGTGCTGCTGGGGGCAATCGCAGTGGCCGCGTTCTTCAGACACCTCCATGTTTCGTGGACGGTGGTCGCCGTGGGCCTGGCGCTGACGCTGCTCTTCTCATTCTTCTTCACCACGGTGGCGGCCAACGCCATTGCCACCACCGCAAACAACCCGGCCAGCGGCATGACCTTAATGACCGTCATCGTCTCCGCGGTGGTGTTGTTGAAGTTCGGGCTCTCCGGGACCGCCGGCATGTTGTTCGTGATGGCCATCGCCGGCATGGTCTGTGTAGCCCTCTGCGCTTCGGGACAGTTCATTACCGACCTGAAAGCCGGCTACTGGCTCGGTTCCACACCTGCGGCGCAGGAAAAGGTGAAGTTCATCGGGGTCGTCGCATCGGCAGTCGCCGCGGGCTTAACCATCATCCTGCTCGCCAAGGCCTTCCAATTCGGAGAGGCCGTGCCCGGCGACCCGCGGCAGGTCCTGGTCGCGCCCCAGGCCTCCGCGCTGAAAGCCGTAGTGTCGGGATTCATGAGCGGCCAGCCGGTCGCTTATATGTTGTTCGGCATTGGAGCCATGATCACCGTGGTCGTGGAGATGCTCGGCCTCTCTTCCATGGTCTTCGCGCTGGGGGTCTATTTGCCGCTGCAACTGACCACGCCGATCTTAGTCGGCGGGTTTCTCTCGCACCTGGTGAACCGGCGCGGGGAGAAGGTCGGCGGCCAGCACGGCAAGACCATCCGCGAGCGCGGCATCATCATTGCCGGCGGCTTGATGGCGGGCGGCGCACTCGGCGGAGTGATTGGAGCGGCGCTACGGGTGCTGCCGCACTTCAAGGAAGAGTGGATCGAGACGCCTTTCTACGCGCACGATGCGCTGTCGCAAAACGTTTCCGCCCTGATGTTTGTTGGCCTGTGTCTGTATGTATGGTTCAGCTCGCTGAAGAACCCACGGTCACAAGTGCGGTGACCGTGCAGGTACAGAATGGAAAAGGCCTTGACGCAGGTACGTAGCGCTAATGTAGCCATAGCGGCTACAGGAGGAATCGGTCGTGAAGTTCGTAAGCACAAGGGAATTTCGGAATCGGCCGGGGCACGTGCGAGCCTTGGCGCAAAAGGATGACCTCGTGCTGACCGCGAAGGGCAAACCGATCGGTATCCTCGTTGGCGTCGGGGCGGATGACTTGGAGGAGATGGCGCGGGCTATCCGGCAGGCAAGGGCGCAACGCGCCCTCTCGCGGATGCGTCGTCAGGCCGCGCGGCGCGGGTTGGACCGCCTCCCGCCGTCAGCGGTCGCCGCCGCGAGATTCGCGCGGTTCGGTCAGGACGGAAATCGGAATGAGGGTTGTGATCGACACCAATGTTTTGGTGTCTGGGGTCATGAATCCGCAAGGTCCGCGAATTGTGGACGAAGTGCTGGCCGGAGCCTTCACCGTGCTGTACGACGATCGCATCATGAGCGAGTATCGGGAGGTGCTGGCCCGCCCAGCATTCGGCTTCAGCCTCACCGACATTGACGCTCTTCTCGATTTGATCGAAATGACCGGGGAACCGGTCATGGGACTCCGGCTCCCCATCGTGCTCCCGGATTCTCGTGACCTGCCCTTTCTGGAAGTTGCCGCCGCCGGGCGCGCGGACGCCGTGATTACTGGCAACACCCGGCACTTCAAGCCGCGACGCGGCCAACACGGCGTCAAGATCTGCACGCCCGCCGACTTCGTGCGCTCCTTGCCGCCTGACATCATCACTTGAGATTCTATTTCTGGAATTAGCCAGTCACCCCCACAGCGACCGGGCGTTGCCCTGGGCTTTGCTGGTGCGCCCCCTTGGGGCTACGACTGCTCTCACCGCCTGGGCCTGCACAACGGCGATAAAGAAATACCGATCGGAAAGAAAAGGACGCCGGAGTTTCGACACTGCGGTAGAATACGGCGCGGTGGCGATGATGGCTAGGGGAAGGACGCGGACGAACCATGAAACGTGGCCCCCAGGGGTATGAGCGATTCTTGGTGCACCAGACATCAAACACGGGTGCGTGGGAAAATATCGCCCTATGCCGGGAGAACTTCACCGCCGCGTCGCTTTCAAGGCTACATGAATCCCTGCCCCACGTGCCAGGAATGACAGGCTGGGAGGTTGACAGGGACGAGCTCCATTTCTTTCAAAATCCCAAATGCGATGACCCGACCCATGGTCCGGAGCGAGCTTGCGAATTCCGCGTCAGGGTGTCTGGCAAGGTTGTCTCACGCAATCGCGTAAACACCGATCACGGCACTATATGGCTGCAAACGACGCTGCTTGCCGCGGCGCGCAGACTTTCGGTGGAAGAAGCGGACCTCCTCACGGAGCTCGAGCAAAACACCGCAGTCGTAATTCTGGAGTGGCCGGAATGGCTGTAAAAATCAGCAAGTGCGGACAGCCGGCTCTGCGGTCCGCGTCTCTTCTGGGAGGGGGGATCCATGGACGCGATAGCGGGTAGCGCAGGGTCCCTGCAGTTGGGATTCTGCGGCTTTTCGCTATGGCATTTTAGTGTAGGCACGTTAATTGCGAAGGAATTATCCAATATCAAAAACCGCAGAGTCGCAAAGGCGGCGACTCTGCGCAACCTGCTCAGCTAACAAATGCACATGACCCATAAGCGACTAATTCTGTTCGGAACTCGGCACTGGAAAATCTCGGACATCCCGCGCGAGATTCGGGCATCGTTGGAAGTGCTCATAAGAGCGTTTCGGCCCGACATTGCGTTGGAGGAATGGTCAACAACTCAAACCGAGAAATCTGGTCTGGCGGATGTCTGCGGTTCCATGGATCTCCCTTGGGATTCTATAGGTACTCCTCCCGAACCGAAATTTAGGACATATGACTACGCCGAGGCGGCGGATTTTCCGAAGAGTGCCGACGTGACTCAGTACGGTCCTCTTGCGACCCAGGAGATGCGAGAGGAAGCGATGTGTGGAAACATCGTGGGTGCAATGTCTTCGCGCAACGTGGCGTTAGTGGTGGTCGGCGTGGCTCATCTCCACTCGATGCTTGCGAAGCTATCGAAGAATTTTGAGGTGAAAGGGTACGCGTATCGCCTGGAAATCTTCTAGCTATCGGGCCACGTGACAGGCGAACAGATGCGGCGTTTCGGGAGCTGAAATTACTCGCGGGTGGCGCAGACATTGGTTTGTGTGTCTGCGCCCCAGTTGGAGGAGGGATCAATGGACGCGATAGGACGATTTGTGGCAGATGCAGTTCTCGGTACCGACACGCTTTGGGGCGGCGATGTCATGTGTCCCTCTGGCATGGGACGATTCATTGCCGACTCGTGGTTCTCGGATGAGCCACTGCCGGCGGCCTACAAGGCTCCGGCGGCAGCGCGGGTGCGGGCGAGCGGTGGCGTTGCAGGCAAGAACGTGGATCGACAGGCGGTGGAGGAGTATCTCGGTGAGGTGGATATCCCGCAAGCCATCGCGGGGGTTCGAGATGAGGCACGGAAGATGGGCGGCCTGCGCGGTCAGTATCTGCTTGGCCTGTCGCTATGTCTCGAGACCATGTGGGATCTTGCCCTGGAAGTGCTGGGGAAAGGCGAAGCGGTTCCTTACGTCCGATGTGTTGAGGCCTCGACCGGCCGTCCGCCGCAAGCCTCCCACCCCGAAGCCAAGCGGGAGCGTGTGGCGGAGTTGTTGGGCCGGGCGGGTTACGCGACCTCTGGTTCAGCCAGCCTCCTGGAGGCGGTCGATGCGTGGCGACGGGATCGGTTGGTTCCGATGGCTTCTGTCCGCGCCCTCGGCGCTGCAATGATTGCCCACTTTGACCACCTTAGCGCGCTCAACTTGCTTCCCTATCTTCCGAAGGATCTCGTGTCGGTACCTCGGGCCAATATTGAATTCTTGCCCATCAAGGACGCATGGTTTTCGGGCTCGATGAACTACCTTGGGCGAGCGCGGGAGGCGGATGGCAGGCCGCGGTACGAAGCCACCTATGAGATTAACGCTTCGCTCGAGATCTCTGTGCCGGAGTTCGAGCAACTGGTGAGTCATGAAGTCGTGCCCGGGCACGTTACCACGTTTGCCTACTTGCAGAATCTCTATATCCGCAGGAAGGTCAACTTCGAAGCCACGGTATTGACCATGAACACCCGCTCCGCCACCCTGTTCGAGGGAATCGCGAACAATGCGATTCTCATCGCCCATGGCGTAACTGAGATCGAGCAACTGCCCGACGAGGATTTGCAGATCGGCGTGTTGCTGGCATTACTACAGGACGATGCCAAAAATCAAGCTTCATACCTAACTTGGGGAGAAGGAGTGCAGCGCGAGAAAGTGGCTGCCCATCTCCGAAGGGATTTCCTGGTCACCGAAGAGCGCGCGGACAAGCTCTCCGGTGCCTGGGGTCGACATCCGTTACTAGGGCGAATGTATCTTCCGGCCTATCGGGCGGGAACGGAGAGAGTCGCGCAATTGCGACGCATTCACCCGCCGGATCACATTCTACCAGCAATATATGGCTGTTATGGGCTAGCTGATATCGTGACCATCGACGACATGTTAAAGCAAGCGTAGCTTAGCCCAGTCTCATTGGTGAAGTCAGAGATCTCCACGCATCGTATCCTAACGAGCCAAGTAAATACTACGCCCTGACATGGGTCTGTATTCACGCACAGCCAGGATTGCGGCGATAAAGATCACGTCGCTTAATATTGGGCCCTGTGAATCTCGTTGCAACTCTGTTAAGCTTAGAGCATTGGGGTACAGCCAGGGCGACAATCATGATAGGCGAGATCGTTTCTCACTACAGGATTCTCGAGAAGCTCGGCGGCGGTGGCATGGGCGTGGTCTACAAAGCCGAGGACACTCGCTTGCATCGCTTTGTCGCCCTCAAGTTCCTCCCCGAGGCTGTTTCTCAGGACGCACAAGCTCTGGCTCGCTTCCAGCGCGAAGCGCAAGCTGCCTCCGCCTTGAATCATCCCAACATCTGTACGATCCACGATATTGGCGAGCACGCAGGCCTAGCGTTCATTGCCATGGAGTACCTGGACGGCATGACGCTCAAGCACCTCATTCAGGGCCGTCCGATCGAGCTCGAACAACTGCTCGAGATCGCCATCGAGGTCTCGGATGCTCTCGATGCCGCACACAGTCAGGGGATTATCCATCGCGACATCAAGCCAGCGAATATCTTTGTGACTGGCCGCGGGCACGCCAAGGTGCTGGACTTCGGTCTCGCCAAGGTCAGCGTAGGGGCACCCCTTGTGGGTGCCCTCGGGCGGGCACAAGGCCTGCCCCAACAAGACACACCGACGCGATCGATTGAACCCGAGCATTTGACCAGTCCGGGGACCACGTTGGGCACCGTGGCTTACATGTCGCCGGAGCAGGTTCGCGGTAAGGAAGTCGATGCGAGGGCCGACCTGTTTTCTTTTGGCGTGGTGCTCTATGAAATGGCGACTGGGGTGTTGCCCTTTCGCGGAGACACCTCGGGCGTGATTTTCGACTCCATCCTGAACCGCGCGCCTACACCTCCGGTTCGACTGAATCCCGAGTTGCCGCCGGAGCTCGAACGGATCATCGGCAAGGCACTGGAGAAGGAACGGGGCCTGCGCTATCAGCACGCCTCAGAGCTTTGCGCGGACCTCAAGCGGTTGAAACGCGACACGGATTCCGGACGCTCTGCGGCCAGTGTCGCTGCGGCGCAAGCCGTTGAGGTGCGGGTTGTTCGTCAGCGTCCAAAGTCGCGGAAGTGGGGAGCGGCTCTAACATTAATAGCAGTCCTCTTGGCCTCGGCTCTCGCCTACCTGGTATGGCGTCCGTCTGCTACACCTAAAGTCTTAGGCTCCGTCCAAGTCACTCATGATGGCCGGGCCAAACGCCCACCGGTCTTCAGCGATGGATCCCGGCTCTTTTTCATGGCGACGGAAGCAAATGGCGTCGCACTGTATCAAGTTTCTGTCGCGGGAGGTGAGCCCGTCGCGCTGTCGGAGGCGTTCTTTATTGCTGATCTAGCTGGTATTGCACCCGATGGTTCAGAACTTCTGGTCCAGACCTATGAAGGCACACTGCCGGAAGGCCCCCTGTGGGTTTATCCCACGGTGTCGGGATCCCGTCACCGGTTGGGCGGGGTTACCTCGTCGGACGTCGGCTGGTCTCCTGACGGACACGGGATTGCCTACGTGAAGGGCCGCACCTTATATCTCGCTAATACCGACGGTACGGAAGCCCGTCAAATTGCCGCTTTACCCGGCGACGTCAGTTGGCTTCGATGGTCACCGGACGGGAAGAAACTGCGATTTACTGTTGCCGATCCCAAAACCAACGCGAACTCGATTTGGGAAATCAAGGCTGACGGGGGCGATCTTCATCCCCTCCTCCCCGGCTGGAACAGTCCACCTGCGGAATGCTGCGGCAGTTGGACACCCGATGGGAGGTACTTTGTTTACCAGTCATCCCATGGAGGGCGCTCCGACATCTGGGCTCTTCGCGAGGCCGACGGTTTCTTGAAGCCAGGAAAATCAAAGCCGGTCCAGTTAACTTCTGGCCCCTTGGACTTCCTTGGCCCCGTTCCCAGTAAGGACGGCAAGAGACTGTTCGTCATCGGGTCGCAGCCGCGCGGCGAACTTGCCCGCTATGACGCCAAGTCCCAGCAATTCGTGCCCTTCCAATCTGGCCTGTCAGCGGATAGTGTGAGCACTTCGAAGGATGGCCAACGGGTTGCTTTTGTTTCCTACCCTGACGGCAGCCTCTGGAGGATGAAACTGGACGGTAGCGAGCGGCTCCAGCTTACCTTTCCTCCCCTTACAACCTATTTGCCCCGCTGGTCGCCGGATGGGAAACAGATTGCCTTCCAGGCAACAACGCCCGGCAAACCGTGGGCAATGTATGTCACGTCCGCGGAAGGCGGCAACCCTCAAGAGGTAGCACCGGGGCTTGGAGACCCGGGGTGGTCCGCAGACGGGAAATCGCTGGTCTTCTCGGATACGCCACCCTTCGACCCCACTGCCTCCGGCAAGTTGGCCATTCATCTCATGGACCTGAAAACGCGAGAAGTCACGACACTACCAGGGGCTGAAGGGCTTTACTCGCCCCGCTGGTCGCCGGATGGCCGCTATATTGCCGCGCTGCGTGCGGGACCCGAAACGCTGATGCTTTTCGATTTCTCTACCCAAAAGTGGGTTCAGCTTGAGCAGATCGCCGTAGGATTTCCGAGCTGGTCTCGCGACTCGAAGTATATCTACTTTGATGCAGTGGGGGAGGATCATGCCTTCTATCGCGTGCGGATCAGCGACCACAAATTGGAGAGACTCGTGAGCCTCAAGGGCCTGCGGCTAACCGGTGCTTTCGGATGGACAGGCCTCGCCCCGGATGATTCGCCCCTCGTGCTGCGCGACGTTGGCACCCAGGAAATCTATGCCTTTGACTGGAATGTGCCGTAACACCACGTTCAGGATGGAATGACGTTCGTCCAAATTACCATTCTCTTCATTACCTCGTCGCCGGTCACTCCCCGAACAACGCCCGAACCTTCGAGATGAAGTGAGGCGCGAGTGATATGGGTGATCCACTCGTTCGTCGAAATTACCCTATCGAGCTGGGAGGATTCTCCTTTAATCAGGAAGAAGCCATTGAAGTCACCGCCGTGCGGGTCGAGAAACACGACGTCGAATCCCTGAATCGCGCCACTCCGCTGCAATCCACTCAGGTAATTCACGAACTCGTCGAAATGCCCGGCACTTACCTTCTCTCGGCCCGCAATTGATCGATTCCAACCAAACAGCAAGACGCTTGAACCCATTCTGAACCCCCTCAGTTAAGTATGTCCTGATGCTGAACTTTTAGTCTGTCACTTGAAGCCCTTGTGATCTTTGATGCGGAACAGCGTCAGAGGATTCATGACAGAGAATCAGATTGGAAATCCGGAACTCGTCCCGTGATACGATGTACCCTTCCAATGCCAGGGATGAGAAAAGTTTGACTAACGGACGCGGTTAGGGATAGAGTGAGAACTTCATCCGGGTTGCAAATCGAAATCCTGGTCTAAAGCAGTCATCGGCGTTCAACAGCAAGAACGGCGTGGAAAAGGAGAATCTTGGTAACCGCTCAGGCTACAGGGCGTGGCACCCTCACTGGTTCCCCCCACATCGCAGCGGCTGTGGGGGTGGCAGCGCCTACAGTCGCCGCTAGTTCCCAGGTTACCGATTCCACTTCGGCATCTCTCAAATCCAGACAAGGAGAAACCCTCATGCAGGCTCTACAGAACACGGCTAGAAATCTTATCACCATCAGCGTGCTATTCCTTTTGGCAGTTGCCTCTGCCCACGGGCAGGGTACATCCCTACGCGCGGCTGTTCCGTTCGCCTTCCAGGCTGGCACGAAGCCACTTCCGGCAGGGACCTATGAATTCAAGCTTGACCTCGAACACCGCTATATTGTGATTAGCGGCCCCACGCCCGGGAACACGATGGTTCGCATCCTCACCCTGCTCGGCGGCGGCTCATCCTTTACTGATGCCTCCCTGGTCTTCGACAACTTCGAAGGCAGCCACGCGCTCGCGGAGGTATGGGTACCTGGCCAAGAGGGAGCGCTGGTAAAGGTTACGCCGAAAGGACACACCCATGAAAGGATGATCGCGGTGGTCTCCGGCGCGGCGCCCAACCAGTCGGGGAAGCAGATTTTCGAACGCACCTGTGCCCGGTGCCACGGACCGCAGGGCCAGGGTAATCCAGCGGCTGATAAGTTCTTCAAGACTCCGGTTCCCAGGCTTGATTCCGCGTATGTACAGGGAAAGTCGGACGCGGAGTTGAAGGAGATTATCAGCCATGGCAAGGGAATGATGGATCCTGTCCGGATCGGGCAGGCCCAGGTGCAGCACCTTCTGGATGCTGGCTCGGTGGACGCCGTGATTGGTTACGTGCGGACCTTCCTGCAGCATTAAATGCTGGCTATAGCGGTCTTCGCGAGGGCCGGGGCCTCCCTGGTGGAGACCGCGCAGTTCAGGCTGAGGCTCTTTGTGCTAGGGCTCGGGGCTGGCGCAGAGCGAAGCTCTGCGGTCTCCAGGTGTTGCGACTCCACTGATCGCAGGGCTTCGCCCTGCGCCAGCCGGCCTACGCTCCTGATATCCGACCCCATCGTTGCTTCATTCCGTCGCTCCCCATCGTTCCTTCATACCGCGACCTCAACCGTTCCGCGGGGTGGCGCACACATTGATTCTTATGTATGCGCCCCATTGGGCCGGGAAAGGAGAAAGGGCGCATACATGCAGGACAATGTATGCGCACCCGCGGTTGCAATGCCCCATAAGACCTGCTTCCGCCCCGTCGCGACGCTGTGGTCGAAGGTCATTTCTTCGGAGTCCAATTGCTTAGCCGGAATGAGCTGACGAGGAATTGTCCCTCATCGGGATCGACCCTGTCCAAATCGAGGTTCATGTTCGCGGCGCGCCCGTAAGGGGAATACGTGATGCGCGCGCGGAAGTAGTAAGTCTCGCCGGGCTCAGCGGTGAAACGGGCAAAAGCAGCGAGTCTCGAGAGCCGTTTCAGGCTCGACTGCCAGTTCGTGCACAGGTGATGCTCGCCGGGATTGACCGAGAAAAAGAGATAGGAGTTAGCGCGCGTCGCGCCCATCCAGGCGCCGTCGAGTCCTATGCGGATGGTGGGGTTGCCCAACTCGCCCGGGGCTTTTTGGAAATCTTCAGCGAAATAGACCAGGGCCTTGCCGGGTTCGGGCTGAGCGGTCGGCTGGCTCGCCGAAGCCTTCGCGTCGAAGTTGACGCCGAGCGGGCCGCACGCGCCCTGCGCGGGAGCGAGAGGGGGGTTGTTCTGGGCAAGGGCAGACGCTGCGAAGAGCATGGCGGCGAGAACGCTTTTCATGGTTTTCCTCCGGCTGGACCTGCGCGTCGCGCCGGCGCGCCACTCCGTGGCGCCGAACCAGCCGGTCCTATTATAGGCCAGAAATGGCCGGTTCTGGAAAACGCGCGTGGCGGATGGGACCCTTCGCGCCATATCTGGACGCGGGGTGCATACACTGATTCTTATGTACGCGCCCCATTGGGCCGGGAAAGCAGGCAGAGTCGCCGCCTTTGCGACTCTGCGCCCCGCTTATCGCTCATGTGGATTACTTCCGGGTTGCCGACATAACCGGCCAATCTCTGCCCATTCTCAGGCAGTGCGGAGTTTACGGGTTTCTCCGACGATCTTTGTGAGGCGGTTGGAGAGCCGGTCGAGGCAACTGCGTGCAGCGCCTGTGGGCAG
>Ga0326727_10007831_pt1 | contig 27732 bp, 22 predicted proteins | sample MB2enrmetagenome_FD_207643 | JGI IMG/M metagenome (GOLD analysis project Ga0326727, IMG submission 207643) | Lab enriched peat soil microbial communities from McLean, Ithaca, NY, United States - MB29MY | ecosystem: Environmental > Terrestrial > Soil > Wetlands > Peat | place: USA: New York...
GCAGATTCATGGCGCGCTGCAGGCCGGACGCCGCGTGGTGGCAGTGGGTACGACCACCGTCCGGACGCTGGAGCATGCCGCCATGCGTGGCGAAGGCCGGGTGCTTGCGGGCGCCGCCGAGGCGGATCTGTTCATTTATCCCGGCTTTCGTTTCCGGGTGGTTGGCGCGATGCTGACCAACTTCCATTTGCCCAAATCCACTCTGCTGATGCTGGTTTCGGCCTTTGCGGGACGCGAGCCGGTGCTGGCCGCCTATGGGCATGCCATACAGGAACGATACCGGTTCTATTCGTACGGCGATTGCATGTTTGTGGAATAGCAGCGGAGTGCGGAATTGCCGCAACCCGGCCTAGTTGATTTCGCCTACATCCGTCGTGTCGCTCCGCAATTGCAGAAAGGTACTCTCATCCGCGGTGACTTCCTTGCAAAAGCTGCGAAAACCATCCCAATCGCTGGAGGGCACACTATGTTGCTTGACGATCATCCGCCGCGTCGTAGTCAATACGTTGTCTTTCAGCACATGTGTCGCATGGTACTCGATATAGGGCTTCACCAGATGAACCGCCTTCGGCAGCCTTACCGTATAGCCCGGGGGAAGTTCAAGTTTCAAGCGGTAGACGACTTCTGTCGGCGCACCCAGTTCCTCGGGCTCCCGGGGCGCATTCTCGATGGCGTCGTACTTCCTCTCGATCCCGAAACCCGGAAGCGGCAACATGATTTGCCGGCTCTCCCAATAACCCATCTTCTTGCGCGTGTACTCGTAGGAGATATGGAACGGATGCGCGAGATCCGTAATTTCGGAGGTCTGCACGTCATCTACAGTGCCGCCAAAGCCCATTTGATGTGAGATCGTCTCGATCAACATATTCCACTGCGACGGCGGTACCTGGCGGAATACTGCGCGCAGAGCGGCTTCGCTGTCCCCCCGGTCGGTTTCTTCCATGTGGGCGCTTAGCGTTCCATCCTCGTCCAGCTTTCCCGTCACGGCAAATAACTGCGAGGACGCAAACGGCGGTTCGGCGGGTGTCCGCACCAGCTTGGACACACCACTGGGAGGAATTGCCAATGCCACCTTGTCGCGCAGCACGGGAAACAGCAGACCGGCGGGCGCGATCTCGGGGGTCGAATCCGCCCAGAGCAGGTTCCCGCCCCGGGGGATGGCCGCGATGACGTGATCGAATTGTCCCGGAGAGGGAAGCTCCGGGTCGATTTCGCGCGAGCTGTTGATCAATACCGGCCAGGAGTCGTAGCCCGCCGCCTTGAGCAAGGATGCCAACAACGTGTACTTGTCCTTACAATCGCCATATTCGTTGCTTAAGACATCGTCCGACGCGTGTGGCTGATAGCGCCCGATGCCAAAAGACATTCCCACGTAATGGATATGCAGGGAAACGTAGTTGTAAATCGCCCGGATCCTGTCATCGTCGTTTGGCAAGCCTTTGGTGAGTTGGGCAGCTTTGGCCTGGACCAGCGGAGTCACCTTGACCTGTTCCTGCTGCAAGCCCCCATACCACCGGCCGACTTCGTCCCAACTGCGGAAGGTCGACACCTGTACGGAAGGCAGCGGGGCCCGGCCTTTCCGTGGCGAAGCGGCATCCGCATCCTGTTTCTTCAGATTCGAGCTGGACCAGCGATAAATTCGCCGTCCGCCTTCCTGGCGGATATCCGGCTGAACCTCCCGGCTCCTGACGTTGAGATATCCTTTGCTGGGGTAGCTGATCTCAAGGCGCTCGTCCTTGATCATCGCGTCCTTGAGAAAGCTGTATTCGAACCAGAATTGTCCTGGCACCTGCGGCTTCACGGTGCGGATTCGAACGGTATATTCCAGCAGGTCGCCCGTGCCCAATCCTCTTACCGTCACATGCTTTTCGCGCACGTCGGTGTACATGGGGGCGTTGCGCGCCACCTCCTGGGTCATCTCCTGCACGTTCGACTCCGGCGTGGAGATTACCGTGCCATCCGGTTTCCGCACCTTGACCGAGTCAATCTCCACCTGTTCATTCAAACTGGTAAAGGCAAACTTCAGCACCGCAAACTGCTTGACCCCGCTCTCGGAGTTGATACGAACGGCGGCGCCCACTTCGCGAATGGCGGTGCCATCGGTCTCCACCGTAATCTTCGTGGCTGAGCGTTCGATTACAAAAGCCTCTCTGGCCAAATCCACAGGGCGCGAAGCCTCGCTGGAATTGCCCGCCGGCTTCGCTGGCGGCGCCAATGCGGCCGCTTTGGCCGCTCTTTCGGCGCGAACCCTGCGCCCGACATCGCCGAGGGATTCCTCTTGCGCTGAGCAGATGAGGGAGAAGAGCAACCAGAAGCAAAAGATGGAAACCATTGCACGGCGAACAGCGCGCATCGCGGAGCATTTTTGGTAAGCCATTTTAATAATATCGGCCGGCTGGCGCTCTATGGTCAGTGGAACATTAATGACGAAAGTCACAACGTCACTGCTGCCGCCCCTCGTTCCCGGTTAGGTCGGTTATGCCGGTGACGTCGAGACGTGCCCAGGGTTCCGCTTGCGCTCCAACCTGGGCTACTGTCGCCCTATTCCTCCGGAATGGAGGCATTGCTGCTAAACTTCTTTCGCAGTGAAAAAGAAATCCTCATCCACAAAGCCAATTGAGGCGAATACGCTGGAATCCAGTGCCGCGGCGGCCCCCGTGCCCCGCTCGCCGGACGACAAACCCGCGGTGTTCCTGCTGGACACCATGTCGTTTATTTTCCGCGCCTATCATGCGATGGCCCGGCAGCGGCCCATGTCCACGCGGACCGGTGTCCCTACGGCGGCAACTTACGTCTTTGTCAATATGCTGCGCAAGCTGCGAGCCGACTTCCATCCGCATTATCTGGCGGCAGTGTTTGATGTGGCCGCGCCCACTTTCCGCGACCAGCAGGCCAGCGAAATCACCACAGTGCGCAAATTCGACCTTAAGACGCAGACGTTTCAGGAAGTCGCCTACGGCGGCTATAAGGCCAACCGGGCGGAAATGCCGGCGGACCTGGTGCAACAGTTGCCATTCATCCGGCGGGCTCTCGAGGTATACCGCATTCCCATGGTGGAAGCGCCCGGATACGAAGCCGATGACGTGATCGGCACGCTGGCCCGCGCCGCCGCCAGCCAGGGCCATCCGGTCTATGTGGTTTCCAGCGACAAAGATATGTTGCAGCTTGTGGATGATCATATTTGCGTGTTGAATCCCCCCAAAGACAATCTGATCTGTGACCGCGCCAAGGTGGAAGAGATGCTGGGCGTGCCGCCGGAACGGGTGGTGGACGTGATGGCGCTACGCGGCGACCAGATCGATAACATCCCCGGCGCTCCCGGGATCGGTGACAAGGGCTCGGTGGAATTGATCAAGCGCTTCGGCTCGGTGGAGGCGGCCCTGGATCGCGCCGCGGAAGTCGAGAAGAAGACTTACCGCGAGTCACTCCAGCAGAACCGCGATGTCGTAATGAAGAGCAAGGAACTGGCGACCATCGACACGCACGTGGCGGTCAGTCTGGACCTGGCGGCGATGGTGATGCGCGAGCCGGATGCGGAAGCCGCGCGCCAGTTGTTCAGCGAACTGGAGTTCAACACGCTGCTCAAGGATTTTCTTCCCTCCGTGGAAGTGGGCGCCACCAACTATCGAAACGCCGCGTCTGCCCGCGAGGTGGAAGCATTGGTCAAAGGACTGGCCAAGGGCGCTGCCCTTGCCGTGGCCGTGCCGGTGTCGCCAGCCGTGTTGAGGGTCACGGAAGACCCCGGCGACGGCGAAGAGTCGGTCGCCGAGGGCGAAGGCGGGAATACCCAAGAGCAACTGAGCCTCACGGCGGCGGTTCCGGATGTCCAATCAGAATCCGCTGCGCCTTGCCTCGGCGGAGAGAGGCGGTTACAAGAGATTGCCATCTCCTCTGTTCCGGGGGAGGCCCTTGCCGTTTCCCTGGACAGCGACGCGGGTGTGGCACTGAGATCGGTGCTGGCGGATGCGGGCATTCCGAAAGCGATTCACGATTACAAGGCTGCCCTCCATGTTCTGGCCGGAGACGTGCGGCAAATGGAGCTGGCCGGCGTACGGGATGAGCCCATGCTGTTCTCCTATCTGCTGGACCCCACGCATTCGTCGCATACGCTGCCCGAGATCGCGCTGCGGCGCTTCAATCTGAAACTCGGCGAGTCTCCCGCGGCACAGGAGGACCTAAGCTCCGAAGGTTCCCGCCTGGCGGAGGCCGCCGATACCACCGGGCGGCTGGCCAGCGCGTTGCGCAGCGACATTGAAGAAGCCGGCCTGACGCGGGTGTACGAGGAGATCGATCTGCCTCTGGTGCCGGTGCTGGCGCGCATGGAGCAGGCCGGGGTCAAACTGGATAGCGCCGCCCTGGCTAAAATGTCCCAGCGACTGGAACGCGAGTGCGCGATCAAATCCCGCGAAATTTACGAGAGCGCGGGGGAAGAGTTCAATATCAACTCTCCCAAGCAACTGGGGCAGGTGCTCTTTGAAAAACTTGGGCTGCCGAAGAAGGGCCGCAAGGCCTCCACGGCGGTGGATGTGCTGGAAGCGCTGGCCGCCGAGCACGCCGTCCCGCGGCTGGTGCTGGAGTACCGGCAGCTGGCGAAGCTGAAATCCACCTACGTGGACGCTCTGCCGGCGTTATTGAACCCGGTTACGCAACGGCTGCACACCACATTTGACCAGACCAACACGGCCACCGGGCGGCTTTCCTCGAAGAATCCGAACCTGCAGAATATCCCCATCCGCACGGAACTGGGCCGCGAAATTCGGGCCGCCTTTATCGCCGAGCCCGGCCACCTGTTGCTTTCCGCCGATTACTCGCAGGTGGAACTGCGGTTGTTGGCGCATTTTTCCCGCGATCCGCTTTTGCTGGAGGCCTTCCAGCGCGGGGACGACATTCACACCCTGACTGCGGCGCAAGTATTTGGGGTTCCGCCCCTGATGGTGACGCCCGAGCATCGCCGCCGGGCCAAAGCCATCAACTTCGGCATCCCCTACGGACTTTCCCCCTTCGGGCTGGCGCAGCAGCTGGGCATCGAGACCGGCGAGGCCAAACACTTCATCGATGCCTACTTCGAACGCTACCGCGGTGTGCGCGCCTGGCTGGATGCCACCATGGAACAAGCGCGGCGCGACCAGAAGGTTTCAACCCTGTTCGGGCGCATCCGTCCCATCCCCGACATCAACAGCAAGAACGCCAATCTGCGCGGCTTTGCCGAGCGTACGGCAGTCAATACGCCGCTGCAGGGCACGGCCGCCGACTTGATCAAACTGGCCATGATCCGCTTGGACACGGAGATCCGGGCGCGCGGCTGGCAATCGCGGATGACGCTCCAGGTGCACGACGAACTCGTCTTCGAAGCTCCGGAGGCGGAACTCGAGGCCCTGCGTGCGCTGGTGCGCGACAAGATGGAAAACGTGCATAAATTGCGCGTGCCGCTGCTGGTGGAGATGGGCGTGGGCAAGAACTGGCGGGATATGGAATAGTTCGATTTTTTACCACAGAGGACACAGAGGAAACCGGAGAAGCAGCCGCAGATCAACGCAGATAAACGCTGATGGAAGCGTAATCAAGAAGTCTGATTTGTCTTCTTAGGGTCTGATCTGCGTTTCTCTGCGTTAATTTGCGGCCAACAGGGTTGGAGATTTTCCGTTTTGAGGTTCTTCCTCTGTGTCCTCTGTGGTGAGATGTTCTGGGAATTGCCTACGCGCCCAGGGCCTTCTGGATCGCCGAGGCCACCCGCTCCGCCAATTGCCGCATGCGGGTTTCGTCTTCAGCTTCGACCATGACCCGCGCCAGGGCTTCGGTGCCGGAATACCGCACCACAATGCGTCCGTTGCCGTCCAGTTCGCCCTCCGCCTGTTGGATGACCGCGGCAATCTCCGGGAACTGTTCCAGCGGCTTCTTCTCGCGCACTTTGACGTTCTTAATAACCTGCGGAAATACCTGCAGATCGCTGGTCAGGGAGAGAAGGTCCTGCTTGGAGCGCGCCATTTTAGCCATCACGCGCAATGCGGTCAGCAGGCCGTCGCCGGTGGTGGAGTCGCCGTCGCGATAAATGATGTGCCCCGATTGCTCGCCGCCCAGCGTGGCTCCGGTGCGACGCATCTCCTCCAGTACGTATTTGTCGCCAACGGGGGCGCGCAGCATTCTGATGCCGGAGTCGCGCAAGGCAATTTCCAGGCCCATGTTGGACATGGTGGTCGCCACGACGAGGTTGCCGGACAGCGCGCCACGCTGCTGCATGGCCCGGGCCGAGAGCAGCAGGATGGCATCGCCATTGACCACGTTGCCATCGGCGTCGGCAAACAGAGCGCGATCGGCGTCGCCATCGAAGGTGACACCCAGGGCGTAACGCGGCAGGCGGCTGAGGCTGTTGGCGCGCCGTACGGCTTCCGCCAGCACATCCGGATACAGCGCGCCGCAGTGGTGATTGATATTGTGGCCGTCGGGCTCATCGTGCAGAAATGTGGCCGTCACGCCGCAACGGCGAAAGACATCGTGAGCGATCGAGGCGGCGGCTCCGTTGGCGCAATCGATCAAGGCTTTGATCTGACTGATGTCGGTGCCGGCCACGCTGCCGACCAGCCAATTCACGTACGCGGCGCGCAGTTTGGCGTTGCCCGGCACACTGGAAGCGGGCAGCGGCGGCGCTTTGGCCAGATCGGAGGCGGGCTTGTCGAAGTGGGCAAAAATCTCGCTCTCTATTTCAAGCTCCACCTCATCCGGCAGTTTGTATCCGTCACCGGCAAAAATCTTGATGCCGTTGTCGCGCCAGGGATTATGCGAGGCGGAAATAACGATGCCGGCGGCAAACTTCTTGGTACGCGCCAGATAAGCGATGCCGGGCGTCGTTAAAACGCCGGCGCTCTCGACGGCAACGCCGTGGGACAGCAATCCGCGCGCGATGGCGTTGGCGATCGCTTCGCTGGATTCGCGCGTGTCCTGACCCAGAACAACCTTGGGGGCAGTACAGCTCTTCAAAAGATGGTGGCCCAGAGCCCGGCCAATGACGAAGATGGTGCGTTCGTCCAGCGGATACTCGCCGGCTGTGCCGCGAATACCGTCGGTACCGAAAAGTTTTCTCATGCCGGCCTCAGATCTCCCTTCAATGCCTGCGCGGCGCGGAAGGCGGCGCCGCGGTGCCACTTTGGCTTTCCGGCGTCACCACCACGCTGACGGTCAGCGGGTGCGTCACCCGCACCATGGGGTCGGTGACAAAAATATGAATTCCGGAGAACCTGGTTTCGCCGGTGATCCCGGCCGCGTCGATCGCATCGGTAAGCGCAAAATGGATATCGTCCACCTGCGTTTTCGGGCCGAGGACCAGGGCGGTGGGCGGTTCCACGCGAACTGCCGCAGGCGTCGCCGCATTCAGCCCGAGCACCCGCGCTTCAATGGGAATATCCCGCCAGGCGCTCCAATCAAAGTTCAGTTGCAGTTGCGGAGGCACTACCTGCACGAGCTCGACCTCGCGGGGCAACCGGATCTGCGGACCGGCAAGGTAATAGGTATGCTCCCCCGGTTTGGCTCCGGTCAGGTCGATGACCGCATGCACTTCGGATTGCGCCAGTTGGCGCACCACGCGTCCCGGCCCGCGCACGCGGATCTGAACTTCAGGAATGTTCTCGGTGCTGATCTCCAGGTTTTCGGGCGCGTGCTGGAATTCCACCGGCACCTTGACCGCGACATAATCGGTGGGATCGCGCGCCACCGCCACCCACAGCATGATCGCCGCCGCCAGCGCCACCAGCTTCAGCGCAAAGTTATGGAACACATACCGGCGCAGGAAGGTGATCATGACTGCCGCTCCATCTCCGACGTGATGTCGGGATCCCCGGCGGGGCCGTTGGGAAAGGGAGTCGGAAGCGTGGTCGGCGGCACGTATCGGCGCAACAGTTCGCTCAGGCGTTCGCGCACGTATTCCACCGTCAGGTCGCGCTCAATATTTCCTCCCACCGCCAGGCTGATGGTGCCCGTCTCTTCGGAGACGATGACCGCAATGGCGTCGGTCTCCTCCGTGATGCCGATGCCCGCGCGATGCCGCGTGCCGAGCTGCATGGAAATGGTCGGATTCATCGACAAGGGCAGGAAACAGGCAGCCGCGGCGATACGGTCCTTCTGCACGATGACGGCGCCATCGTGCAGCGGCGCGCTGGGACGGAATATGGTGGCCAGCAGATCGTAGGACAGCCGCGCATCCAGAGGCACCCCGCTCTCGATGTACGTGCGCAGTCCGATTTCGCGTTCGATGACCACCAAGGCGCCGGTCTGGTTCTGCGAGAACAGGTTGGCGGCCAGCACGATGTCATCGTAAGCCTCGGAGACATTGGCGGGCGTCAAGTGAGAGAACGTGAGCTTACGGCCAAGCTTGGCCAAGGCTTGCCGGATCTCCACGGCAAACACCACAATCAGGGCAAAAATGGCGTAGGGCAACAGCGTGCCCACCAGCCAATTGATGGTGCGCAGCTCGGCGATGCGGGCCACCCAAATGGCCAGCGCCAGAACGCCCACGCCGGCCAGCATGGGAGCGGCCCGCGTGCCCTTGATCACGATCAGGAACTGATAGAGCAGCACCGCCACCAAAACGATGTCGAGCATCGCGATCGGCTTCAGTTCCGGCCAGCGACTGAGCAGCGGTATTGCGGTAAGCCACATCATCCCCATAAACCAGCGAACAGCTGATGTTCATTGTAATGCAAGCATTGGGGAAGGGAAGAGCCGCCTACTCCTCCCGCTTTTTTACGGTTGCGCTGATGGTTCCGCGGGCCAGCCGCACCCTGATGTTCTCTTTGGGGCTCACCTGCGCGCTCTCGCGTACCAGGTTTCCCGCCGCGTCGAATACGAGGGCGTAGCCGCGCTCCAGCACCTGGAGCGGGGAGAGCGCCTGGAGATGCGTGGTGAGCTGCTGCAGGCGGGCGCGGCGCCGGAACAGCGTGGCGTGGGTGGCCGCCGTGAGCGCGCCGGTCTGCGCCTGCAGCGCCTGCCGCAGTTCCGCCAGTTGATGCCGCGGGTCGTGCCGGCGGATGCGGGCGGCCGCGGCCTCCAGGCGCTGGAAGTTGACGCGCAGCGCATCCCGCGCGGCGAGGGCCAGGCGGTACACAAACTCGTCGATGCGTTGCTGGCGGCGATTGATCAGGTCCTGCATGCGCGCGAAGGCGCCGTGTTGAGCCAGTTCCGTAAGCGATTGCCGCGCCTGCAGCAACCGGTAACGGGCGGCACGGGCCAGCCGCTGCCGGAGATCGGCGACCTGCTGGTCAATTTCCTGCTTGGAACGGATCACCAGTTCGGCGGCGGCCGAAGGCGTGGGCGCCCGCAGATCGGCGACAAAATCGCAGATGGTGAAGTCGGTCTCATGCCCCACGGCCGAGATAACCGGCAGTTTCGAACCGGCCACGGCGCGCGCCAGATCTTCGTCGTTGAACGCCGCCAGATCTTCCAGCGAGCCACCACCACGGGCGACGATGATCACTTCCACATTCCCGGCGCGATTGAAATAACGCACTCCGGCGCTGATCTCGGCCGGCGCCGCCTCGCCTTGCACCTGCGCGGGATAGATCAGCACGTTCACCGTGTCATGGCGGCGGCGCAGAATGTGAAGCATGTCCTGAATTACGGCGCCCCGCGGCGAGGTGACAATGCCGATGCGCCGTGGGAACGCGGGGAGGGGCTTCTTACGGGCGGGGTCGAACAGTCCTTCCGCGCCCAGTTTCGCTTTCAACTGTTCGAACGCCACCTGCAGCGCGCCGGCGCCCTTGGGTTCCAGGTACTCGGCGGAAAGCTGTAATTCGCCGCGGGCTTCATACACGGTGATGCGCCCCCGGGCGATGACCTGGAGCCCATTTTCCGGCCGAAAACGCAACAGCCGGGCCTGGGAGCGGAACATGACCGCGCGGATCTGCGCGCTGTCGTCCTTCAAGGTGAAATACAGATGGCCGGATTCCGCCGGACGGTAGTTGGAGATTTCGCCTTCCACAAAAACGTCCGAGTACGTGCGTTCCAGTTCGGTGCGCATGGCGCCGACCAGATCGGAAATCTTCCAGATACGCCGCGCCGGCGGCGCAAAATCCAACCCCAGTTGAGAAGAATCTGCCATCACGCGCAGTTTAGCATTACGCCCAATTACCTGACGTAAAAGCGGAAATTTGAGGAGCAGGAGAAGAATCGGAAAAATTTGCGCAGCGCACCGGACAAGGGCTGCTCAATTACCGCCGGAAGCGCCCGATCAGATAAAGAACCAGGGTCAATAGAAAGCTCAGCAAAATCGAGGTGGCCAGAGGGAAGTACACCGCCGTTCGTTTGCCGCGGTAAACGATGTCCCCCGGCAGCCGGCCGAACGGCAGGTGCAGCCGCCCACCCAGCATGAACAGCAATCCCAGGACCAGCAGGACCCCGCCCAAAAACACCAGCGTCTTGCCTAACTCATTCACGAAAGAATTCTAAAACAGGAATGGTGTTTGGGATTTTCCGGCCAAAGGCCAACGACCAACGACCAAAGACCAACGGCTGCTTTGCCGCTACTCTTCAGGCACTTTGCGGCAGTTCGCGGGGTGTGATAGTTTCGCGCTGAAGTCCCCGGAAGCAGTTCGGGAGAAGGAGGCAAGATGAGCCTCGGGTTTATAGTCTTTCTGGCCCTGGTCGCCGCCATCGTCTTTTTTGTGATCGCGGTGTACAACGGTCTGATCAAACTGCGTGTCCGCGCCGATTCTTCCTGGTCCGATATCGACGTGCAGTTGAAACGCCGCCACGATCTGATCCCCAATCTGGTGGAAACCGTAAAAGGGTACGCGGCCCACGAAAAGAGCACGTTCGAAGATATTGCCAGGTACCGGTCGATGGCCATGCAGGCGACCACTCCCGGGGATCGGGGGGCGGCGGAAGGACAACTGACCACGGCGCTGAAATCGCTGTTCGCCGTGGCCGAAAACTATCCGCAATTGCGGGCTTCGGAACAATTCACCTCCCTGCAAGGCAGTCTGCAGGAAGTGGAAGGCACCATTCAGGAGGCCCGGCGCTATTACAACGCCGTGGTCCGGGATTACAACACCAAACTCCAATCGTTCCCGACCAACGTGCTGGGCGGCATGTTCGGCTTTCAGCAGAAGCAGTTCTTCCAGTTGGATGCCCCCGCCGAGCGTGCTCCGGTAGAGGTGAAATTCTGAGCATTTCACCACAGAGGGCACAGAGGAAGACCAACCGGAACCCACAGCCGCTAATTAACGCTGATGAACGCGGATTAAGAATGAAATGGGTTTGTGACCGATGATTCGAAACCTGAAAGACTCTTTCCTCCTCTGTGCCCTCTGTGTCCTCTGTGGTGTAATGCCGGCCTGGGGACGCAGTTGGCACATCGCCGATTTTCACGACGCTGTCAGCATCGACGCGGACGGCTCCGCTGTGGTGTTGGAGCAGATCACGGTGGTCTTTGCCGGCCGGTTTCAGGGTATCCACCGGGAGATTCCCCTCAAATACCCCGGCCCGTACGGCAGTAATTACTCGCTGTTTCTGCGCGTGCAGGCGGTGACGGACGATACCGGAAAGCCTTTGAAATATGAAGCGCGGCGGCGGAGTCCTTACGAGACCCTGACGATATACGTCCCCGACGCGGAGGACACGACGCGAGCGGTAAGAATCGTGTACACCGTGCCCAACGCCATTCGCTACTTTCCCGGTTACGACGAGTTTTACTGGAACGTGACCGGCAACGATTGGCCGGTGCCGATCGACCATGCCTCGGCCACCGTCGGTTTTCCGCAGGATGCGGCCGGCAGTCTGCGAGCCCAGGCTTTTACCGGTACCTACGGTTCGCGCGAGCAGGAAGCCAGCAGCGACGTGGAAGGAGCCCTGGCCAGTTTTGAAACCACGAACCCGCTGGCCATGCGCGGAGGCCTGACGATTGATGTTTATATTCCCAAGGGAATTCTGCGGCAGCCCAGCATGTTGACCCGTACGAAATGGTTCCTGCAGTCGAACTCGATTCTCTTTCTGCCCCTGGTCGCGTTCGTGGTGATGTTTGTCATGTGGTGGTTCAAGGGCAGGGATCCGAATCCGGGCATGTCGGTGGCGCCCATGTATGAGCCGCCCGCGGGCATGAGCCCCGCCGAAGCCGGCACGCTGATCACCGACGCCGTGGAGCCCCGCGACGTCACTTCAACGGTGGTGGATCTGGCAGTGCGCGGTTTTTTGAAGATCGAAGAAACCGAAGACAAGCACCTGCTGTGGAGCAATAAAGACTATGTCTTCCACCTGCTGAAGCCGAAAGACGAGTGGACAGATTTGCGCCCTTATGAGCGCGTGATGCTGGAGAACATGTTCGGCGACGGGCAGGCCGTCCGCATGTCGGAATTGAAGAATCAGTTCTACGTTGTCCTGCCGGAAATCAAGCAGGACATTCTGGCAGAGTTGAAAGCCAAGAGCATGTACAGTGTGGACCCGGACTCGGCGGGGGGATACGTGGTGGCGGCGGCAATCCTGATCGGCTTGCCGTTCCTGCTGTTGCAAGGCTTTCATATCGCCGATTTTTTCGAATCCGTGCCTATGGCCGGAGCCGGCATTGGATTGGCCGCGCTGATCGTGATCCTGTTTGGGCGGCAGATGACCGCCAAGAGCATGCTGGGGGTACGCACGCGGGTGAAAATCCTGGGGTTCCAGGAGTTCATGAAGCGCGTCGATGCCGACCGGCTGAAGCAGATGCCGCCCGACACCTTCGAAAAGTACCTGCCATATGCCATGGCCTTGGGGGTGGAACACCGTTGGGCACTGGCGTTTAAAGACCTTCTGCGGCAACCGCCGCAGTGGTATGTGGGGCCGGCCTACCCCGGCTTGTTATGGAATCCCATCCTGTTTACCAATCACATGCATACCATGGCCACCGACCTGCATACGGTCATGACCATGGCGCCGCGAGCCAGTTCTTCGGGCTCCGGCTTCAGCGGCGGCTTTGGCGGGGGCGGGGGTGGCGCCTTCTAGGGGGGCGGGTATTCCAGTCTCTATTAATTATGCTGGCTCAGGTGTTTGACGGATTACCAAAAGGTACTATCCTCGTGATATAACCAGCACTAAGCAGCAACTCTGAGTACGGAGGTACCGTGGCGGACGCACGTACAGGCAAACGCTTCCCGGTGAAGCTTCCGATTCGTATTCACGTTGACGATTCGGACGAAGCGCAAGCCGGGACAACTGCAAATGTGAGTTCGGCGGGTGTGTTTATCAAGGCCTCAGCCCCCGCCAAGTCCAAGCGCAAGGCCGCGGCAGCTCCGCCCTGGCGCAAGGGATCAGTGGTCGAGTTCGAGATGGTTTTGCCGGCCGAAGTCATCGGTGCACAAGAGGATGTTCATGTGCAATGCCGGGGCCGGGTGGTGCGGGTGGAGAAGTCGGACAAGAGCCATCCGGAAGGCGGCGTAGCTTGTGTAATCGACAACTATGAATTTGTGCGAAAGTCTTGAGCCATGCTGAAACTGATACTGGGTGATAATCAAGCTATTTTCCGGGCGGGCATCGCCAAAGTGCTGGCGGTGGAAGACGATATGCGGATCGTTGCGCAGGCGCAGTCGCCCGAGCAGATGATCATGGCGTTGGACAAGTTTCGCGCCGCCCTGCTCATCTGCTCCGCCACCTTCCATCCCGAACTGAAGGTGCTGGTCGATGCCGCCAAAGAAGCCAAGACCCGCATTATCTTTATCGCCGAAAACGGCGAGGATGCGGGTAAGTATCTGGCGGCGGGGGCTTCGGGCGTGGTCTATCGCAATGTGGCCGGACCCGCTTTGCTGAATTGTGTCCGCCGGGTGGCGCGCGGGGAAACCTGCTGCCAGGATGTGGCGGTAACCCGCGAGGTTGCCGATAATGATATGGTTGGCGCCCGGGTGCGGGACCGTTTGACACCCAAAGAATTGCGCATCATTGCCTTGATTGTGCAAGGCTATAAAAACAAGGAAATTGCCAACCAGTTGGGGACCACCGAGCAAGTGATCAAAAATTATCTGCGAAACGTGTACGACAAGATCGGCGTTTCGGATCGTCTGGAATTGGCGCTCTTCACCATCCATCATCGCATCCTGGCGGAAGCCGCCGCGGCTACCGCCAGTCCGCAAAAGGTATAGCGAAACCAAAACCGCCCCGCGCGTCGGAGAGGCGCGCGGGGCGGTTTTCGTTTGTCTTCTTGTGCCTTAGATGGCAGCTTTGGCGCTGTTCTTGAGCAACTCGTTTACGATCGTGACCAGTTCCTGAGGGTTCACCGGTTTTTCCAGATAGAGATCGGCCAGCGGCTCGGCCGCCTGGAAGGCCTCGGTGACATATCCGGAAACCACGACCACGGGAACGGTGGAATTGCTTTTGGCGGCCAGCACCACGGCGCGCCCGTCGGCATCGCCCAATCGCCAATCGGTTACCACCGCGTCATAGCTATTGTTGTGCAGTTTCTCAATAGCATCGTGGGCGGAAGTTGCGGCGGTTACCGTATGTCCGGCCGCTTCAAGGATCTGGCACTTCAAGGCGACGACGTTAGGTTCGTCGTCAATGCACAAGATTCTCGCCATACATACTCTTCCTTCGCTGCTCACAGTTGCGCACGAACCGCAGGCATCCCTCACCCGTAGCAGGTCAATTCTGCGGCTCGCCTGCATTCATTGTCAATGCAGTCAGTGTTCTATGAATCGTCCTAGGCACCTGCGAGTTGTCCCGGGACTGCGCTGTCCACTGCCCGCGGGAAAAAAGAAAAATCCACAGACTCGGCTGCGGCCATCTCTCAAGCACGGACCGCTACTGCGTCACCGTTTTGGCCAGATCGCCGATCTTGAAACCACTGCCACTGACAATCTTGCAGACCGAGGAAACAGCGTCCACATCCGTGACCTCTATGGTGCCGATCGGACTGGTCAAACGGCGCAGTACCTCGCCGGTTCCAGGATCTTTGATCTCTTTGGTCACCCGCTCCACGCTCAGTTGATCGCCCGCCTTCAGACCGGTCTTGGCGCCGGCATTCAGCACCACGGTCGAAGCATCGACAAATGCCACGGTTGCCTGCACCGAGATGGTGCGCATCTGGACCTTGCTGGCTCCCGCGATCAGGCCGACGCTCAACTGGTCCATGGCTTGCTTTACGGCCTCGCCAATGATGGTCTGCTGAAAATTGCTGCTGCCGAAATCGGCATTGCCGCCGCCAAAGCCGTGCCAGTTCCCGCCGCCGCCCAGCAGCGAGGTGCTGGAGCGCGAGGACTCCCCTTTGCCTTCGGCGGCCACCATGATCTCGCCCGTATCCACATTGATCATGCGGGCATCCACGCTGACAACGGCCTTGGTGTTCTTGTGGCTGAATCCGCCCACGCCATAGCCGCCCCAACCTCCCCCGCCGCCGCCCATACCCGTCTTCTTCGTCTCCGCGCCAAACTGCGTGATGGAACCGACAATGATGGCATCCACGCCGAGCAACTTGCCAATCTGGGCGGCTGACGCCGGATTGGCGCGATTGCTGTTGGAGAAATTCTGTTCGGCCAGGATCTTGTCCAGCGCGTGGCGCTCGATGACCGAATAGGTCCCCTGGGGATCGTTGACCAACTGCTTCACCAGCAGGTCAGACATGCCGCGTCCGACATCCACCGATTCCCCGAACAGCGCGTCGGAGGCCGTTTTCACCGTGCCATATTCGAAATCCATAACCGCCACACGCTTCTTGCGGTCGCCGGCGTGCAAGGTCAGGCTTGCCATCAATACCAGAATGCACAGTGAAAGCAGCTTCTTCGTCGTCATCGATCTCTCCTGTCGAATCGCGGCGCACGGCCCCGAGTAAGATGCCCGTTCGCGGAAAAAGGATCACCCCTCCTCTCTCCCGAAGGATTAGCGGGATTGTATGCCGTTTATGGGAGACTTGTCACGCCAGGGAGGAATAGGAAAGAAACGCAGAGTCGCAGTGGGCGCACCGGAAGTCAGGAGGCATCTTTACCGGCTCGCGCAACGACGGTAGAGAACAGCCTGCTACTCACGCGGCAGGCTGTTCTCTACCGTCCGGGCTCGCCGGGACTATCGCTTGCGGCCCGGTTTCTTCTTCGCTGTCTTAGCCGCCGTCCCGAAGACGCGTTTGAAGATCTTATCCACATTCCGCAGCTGCCGTTTCAGTTCAAAGGCGCGCTCGATCTTCGCCGCCGGCACGCGGGCGGCAATTTCGGGATCGTTGGCGACCAGTTCGCGGAAGTTGAGCCCTTCCTTCCAGGCGCGCATGGCGTTGCGCTGCACCCAGCGATAGGCTTCCTCGCGCAACACGCCTTCCTCCACCAAGTCGAGCAGCAGCTGTCCGCTGAATACCAGCCCGCCGGTGCTTTGCAGGTTGGCCTTCATCCGGTCCGGATACACCAGCAGCTTCTCGATCAGGTTTGCGGTCTTGTTCAGCAGATAATCGGCAAGGATGGTCGAATCCGGCAGGATGACGCGCTCCACGGAGGAATGCGAGATATCGCGCTCGTGCCACAGGGCCACATTCTCCAGTCCCGCCTGCGCGTTGGCCCGCACCACGCGAGCCAGGCCGCTGATCTGCTCGCAGGTGATGGGATTCCGCTTGTGGGGCATGGCCGAGGAGCCTTTCTGGCCTTCGCTGAAAAATTCCTCCGCCTCGCGCACCTCAGTGCGCTGCAGATGACGGATTTCGGTGGCTATCTTGTCCAGGGTCGAAGCGATGACTGCCAGCGCGCACAGATAGGCGGCGTGACGATCGCGCTGTATCACCTGCGAACTGATGGCGGCCGGTTGCAGGCCCAGGCGGGCGCAAATCCGCTCTTCCAGTTCGGGCTCCAAGTGGGCAAAGGTGCCCACTGCTCCGGAAAACTTGCCTACACGCATGTCCTCGGCGGCAATACGAAAGCGCGCGATATTGCGTTCCACCTCCGCAAACCAGTTCGCCAGCTTCAGGCCGAAGGTAATCGCTTCGGCGTGGACGCCGTGAGTGCGTCCCACCATGGGCGTGTCCTTGAAGGCCAGGGCGCGCTGCCGCAGGACGTCGCGCAACCGCTCCAGGTCCCGCAGGATCAGGGTGGACGCCTCGCGCAATTGGAGCGCCTGAGCGGTGTCCACCACGTCATTGGAGGTCAGGCCGTAGTGCAGCCAGCGCGAAGCCGGGCCGATGCGCTCGGCTACCGCCGTGGTGAAAGCGATTACGTCGTGCTTCACCTCGTTCTCAATGGCCAGAATGCGATCCACACGGAAATCGGCTTTCCGCCGGATTTCCCGGGCGGCCTTCCGCGGCACCAGGCCGGCTTCCGCCAGGGTCTCGGTGGCCGCCAACTCCACGGCCAGCCACATGCGAAACTTGTTTTCATCACTCCAGACGCGGCCCATCTCCGGGCGGGTATAGCGGGCAATCAAGGAACTCACCTCGGTGGCTAAGTTGTCAATTTGCAGTTTACAGTTTACAGCCGGAACTTTGTGACCGCGGACGGAAAGTCGTCAGCCGAAGCATCCAAAACCGCAATGGACAATTGGCTGTCGGCAACTGGCCCAAACCTTTAATCGTGGAGTTCCCCTCAGATCTCGCTGCGCCGCGTTTTTAGCTAATCGCCAATCGCCAATCGCGGTTTTGTTTGTCCGTGTTACGATTACCGAGGGCCGGTTATGACGCCTGCGAATCAATTCAACGACAGCGATTATAGAGCGTTGGCGGAGTTTCGCTATCAGATCCGCCGCTTCCTGCGTTTCAGCGAAGCCGCCGCCCGGGCCGCCGGTCTCGAACCGCAGCAGCACCAGTTGTTGTTGGCGGTGAAAGGCCTGCCCAGGGATGTCTCCGCTTCGATCGGGGAAATGGCCGAGCGGCTGCAAATTCAGCATCACAGTACGGTGGAACTGGTGGACCGCATGGTCAAGCACGGCTATGTGCAGCGCCGGCGCGATCAGGCCGATCGGCGCCAGGTCCTGCTGCAGTTGACGGCCCGGGGTGAAAAGATTCTGCGCGAGCTTTCCGCGCCTCATGCCGACGAACTGCGTACCCTGGGGCCGGAGCTGATTGCCGCGCTGCGCCGCCTGAAGGCCCGCCCAAGCCGCACCTCCATCAAGAAGACTTCCCGCTCCACCGGCAAGACGCGCAAAACCAGCGCCGGATAAGGGTTATTGAGTAGCGCCTCATTTTTGGGGTTCACTCCATTTGTTCCGCGTTCCTCCGCGCTCCCGTGTCTCCGTCGTGGGTGTTGGCCGTTGCGGCCGGCTTCAATACAAGCTGATCTTTATTTTTTCCGGCCACCAACTCAAAAAACTCCTTCACCTGAGGGTACCCTTTCGCTTCTACGAAAACGTGATCGAGTTGAATGCGCCGGGTGAGATGAGCCGCGCCGTTTTCGATAGCATAGCTGGTACTGAATTCCGCCAGATTATTCTTCTGCGTAGCCATGGACGGAAGCGTTTCCACCTGAAAACCCGGGGGCGGGGTGATCGTTACGTCGTCGACGTAGAAGTAGGGATACCGGAAATAAATGGGATACTGCCGATCAGCCGGAACAAACGGGTTTTCGTACGCATGGGAGAACAGGGTAGCCGGCACCTCGATACGCTCTGCGTTCTTTGTGGCATAGCTGGGAATGTTGACGCTGAAGCTAGCCACGAGCGAGGTCGTGGAAGACCCCCAATCGTTTATCTGCTCCAACTTGACGCCTTTCTTAACCCCAAGCCAGAGTCGCACCGTGCGTTCGAGATACTTCCTGCGATGTTCTTCGTCTTGCTTGGCTTCGTGCAACCGGATCTGGAGCGCCTCCTGACCGCCTAAGGTGAGCTTCAACGTTCCGGTCAGCGTCCCATCTGCGTCGAGGCTCAAGGAGGCCTTGCGAATAATCATCGCATCGCTGGCAGCCGGCACCGGAGTCATCACGAAGGGAGCGGCCCCCTTATCCGCCCGGAGTCCCTGCACGCCGGTGTCTTCCCAGGGCAGGATGCCGAAGGGGCAGAAGGGCGTTCCGGGATCCAGGTAGATCTCCTTTCCATTCACACGCACCAAAACCAACTCGTCCTCCAGTTGGTCGAAATTCGTGAGAGATTTGTGAAAGACGTGATACTTGCGCGGGGAGGCGATCACGATGGTGGCATCGAACCCGGCCGCCCGCGCCAACGCGACAAACTTCCGGTTCAGTTCATTGTGGCCGGCGGTGTCCTGGGGATCCCCGGAAAAACTCGACAAGATGCGGTACCGAAGGTCATCCGGATTGTGCTTAAGGCTCTCGTCGCTCTTCCCAGGCGAATTCCGGAATTCCTGGACCCGGTCATAGAGGTCCCGTAGCTTGTCGTCACTATTATTGGCGGAAGCAATGACTGCGGCGACCTCCGCGGGTCTGCGAGCGTTCTTGTCCAGATAGCCCTGCACCTCGCCTGCCCAACTCTTGCCCTCGGTCGGCCAGTAGTCTTCCGCACTTTTGTAGAAAATGAGATCCCGGTCGAAAAACACCACCCGGCTCCTTACCGACTCGCGCGGCGGCATAAAATTCTCGAAGACAAACGCCGGCACATCCTTCACGTCAAGCGTGAATTTGGAGCCCTGCCAGACGATCTTTTGACCGGGACGCAGACCGAATGGTATGTAACCAATCATGCTGTCCTCAGCCCTGTCTTTGCGGATGGTCTCGCCAAGGGAGCCTCTGGTAACGAAGGAGAAATGCGCCTCCCGCTGAAAAAGACTCAACTGCACCGGCCAGCCAAGGCGGCTCGTATACACCGCCCCCGCATTCCACTTGCGGACAATCTTGTATTCAATGATGCTGCCGGGCGTGACGTCCGGGAGCGAAAACATCTTGACCCGCTTTTGCGCCGTCAGGTATTCCCAGGGATACCAGGGATACCAGGAAGCCTGCGCGACGAAGTGAACGGTTTCGGAGATGTCTTTTTCCTCAATGTGACCCGTATAGGGGATGACGGTGCCGTCGGGGTGAATGGTTCGTCCCTTGATCTCAAAGATCCGAATATTAGCGGGGAAACCGGGTACATTCTCGAAGGGGTCGATGGATGCGGGCTGTATGTTGGCGTAGGCCAGCCCCCGCTCGTCAAAAATCTTGATCCGCACATATTCGGTCCGGGTCCCCAGATCGGCCTGGTGCTCCAGTTCGCGGTAGAGAATCATAGCCGGCGCGCCGGGATCGGCGGGATTGTCCTTCAGGGCCAAATCTTCCGGCGTAATCGGTTTCCACTCGTCGGCGTGTGACAGCGCCGGTAAAGCCAATAAGGCCAGTAAGAAAGCAACAACCAGCGGCAACGCCGCAGACAGTCTGGTTCGCATCGATTCGTCTCCAAAGCGCAGAGCCGGACACACAACGGCGCCGCAGCGTGCAGATTAATCCTGAAAAAGCATTTGGGCGAAATTTTACGCCCAGAACGGCCGCGGTGCACGGCAATTCTGCGATAACGATGGAAGGTGCTTATTCGCTACTCTCTGATCTTGATGCCTAATTCCCGTAACTGGGTTTCGCTGACCGGCGTGGGCGCATCGACCATCAGGTCGATGGCTTTGGCCGTCTTGGGGAAGGGGATGACTTCCCGTAGGGAATCGGCGCCAGCCAGGATCATTACGATGCGGTCCAGTCCCAGGGCGATTCCGCCGTGGGGCGGGGTGCCGTAGGTCAAGGCTTCCAAAAAAAAGCCGAACCGTTCTTTTGCTTCCGCGTCGCTCATGCCCAAAGCGCGGAAAATACTTGCCTGTATGTCCTGACGGTGGATACGAATGGAGCCCGATCCCAATTCCGTGCCATTGAGCACGACGTCATAGGCGAGCGCGCGGACCGCCGCGGGATCCGACTCCAGTTTGTCCATGTCGCGCTCGTGCGGCGAGGTAAACGGATGATGCGCCGCGGCCCAACGCTTTTCTTCTTCGTCCCACTCGAACATGGGAAAATCCGTGACCCAGAGGAAACGGTAATCGCCCGGCTGGAACAGGCTGTGGCGCGACGCGTATTTCTGTCCCAGCGCCACGCGCAAGGCTCCGGCCGCGGTGTACACGTTAACGTCGTGCCGCTTGACCTCGGGAGTGGTATGCGCGTCGGTGGGATGCGTTCCCGCCCTTTGCGCGCCGGCCACCAGCACCAGCAGATCGTGGGGATCGGCGCCGCTGCGCTCGCGCACGCGGCCCATCGACTCGGGAATGGTTTTCTCCAGCCGTTTGGTGTCGTCGAATAACTTGGCTCCGGTCTCCTTGATGGCGAACAGGGGCTTTATCTCATCGCGCTCCTTCCGCGAGAGCTCGCCCACCTTCGGAATGCGGATCAGCATGACCGGCAGCTCCGGATCGACGTTGAGCTGAGCCAGGTCTTCGGGACTGAAGGCGTCGCGCACATCGATCATGGCGGGCAAACGCAAATCGGGCTTGTCGGTTCCGTACAGGCGGATCGCCTGGTCATATGTCATCTGCGGAAACGGCGTCTGCAGCTCGTGCCCCGCGGCTTTGAAGGCGGCGGTCAGGAAGCCTTCGACCACGGTGAAAATGTTTTCCATCTGCGGGAAGCTCATCTCCAGATCGATCTGGGTGAACTCCGGCTGCCGGTCGGCGCGCAAATCCTCGTCACGGAAGCAACGCACGATCTGGTAATACTTTTCGAAGCCGCTGATCATCAGGATCTGCTTGAACAACTGCGGCGATTGCGGCAGGGCGTAAAACGAACCCTTATGGACGCGGCTGGGCACCAGATAGTCGCGCGCGCCTTCGGGCGTGGAGCGGGTCATGAACGGCGTCTCGATCTCCATGAAACCCTGCTCGTTCAGATTCCGGCGAATCGCCTGTGCGACATGATGGCGCAGGACGATGTTCTTCTGCATCTCCGGACGGCGCAGATCGATATAGCGGTACTGCAGGCGCAGCTCTTCATTGGGCAGCATGGTATCGCTGGGAAAGAACGGCGGCTGCGCGCTCACGTTCAGAATCAGCAACTGTTCCGCCCGCAATTCCACTTCGCCGGTGGGGAGGTTGGGGTTGACCGTGCTGGGATCGCGCTGGGTCACGGTTCCGGTGACCGCCACCACATATTCGGTGCGCAGCGATTCCGCCTTGTCGTGCAGCGCTTCGCTCACCTGCCGGTCGAAAACCACCTGGGTGATGCCGGTGCGGTCGCGCAGATCGACGAAGATCACGTTGCCGAGATCGCGGCGGCGATTGATCCATCCCATCAGCACGGCGCGCTGGCCGGCGTTGACCGGGCGCAGTTCGCCGCAGCCGTGGGTCCGTTTCAGGTCGCCAACAAAATCCAGAACTGAAGTTGCAGCTTTGCCTTCTTCCGGCATTCGAACCGTCCTTAGTCTTGAGCGTAATTTTCTATTATTCACCACAGAGGGCACAGAGGCCACAGAGGAAAACCTAAATCGATCGCTAGTTCACGGCGATTCTTGCGAAAAGAGCCGTAGGACCCCAGGCTTATGGCTGGAGAATCCTCTCTACTTATTTCTTTTTTTCCTCTGTGTCCTCTGTGCCCTCTGTGGTGAAACTCCCCGCGCGAATGCGGCCCGCCAAATCAGCGCGTCCCACGGCCACCTGTTCCCTGGTTTGCAGGTTGCGCAACGTGAACTGCTGCGATTGCGCTTCATTCTCGCCCAGGATCACCACCAGCCGGGCGCCCAGCTTATCGGCGGTCTCCAGAGATTTCTTCATGCGAAAACTTTCGTCGCCCACTTCGATGATCAAGCCTTCGCGGCGCAGTTCGGCGGCCAACCGGGCGGCGTGGACATCCATACCGGCGCCCAGCGGAGCGATATAGGCGTCCGGCGGCGTTGCAGCCACTTGTGAGGTTCCCGCCAGGGTCAACACCAGACGGTCTTCGCCGATGGCGAAGCCGATACCCGGCGCCTTGGGTCCGCCAATGGCCTCGGAAAGCCCGTCATAACGGCCGCCGCCCAAAATGGCGTTTTGCGCGCCCAATGCCCCGTGCGTGAACTCGAAGGTGGTCCGCTGATAATAATCCAAGCCGCGCACCAGTCGCGGATTGATCGTGTAGGGGATCTCCAGCGCGTCGAGAATCCGGCGCAACTGCTCGAAGTGCCGGCGGCAGCCCTCGTCGAGGTAATCGACAATCTTGGGCAGGGCCTCGATGATTGGCTGATCTTCAGGCACCTTGCAGTCCAGCACGCGGAGCGGGTTGGCGACGACGCGGCGCTGGCAGTCACCGCACATTTTTGCCGCCACCGGCGCCAATGCCTGACGCAGCGCCTCGTTATAGCGCGGCCGGTCGTCAGGACATCCCACGGAATTCAGCTCCAGCGTCCAGCCCTTGATTCCCAGGCGGTCCAGAAGAGTGGCCAGCATCTGCAGGATTTCCGCGTCGCGGGCGGGCGACTCGCTGCCGGCGGCCGGTGGGCCGATCATCTCGGCGCCAATCTGATAGAACTGCCGGTAGCGTCCTTTTTGCGGACGCTCGCGCCGGAACTGCGGGCCGATGTAGTACAGCTTCTGTACGCCCGGGCGCTCCCACAGCCGGTGTTCGATATAAGCGCGGGCCACCCCGGCGGTGTTTTCAGGGCGCAGGGTGAGCGACTGGCCGTGGTCGGAAGCGGCGCGGCCGCGGTCCTCCCAGGTGTACATCTCCTTGGAGACAATATCGGTTTCTTCGCCGACCGAGCGCGCGAACAACTGCGTCTCCTCGAAAATCGGGGTACGGATCTCGTGGAAATGGAAGGTGCGGAAGACCTCCCGCGTCACTTTTTCCACGAAGTTCCACAACTCCGTCTCCGGCGGCAGTAAATCGCGAGTTCCTCGTATTGCTTTAATCATGGTCGTTGGTCGTTGGTCGTTGGTCATTGGTCTTTGGCCAGAGGCGCCGGCTTTTTGCCAACGACCAACGACCAACGAGCAACGACCTGCGCGCTGTGTCCTCTCCGGAAACTTGTAGCGCTGACCTCCAGGTCGGCTGTCGGTGCGGACTCCAGTCCGCACCCTGCAAGCATTTGCGCGGGCGTGGACGCCCCCGCGACAGCCGGTCTGGAGACCGGCGCTACACCGGCACCGCAAGTTTCCGGCACTATCGACCCGCCACGCGGGCCGGCGACTCCGTGGTAAAAAAGTCGCTCACTTTCCCTCGCGCAGGTAATCCTCTTTATACCCCAGATAGTTCTTCGCGTAATGCTCAATCATTTGCCGGGCGTCGTCGCCGAGCGTTTTGCGGAATTTGCCGGGGACGCCGGCCCATAAGGAGCGCGGTTCGACCACGGTGCCTTCGGGAATCAGCGCGCCGGCGGCGATGATCGAACCGGCGCCGATGCGGGCGCCGTTCAGGATGATCGCGCCCATGCCGATCAGGCAATGATCCTCGACCACGCAGCCGTGCAGGGTGACGGAATGGCCCACGGTGACCCAGTCGCCGACCACCACCGGCCATTTGTCCAGCATGCCGTGCAGCACCGAGCAGTCCTGGATATTCGAATTGGCGCCGATCTTGATGAAATGCACGTCGCCGCGCAGCACGCAGTTCATCCACACGCTGGCGTGCTCACCCAGGGTTACATCCCCGATCAGTTGTGCCGAATCGTCCACATAGGCCGTGGGCGGAGCCTGCGGCCATTTGCCTTTGTAAGCGCGAAGCATAGTCGTTTTCCCGTTACTCAGTTTACACAAAAGCCCGCGTCTCCCGTCCGCGGGGAGGGCTCGGCCCTGGATGGACGCCGGGCTTTACGAGTCGTATGAAAAACTTCTCCTTCCGGGGTTCGAACGCCGTTTTCGGCGATTTCCTGCCTGAGCCTGCGAAGCAGGCAAAAGATGATAGCCCCAGGCGTGAGCCTGGGGAAAAGTGAAATTCGATGGGTAGCCCCCAACGGGGGCGTAAGAATGATGTTAGCCACGATTCTTACGCCCGCTTCGCGGGCTCGCTCGGCAATTACAACCCACCCCAGGCTTACGCCTGGGGCTACCATCTTTTGCCGCTCCGCGGCTGGATTTTCGGTTACATAGGTATTCAGCATTACCACGGATTTTGAAATCATAAGCCAATGTGGGAGCGCAATGGACTTTGTGCTCCTCCTGTACAATCGGCACAATGACCTTACGCGTGAAATTGAGCCTGTTGGCGGCGTTTTTCTTGACGCTGGCGATGGTCTCGCAGGCCGAGCCGGTCGCGCAATTGCGGCCCACCGGCTATGTCAACGATTTCGCGCATGTGCTCGACCCCAATACCAGCGCGCAGATGGCGGACATCTGCCGGCAGATCGATCAATCCGCCCACGCCCAGATTGCAGTGGTCACCGTCAACTCCCTTGAAGGCTCGGACATCGAAAGCTATGCGGTCGACCTGTTCAAACAATGGGGGATTGGCGCCAAGGCGACGAATCGCGGCGTTCTGATTTTGTATGCCGTTCAGGACCATCGCGCCCGTATTGAAGCCGGCTATAGCCTGGAGCCGATTTTGCCGGACGGGAAGGTGGGAAGCTTTCAGCGCGAGGCCGTACCGCAGATGCGCAGCGGCGATTACAGCGGCGCCCTGCTGCTGGTCACCAGCCGCGTAGCGAATGTCATCGCGCAGGATGCTGGAATCCAGCTCACGAATTCGCCGTCCGACCTTCCCCCGGAACCGGAGCGCCAACCGGCTCCGCACTTATCGCTGGGTGGGATTATCGCGCTGGGTATCCTGTTCATTGTCGTCATGTGTACGCCGTTGCGCGGTATTTTGTTCTGGATTCTGCTTTCCCAGATTTCCGGTGGTGGTGGTGGCGGCTTCGGCGGCGGTTTTGGCGGCGGAGGCGGATTCGGCGGTTTTGGCGGAGGCAGCTCCGGCGGCGGCGGGGCCAGCAGCAGTTGGTAGTAAGTGAGGACGCAATGGTTCCTGAAAAAAAGATCGAAGAATTTGTGAAACGGGTTCGCGAGGCGGCCGGAGCGAATCTGGTGAGCGTAATCCTGTTCGGCTCGGCGGTGGCGGGGAATTATCATCCCGAGTATTCGGACCTGAACCTGTTCTGCGTCCTGCGCGACAACGGGTTTCCGGCATGGCAGGCCCTGACGCCGGTCGCGCAATGGTGGAACCGCCAGAAACAACCGCCACCGCTGATGATGACGCGCGCCGAACTCGAGCGCTCCACCGATATCTTTACCATTGAACTGCTGGACATGAAACAGCATCACCGCGTGCTGTTCGGGGAGGATGTGCTGTCCGGCCTGCAGATCTCCATGCGCCGGCACCATGTCCAGGTGGAATATGAGCTGCGGGAAAAACTGATTCTGCTGCGCCAGCAGTTCCTGCTGGCGGCGGACAATAAGCGGGGGTTGTGGGACCTGCTTCTGCATTCCGTGCCGTCGTTTGCCACGCTGTTCCGCCACGCGCTGATTGCCGTGGGACAGGAAGCGCCGGTGGATAAACGCGAAGCCGTGCAGGCTTTTTCGAAACGGATGGGATTCGATCTGTCCGCCATCGATCAGGTGCTGGACGTTCGGGAACGCCGGGCCGGACCCGGCAAGACGGACATAATGGATTTGTTTGCCCGGTATCTGACGGCGATTGAGCAGGTAACCGCCGCGGTCGATCGGGCGCTGGACGCGGATGCCAGCAACCGTTCGTAACTGTGCTTTTTACTCAGCTTTTCAGGAGAGCCAAATGAGCAAGAGTTGGATCGCAATTATCGTCGTGGCCGTCGTGGTGGTGTTTGCGCTCATGTCCTTTGGACAATATGTGGGCGTGCGCAACATGCTGGTGGCCAAGAATGAGGCCGTAAAGGCATCCTGGTCGCAGGTGGACATTGTTTTGCAACGCCGTGCCGATCTGATCCCCAATCTGGTGGAGACCGTGAAGGGCTACGCGCAGCAGGAGCAGACGGTGTTTGGCGATATCGCCAAGGCCCGCTCCGCGCTGCTTTCGGCGGGCTCTCCCCAGGAAAAGATCGCCGCCAACGGCAGGTTGGATGGCGCGCTCGGACGCCTGCTCCTGATTGTGGAGAATTATCCGCAGCTCAAGTCCAACGAGAATTTCCTCCGCCTGCAGGACGAACTGGCCGGCACTGAGAACCGCATCGCCGTCGAACGCAAGCGCTATAACGATACGCTGCAGGACTACAACACCTATGTGCAGCAGTTCCCCAACAGCGTTTTTGCCGGATGGGCGGGATTCAAGCCGAACGAAGCTTACTTCACCGCGACCGAAAGTTCGCGCGAAGCGCCCAAAGTGAACTTTAGTCCGGGTACGCCGGCCCCGCAAGTGACGCCCCAACCGGCGCCGGCAAAGTAGCGCCGGTGTCGCGCAGTTTACGGCTCACAGCTTACAGTTTGCAGCCAAACAGCATAAGCTGTGCCGGCTGCAAACTGTGAACACTAAACGGCAAGCCGGCTTGTAGCTACTGCTTGCGCCCGGCGGCGGAAAGTTGCAATAGCGCGGCGGCGGCCAGTCGCATGGCGACTCCCCAACGTTCGCGGGCCTCGGCAACATCGTCGCCATAGCCAAACAGGTACAAGGTGATATAGAAGCCCGAATGCAGGCCGGACCCGCCTTGGGAGACGTCCGGCGGGGCGTCCGGCGGCCCATCATGGTAGTAACAGCGGCGGACGACGGCTTCGCAGGCCGCGGAAATGTCCGGCGCTTTTTTCAGCAATAGCACCAGCGAGCGTACGAGTTCCTCATGATGAAAAAATGAGAAGCGCTCGGCCGTGTGCTCTTCCGCGAAAACCAGGTCCACGTACGAGCCAAACTTCCACTCGCATTCATAAACTTCTTCCTCTTCGACAAGATCGTTGGTGGACCAGGCGTCGCATTTGACGGTTTGAAAAATGGAGTGACGCGAATTGGCCGAGCGCAGAAAGTCGCCGAGTTCAGGGAAATTGACCGCTTCGTCGAC
>Ga0326727_10007832_pt1 | contig 27731 bp, 25 predicted proteins | sample MB2enrmetagenome_FD_207643 | JGI IMG/M metagenome (GOLD analysis project Ga0326727, IMG submission 207643) | Lab enriched peat soil microbial communities from McLean, Ithaca, NY, United States - MB29MY | ecosystem: Environmental > Terrestrial > Soil > Wetlands > Peat | place: USA: New York...
TGTGGCGTTCAATGCATAAACGTTGTTGTCATCGGAGCCGATGTAGACTACGCTGTTGGCAACAGCAGGAGACGAAGTAACTTCGCCGCCGGTGGTGTAATTCCATAGTTGGTTTCCGTTGGTAGCGTTTAATGCATAAACGTTGTTGTCATCCGAGCCTACATAGACAACGTTGTTGACAACAGCAGGAGACGACTCAACCCAGTCGCCAGTTGCGTATTTCCAGGTTAGCGTCGGAGTAAGCGCCGGATTGCCTGTTCCTGCGCCACTGTGAGATGTATCGGCGTGGAACATTGTCCAGTTGGCGTTCGCAAACGGAATTAAAACTAAGCTGGAAACAAAAATTATGCAAACTGCTGCTACCACATGTAACTTGGGCATGTGTATAAAAACACCATTTATCCTAGCGTTAAAGACCATTAAAGGTCTTTTGCTATCGGTTCTCTAACGTAATGCCGCAGCTAAACAGCGGATCAAAATCTTAGGGATGCCCAATGGCTTTTCTGTTTTCCATTTTGTCAGTGTCTCCTCTCGGCGGAAGGTAGACTTGCTTACAAAGAATAGGGCAATATCAGCAACAAGGACAACGGCAGAGCTGATAAGCAGATTGATGGTATTAAGCGGTATAAAATTGAGTTCGCCCAGAAAATAGATAATTCCAAACGGAAGAAACATGAGTGTTCCAATTTGCTGAGCGGTCCTGACATCATTGGCGTTTGCTGAAAACGAGGATGTTTATTTAGACACAGAGGATGCATGATTCTTAGCATACTCAACATGAATTCAACCTGCAAGTTTAATAGGGATTACTGAAAAACTTGGGCAGAAAATTAATATTGGACGCATGTGCAAAGGTTTAGGAAACGTTGGTGACGTAAATGAGTTTTGGAACAAAAGTCTTTAGTGGTGTGCAAGAAGTGTTTATTTTAGCGTTAATGGTTGTGGCTGTTTTTGGGCTTTTCTATGTTAACATAAGCATCATGTATAAGGTAGGAATGGCGGCAATAGTGTTCTCAGTAGTCTTCCTAATGACGTTGGCAACCCAAATTCTAAGACAACAAAAAGAAACCAAGCCAACTGCCTAAAACACATTTTTCACTTTCACTCTACCCTCCCCTGTTCCGCAATGTCGTTTCTACGATGCTTTAAAAAGGGTTAGAAGCGTACTTGCTGCTTCGTCCATGAAAAGGGAGAGCAAAATAAAATGTCTCAAAATTTAATTGTCAAACCTACCATGGCTCAATCACAATCACTGTTTTCTTTAAACATGCCAAGCGTAGACGAGCTTTTTCCAGGATTTTCACCAGGTGACTTCGCCGTGCTTTATGGGTCGCCATCAGTTATTTCATTAACTTCTCTACTCTGCATAAGGGCGCAGTTGCCAGTGCAGCTTGGCGGCTTAGGAAGCAACGTTGTCTTTATTGACGGCGGAAACACGTTTAGGCTCTACAAAATCGCCCGTTTAGCTCAACTTCACCAGCTTAACCCAAGGCAGGTGCTTGAACGCATCTTTATTTCAAGAGCATTCACCGCATACCAGTTAACCTCTCTTATACTTGATAAACTAGAAGAAACCATAAAAAACTACGATGCCAAACTCGTAGTCATTTCAGACATAGCCGGATTCTTTTTAGACCATGACGTTCCACACGAAGAAGCCCAAAGGGTCTACAGCCAAATCATCAGTTACCTTTCAAGCTTTGCAAAAAAACACCAAATAATCCTAATAGCAACTTACCTTCCCTACTCTGACAGTCGAAGAAACAGTTTACTTCAAGAAATAACCTGCTCAAAAGCAAACACGGTGTTATCCTTCAGCAAAACCGCCTACACACGAGAAGTAACATTAGAGAAGCATCCATTTTTCGTTTTAGGCACCGCTGAACTTCCATCCGAAAACCTGACGCTGACCGACTTCATGGATGCTTGACGTGGAAAAAAACAGTAGAATCATACCGCATGGACCAGCATAAGCGCATTTAAGCTTTTTAACAAAAACAAGTTCAGGCACGATGATATTATTAGGACTTACGATACGCGTTGTGTGGAGGTCAATTACATAACCAATTTTGCTAGAGAAATTCAGTTGCTAAATTGATACCCTATCCCGTCTCACAGGGATAAAAGTGAAAAATGAGCATGGCTTAATGCGTGCAAATTTAGCTTGGCAAACGTTGTCAAGTTGGCTTCGCAAAACTTTCGCATAACTTAACTAATAACATGACTTGACTTTGCAAAAACCTCTAATATAGAATCAGCAGATGATAGGCTCAGAATTCAGGAAGAGAGAGAAAAATGAAAAAGAACAACTCAGGGAACATACTAGATACCCTAAACTTCAGGAAGCTCGCAAAACCGGCTGTAATATTCATCTGCGCAATCTTCATCGTAAGCATGCTGACAGTTTTCGCCACAACTGGAGCTCAAGCAGCAACATCAACGCCTGCATTGCATACTTCAGGTGATCAAATTCTAAACGCTGATAACGCTGTAGTTTACTTAAGAGGAGTAGGTATCATGGGGTATGCACCGGACAATATTTTCTGGGGTTCAAGCGGAAGTGACAGTTGGGGAGACCAATGGCAAACAGGCAGTTCATTAACAACAAGCCTTGACCAAACTTTCTCAGAATTATCAACCCAATGGGACGTCAACATGATACGCATTTTCATTCTCCCGGAGTGGTGGTGGGAAAACAACGTTGTTCCATCTACAGAATCAGGATCAAGTTACAGCTCAACCCCAATCAGCACGCAGACATATCTGCAAACATTATGCGCAACGGCAGAAAACTACGGAATATATGTAGACATAGTACCGTACCAGTTGACAGCATGTAGTAATTCATACCAAAGCGACCCATATCTTACACCGAATCAAGGTGGCGGTCAAGGACTTCCATTGTGTGGTTTCGATTCGCCTGGAACTGCTTTTATTGAAAGTACAGGTTATAGTACCGAGCAGGCTTTTTGGACCGCGTTCTGGACAGACATGGCTAACAGCCTAAAAGCGTATCCTAATGCTATCTTTGAAGCATGGAACGAACCTGACAATGATAATTCTCAAACACCAAATACCGTGGAATCAGGATATATGACTTATCTGACTACAATGTACGATGCCATCCGCAGTACAGGAGCAACAAACCTAATCCTTATGCAATGGAAAATGGGTTGGGAACCAAACGGTTGGGGAATGAATCTAAGCTGGGCCTCATCAATAACTTCAGCGATTGGAAATCCAACAAACCTCGCTTTCACGACTCACATCTACTATTACTCTCCATCAGACTTAACACCCTATTGGAACCCAGACGGTTTAGATTCTGACGCTGGTGGCGTTCCACCTACTGCTGCACAACTAGAATCTACATTTTCAACACTTATAGGCACAATGGGAGCCACAGCACCATTAGTATTTAATGAAGCAGGAGATTGTCAAGCTGAATCCACAAACATAAATAATGACAATACATGGTGGAACTCCGTTTGCGTTGCATCTAACACAGATGGAATAGGTGTAGGCGCTTACTATTGGGCTCGAACTACAGCTGATGGCGGATTAGGCTACTACGATGAAGGATTAATCGGAACTGCTCCATACTCACCTAACACTATGGGTCAAGAATTCATTAATGCTTATACATCAACACCATCCCCATCTCCAACCGCGACTCCGACTCCGAATCCAACTGCATCTCCAACGCCTTCACCGACGCCGACTCCAACGGCTACTCCATCTCCAACGCCTTCACCGACGCCGACTCCAACGGCTACTCCATCTCCAACGCCTTCACCGACGCCGACTCCAACGGCTACTCCATCTCCAACGCCTTCACCGACGCCGACTCCACACACGCCAACACCAACACCAGTTCCAACTGCAAACCCAACGCCAAGACCTACACCTGCACCAATTCCAACACACACGCCAACACCAACACCAGTTCCAACAACCATGCCACCTCCCCGACATTCAAACCACCACAGAGTCTCAAATTCTTGGTTAACTTTCATTGGGGCGCAATTCAACACGTTGATATCTGCATTAATTCGGCTAAAAATTTAAAATCTTTCCCCCTTTTTTAGTTAACAAAATTTCAAAGAACAATTTACAAACAACGGCAGGGCATAGTATTATCGGACCCAAGCAACTCCACCACGGCAAACAATGTATTAATTACATGAATCGGGACAATTACCTTTAATCCAGCCGTTCCCAATTGTATAAAATGCTGAAAAAGCGCGACTCTACTTTCTTTGAAGACTAAAGTTTCAGCCTCGACACCTTTGCTTATAGAAGCGTTTGTTATAGGTACAGAACAATCACAACCTTTAATGAGCGCCGAACAATGCTCATTAATTGAGGTTAAAATCATGAAAATTGCTATTATAGGAAAAGGCAATGTTGGCAGCGCATTGTGCGGTGGCTTAAGCAGCAAACATGAAGTAAAGTTTGGTCACAGAGACCCAGCAGAACCAGTTGCTGACGCTGCAAAATGGGGAGAAGTCATTATTCTCGCGGTTCCTCATAACAACGCAAACGATGCCAGAGAAGAGATAAGACCGTACGTTGACGGAAAAATAGTGATCGACGTAATGAATGCTATTGGACCGAATATGGAGTTAGGAATAAGCTGCACCACATCGTCAGCGGAAGAAACACAGAAAAAGTTGCCTAAAGCTCGCGTAGTTAAAGCGTTCAATACGGTGTTCGCACAGAACCAAGGCATAGGCAAAGTTGACAGTGAACAATTAACGGCTTTCATTGCTGGTGACGATTTGACAGCTAAACAAACTGTAGCTCAGTTAGCACGGGACATCGGTTTTGACCCGCTTGATTGTGGATCATTAAAGGCATCGAGGTATCTGGAAGCGATGGGAATAATGATAATTAACTTAGCTTACACCTATGGAATGGGGCCAAAAATAGGCTATAAACTGGTAAAAGCCTAACGTCCTCGTTTTGTCTAAGGTTTTTGAAGTGTGACCATAACTTAGGAGATTTACTGTTTATAAAAAAACCTGGATAGACCGTCTTCCCTTTTTTAAGGGGAAAAGTTTAAGGGTAATAGTTTGTTATGGTTTCGCTATTCCCATCTTGAGGGTTTATGTTGAGCACTAAAACAGAAACAATTGAAGAACGCAAGGCAGAAGTCCTTATCAAACTGAGAAAATACAAACTGCTTGAAAAAGAAGTACATGGCGGCGAAATAAGCTACATCATCGACATTCCACAGGATAAAGAGAAAGCAATTGTCTGGTGCATTTTAGGTGAAGCAACCGTCGGCATCGCAGCCATGAACACACTCTACAAAGTGATGAAAGAAAAAGAAATCGACCGCGCAATAGTAGTTACCGAAGGACGCTACACACACGCTGTTAAACTTGGCGCAAAGAAGAAACAAGTTGAATTACTGCCTAAGTCTTTCCCAGTTTTCGACATTTTCGAGCATGCACTGGTTCCTCTCCATGAAATCCTGAGCGAAAAAGAAAAGAGCCAGCTTCTCGCCCAATACAAAGTTAAGCCTTACCAGATGCCGCAGATAGAATCAGGCGACCCAGCGGTTAAAGCAATCGGCGCTAAACCAGGCGATATACTGAAAATCACTAGGAAAAGCACAACGGCAGGCGAATACATAACTTACAGGTACGTGGTTGAGTAAAAAACCGTGTATCCTGATTCTTGCATCATAAAATGTTTTCAGATATAATAGCAGGTAGATACTTTTTAACTAGCAAAATGTGTCTAAAAATGAAGCGCCAGGGTAAGCGCGTTATTGATTTAAAATTACTTCAAAAGTTGCGGGTAAGTGGTGGGGAGTCTCGAGTTTTAACTCAAAACAAAGTGATTCCAAGCTTAATCAGAATCTTCCAGCTTGTTGCTCCAATATTTGGATGGTTGGTGGAGAAAGAGGGAGGGGTAGTCATTTCGCTAGTGATTTCGGCATCAAAAAGAGGAATTACCTTTTGATTAGCCGCTCCTAAAAAGCCTTGATACTGATTATGGACGCAGAGGAAAAAATTATTTGGCAATCATTACTTCCGTCGATTTTACGATTGCTTCTACTTCGTCGCCAACTTTAATGTCTAAATCTTCAACTGCTTCCTTTGTTATAACCGCCGTAACAGTTACTGGAACTTTTACTTCAACCTTAACTTTGGCTGTAATAACGCCTTTCTCAACACTCACAACTTTTCCTTTAAAACGGTTCCTTGCACTTAACTTCAAACCTTTCACCTCCAAACTGCCTGAATCCGATAAGACCTTGATTAAGTAACTCTCAACTTGATTATACTCACCAAGCAAACTCCTACCTAAATCAGTTAACCTTGCACCTCCGCCTCCGGATTTTCCGCCTTTAAAAGTTTCGATTATTGGTTCTTCCAGCGTCTTTTGAATATCATGCAGATAATTCCAAACATAACGGTACGACATTCCTAACGTTTCTGCAGCCTTAGAAATCGAGTTTTCCTTATCGATGGCTTCGAGAATTTCTGCCCCGCCCTTGCCAATTAGTGGTTTATCTTTGTATTCTATCCAGACTTTACATGAAAGCTTATGTTTTTTGTTGGTGAGCATTCTAGATATGGTTATGTCGCAGACCATATAAAGCTAATCAAAGTAGTTAAGCCGTTTTCATTATTCTCAAAAAATTCTTTGGCTTTGCTGCTTTTACCATTTCGCCGTTGTAGATGAAGTATTTCATTTCATCTGCCATTCTTCTCGCCTGACTAAGGTACGAGTTGCCATCACTATAATGCTCTGAGCACTCTTTTTACTAACCATTGACTTTCCCGTAATGATTACGCTGTTCAGATCCAAATTTGCTGTCAGTTCATCCAAAAACACGTGGTTAAGGAAGCTTACCGTAAAGAAGATGCTCCAGTGAAGTTTTTAAATAGAAATTTATTACATTATGGGTATGCAAACAATTGGGCGATTGAAGACCGCTTGGAATTTTTTTAACTATGTGGATGATGAAACATTTTTTGGCGGCGGTTTAGACATAACCAACAGGTGCAACCTCCACTGTACACATTGCTATTGGTGGCGTCAGGAAAAGAACCCAGACCTGAACGATGAGCAAATGATAGATTTTATGAAAGGCCTTCGCCGAGATGGATTAAGGATAATTTATCTTTTGGGCGGAGAGCCCCTTCTAAGACCAAAAATATGTGCAGAAGCCGGCAAGATTTTTGATTTTACTCTGATTTTTACAAATGGCACATTGGGATATCCCCCAGTGAACAACGCCATGTATGCCCTTTCCATCGATGGACCAGAGATGATTCATGACAGCATCCGTGGAGAGGGAACATTTCGGAAGGTAACTGAAATACTGGACAAACAATCAACAAAGGTCATGGTTCATGTTACCGTTTGCAAGTCGAACAAAGACCATTTGAGGGAAATAGTTGAAAACTTCATCCACCGCAAAAATGTCAGGGGAATATACTTTTGTTTCTTTTGTCCAAGCGTGAAACAGGATGGCAACAAAGAAAAGATTTCTTTGAAAGAAAGGGATGGGGTGATAGATGAAATTGTCAATTTTCGCAAAGATTATGGCAGCAAAATATTTTTTACAGAACGTGTCGGTCACTACATGAAAAGTGACGGCGGTGTTGAGTGCTGGAACTCCCTTGAAAAGTGCATGGCTAAGAAAGTGTTTAAGTTTTATGCTGCGGATGGCAAATATAAGTACCACTGCGCCTTTGGTGCAGAAGCGGAATGCAAGCACTGCGGCTGCAGCCAGGTTCCGTTGATGCATGCGTTAAGGGACCGCGATTTTGAAACATGCCTGATGGTGTATCGTGACTATTGGGGACTTCCTTATCATAACGATTTTATTTTCAACTCTGTGCTAAAACTCAAAGCAGGGAAATCGAGGATTAGAGATGAACCGAAAGGGTAGATGGTATTACTATCAACGGCAATTGAAATGGAACCTGCTCAGGGACAGGTCACCTATTGTTGCAGCAATAAAAATAACACAAAGGTGCAATCTGCACTGCACGCACTGCCCCTGGAGTAATAAGATAACCGAAGATTTGCCATTGGCAGAATGGAAGGTTATCATTGACAATCTGTATGAAAAAGGTGTGACTGCCATGGTAATTGAAGGTGGCGAGCCAACTCTGTATAACGGCATAAAGGAAATAGTGGAATACATAAAATCAAAAAACATGTTCCTTATTTTCATAACAAACGGAACTCAGGACATTTCTGAAATATACCCTGATGTCTTTTGGGTTTCCATAGATGGGATGGAAAAATCAGACAATAAAATAAGGGGCCCTGGTCACTTTGAAAAGGCGACAAAAACCATAAGAGAGAACCGCGATAAGAAAATAATTGTTCTTTCCACCCTGTCGAAAACAAACTCGGATGATGTAGAGGCGATGTGCAAATATTTTTCCGATTCAAATCCCGTGTTTGGTTTGATGTTCAATTTCGAATATCAATATGGTGATATTGAGGATGTTGCGTTGGATGCCGAACAAAGGAGGACGGTTGCAGAGAATATTATTGGTTTGAAAAAGAAATACCCGAAAGTTCTAAGTTCACTGTCCTATCTTCAATCCGTAGGTAAAAATAAGAAATGTTACCCGTGGCTTCTTGTTTCTGTAACGGCTGACGGTAAACAGAGAAACGACTGCATGATAAGGCATATAGAAAAGGATGATTGCTCGAAGTGTGATATGTGCTGCTATGGCGAGCTATCGAGAATGTACGAGATGAAAGGGGATACTGCCATGTTCTGGTCAAAGAACTTTGGCCTTCCAAAACTAATATGATATCTACCAGGTCTCAGACAGCAGCCCACATTCTAGTGCGCTGGCTTGTCCCTTTAATTGGTGTAAAGTGGTCATAACTCTTATTTTCGGGTTTGGGGGCAGATTTGAGGCGCACAGCCCCTCTTTGTTTCTTTGCGGTAGTCGCCCTTTAGCGTGCGCGTAAGAAACGATTTAGGCTTACCTAATGTTTATATGTTGCGATGGGGGTGGGTGTACCTAAAAGGTAGCCTTCACAAAGAGGCGTTAACTATGAACAATCGACTGTCAGATATTATTTCAGTCGAAAACCTTGCAAAAGTGTATCCTGACGGCGCAAAGGCACTTGGCGGAATCTCTTTTAAGATAAAGAGGGTGGGTTCTTCGGGTTTCTGGGTCCGAATGGCGCAGGGAAGCGCACCACCCATAACCGCGGGTTATTGGAAAATTCCCATTACAGTTCAGCTGAAAGAGAGTGTGTGTTTGAATGATTCCAATTGAAATTTCTTCTGTCAAGAAGTCGTATGGTAATCTGAAAGCTGTTGATGGAGTTTCCTTCTCAGTAGACAAGGGTGAAATCTTCGCTCTTCTCGGTCCGAACGGTGCTGGTAAGACTACGCTAATAGAGATTCTGGAGGGCTTGCGGAAAAGAGACGAAGGCACGGTAAAAATACTCGGGCTTGATCCTTGGGAAAACGGTAACTTGCTTAATAGAAGCATTGGGGTTATACCGCAGAACTTTACATTCTTCGACGAAGCGACCCCGAGAGAAGCGGTAAAATACTACGGAATTCTATTCGGCGTCAGTGTAGACCCCGATGAGCTTCTAAAGGAGGTCTTGCTGGAGGATTCTGCTGCTACACTGTACGAGAATCTTTCCGGAGGACAGAAGCAGAAGGTGGGGCTTGCCCTCTCACTCGTGAATTCTCCTGAGCTTCTCTTTCTCGATGAACCAACTACGGGACTTGACCCAAATTCGAGAAGAGCAATCTGGGAAGTCATCCGCGGATTGAAAGCAAAGGGCAAAACGATCATTTTGACAACCCATTATCTGGATGAGGCACAGCAATTGTCGGACAGAGTAGCCATAATGGACCATGGGAGAATCGTTGCTATGGGAACTTCAGAAGAGATCATCGCGCAGTATGGCTCAGGAGAAACACTTGAGATTTATGGGTCCGAAAAGCTGGCTACTTACGTCAAGGCGAACACGGATTTGAAGGTCGAGTATGACAGCGGAGGTTTGATCAGGATAGCGCTCAACCAGAAAACTGATGCAGTAGACGCTTTGGACGCCGTTAAACGATCAGGTCTTGACTGGGGGGAAATCCGTACCCATGAAGACAGCCTAGATGATGTGTTCGTCAAGTTGGTGCGTGGAACGATGGATGAGCACGGCGAGATCAAAGCAGCGCATGACAACGGCAGTTCTCATAGTCAAGGGAGGCTTTGAGGATGGCGGCTAGTGTGAGAAGAATCATTGCTGATTTAGAGTTGTACGGTCGCGGAGTCGTAAGGGGCAGGACTTACTTGTTGGCTGCTCTAATTACCCCTTTAATCATGATGCTGGCCTTCGGAGCCATTTTCTCCTTTTTCTCTAGCTCTTCCGGACCAGCAAACGTTTACCTTCAAAACCAAGACAACGGCCAGATTTCAACCCAATTTGTAAACGCGCTTAACAGCACAGGCACGCTTCACGTGACTTTAGTGAGCCCTTCTGAAAACTTCACGAAGTATCTCTCAGCGCACTCGGCGTCTTATGGAGTAATTGTTCCTGCGGATTTTTCTTCGAGCTATGAAGTTGCCAAACCTGTCAATGTAACCGTTTACGTTAATCCCTCTTCGAGCTCCAGCGCGGTCGTAAGCGAAACCGTGAACGGTGTAATAAACGCGTTCAACCTAAAACGTTATAGCGGTTCACCATTTATAGGCATGAGCCAAACCACTGTTAACCCCAAAGTGCACAAATCAATTGATTTTCTCGTTCCTGGACTTATCGGTCTCACCATAATCTTGCTCCCGATGGAAGCCATCATAGCCGTTTCATCTGAATACAAGAAAACAAAGCTCTTCAGACAATTGTCGCTGACTCCCCTCACTAAGGCAGAGTGGCTTGCCTCTAAGTCGATTTGGTATGTTTTCCTGACTGCGATTGGCCTCTTGCCGATGATCGCTGCCGCAATATTTGTCTTCGGCGCACACATTTCGCTAACAGTCTGGATTATACCGTTCCTGATTCTGGGATCCATTCTTTTCGCTTCATTGGGCATGCTGGCTGGAACTTTAGCGAAGGATCCTGAGACAGCTAACGGCTTATTATACATCATAATAACCCCGATGATGCTTCTTTCAGGCGTATTCTATCCGTTAACATCCCTGCCGACGTACCTGCAATACGTTGCACATGTCCTGCCCCTAACCTATGTAATCGAAGGGTTAAGCGCTGTCATGATATACGGTAACTATGTACAAGCAACCGTGGACATTGCTGTTCTTGTAGTAATAACCGCAATTCTCTTTGTAGCAGCAACGAAATTATTCAATTGGAGAGAAGACTAGCAATCATTGCGAAATGCTTTAAAGTAAAGTATCTGAGAAAATGTTTACTGGCGGGATTATATGGAAAAACGCGTCATTGTTAAGTATGACTGTTAATCTCGAATTGTCAATTTTGTGGATAATCCGATTAACCTTTGTCGGGATGTTTTTTCTATTAGTTATCATATGCGGGATTTTCTTACAAGATAGAGAAAAACATGAAAAACGCAATGTCTTCCTAATTCTTAATGAGACTATGTAAACTTATACCATTTCAGGGGTAAGCCGGTCCGGCTCAGCGCGCGTAGCAGGTATCACGTACACGCTGTCTTCCGGTATTGTAATTGTTACAACACCTCCCTTTGCAGGCTTGCTCCCTACAAGAGCTGTAAACTCAATATTGTTTATATTAATGATTATGCGAACCCCAAATCTTTCCCTGAACACGTCTACGACTCGTCCTTCAAGGGTATTGGACTCGTTACTATTGCTTAGTTTAACTCGTTCAGGTCTCACGCAGGCGTAAACTGAGCCGCTAATTTTCATACTCGACTTCAGTTCCAAACTGTTCTCCAACTTTATTGTAGACCCGGAATCAGTAAGAGTAGCATCTCCCTTGTGCATATCATAGAAACCTACCAGCTTCGCCGTAAGATAGCTCCTTGGTTCATTAAATATTTGTTCAGGCACCCCAACCTCAATTATTCTGCCCTGATTTATAACAGCGATTCGACTTGCTAATGTGTAGGCCTCATCCCATTCATGAGTAACATGGACTACTGGAATGTTGTACTTTTCAGGAATTGCTTTCAGCAGCCGTATGATTGACCCTTTAGTCTCGGGATCTATCATCGAAAGCGGTTCATCCAAGAGTAATATCTTTGGGCTGGTAACCAAAGCTCTAGCCAACGAAACGCGTTGCTGTTCCCCACCGCTTAACGTAGCTGGCATCCTATCCAGCAGATGTTCAATGCCTAGGTCTTTGACCACTCCGTTAATCAATTTTTTTCTCTCAGACTTTGGCACGCCTCTGGCTCTGAGCCCGAACTCTATGTTGCCCTGGACATTCATTGGATCAAATGAAGAAAAAATCTGTGACACATAAGCGATATTTCTCTTTTCAGGAGGCATAGCTGTAATGTCTGCGCCGTCAATCAATATTTTACCGCTGGATGGCCTGTAGGCTCCTGCGATTGTCTTGAGAATCGTGGTTTTGCCACTGGCGGTCCGTCCGATTATGATCATGTATTCTTGTTGATCAACGTTTAAGCTGATAGAGTTCAGCATGAAGGTGCCCAGCGTGAGATCAACATTAATTATTTGAAGCAACGCATTCCTCTCTTTCAGATGTGTTTTAGAATCCACCTGTAAATTATGAATATAACAAGGACTATTATTAGAAGAGCTGCCGAATACTTTACTACACCAGCTAACCCTAACGCTTCGAACCCCTCATAAATGTAGATTGAAGCTGGATAAACGTCATTACCATTGAAGTATACATAGTAAGCCACCACAAGCAGCGCTCCCACCTCCGCAACTGCCCTTGCCCAGGTGAGTAATGCTCCGTTGGCTATTGACTTCCAGATTCTAGGCACTATAACATGGATAAACGTAAATGCTGGTGTGGACCCGAGTGTTCGAGCGGTCAGCTCGATATCAGGGTTAATCGTCTTTATTGAGGTCTCAGTCACTCTTATAGAGAAAGTTGCTGACAGATAGGTGACTGTGATTATGGCGCCTATCAACGTGTCGATCATGTTTATGCCGAGTCCCTGCAGAAATGGTCCTATCCCGTATTGTGAGGAGAAAGCCAACAAAATCATTATGCCAACTACGACATGGGGAACCATGATAGGTATGTCGATGATTGCTTCGATAACTTCTTTAAACTTGAAGTCGGATCTAGCCAGAAGATAAGCGAAAGGAGTACCTACTAACACAGAGAGGAGTGCTGCGGCTGTCGCAATTACGAAAGTAACCTCAACTGAAGCGATGAAGGAACCTGTGGAGAGTGCAGAAATGAGGTTGTTAACACCGAGTGCTATGATAAGCAGGATTGGATAGATAAAAAAAAGAATTGTTATCGCGCTGCAGAAGATCAATATGGCTTTGAATTTTCCATTAAACTCAATCAGGCCCCAGCAAATTGAGATGCATCTGTCGCGTTATAAGGTGTTGTGTATGGTTTGATTACACTTGGAACATTTGAGTAGCTACCGTAGACAATGCCCTGCGAAAAGGGCGTTATGCCGTATTTCTCAAGTATGCTCTGACCTGCGCTAGTGTATAGGTTTTGGATGAATAATGTAGCCGCTGCCGCGTTGGTGGAGACTGTGGGAATCGTGACACAATAAAGAACTGGGTTGACGACGAATGATTGGGTTGTTCCCAGTTCCGTGTAGTTAAAGTTGGCTTCGTTGTAGTACGGTGTTTCCGCTAATACTCCTAAGTTGACTTGGGTGGGTAGCGTGATCCAGGTGAGGCTTGTCTGATTTGCCGTCTGCGGTATAGCGTTTGACTCGTAAGCTGAAGTAATGAAATCTATGTGATCGGTCTGCATAAGCGGAACCAAATCATCTTCACTATTTGTCATGACATATCTACTAGGGTTGTTGTATATTGCGTCGTAAAGGTAGTTTACATTTCCAAAGAAGTATAAGCCAGCCAAGCGAATCATGCCAGCAGCCTGAAAACCGCTGGGGTCGGTGAAAGGATTCGAAACGCCAACTACAGTGGTTGTGTTAAGCGCAATCAAAGTAAACATATTTTTCCAAGCCGTAGTCCATGCAGTAGAATTTACGGTAAGTCCTTTAGCGGCAGTCCACATACTGTACAGCTCTTTGCCGGCAGACGATTGAAGATTGACAATAATGACCATTTGTGTTTGGCCAAAGGCAATTTCATAGTTTGCTAGATTAGGAAAGAGGACGGTGGGCATAGCGGTTGTGTCAGCGGCGGCTTCCAAACTTAATGATTGTGTGAGGTTCTCATATTGAGCAACTAAACTGCTTCCCTCGAATAGGGGAGGTGCGACTGTAATGCTTGGATACAGTTTCTCATAGGCTGTCAACTCTGAGCTAAACGCGTATGTTAGAGTGCCTGCTGCGCCGACTGCAAACGGTTTCCCACTAGAGGCTAAACTGACCAAAGAGTTCGTTTCGGAAGTTTGAAGGTTCGCTACTTTTGTGTTCAGCGAGTGGATTTGCGATTGATCTGTAAAATAACCTACTGAAAATCCTAAAGCGACTCCAATTAATAGACCAATTATAAGGAACGCGTAGGTCATAGTGCTTAGTTTACGTTTTTCCGTTGTCATATATTTCCCTTCAATAATTTTTCTTGTTGGCGATATTTAATTCGACATGTTTATATAAACATAACGATGTGACTATCTAACCCCTTTAGGCGCTGCTGAGCGCTTGAAACTATCTCACTACTAAACAAAAACATCGTAAAACAGCATCTAAGTTGGGCATTTTTTTTCTTCTGTCAGTTCGCTGAGGATCACCAGTGCTTCCCCAAGAGGCATGCCAAGCCTTTCCGCAAGCTCATTTGCAGTAACATCCGCTTTTTGCGGCAAAACATTATCGCGAATGTAAGCCTTATGGGTCGGGTACATAACGGAAGCGTGAACCGTTTCAACAAGTAACTGGCAAAGTTTCTCTTTTGTGTACTCATCCAAATTCATAGGCACTCAAACCATGCATACGCTATTAAGGTTATTAGTTTACCGCAATTGCTCCTGCAAAACTTACAACAAACTTAATACCTCCCGTCACGGCTTGAAATATCAGAGGTTGGCTAATTTTTGAAAGCAGCTGTTTACCGAGGGCCTCACAACATCAAAATCGAAGAAATTCCGGAGCCGAAGTTTCAGGTGGAAAAGTGCTTGTGCAATTTAAGGCTGGAAGCATATGCGGCACCGACATGCACTTCTACAGGGGCGAGTGGAAATGGATGAAAAAAGGCTTGATGACGAAGCTTTACGGCCAGACTGGGTTGATTGCGGCAAGGAATGTGACGAGCCCTGAGTCGCCCCATTGGAGGTTCCTGAAATCGGTCTGGACAGCGGTCAAACTTACACATACCAGACAGACATGGCTACCTCCAACGCGCGCTGGCTTGTCCCGAAATTAAGTTAATGTTTATTTTAGTATGTAAGGGCTTCTTCGCCTTGCAAAATCATTTATACAACTTTAGACTAAAACGTGAAAGGTGATCTTTTGACAATTGTGTTGGTAGTTAGTTTCATCGGGCTGTATGATAGTTCAATGCTTAGGGAGCCAAAGAAAACCTGAGGAAATATTACTCTCCAAATATTAGCCCAGGGAGGTGAATGAAAAAATGAAGAAGATCCTACAGGTAAATTTCAAGTTCAACAGAACAAGACCAGAGCTTGAGCAAGCCTTTCTGCAAGCTTCCCAACCCATAGCAAACGTCAAGGGGCTTCTATGGAAAGTGTGGATTGTGAATGAAGCTGAAAAATCAGCAGGAGGAATCTACTTGTTTAAAGATGAAGCCTCGGTAGAGGCGTACTTGAAAGGAGACATCGTCGCAAGGGTGAAGAGCAATAATAGCGATTTCGTAGCTAAAGTATTCGACATAGTGCCTGAACCTACAAAAATCACTCATGGTCCCGTAGACTAAAGCTCGCACGCGCTGACACGAGATTCCTTTTTTAAAATAAGCTTCCAATTTCGGGACAAGCCAGCGCGCGACTCCTGAAATGCTTGACAAAGCAAAGATTATATTCAGACCGTTGTTTTATAAAGTGGTATAGCACGAAGGAGATTAACAGAAAGTGGACATAATTGTATGTGTCAAACATGTTCCCGAAACGACCGATGCTGAGCTAAAAATCGATCCATCTGGCAAATCCATAGAAACAGCAGGCTTGGTTTTTGATATTAATGAATGGGATGACTACGCACTAGAAGAGGCCGTGCGCATAAAAGAAAAAGAAGGCGGAAAGGTCACAGCCATAACCATAGGTCCTAAAGATTCAGAAAGCACACTAAGAAAATGCCTAGCCAGAGGAGCAGACGCAGCTATACGCTTAACAGATCCAAGATTCGAAGGCTCAGATGCCTACGCAATTGCAAAAATCCTCCACAGTATAATCAAAACACTACACTATGATCTAATCTTTACTGGTATGCAGGCAGCTGACGACGGAAACGCCGTTGTTGGCCCAGTTCTCGCCGAAATGCTAGGCATACCGCACGTAACGCTAGTCAAAAAAATCGAACTATCCACCGGCACCGCCAAAGTCAACCGCGAATTAGAAGGCGGCCTAGAAGAACAAATTGAAGTCAAGCTGCCATCACTGTTCTCAATTCAAACGGGGATAAACGAGCCCAGATACGTTTCAATAATGGGGATACGCAAAGCCATGCAAAAAGAAATCAAAGTCGTGAGTCTCGTAGACACAGGCTTAACAGAAAACGATGTGGGTTTAGCGGGTTCGTGGATAAACATAGAAAGTGTATATATGCCGCAAGTCGAAAAACAGGCAGTATTCCTCAAAGGCACAGATGACGAAATCGCAACGAAAATCGCTGAAATCCTCAAATCAAGGGGGCTAATCTAAAATGGGAAAAATCTTCGTTCTAGCCGAACACAGGCAGGGGCAAATTCGCGACATAACCTATGAAATTCTCACAAAAGCCAGAGAACTAGCCGAAACAACAAACTCGGAACTTACCGCGATCATTCTGGGCAAAGACATTAAAGAGCAGGCTAAAAACCTATCAGAATACGCAAAAACCGTTCTGCTAGTCCAAGACGCCAAAATGGAAGGCTTCAATTCTGAAGCCTACAAGAAAATCCTATCAAAACTAATCACAGAACACAAACCATCGCTGGTTATGATGGGACACACCTCCTACGGCATAGAACTAGCTCCGAGACTCGCCGCAGCCCTAAACATACCCTTGGCAACAGACTGCGTTGGCTTAGACTTCAAAGGCGACGCCCTCACTGTAACACGCCAACTTTACGGAGGAAAAGTAAACGTTAAGGCAACAGTTTGCAAAGCCCAGACCTACATGGTGACCATACGACAAGCAACATTCACCGTACAAAAACCTGCGCAACCTGCAAACGGAGAAATCATAGAAATCCCATCACCCCTGAAAGAGGAAATAGCTGAAAAACGCTTCATCCAATACGTTTTGCCCACAATAGGTGGAGTCGACATAACATCAGCAGAAAAACTCGTAAGCGTCGGTCGAGGAATAAAGGATGTAGTCAACATTCCCGTGGTGGAAGAACTAGCAAAAGCGTTGGGCGCAATCCTAGTATGTTCACGCCCGATTGTAGATAAAGGCTGGCTTTCAAGCGACCGACAAGTTGGCACTTCGGGAAAAACAGTGAAGCCGAAACTCTACCTTGCCATTGGAATAAGCGGGGCCTTCCAACATGTTCTGGGAATGAAAAACTCAGACTTAATCATTGCCATAAATAAAGATCCAAACGCTCCGATCTTCGGTTTCGCCGACTATGGTGTAGTGCAAGACCTGTTCAAAATCGTGCCTGCGATTAAAGACAAAATAATAGAGACAAAGAAACCGAAACTATGAGTCATAGCTCGACTGTGCCTGCGGTGTTTAAGGCGTGTTCGCAGACAAAAACGCCGAGCGCAGCTGCTCTGGTTTTGGAGTTTCTGTTTGCTTCGTAGTTTGCGTCGTACTCATTTCACTGTCTCCTCTAAAACGAATCTTTTAGAAACAACTTTGTGCCTATTCTCATCAGCTTGGGTTTTTAATTCTTTTACTGCATCGACTGGTGAGGTTAGCCTTTCCAAGGATTTGTTCCATGTGCCTGAGTGGATCGGCGTATGGTGTATTTTTGTCCGTTTAACTGTTAAAGCTTCATCGGCAGGGCAGACGGCCTTACATGCGCCACAGTAAGTGCAGAATAATTCGTTAACATGGGCTTTCTTGTCTTCGCCAAGCGTTAATGCACCTGAGATGGGGCAAACGTCAAGGCAGCCATGGCAGTCCTCAGGGCATTTCTCTCGATCAATAGCGATCTTTCTCTCGAAAGTTTTCTTTATCTTTAATGCACCTAGGCCACATTTGAATTCGCAAACTCTTCAGGTTGGGCAGCAATCTTTTTGGATGTCAAGGCTAAGTTGAACCCGTTTCTTCTCGTTCGGCGATAAAGCCTCTATGTTCTCTACTGGTTTGCCGTTGAAAGCAATCTTAAAGATTTTTATGAGTGATACAATGCGAAACTGCATGTTCCCTCAACACTGAGCACTATCACAAAGTCTTGTTCATTTTATTTGGAATGGTTCACCATGTTTTTATAGCGCTTTATATCCCTGTTCTTTATTAGTAGAGGAGAGTTCGGGCAAAATATGAGAAAGGCAGCTTTTATAAAGATCTTTTCGGAAACGGCTGAGGCTATAGTGGGCGCAAAAGAGCTCTCAGAATAGGGCTGTAGCTGACGAGACCTAGAGGTTGGAGTTGGACAAATTGGAAACGTCAAAAGAAAAGACTGAGCACTTCGACTCCAGTGTTAGCGAAAAGCCCAAAATCGGGGTCTATTTATGCCACTGCGGTACAAATATCGCCGGAAGCGTTGATGTCAAGAGAGTTGTCAAATGTGCTTCCGAATTTCAAAACGTCGGTGTCGCCAGGGAATATGCGTACCTCTGTTCAGACTCTGGTCAAGCTCTAATCAAACAAGATATCAAAAACCTCAAGCTAAATAGAATTGTGGTCGCAGCATGCTCACCTACGCTCCACGAATCAACCTTCCGTAAATGTATCGAAGATGCAGGCCTGAATAGGTATTTAGTTACCATAGCAAATGTGAGAGAGCAATGTTCATGGGTGCACGTGCAACAGCCAGAAGAAGCAACAAAAAAGGCCGTAGACATCATAAAGATGGCGGTAGCACGTGCATCTCTACTTAAACCCTTAGAGACCATAAAGGTCCCAGTTAAAAAAAGTTGTTTGGTGATAGGCGGCGGCATCACCGGCATTCAAGCAGCACTTGACCTTGCTGAAGACGGATTTGATGTTTACTTGATTGAAAAGAAACCAAGTCTTGGAGGTCACATGGCTCAGTTAGATAAGACATTCCCAACAATGGATTGTTCCTTATGCATATTGTCTCCAAAGATGTCTTTAATCGCTCATCATCCGAAGATCAGAGTGTTCACAAACTCAGAAATCAAGGAAACCTCAGGTTATGTTGGAAATTTTAAGGTAACAATCACGCAAAGACCCCGTTACGTGATAGACAAACTATGCAACGGCTGTGGAGACTGCGCCAAGGTATGCCCCATCGAAGCCCCAAACGAGTTCGACGAAAACCTAGGACCTAGAAAAGCCATCTACGTTCCTTTCCCTCAAGCCGCGCCTCTAATTTACACAATTGACAATGACCGTTGCATTGAATGCTACAAGTGCGTTGAAGCGTGTGGTCTTAGGGCTATAAATTTTGCCCAGAAGCCAGAAGAAGTAGAGATCGAAGTTGGCACCATAATTGTAGCAACTGGCTTCGACACATTCGACCCGTCGATAATTGAGGAGTACGGTTTCGGAATCTATGATAATGTTATTACTGGGATTGAGCTAGAAAGAATTATCAGCCCATCGGGACCAACCGCTGGCAAAGTGGTAAGAGCCTCTGACGGAAAACCTCCTAAGCGTATTGCATTCATACAATGCGTTGGATCGAGAAACGAAAAGACAAATCCGTACTGTTCCCGGGTTTGCTGCATGTATGCTACCAAACAGGCATTATTAATCAAGGAGAAAATTCCCGATGCTGACATAACAATTTTCTACATTGATCTCAGGGCATTTGGAAAAGGGTACGAGGAGTTCTACAAAAGAGCTCAAAAGGAAGGAGTGCACTATATAAAAGGCATGGTTGCAGAAATCGTTGAGGATCCAAAGTCGAAGAATCTGATTCTACGGGCCGAAGACACCTTGCTTGGCACTCTTGTCGAAGGTGAAGTGGATTTGGTAGTTTTATCGGTTGGGCTAATTCCAAGTCTGGGAGCGCGTGCGCTTTGTAGAATCCTTAACATTTCAACAAGTCCTGATGGCTTTTTTAGGGAGGCTCATCCGAAGCTCAGACCCATGGATACACTCGTTGACGGCATATTCATTGCCGGTGCTGCTCAAGGACCAAAGGACATTCCGGATTGTGTGGCTCAGGCTAGTGGTGCCGCTCAAAAGGCGAGCAACCTTATGAGCGCTGGGCAGGCTATGATTGAGCCCATAATTGCAGAGGTTGACGAGAATTTATGCAGCCAATGTTTGATTTGCTTAGCCACTTGTCCGTTCAACGCGTTGGTCGTGAAGGAGAAAGCGGTTGAAGTTCTCGAATCTTCATGCAAAGGCTGTGGTTCTTGCTCTGCAGCGTGCCCCTCAGGTGCTATTCGTATGAGACAGTTTAGCAACGAACAAATACTGGCCGAACTCGACGCGGTCTTGAAGGATCATATGGAGTGCCACGCAGAATGACTATTGAAGGACTGGATGTTTTTAAGAACTTGGATTTCAATTCGTGTATGCAGTGTGGTAAGTGCACTGGCTCGTGTCCTCTTTCTTCAAGATCTAAACTCAATCCTAGAAGACTCATGGAGGAGATCGCTTACCTAAACTCCTCCTTTGCTACAAATCCTCCATTAAATATATACGAAAAAAGTGAAATCTGGGATTGCACAACCTGCTCTACCTGCTCATATCGTTGCCCACGGCAAGTGAAGCCAATGGACGTGCTTATTGGTCTGCGCGGCCTTTTAGTTGAACGAGGGGACGTCCCCCGCACGTTAATGGATGTCCTAGAAGGAGTTTTCAAGTATGGGAATCCGTGGGGATTAAGTCGAAATAAGAGATCTGATTGGGCCAAGGATTTGAAAGTGAAGTACGTTTCAGAGGGTGAGAGAACTGAATTGCTCTATTTTGTTGGGTGCGTTGCGTCTTATGATTCGCGAGCACAGAAAGTAGCTGTAGCAACAGTCAAGAATTTAAATGCGGTAGGCACGGACTTTTCAATAATGGGAAATAAGGAAACTTGTTGTGGAAATGAAATATATTCTCTTGGAGAGAAAGGACTCTTTGAAGAGTTAGCTGAGACCAATCTAAATCTTTTCGATCAGTATGGTGTACAGAATATAGTCACCACATCACCACACTGCTTTCATGCTTTCAAGAATAGATACCCGAAAAAGCTTCAAGTCCAGCACTGTACGCAATATTTCGCAGATTTGATTGATTCGGGAAAACTTAATTTTTCGGAAAAGATCGAAAAAGTAGTAACATACCAAGACCCTTGCTTCCTAGGTAAACACAACGGCGTTTATGACGAACCTCGAAAGATAATTGAGAGCATACCTGGTCTAAAACTCGTTGAACTAGGCAAGTCTAGGAGCCGAAGTGTTTGTTGCGGTGGTGGAGGAGGAGGAATGTGGCACGACATGCCAGGGGGGCGCCTTGCCGAAAATCGCGTTAGGGAAGCCCTTGAAGTAGGAGCCGAAATGGTGGTCGTAGCGTGTCCTTTCTGTCTTTTAACATTCGAAGATGCCATCAAGACAACAGATAGCGAGGGAAAAATTCAGGTCAAAGACATTATGGAGCTGGTTGCTCAAGCACTTTGTCGTTAGCGAAGAACTAGAGTCGAGCATCTTTGTTTGAGCTGTTTGTCGTTTCGAGCGCGGGCGCACTTATGTAATGCCAATTATATGAAAGACCAATTTGATAGCAGCAGCCGTCATTGGAAAGGTCGTTTAGAAGATATGCAGGTCCATAGCCATATGAGTCTACTTGAGGTATTGCTGTTACGTTGTATGAGAGGCTAATAAAACTCTGGGTGAAGCTTAATCCAAGTTGTTCATCATATAGTGTAGACGGGAGAGAGGTTGAAGGGGACATGATATTGTTTTTGATCGGTTTGATTGGATTGATAGCTTGTCATGTTTTTCATATGGATAAAATTAGTAGCCGTTGACGTAAGCTTTGCCTACCCGATATGTTTTTATGCTCAGGGAAGCAACTTGTTTTCGATGAAAAGTTGAATTACGATAAAAAAAACATCAGGGTGCTTCCTGATGATACTGATGCTTTTGGCAGATTAAATTGGCATGCTTATGTGCGCTACTGCGAGGAAGGCGAAGCGGGACTTATGGAAATGCTGGGTTTCAGCATCATGCATTTTTACAGGGAGCAAAAAATCTACTTTCCAAGAAGAGCCGCCACTTTCGAATATTTATCTCCAGTATCGCCTGACAACCTAATTGATATAGAAACCACGGTAAAAAAGCTGGGTAAGACTTCTTTTACGCTTTCACATTCATTTTTCAAAAAGAATTGCGAAGATGGCGAACGCATTTTGTCTGCAAAAGCCGAGATTACGGCCGTTGCCTTCAACGACCAGATCCACGAAAAAGTGGAGTTACCTGTCGAACTCAAGGAAGCTTTAAGAAGAATTCTTGTAAGCCCTAAATGAAGTTGTGCCGTTCAGCATCATCAATTAATAGCCTGAATCTTTGATGGCATTCTGGAGTTCATGTATGGTAGTTGGGTCATCCAAAGTCGACGTGTCTCCGAGAGGCATACCTCCCACAAGGGCTCTACCAATCCTTCTCATTACTTTGCCACTTCTGTTAGTCGGTATTCTCTTAACAAAGTATACCTTTTCAATTACCACAAAAGCTCCAAGTACTTTTCTAACAGTTCTTCTGAGCTCTTCTGCCAGCTCAATTGACGGATTGTTTCCCTGCTTCAGCACGATGAAAGAGACAGCTAATTCTCCCCTGAGAACATCCGGTTTCCCAACAACCATTGCGGCGCCGACCGCCGAATGAAACAGAAAAGCATTCTCTATCTCAGCTGTTCCAATTCTATGCCCTGCTATCTTCAATGTATCATCCGCCCTTCCTAACAGCCAGAAGTAGCCATCTTTGTCTTCCATAGCGACATCGCTTGTGTAGAAGTAGCCTCTAAAAGCATCGTAGTAGACACTATTAACAAATTCATTGTCTCCACTCCAATTCTTTTCACCGAATCTTTCCACATCACCCCATACTGTGAGGAATATGGATGGTACTTTGAACGGCATTCTATAGACTAATAGACCTTTTTCATCTGTTTTCGCTGGTTGTCCATATTCGTTGAGAACTGCAGCCTCGATACCTGGAACCTGTAATGTTGCAGAACCTGGTTTTAGAGGTATTTTATCTATGAAGTAAGGTGGAAGAATAGTCAGCATTGTTTCAGTCTGACCATATGTATCAATTACTGGGACTTTCCTATTTCCAATGACTTCAAAGACCCAATTCCAAACTTCAGCGTTCAAAGGCTCGCCGACACTTCCGATGACTCTCAACGAGGATAAATCATGCCTTTTTACCCATTCATCGCCGTAAGTCATGGAGAGCCTGAAGACTGTCGGAGACGTATAAAACACGGTTGCCTTGTATTTCTCAACTAGTTCCCAGAATTTGTCTGGTTTAGGGTAATCTGGAGCCCCTTCGTAAAACACGGATGAGAGACCGAAGAGTGGCGTGGTGTAGACTGTAAACCACATTCCTCCAGCCCAACCAATATCTCCCGTGAAAAACCACGTTTCTCTCTTTCTGTTTTCTTTATTCAGGTCGAATGCCCATAACATGTTAGCGTAAAGCCAAACAAGCTTGCTAGATGTGTCTACAATCCCTTTAGGTTTACCTGCCGTTCCGGATGTGTACATTATGTAGATTGGGTCATTGGCCTCTAGCCATTCAGGTTCGACGTACACATTATTTGGAACCTCAGCCATTAATTCGTGCCACCAGAAATCTCTGGCCTTTCTCATATTTGCTTTCTCCTCCTTCCACCGTTTAAAAACTATAACCTTCTCAACGCTAGTGGCTTTTTCAAGTGCTGAATCTGCTATTTTTTTGAGTTCAAGAAATTTTCCTCTTCTAAATGTGCCATCTGCTGTTATCAGTAGCTTGCTTTTGGAGTCATCTAGTCTACTTGCTAAGCCCTCAGCTCCAAAACCAGAGAAAACAATAACATGCAAAGCACCAATCCTGTGAGTAGCCAATATTGCAACAATAGCTTCAGGCACCATTGGCATATAAATTCCCACTCTATCTCCCTTTTTGACGTCGAGGTTCTTCAGCACTTGTGCAAACCTGTTTACTTCTCTGAACAAATCATGATAGCTGAGTGCCCTTGTGTTACCAAGCTCATCTTCCCAATAAAATGCAACTTTGTCTTTTCTCCAAGATTTTTCATAAAGGTCAAGCAGGTAGCTATAGTTCGTCAAACCCCCAATAAAGAACCGATGTATGGGTGGATCATACTCAAAGTACTTATCCCATGGTTTTTTCCAATAGAGTGCTTGTTTGGCAATTTCTCCAAAATATTCTTCCGGCATTCTAAGAGAATCGGCATATGCATCTGTATATTTCTGCCAGACACCTGGGAACACGTAGCCTTTTGAACTGAAGCTTTTGTTTTGCATAGGCGATCAAGAAAATTATGTAAGTTCGGACTTAAAAGATTATTTTGAATATGACAGGGGCGCACAACACTAAGCTTTATTACCATTCTCGGTTCAACATATACTGTGAGGGAAAAAGTTTGGTAAGTGAAAATATCAAAAAAGCAGCAGTCGTAGGTTCAGGATCAATGGGGCACGGAATCGCTGAGCTTCTCGCAATGACTGGATGTGAAGTTACAATGATCGACATAAGCGACGAATTTCTTAAGAAAGGCATGGAAAAAATCAAATGGAGCTTGGACAAGTTCGTAGAGAAGAAAAGGATAAGGCGCGAAGACGCTGACGCTGCACTTGCACTAATAAGCATCACGACTAACTATGAACAAGCTGGCAAAGATGTAAATTTAGCCATTGAAGCAACCCCAGAAAACATGGAACTAAAGAGAAAAGTTTTCGCCACATTAGATTCGGTTACTCCATCAAACGCGATACTTGCATCTAATACATCAACACTGAGCATAACAGAGATGGGCAAAATGACCAAAAGATCAGACAAAGTAGCAGGAATGCACTTCTTCAACCCACCACAGCTAATGGCGCTTGTCGAAGTAATAAAAGGCGAGAGCACCAGCCAAGAAACAGTAAACACGCTTGCGGAGCTAGCCAAAAAACTAGGAAAAACACCAGTAATCGTACGAAAAGACATGGCTGGGTTCATAGTAAATAGAGTGCTGGGAGCAGTTTTCAACGAAGCCTTCTGGGCTTACAAACGCGGCGAAGCAACAAAAGAAGGCATAGATGCCTCGGTAAAATACACGGGCGGTTTCCCAATGGGATGGTTTGAACTGGCAGATTACGTCGGATTAGACATAGCCTACGAGGTTGGAAACATATTATATCAGGCGTATGGTGAACGGTTAAAACCATGCACAGAAGTAATCGAGCCGCTCATAAAAGAAGGAAAGTATGGACAAAAAACGGGTGCTGGATTCTACGATTGGAAGAAGGGCAGGCCTAGGATACCGTTCAACTTGTTGGATGAGTATGATGTTGATAGATCATGGGCGGTGGCAGTAAACGAAGCCGCATGGATCATTCACGACGATGTCGCAAACCCTGAGGACATTGACACTGGAATGAAATTAGGTACCTATTGGCCTTCAGGTCCATGTGAACACGCAGACAGAACAGGAATAGACAACGTACTCAACAAGCTAAAAGAGCTATATTCTAAATACAAAATGGAAATGTATAAACCGTGCCCAGTAATAGAGGATTATGTCGCCAAAGGCTGGACCGGAAAGAAAGCAGGACGGGGGTTCTACAAGTGAAATTCGAATTTACCGAAGAACAAATGGGAATCGTAAATGCCGTTAAAGAGTTTTGCACAAAGGAGTTCAAACCAGAACTAGCATTGGAACTCGACAGGAAAGAAGAGTTTCCATTAGAATTGTATAAGCAAGCAGCCAAACTTGGATTTACAAGTTTGTCCTTTCCACAAGAATACGGCGGGCAAGGATACGGACTGCTTGAAACATGTTTAGTTATTGAGGAAATGTGCAGGGCAGATTCGTCCCTAGGCGTAGCCATCTCAAGCGGAAACTTCGGCAGTGAATTATTGGTAGCCTATGGCACAAAAGAGCAGAAAGAAAAGTATTTGCCTCCAATATGTAAGGGCGAATTCATATCATCCGGAGCATTCACCGAACCGAACGTGAGCGGAAGTGATATAACCCGTGTGGAAACCACCGCCACAAAATATGGAAACGAATGGTGGATAAACGGTGCAAAAACTTTCATCACAAACGCTACAACCTCTGATTTCATGGTTGTATTGGCGCAGACGGATACAAAGGTAAGACCCACGTATAGGGGGGAAACCCTGTTCGTAGTTAACAGAGATGTTCAGGGACTTGAAACCACGAAGTTGCACGATAAGATGGGAATCAGGTGCTCAGTGACGGGGGAAGTCAAATTTGATAATGTCAAAGTGACCGATTGGAACATTGTCGGTGAACTAAACAAAGGATTTTACCGCACCATGGAGTTCTTCGACAAAACCCGTGTAGGTGTCGCAGCCCAAGCTGTAGGAATGGCTCAAGGAGCATGGGAGATAGCCTTCAAATATGCAAAACAAAGAGAGGCTTTCGGGCAGCCTATACTACAGCATGAACTTATAGGTGCTGGACTGGCCGAGGCCGTGACGAAAATTGAAGCAGCGAGGTGGTTGACTTATAGGGCTGCTTGGCTAGTTGATGCCGGCAAAGTGGATCCTATGGCGACGGCGATGGCAAAGTATTATGCAGCCGAAGTTGCAATGGAAGTCACAAACTTTGCGATACAAGTCTTGGGCGGTTACGGCTATTTTGGTGAATACCGTGTTGAAAAATACCACAGAGACGCAAAAATAACCGAAATCTACGAAGGAACATCGGAAGTTCAAAAACTAACAGTCCTCAAGTATCTTATGAGGAAATTCTAGCAAAACAGAATGGAAAACAATATAGGCACATAACTGGACTTAGAGATGGGGATGTTTATTGAGTAAAGAGTATGAAACAATTAAAATGGAAAGAGAAGAAAGCACACTATGGGTCATACTAAACAGACCGCACCGATTAAATACTTTTAACGAAGTTCTGATGGAAGAATTGGCAGACGCTTTAGATACCGCTGAAAAAGACCCTTCTGTAAAATGCCTTGTAGTAACTGGCGAAGGCGACAGATCCTTCAGCGCAGGCTTAGACTTAACTATGATTCCAAAGGCAACACCTGTGAAAGCCGAGGAAGTCTCAAGAGCTGGACAGAAACTTTTCGGAAGAATAGAAGAGATTCCTAAGCCCGTAATAGCTGCTATTAACGGTTTCGCACTCGGAGGGGGATTGGAACTAGCCTTGGCATGCGACTTCAGGATAGCAGCCGAACACGCTGAACTTGGAAGCACAGAAATAAATATAGGTA
>Ga0326727_10007833_pt1 | contig 27730 bp, 16 predicted proteins | sample MB2enrmetagenome_FD_207643 | JGI IMG/M metagenome (GOLD analysis project Ga0326727, IMG submission 207643) | Lab enriched peat soil microbial communities from McLean, Ithaca, NY, United States - MB29MY | ecosystem: Environmental > Terrestrial > Soil > Wetlands > Peat | place: USA: New York...
AAGACGCTGCCGACGCCGCGCGCATGTTGCGCCTGCTCTCGGGGCGCACGCATCGCGTGATCACCGGCCTGGCGCTGGTGAGGGCCGAAGGCGCCGAAGTTGCCGCCGAAGCCACCGCGGTTCGCTTCCTTACTCTGTCTGAAGAGGAGATCGCGGCCTACGTCGCGACCGGCGAGCCCATGGACAAGGCCGGCGCCTATGCCATTCAGGGGCGCGCGGCACGCTGGATTCCGCGCATCGAGGGCTGCTACTTCAACGTGGTGGGGCTGCCGCTGGCGCTGGTTTCAGCGTTGCTGGAAAACGACAACGTATAGACGTATATGTTTCCGCCGTCACACCTGGGTGTGATATCGGGGTGATTGTTCGCGTTCATCCCCTGACTCAGGGGTAAACTTATCGCTGTTCACAAACAAAGGAAGAATTCATGCGGACTCGTAAATCTCTTTATGCTGCACTCCTGTTTCTGGTTTCGGCATCTCCGGTTGTGCTGCGGGCGCAGTTCCAGGCGCCCACGGATGAAGAACTGAAGATGACCGCCGATGCGAAGGCTCCGGGGGCGGATGCCGTTTACTTCAATATCGAAGAGATCGCCAACGATCCCATGCACTTCCAGAGCTTCTATGCGCGGATCAAGGTGCTGACGGAGAAGGGCAAGGAGCTGGCCACCCAGGAAGTTCCCTACCTGAAAGGCAACTTCAAGATTTCAGATATCAAGGGGCGAACCATCCATGCGGACGGAACCGTAATTCCGTTGACGGTGAAGCCGGAAGATCTCCTGGTTTCAAAGAGCGGCGAGCGGCAGGTGGAGAAGAAGGTCTTCACTTTGCCCAGCGTGGAAGTGGGCAGCATTCTGGAATATCGATACGAGCTGCGCTACGACGACAATGTTTATTCCTCGCCGACCTGGGAGATTCAGCAGAAGTACTTCGTTCACAAGGCGCACTACGAATTCACGCCCTTCAAAGCGTTTCTTCCCGGCTCGCAGAACCAGACATCCAGGTACCTGGTGGACGAGCATGGGGATACGCTGAATACGCTGATCTGGTGGGTAAGGCTGCCGAACGGCGTGACCTTGCAGCAGACCCCCGCTTCGGGACGATTCAGCGTGGACGTAACCGACGTTCCGCCCATCCCGGACGAAGAGTGGATGCCGCCGATTCGCAGCCTGCTCTACAAGGTGGAGTTCTATTACAAAGGCTCAAGCAACCCGACCGAATTCTGGATAACCGCGGCCAAGCGCTGGTCGAAGGATGTGGACAAGTTTGCCGAGCCTTCAAAGACCATCCAGGAGGCGGTGTCGGGGCTGATAGCGCCCACTGACAGCGAGGAGGACAAGGCGAAAAAGCTGTACGCGGCGGTGCAGGCTCTCGACAACACCGATTATTCCCGCAAGAAAAGTGAAACCGAGCTGAAGCAACTCAAGCTGAAAGAAGCCAAACACGCCGAAGACACCTGGAAGCAGAAGAGCGGCGACAGCGAGGATATCGCGCTCCTGTACCTGGCTATGGTGCGCGCAGCAGGCCTCCAGGCCTTCGCGATCAAAGTGGTCGATCGCGATCAAGGGGTCTTCGACCCCAGTTACATGAATATCAACCAGCTCGACGATACCGTTGTCCTGGTCGGCATCGGCGGCAAGGGGGTGGTGGTGGATCCCGGCGAAAAGATGTGCCCGTTCGCGACCGTGAACTGGAGGCACTCGAGCGCCGGCGGTCTCCGCCAGAGCCCCGACGGCCCGGGATACCAGGCCACGCCGCTGCAACCCTACAGTGCCAACGCGACCGTGCGCACCGGCGACATCACGCTGGACGCACACGGGGCCATAACCGGCCAGCTCCAGATCATCATGTTTGGGCAGGAAGCTCTCCGCTGGCGGCAGGCAGGGCTTGAGAACGACGAAACCGAGGTGAAGAAACGGTTCGACCGGGAGTTGGAGTCGCTGGTCCCGGACGGCGTCGAGGCGCGCGTCGATCACTTCCTGGGTCTTGCCGATCCTGAGTCCGGGCTGATGGCCGTCATCAATGTGAAGGGAACGCTGGGGACGGCGACCACCAAGCGTCTTTTACTGCCGGGCTTTTTCTTTGAGGCGCGGGGGCACACACCGTTTGTGAGCCAGGAAAAGCGGCTGGTAGCCGTGGACATGCACTATGGGAATCGTGTGAGCGAGGAGATCAAGTACCATCTGCCTGCCGGGATGGTGGTGGAAGGCGCGCCGCCTGACACGAATATTCCGTGGACGGGGCACGCAGCTTACGTGACCAAGACACAGCAAACGCCGGGAGAGGTCAGTATCTCGCGAACACTTGCCCGCGCATTCACCGAGGCCAAGCCGGAGGAATACCAGGATTTGCGCGGTTTCTATCAGAAGGTGTCCGCCGCCGATCAGCAGCAACTGGTTCTGACTACATCCGCGCCGGCAGGAAAAGGCAACTGATGAAGCGCGCGGTTTCATCACCATGGTCTCTCGAAGCGGGTGTGCTGGCAGCCGTTGTTCTCGCCTTCGCATGCGCGCCAGGTTACGCCGGCTGGCTCGACAAGTCGCAGCCCGTGCCGCAGTGGGGCCTGGATGCGGCCAAGACCCCCACTCCGGCTTACGCCAAGGGTTCCGGCGAAATCATTCTCTACGACGAATACCTGGAGACCGTAGACGGCCAGGGCCGCGCCGTGGAGCGCGAGCGGGAGGCTATCCGCGTTGTACAAGTACAGGGCCGGCACACTGCCTGTGAGACCACGTACGACGTGGATGAGAAGATCAACTACTTCAGAGTGTGGACGATTACAGCTGACGGAAGGCAGTTTGAGGCCAAGGATACGGACTTCAGCGAAGAAGGCGACCCCAACATTCCGATTTTGCTTTTCACTGAAAAACACCGGGTCGCGCATCCTCCCGCCACCGATGTGGGCGCGACCGTGATCTGCGAGTCGGAGGAACTGCTCGCACCTTATCAGCAGGAGAAGGTCTGGCAGATTCAAAGCGGGATTCCGGTGGCCTTTGAAGCGCTTGAGGTCGACCTGCCGGCGGGCCGCACTTTCGCCGAGTCCTGGCACCGGTACCAACCCGTCAAGCCGATCGAGGTGGCTCCCAACCACTGGCGCTGGGAGATCAAGGACATGCAAAAGCTCGATCTTCGGGGTCTAAAGGCCAGTCCGGAATGGGCGGCGATGGCTGCGCGCATGTCAGTCAACTGGGGCGATGGCGCAGTAGACGGAAAAGACAACCAGTGGAAGGCCCTGGGCTTATGGTGCGCCAAGCTTGAGGCAAACCGCCCCGATCCATCGCCTGAGATTACTGCCGAGGCCCAGGAACTGGTGGCCGGAGCGCCGGACTTTTACACCAAGATCAGGAATATTACCGAGTACATCCAGAAGAACATCCGTTATTTCATCGTTGTGCGCGGGATTGGAGGCTGGCAGGCCCACTATGCGGCCGACATCTTCCGCAACCGTTACGGCGATTGCAAGGACAAGACCACGCTGCTGATCTCGATGCTGCAAGCGGTCGGCATCCAGGCCTACTACGTTCCCGTGGACGACCGGCGTGGGGTTGTCGATCCCGATGCTCCATCGTTCTACGGCAACCACATGATCACCGCGATCGCGATACCGGCAGACGTACAGGATCCGCGGCTCCTGGCGATTGCCAAGGCAAAAGACGGCAAGCGATACCTGATCTTCGACCCGACCAACGAAAGAACGGCGGCGGGGAATCTGCCGTCCTATCTGCAGGGCAGTTACGGCATTCTCTCTGCCGGCGAGGCGAGCCAGATCATCGCGCTGCCGGTGCTCGCCCCGGATGCGAACGGCACGGAACGGAAGGGGACCTTTACGCTTTCTCCCGATGGGGCACTCACCGGCACCGTGGACACTTCGCACGCCGGCCCGGAGGGAGCCGATTTTAGATTGATGCTGAAGTACACCGACGACAAGGAGAGGCGCGAATACTGGGAGAAGTACATCGCGCGCGACCTGCAGGGCGTGGTGCTGGATTCGTTCCAGTTTGTGCAGCCGTCCTCACTGGACAAGCCTCTGGAGTTCCACTACAAGGTGACGGTGCCGCAATACGCGCATTTGGCCGGACCGCTTTTGCTGGTGCGGCCGCGCGTGGTGGGCGACGATGCTGTGCCTTTCGATGACGAACCGCGTAAGCTGCCCATCGACCTTTCGGCAACGGGCCGTTGGCGCGATAGCTTTGACATTTCCATTCCTGCAGGGTACGTGGTGGATGAGACGCCCGATCCGGTGAATATGGATGTGGATTTTGCGAGCTACCGCTCCTCGGTTTCGGTAAAGGGGAATCTGCTCCATTACGAGCGCGAATACGTGGTGCGGCAGGTGGAGATTCCTGCCGGCAAGGCTGACGATTTCCGTAAGCTCGAGAGCGCCATCCTCTCCGATGAAAAGGGTACGGCGGTCCTGAAAAAGCAGTAAGCCAGGCTGCGCCGCGGAGATTTGTCCCACGCACCTCGGCGGCTCGCCAGAACGAAGCCAGGGATGCACTGGCGGGAAGCGATATAGCCTGTTTCGCCTGACATTTGCTCACAAAGATGGTGCCAGGCCCGGATTTTGCTTCACAAATAGTGCAATTTGTGGCCTATACTTCCCTTAGAGCGAGACTTCCGCCCTGGTCGCGGTGTTCCGCTCTCTATCACCATGGCTACGCAACTCAACCGGAAGCGCGCCGTCGAATCGCCCTCGATCCCCGACCGTCTCTACTTCAAGATTGGAGATGTTGCGCGGATTTGCGGGGTGGAAACCTATGTCCTGCGCTTTTGGGAGTCGCAGTTCCCGCAGCTCAAGCCCAACAAGAGCGGCACTGGACAAAGGCTTTACCGGCGCCGCGATGTGGAACTGGCCCTGGAGATCAAGCGGTTGGTTCATGCCGAGGGATACACACTCGCGGGCGCGCGCCAGGCCCTCGAACAGGAACACCGCCGCGCCGACCTGGAGCCCAGCCTGCCGCCGGCGCCAGACGACTCCGGCAAACACCGGGATGCGATAGCCGCGGCCATCGGTCACGCCCGCGCCGAATTGCGGGAGATTGCCGGATTGCTGGCCTCCAAGACTCCGCAGACGCCGCGCCGCCGCACCCGGCTGGCTACATTCTCAATTCCGACCGATTCCCTCTTCCCTTCCTAGGTCACTGAAAGAAACACAAGCGGCACTGCCGGAAATCGACGGCGACTGAGATGCCTGGAAGAGTCAGGGCACGATAGAAACGCCGCCGGGCGGCGCGGTCCCCTTCCTGCCTTTGCGGAGTAGATGGTCGGGACCCGCAGATTTGAACTGCCGACCCCTCGCACCACAAATGGGGATGACTCCTGGTTTTCCATTTGTAGCCTGAAAACTGCGGCACCGCAGTCCTCGGATACCCAATTCTGAGCGGGGTCAGGTCACATTTTCGTCACAGTCCGGCGCGCGGCGATTGCAGCTTCGCTGCGTCCGCCGGTTGCCTTTTGGAGGTTACCTTGCGAGTCGCCTAGTATGCCCGAGTCAGCACCTTGGCCAGCACCCCGAGATGCAATTGAGTGAACTCCGTGAGTATGCCGACCGGCGTGGCTGGGTCATCACGGCGGGTACGTCGATGAGGGTGTGTCCCGTGCCGAGGAGTCGCGGCCGGCCTTGAACCGTCTCATGGTTGATGCCCATCGCCGGATCCTGAGCCCTCGGGGAAACTTGCCACAAGCCGACTTCGGGAGTAATTCGACATGGGCCTGATAGATGGTGCTCTGGCTTTATCACCGAACTGTCGAACGGAAGTAGTCGCGTGGGGCGGAGTCATACCCGCGTTGCCCGTGGACCGCAACTCGAACGATTGAAGTCGCTCCATCCACAGAGCCCAAAGAGGCTCAGTTCATGGTAAGGGGATTTACCAATACTTCACCGCGTCAGGATGCGCGCCAACATCCCGATTGTCGACAATAAACCCCGAAAACTCTTATGTCAGCTTCCAGCGGCCAGGTCCGTTGGCCCATGCGGGGCTACTGGCCGGCGGGGAATCCAGGCAGATGCATGCTGATCGCTCAAGCCCCGGTCGGCATCATTGTTCTTTTGGGCTTCCATTGCCGCAACAGGGCGCAATTGTGATCCCATGTCCTTCCGATATGGTGTAGATTCGATCAACCGCTGGGAGCTTGATGGTTTCTCTTGCGCCGGAAGGCCAATGGATTTCGGCGGTCCCTGCATCATCCGCATCACCCAGGCCAAAGTGAACGCGCATGTCGTTGGAGGACAGGTAGCTACCGCCGCTGAGGACATCGCCGCGCTGACGGATACCGGCTGCGTTGAGATAGACAGTCGTCCCAACAGCGTCACGTGGGCTATTGGGACCACCGATGAACTTTATGTCGACCCAATGGTGATGGTCCGGATTCACATTCCGGAGAAGGATCGGCGCGCCATCCATATTATTGATGACCACGTCGATCTTGCCATCGTTGAAAATATCGCCAAATGCCGCGCCGCGACTGACACTCAGCACAGCCAGGCCGGTTCCTTCAACCGCCGGCACCAACTCGAACTTGCCCTTCTTGACGTTGTGATAGAGCAACGGGCGCTGAGCATAACTTGTGCCCCAATTCGGATGCCGGTCGACTTCGGGATATACGTGGCCGTTGACGATCAGCAGGTCTTTCCACCCGTCGTTGTCGTAATCGAGAAACCCATCGCCAAAACCGACGAACGGGATTGACGGAATTGCGATTCCGGCCTGATAGCTGACTTCGGTAAAAAAGCCGGTCCCATCGTTCTGAAAGAGCACGTCGTAATCATCGGAGAAAGTTGTGTTTACGATGCTGAGATGGCCGTTGTTTTCATAATCTCCTGCCGCGATGCCCATGTTAGCCACTTCCCGGCCTTCATCGTTCAAGGCATAGCCGCTGGTATAACTGGCATCTTCGAAGGTCCCGTTGCCCTTGTTTATGTAGAGATAGTTCGGCGTGGAGTCGTTGGCCACCAGGAGATCCATCTTGCCGTCTCCATTAACGTCGGCAAACAGGGCACCGAGGCCGTAGTACCCTGCCGGATCGCCCACTCCCAGCTTTTTGCTCACATCCGTAAAGGTGCCATCCCCGTTGTTGTGGAAGAGATGATCCTGCTCACCGCGGAGACCGCGCGGACCGCACATGACCTGTTCGCCACGGTATTGGCAAAAGCCGAAACCCACTGCCTTGGAGCCCGAATAAGGCGGGTCTGACAAGTCGAGTTTGACGTAGCCGTCCACGAAGAGGTCAAGGCGCCCATCGCCGTCGTAGTCGCCGAAAGTGGCGCCTGCGGACCACGTTCCGATCGACACGCCGGCGCTTTCCGCCAGGTCGGTAAACGTGCCATCGTGATTATTGTGATAGAGGCGGTTTTTCCCATAGTTGGTCACGTACAAATCGGGCCAACCATCGTTGTCGTAATCTCCCACTGCGCAGCCATATCCCCAGCGGTCGTTGGACACTCCGGCTTTGGCCGTCACCTCGGTGAACGTTCCGTCGTGATTGTTGTGAAAGAGCGCCGCATGCGGCGGTTCGGCTTTACCGGCGAGTGCGTCGTAAGTCGAGCCGTTCACGAGATAGATGTCGAGCCAGCCGTCATTGTCGTAATCCAGGAGACATACACCCGGCCCTTTCGCCTCCAGAATGAGCCGCTTTTCTGGAGTACCGGCCTTGTGATGCCAGCTTGTCAACCGGGCCTTTTCGGCCACGTCCTGAAAGATGATGGGGCCATCCTTTACGAAACCTCCAGCAGTAATTGGGCGATGCAGGCTATCAAACTCTGCCTTCTGCGGCCCGGCAGTGGCCATTCCTCCGCCAGCTGAGGGGGCGCTGCTTTGCCGACTAGATGCGCTGGGAACCGCATTCCCTGCCGGCTGAGGCTGCTGCGAGCGCATCGGAACTCCAACGAGCGCCAGAACCAAAAGGAAAACTGCACATCCGGATCGTTCAACAAAAACGTACGCAGGATTCCGCTGCCGCGGGATGTGCAGCGGACCACATTGGAATACGCTGCATTCCAGAATTCGGTCTCCATGATCGATTGGGCCCGAGCCCCAGATCAGCATCTTTCACCACCGTATGAGCCTGATTCCCTGCCCAATTGTAGTTGGACGGGCCGGGCCAGACAATGATGCTTTCGGCATCAGACGCGCCGTCCGAGTCAAGCCTAGGAATCTCTTTCATCCGGCCAATCGAGAAAACGTTTTTTCTTGCCAGATCACGAAACCCAAGTCTATTATGCCGGCCATGCGCAAACTTATCTTCACCTTGATCGCCTGTCTTGCGCTTTCAGCCGGTTTGATTGCTCAAGCGCCTTCCTTGCTCATTCAGTTTGACCGTCCCACTGCCAAGGTGAGTCCGATTCTCTATGGCCTGATGACGGAAGAGATCAACTTCTCCTACGATGGCGGGCTCTATGCGGAATTGGTGCGCGACCGCACCGTTGGACCCGGCCGGCGCCCGCTCTTTCATTGGACCCACATTGCCAAGGGTAGTTCCATGGTAAGCCTCTCGGTGGACGACAAGACGGGACCGAGCGAGGCGTTGCCGCGGAGCATCAAGATGTCGGTCACTGCCGCCAACGAGGCCTCGCCGGCGGGCATGCAGAATGACGGCTACTGGGGCATGGCTGTGCGTCCAAATTCCGTCTACACCGGATCGTTTTATGCGAAAACAGATGGTGCCGGGACGCCCGTAACCGCGTCGCTAGTGAATGACCAGACCGGACTTTCTGCAGCAAGCGCGAGAATCACCGGTTTGACCGGCGATTGGAAGGAGTTCACGTTCACTCTCAAGACCGGTCAGGTAGCGGCCACCGCAAACAACCACCTCGAGCTTACGGTCACCTCTCCGGCAACGGTTTGGTTCGAACTTGTATCGCTCTTTCCGCCCACATTTCATGATCGGCCCCAAGGAAACCGGATCGACATCATGGAGAAGTTGTCCGCACTTCATCCGGCGTTTTTGCGCTTCCCCGGCGGCAACTACCTGGAAGGCGATCACATTCCGGAGCGATTCGATTGGAAAAAGACCATCGGCCCTCTGGTCGACCGTCCTACGCACCCGAGCCCCTGGCGGTACCGCTCTTCTGACGGCATGGGCCTGCTCGAGTTTCTCCTCTGGTGCGAGGACCTCAAGATGCAGCCCTTACTGGCTGTCTATGCCGGCTACTCGATGGCACAGGAGCATGTGGATCCCGGACCAGCGCTCGAGCCTTACATCCAGGACGCGCTGGACGAAATTGAATACGTCACCGGCAGCGCCGACACAAAATGGGGTGCGGAACGCGTGAAGGACGGCCATCCCGCTCCGTTTCCTCTCCACTATGTTGAGATCGGTAACGAGGACTGGTTTGACCGCTCCGGGTCCTACGACCGCCGCTATGCCCAGTACTACAAGGAGATCAAACAGCATTATCCCGATCTGCAACTCATCGCAACCGCACCGGTCAAGAGCGTAAAGCCGGATGTGCTGGACGAGCACTTCTATATGTCCGCCGAGAAATCGTTCTCTGACGCCGGCCACTACGACAGAACCGACCGCAATGGGCCCAAAATCTTTGTCGGCGAATGGGCGACGCGCGAGGGCGAACCCACACCCAATCTCGAGGCTGCGCTCGGCGATGCTGCCTGGATGACGGGGATGGAGCGCAACAGCGACATCGTCATCATGGCGAGCTATGCGCCCCTGTTCGTCAACGTAAACCCCGGCGGAATGCAGTGGGAATCGGATCTTATCGGCTACGATGCGCTCACAAGTTACGGCTCGCCGAGTTACTGGGCGCAAGTAATGTTCAACACTCACCTCGGCACTGAGGTGGTCGCCTCAACGCTCCAGGGTGTCGGCCCGCGTGTCTATGCATCCACCACGCGCAACGACAAATTGCGCAAGCTTTATGTGAAGCTTGTAAATGGAACTTCTGACCCGCAGCGCATCGCGTTCACGCTCAGCGGCGCCGCCAGCGTCAAACCCGATGCCTTGTTGGTTACCATGAGCGGAAAATCGCCAAGCGCCACCAACACCATCCAGCATCCCGATGCCATCAAACCGGTCGACAAGCACATCCGGATTGAAGGCGTGAAGTTTGAGCGGAGCTTTGAACCCTACTCGATTAACGTGCTCGAGATAAGTTACTAACTCGTGGACTAAGTCTACTTATCGACCGGCGGTACGCTCGTCGGTTCCGCCGGCTTTCCCTTTTCCTGGGCAGCTTTCAATTTGGTAAATATCGAATCGTTCTCGGCTTTATGGAGGCTGCTGGTCTTCTCGAACTCGATCTTCGCCTCCTCCGTTCTTCCCATGGATTGATAAAGGCGCGCCAGCCTCCAATGGACATTAGCATCCGCGGGAGTCAGCTTGACTGCGGTCTTGAATTCCCGAAGCGCGTCCTCCTGCCGTCCGCTGCCCGCATAGAGAATGCCCAGATCCATGTGCGCTCTTGCAATACTTGAGTCGAGTTGAATCGCCTTCTCGATGAATGGAAGGGCATCGGCCGAATCGCCGAGTTGTATATCGCAGTCCGCCAGAAACGTGAGGGCCTGCGCGTTGTCTGGAACATTGACAAGCTCAGCCCGGAATTCCTGAGCGGCCTCATCGAATTGGTTCTGCGTCCACAACAAGTAGCCCAATCCAAAATGCACGTTTGGCTCCCTGGGATTGGCTTTCACCGCGGCGCGAAACTGTTCGATCGCGCCGGTCGGATTCTTCATTTCGTCGAGAGCTTCTCCGGCGAGCATGTCGGCCTCTGCCGATTCGGGATTCAGATTGAGGATTTCGCGGTAGACGTCGAGGACGCACTGGTATTGCTTTGCTTGAAGGCAACTTTGTGCCAACGCCAGCCTGAACCCCAGATTCGTCGGGTCGCTGTTCGCGGCCTTTCTTAAATAGGGAACCGCTGCCGCATATTCGCCTAATCCAAAGTGGGCCATGCCGATCAGGCTTGCCAGGCGCAGCTCCTCCTGAGAACCTGGCGGCTCGCTCTTCAACAACGGTGTGAATGTCTGAATGGCCTCCTTCAGTTCACCACTCTTGAATTGGGCGAGGCCAAGATCCAACCGCAGTCCCGGCATGGCTGGATTGATTGCCAATGCCTTTCGATAGAGGGATATGGCTTCCTTATAGTGCTCCTGGCGAGCTTCGAGCAGGCCCAGATGGGCGTAAGCTTCTGCGTCCGACTGGTGAATACTCAACACATCCCGCCATGCGGTCTCGGCCTCGGCAAGCCTGCCTTGTTGTTCAAGCGCTATTGCAGCGTCGCGCTTCTCCTGCAGCAGAGCCGCCGTCTGACTGACGCCGCAAGCGGCCGCCAGGAACAGCATCATGGCCAACGGCAGCTTCAATCGTACAAGTCGTAGCACAATACTCACCCTTGGAATCTTCGCTCACCAAGACGCAACACGCAACCCGGACGGATTGCGCGTGGCAAAGAAAACGCGGCGGGCAAATGCCCGCCGCGCTGGTTGATGGTTTGGATTGCCGGTCAGAAGTGCAACTTTCCGCCCAGTTCCAGAATACGATTGCTGTAAACAGAGGTGATCTGACCGAAGTTGCCGTCGTGGGAGCTCGCATCCATGCCGGAGAATTGAGTATGGTTGAAGGTGTTGAACGACTCAAACCGCAGCTCGATGTTCGGTCCTTCGTGGCCCGTGAGCTGGATGGTTTTGACCAGGCTGAGGTTGAAGTTGACCAGGCCAGGCTGGCGCACGTCATCCTTGCCGGCGTTGCCGAATCCCTGACCGGCGCCGCCATTCCACGGCGCCGTTGGATCAGCATAGGAACTGGTGCTGAACCATGCCGTTTGCGTATGCGGATAGGTGACTGGCGACACCAGGTTCGGACGGTTGCTGGTGCCGCCGCCCAGACCAAGTGTGTCGGTGCCGTTGTACGAGATGTTCTGCGGGAGCCCGGTCTGGAAAACCGTTATGCCTGAGATGCCCCAGTTGCCGAGGATCTCCCTGGCTGGGAGATTCGAGCTGTGCAGGAAGAACGGAAGCGTGTAGACGTAGCTCGCGTTGAAGATTTGCCTACGGTCATAAGCGCCAGATCCACGGGCATAGCGAGTGTTGAAGGGATTGGGAATAGAGTTGAGATCGGCGCCCACATCGTCAATCTGGTGAGACCAGGTGTACGCCAGTTGGCTTGTCAGGCCCCACTTATTTTCGAAGCGTATGCCGGCCTGCAGCGAGTGGTAGGTTTGGTTCGTTTCGTTCTCTTCCTGGGTGATGCCGGCAAATCCGGGGAACTGCCTGTACTTGTTGGTGAGGTAAGTACCTGACGATACGTTTTGCCGATCACAGTAAAGAGGATAGGTGGGGTTGGTGGTGCAGTTTGCATCGTTATTGGTCAAAGGCAGTGTGTTGATCGCGCGATCGTCGTTCTGATCCCAACTTAGCGAGCCAACATACTGCAACACCGCTACCACTGACGGCATTACCTGACGCTGGACTCCAAGGCTCCAGTTTCCCGTGCCTTCAGGCGGATAGTGGTACTTGATGTTGGTCAGGGACGACGGGAAGGTCTGGCTGGACGTTTGCCCGGTCAAAACACTGGTGTGGGGGTTCGAGAAGAATACGCTCGTGGCGGAAGGCTGGTAGGCGAAGGGCGGGTTCAAAGCAGCATTGTAGACATCGTTGCCCTGAACGCGCTCATAGAACACGCCAGTCCCACCGCGAAGAACGGTCTTTCCGTCCCCGAAGATGTCCCAGGCAAAGCCTATGCGAGGCTGCCAGGTGTAGTAAAAGTTCTGAACGTTGCCACGCGGGAAGCCGTTCACTCCCGCTTCCTCGATTCCGTTGAGATAAAACTGCTCGCTGCCGGTGGCAGAGAACGTGGAAAGTTGTGAGGGGGCGAGGGTGCCGTCCGACTGCACGGGGTTGGGCAACGACGCGTTGTAATCCCCGATCACGAAATTGGCGAACTTGTTGTAGCGCTCGAATGCGTGCGGCATTCCGTCGTAACGGAGTCCAAGGTTCAGCGTCAGCCGTGGAGTGATGTGCCAATTGTCGATTCCGTAGCCGCTGTAGTTGTTGTTCACCCAGTGCTTGCCTGCAAGATACTCAAGTTGCGTGAAGCTTGTGGCCATGCCCAATATGAAGTTGACAATGCCATCCTTGGCGAAGCCATTATTGTCGAAATTGGCGCCGCCATTGGTGTTTGCCTGCAGTTGCTGATCCTTGTAGTCGTGCAGCCAGCTTACGCCGAACTTGAACAGGTGCCGGCCCTTGGTCCATGAGAGATCATCCTTGTACTGAAAGCCCTCATAGCCGTTCCTCCACGGGAAATAGGAAGCATCCCATTGGACGCTGAGCGGCGAGCCCCCAAGCGTAACTCGGGGCAAGCGGGCCATCAGGTTGTTTGCAGTCGGGAAAAAGCTGGTAGCTGTCCACCCGCTCGGCTGGGTAAACGAATACCCCGAGGCGGCAGTCGGCGTGAGGGTGATCTTGTTCCCGCCATAGAAGACACCGGTTTCGTTGAGCAGCGAAGCCGAGTAGGTTTGCGTGAGCTTGATCGCCGCGGTATACGAGGGGTTGGCCATGAGAGTACCCACGGTCGCGTAGCTAGTGCCCCACAGGGGCGGGAAGAACGTCTTGTTCATCGCGTCGTGGAGGTAGTGCCCCATCAACTGGAACTTGCTGTTGATGGTATGGTCAATGCGCACCGCATCTTCCCGGATGTTCTCCGGCTGCTTGACCGAAATAATGTACTGGGTGAAGGCGCCGCCGGGGCCGTTGGCATTGTAATTCGGTTTCGGGAAGGTACCCGCATTCAAGAACGCAACCGAATTCTGGTCGATCAGGTTCAGCGGGATCAGCCAAGTTCCGTCGGCATTCTTTGTGAACGACCCCCCGGGGGTCAAACCGTCACCCGCAAGAAGGGCATTGAACGCCGCGTTGTTGGGCAGATTGGGGACGATGGGAGTGATACTTGCCGACTGTTCAGTATAGTTGAAGGCCTTTCCAGCCGCTGGGAAGTTTGACGCATAAAGCGCGTTGCTGACCGAGGGAGAGCTACCCTGGATCATTTTGCGCCATTCTTCATTCCAGAAAAAGAAGGTCCGGTTGCGGGCGTCGTTATAAACATGCGGAATCCACAACGGACCGCCGATGTTGCCGCCGGGCACGTTTAGTTGGAAGATAGGCCGCGCCTTGCCGCCTCTCTTCAGGAAGTAGTCGTTGGCATTGTAGTCGGTGTTGCGGTTGAACTCGTAGAGTTCTCCGTGGTACTTGCGCGTGCCGGACTTGAGCACCATCACGATGGTCCCGCCCGAGCCGATACCGTAATCGGCCTGGTAATTGCTGTCGAGCGACTGGAACTCGCCAATCGCATCCTGCGAAGGAAGATTCATGAAGCAGCCGCCGCAGCCGCGGTCGTTCTGCTCAGCACCATCGATCAGATAGATGTTGTGTACAGCACGTTGTCCGTTGAAGCTGATGCCGACCGAGGCTGTAAGTGCATCAATGCCGGCAAACGTGGGCAGGGTGTTTGAAACTCCAAGCCCAAGAGCCGCAAGCTGAACCACGTTGCGGCCATTCGTCGCAAGTTGGGTGACCTGTTCGCCGTTGATAAGGGTGCTGACTTCACTGCTCTCCGTCTGAACCTGCAAGGCGTCTGCCTGGACAGTTACGGTCTGTGCCTGGCTTCCGACCGCGAGGGAGATGTTTTCTTCCAGGGTTTGGGCAACGTTCACTTCGATGCCGGTCCTGGTGAATTTCTGAAAGCCTGAGGCTGTAGCAGTGAGCGTGTAAGTGCCATAACCGACGTTCGCAAAACGATAAGCGCCCACGGAGTTCGCCGTGGTCTCTCTCATCTGGCTGGTCGCGGTGTTGGTGAGAGAAATTGCCGCATTGGCCACCATAGCTCCGCTGGTATCCGCGACGGTCCCGGTAATGGTGGCGTTGTCCTGTGCACCCGCGCGTGGCGTGAGAATCAGGACGAGAGCGATGAATGCAACGCATAGCGCTCCCAATCCCTTGAACCGCGGACTGGCCAGGCGTATCTGTGCTGCGGAGAAAGTTTGCATCAACGAACGATTCATAGTTTGTCTCCTAAGCAAGTGTTTATTCGACTCGCCGTCCTCTACCCGATTCGCCTTTGTCGGCTCTTCGTTACGTAGTGGAATAGTTGGTACGGCCAGTTCGATCCGGTTGGCTATTTCGCCAGGACGAAAACTATCACAATGAATTCGAGCCTGCACGCCGGGATCCAGGCAGGAATCAACTGCGGGGCTCCAGGCATTCAGATCTCTCCTTCGCAATGACTTGCGATCAACCATCGATCGAGGAAATTGCATGCGTGTTTGAAGACCTGCAAACTCCATTTTGTTTTGGTCGACAACAAATTGACCTAACAAATCCCAAAGATGCATGCGCTTGTAGCGCCAGTGTCCTGACAGCGTCCGCTGAAGAAATCCAAGATTCGGAGTTCCTTATCTCCGTTCCGCATTACCAGCCTTGGATGTCTCGCGGCAGAACTCGGCAGCCCGTGCTGCCCAGTGCTTCGGGCTACTGCCCCCCCAGGGGGAGAAACTTCGCGGTTTTTTCGGCCCGTGCGAAGCTCCTGGTTCAAAACCTGCGAGCATACGTTTTCATCAGCGGCAGTAATTCTGAATCCATCGCTCTGCATTGTCAACAAAAATCTGAAAGGAATTCTTCAGATTCTTGCCTCTCGATGCAAAAGTAAATCCTTTTATCGTGCTGCTCCCAATCTACTAGCTCCGGACAGCCAGGCGGCGCCAAGGCGAGGGGGCGGCTCTAGGTAAACGTTTTCGACGACTTTCCCGGATTGAGCAACATTGGGGCCCCATAGGGGAAACAAGACTCCATCCCAATCGCGAGTCTCGACCGCAACTTCCTACGTTGCTTCATTTAAGGTTGGCCTGAGGTATAGGTTATCGGGCTTCGAAAGGCCTGATGGCAGAAAGCCAAGTCCGTTCTCCAGTCAAAAGGGGAACGACCCGCATTGGCGCTACTCAAAAAGTGGCTGTTAGATCCTGTTTGGTCTAAAAAGCCATGCACCTTGAAAGACAATATGAACGATATCCATTGTGATCTGCCTCACACCGCGCTCAGTCGAACACAGACGGTTCGCGTAAGCTGCAAGCCGAAAGGCGGACGTGTGCATGCTAGAGAAGTCGGACTGTACCGTTGTTTGCGGCGAAGAGCCGGTCCTCGACTTCGCTCTGCATCGTCGAGGTACTCCGGTTCGTATGAACAGGCCCAAGAAAACGGGGCGCTTTCACCTTTTGAAAGCGCCCCCTTGCTTGGTTACTCGCCCCGAGTTACTCCTGCAGCTTCAGGGTACCCTTCACGTTGAAGCTGCCCGTCACAACCTGCGCACCTGTGCCCGGCTGTCCCCCACCCACGGAAACGGCGTACGCGCCCTCGGCCACAATCGGCTCTCCGGCTTCGGTCACGATGCTCATGTCGCGGGGGTTCAACTCAAACTTCACTTTTTGTGACGCGCCCGCTGCCAGATGAATGCGCTTGAAGCCCCGCAACGCCTTGAGTGGAGCGCCCGGAACACTTGGGAAGCTCAGATAAAGCTGCGCCACTTCGTCACCCGCTTTGCTGCCGGTATTAGTCACCGAAACTTCCGCTACCAGCGGGCTTCCCGCCGCCACAGATGTGGGAATACTAAGTCCGCTGTAACTGAACGTCGTGTAACTCAGCCCGTACCCGAACGGATAAAGCGGCGTCCCTTCAAAGTAACGGTAAGTCCGTCCTTTCATAGAGTAATCTTCGAAGGGCGGCAATTGGTCCACGCCGGTATAGAAAGTCACCGGCAAGCGGCCTGCGGGGTTGTTAGTGCCTGAGAGCGTTTGCGCCACTGCCGTTCCGCCCTCCTCGCCGGGATAAAAAGCTTCGAGGATGGCATTGGCGTGATCCTTGGCCCAGTTCACTGCCAGGGCGCTGCCGTTGGCCAGCACAACCACCATGGGCTTGCCTGCCGCAGCCACCGATTCCAGGAGATCCTGCTCGGGCTTGGGCAGGTCGATGCTGGTGCGGTCGCCGCCTTTGAATCCCGGCTCGCTCACCGGCATCTCCTCGCCTTCAAGCTCACTGGTAATGCCCACCACAGCCAGCACAACATTGGCGTTCTTTGCCGCCGCTATGGCTCCCGGATCCACATTGCGATCGATCTTGGCCCACATCAGGCGCAGATGCGGAGCGCCGTTGCCAGTCTTTCCGTACTCCACCACAAGGCTGTAAGGCTTGCCGGCCTCGAGTTGAACACGGCCTGTCAGGGTCTCGAGTCCGTGCGGATAGTTCGCGCGGGTCACGCGCTTGCCGTCGAGCGACAAGCGGAAGTAGCCGTCGGTTTCAACGCCCAGATTGTACTCCCCTGTTTCCTTCGGAGTGAGGGTCGTTTCCCACTTCACGGTCAGTGGCTGTACCGCTGCAACCTGGGCTGGCAACGGCTGCAATGCGATATCAACGTTAGGCTCGATGCGCGTGGCAAGCGGGCCAGCGCCTGCCTTCTGCTGATTCGCATTCGCAATTTCCTCAGACACGATGTCCTGCTTCAGATAAGTGACCTTGGCGCCTTGCTTGCCTTCGGTGCTTAGCAACTCAGCCGGCATGGGCCAGGCTTGCTTGCTCAAAAATCCGGTGCCGGGCACATAGTTGATGGTTGCACCGGGGAACTCCTTCTTCAACCCCTCGAGGATCGAGACGGTGTGCGTCGGGATTCCGGTGTAGTTGCCGAGCAGAACGCGGGTCTGATCGGCCAGCGGGCCTACGACGGCAATTTTGACGTTTTTGGTTTTCAAGGGCAGCACGCCGTCGTTCTTCAACAGCACCATCGACTCGTTGGCCAGCTTCAAGGCCAGAGCCCGATGCTGCGCGCTATCCAGAAGCTTCTCATCGATCTTCGTGTACGGCACCATCTCTGGCGGATCGAACATCCCCAGCTTCATCCGCGCCGTAAACAGCCGCACCAGCGCCGTATCGATCTCGCTCTCCTTTAGGTAGCCCTGCTTCACGGCGTCGATATACGGCCTGTAGTCGTGATCGTCGTGCACCTTGGCGCGGAAGTCGATGCACTCGTTGTCCATCCCGCGTTGTACGCTGACGGCCGATCCCTCAGGCTGCGTCGGCTTGTAGTGATGGCCGCTGACGATGTCGCGGACAGCTCCGCAGTCGGAAACGACATAGCCCTGGAAGCCCCACTTGCCGCGCAACTGGTCTTCCAGCAGGAATTCGTTGGCGCAGGCCGGCTGTCCATTGATGCTGTTGTACGCGCACATCACGGAATCGGCTTTGGCGTCGACCACCGTGGCGCGAAACGCCGGTAGATAAGTATCCATCTCGTCGTGTTTGCTCACCGGCACATCGACCGAGTGGCGCGTGGTTTCCGGTCCGCTGTGAACGGCAAAGTGCTTCGGAGTTGAAATCACGCGGTAGTAATGCGGATCGTCACCCTGCATACCGGTCACAAAGGCGACGCCCATCCGCGCCGTCAGGAAGGGGTCTTCGCCGTAGGTCTCCTGGCCGCGGCCCCAGCGCGGATCGCGGAAGATGTTGACGTTCGGCGCCCAGAAATCCAGCCCCTCAAAGATATCGCTATGCCCGGCGCGCACATCCTGTGCGTGCTTGATGCGTCCCTCGGTGCCGATGGCGACAGCCATGGTGTGAATCGTGGGAACGTCGAAGGTGGCCGCCAACCCCACGGGCTCGGGGAACTCTGTCGTCCCATTCACCGCTACGCCATGCAGCGACTCGCTCCACCAGTCGTACGCAGGCACACCAAGCCGCGGAATGGCCCGCGCCTGGTTTACAAGTTGTGTGGCCTTCTCTTCGAGGGTCATCCTGTGCACCAGGTCCGCTGCCCGTTGTTCCGCGGGCAGGCTAGAGTTCAGGTAGGCGGGCTTCGGGGCGTCCTGCGCCCCTGCCAGCCAAGATAATCCGCAGCACAACAATCCCGCCGCGACCCGCAATTCAAAGCTTTTCATCGTACTCCCTCGCGGGCGGCCGGGCTTGCTCCGGGGCAACTCCTTGCGCAATATTGCAGCCCGCCCGTCGCGCCCAACTTTAGTGCGCTCGGGAATACGTGTCAAGTGCGGCACTCAGTGAAAAAATCGCTTTATATAAGCATTTATTTTCTCATCACCGCGCTCTTGCAGGTCGCGGGCCGGCTGTCGCGCCGTGCTGCGATGGTTTACGTGTAACCCTTCTACGTTCTCTCTCGTAAGGCAAGATTGAAAGGGCAAGCGGATGCGCAACGGGCCGAGTGGCGTACAGGTTCAGACATCCAATCATTGGACTGCCCGGTAATCTGTACCGACGAACTGATCGCTTCCGGCTTGCCGTCAGGAATTCGGCCTCGGATTACGAAACGACCTGTTTTCTCCAAGTGATGCGGGTCTGAACGTCCTCGCCTGTTCCTCCGAATCGCACGCAAACTGAACGGATTGAGGGGGTCAGGTCACACGGAGCGGCATTAGCGGCAATTCATAGCTCCTCAAATTCATCGCACCTGACAACTGCCGGGCGTAGAATCGTCTGTCGGCAGCCTAGAGCATTTTCACTTCACGTGCTGGCATCGCATTGGCATGTAAGGTGGCTCTTCTTAAGAAAAGGCCAGTCGACCGCACGGTTTCAGTAGAGAGCAGAAGTGAAAATGCCGTAGCGGCGCTAAACGTGGGAGAACGCCCATGCCCAACGTCCTCGTCCCTACCCCCCTCGGCCAGATGCCCGCCTGGCTCGCCGTCCCGTCCAATCCGGCGCCAGTTCCCGGCGTGGTAGTCCTTCACGATGTCGGCGGCATGAGCCAGGACCACCGCAACCAGGCCGACTGGCTCGCCGAAGCCGGCTTTCTTGCCCTCGCCATCGATCTCTACTACCGGGGCGGCTTTCCGCTCTGTCTTCGCGCCATCATGCGCGACTTTACAGCCCGCGCCGGACCCACCTTCGACGATGTTGAAGCCGCCCGCAGGTGGCTCCTTGCCCAACCCAACTGCAACGGCAAGGTCGGCGTCATTGGCTTCTGCATGGGCGGTGGATTCGCACTTTTGCTCGCTTCAGGTCACGGCTTCTCCGTCGCCAGCATCAATTATGGTGGCAAGCTCCCGCCAGATGTGGAAACCTTCCTCCAGGTCGCCTGCCCCGTCGTCGGCAGCTACGGGGGCAAGAGCCACTGGGAACAAGGCGTCGCCGATCAGCTTGAGCAAGCTCTCCAGCGCGCTCTCGTCCCTCACGACGTCAAGGAATATCCCGACGCCGGCCACTCTTTCATGAACAACAAGCAGAGCTTCTGGTTCAAGATGCTTCGCTATCGAAACATCGGCTTCAACGAGCCCGCCGCGATGGACGCCCGCCGCCGCATCGTCGCCTTTTTTCACACGCATCTCGGAGGCTGACAAGACATGAACTCAGGGGATGAACACGATCAAGTCATCGTCGACGTGTGCAGCAATTGGAGTGCCTAGCGCCAGATGGGCGGAATCGCAGCGCTGCTCTTGATTGTCTACTCGCTGGGGATGATGGTGCAGATGGTTGTACTGGCCGGCCACCCGGAACGTCGATCAGACCATGAATCCCAGCCAAGGATGTCGCCCTTGGGCGTTTCGCCTGCCTTCCTGGAAAGTTGAATCGGTAGGTCAGGGAGATGCTGGAGCACTACTCGCACATCCGGCAGGAAGCCAAGCGTAAGGCCGTGGCCGCTTTGGGTAACGTTACAATTACGTCACAGTTGTCAAAATGGAAAGCGGGGCGGGGCAGATAACTCACCGCCAAGCTATACGAAAGACTGGGGATGCAATGGTCGGGACGGGCAGATTTTGAACTGCCGACCCCTCGCACCCCAAGCGAGTTCCGCACAATTTATGCGCTCTGCTATGGAGTGCTTGACATTACTATTGTCGATCGCTTAAATGCCGTTATAGAACGAGCTGGATTGATGCTGATTTATGCCATTTTCTATCCAGGGTCCCCACAAAAGTCCCCACAGTCTTCACGGTCTAGAATCGTGCTAGTAATGGATGAATGCTGCCACTCATCCCAAGGTTATGCGGCCTACTTGGTTCCTGCCGGCGTGATGCCAGTCTGCCGCCCAGTAGAGAGCGCCCTCTGCCGGTTCGGACCTGTCGACTGATGAGTAATGTCCGAGTTGACGACAAACCTCTCCTTAAGGCTTCTGCACCTACAGAATTTGGACGGAATCACGGCGTTGCGGCCTTTTGTTTCTCCGCCTCTGCAATCAGCTTTCTGAACACGTCAACCGCAGGAACACTTGGGGATCGAAGCGCGTCTTTCGCGATGTAGCGCCAGACAGCGGGATAGTCGAGCGCATCGTCAATTTTGCCGCGATAAACCACAAACATGTCCTGCGCCGGGCCAGCCTCTACCTGTGGACGGGGACCTTGGGGCTGAGAATTCGTTGGATCGCCAACTTGCGATGGGTTTCCGTTGTGGCCTCCAACCCGCCCCCCTGAATCTGTGGGTTCAAAGATGACTGTGCGATTGTTGATGGGGACTCCAGCAACGGTCGGCTGAGCGATCTTTCCGTTCCCTTTGCGAACCGCAATAATCAGGTCGGCATCTGACACTTCCGTTGCCAGCGTGAAACGGCCCCAGTTCATGAGGGCTTTCTCCACGTCCTCCTGGGCTGTGCGGTTTGCGGTTGGATTATCAAGAGCCACTCCAGATCCGGGATCGACAACGACCAGCACTGTCCTCGCATCAAGAACGTCATCTGGCAGCAGGACCTTCTTCTTGCCCTTGCCGGCTGCAACCAAACAACACAACATCAATAAGGAAAATGCCAGGCCCTTGCGATAGTTCATGACGTGCCCCCCAAGATGGAAACCAGTCTAATCCTTTGGAGTCTTTTTGGGCTGATTCTCTGCGCGAGCGCGCAGAACCTGTATGACCGGCAACTCGGAAGTGACGTGATCCAAATCACCCCATGGAATGTTGGGCGACCATCCTCTCGGAACCCGAAAGGCGGAGCAAATCACGACTTTTCGGCCCAGCAAAGACCGTGCCTGGCACGCCCGAGTCTTTGGGATGGAAACGGATGTAAAAAACGGACCTGGCCGGGGCAACTGGATGCATATTGCCTCGCAGCCCGGAAAGCAAAATGGAAATTCCGGTTAAGATTTCCGCGAGCGGGACAGCAGGGCCGCGCACCTCAAGAGTGTCACGTCCCGAGGCGCGCAAGCCCTACCCGATGGGAGTTCTCGCGGGTGGCGCGGCCTTACCGATGATGCTCTTGCTGCTGCCCGCCGTGACTTTGATTCTGCGTGGGCTTCACGTTGCGGTCCGCCGGAATGGGCCGGCTGATGGCCGGTTTGGCGGGCTGGCCGTGATTTGTGTTGGCAAATTGCCCCCGATTCGACTGGAACCTCTGCTCGTGTTCTACCTGCGTGTTCATGCGCGGAGCAGTTGGCTCGTGCCATGCCGCCGCATCGGATGCCTGCGGCCGGACCTGTACGCCGCCCTGCCCGCCACGGAAGCTGGGGCGAGCGTTGTTGTTATTTTCGCGATTGTCGAATCCTTGATTGTTTGATCCGCGATTGTAGGATCCTTGATTGTTCGATCCGCGATTGTCAAACCCGCGACTGCCTGCGTTATAGCTGTACACGTTGTGCACTTTGCGCTCGTTCAGGTTGTTGTAGACGCGGTTGTAGTTGAAGTGGCCGCCCCTCCAATAGCCGCCTTCGTACCCGATGCCGAAGTAGCCAAAGCCATAGTTGATGCCACCGTAGTAGCCGATGTGCAGGCCCCAATGGCCGGGATGGAACCAATAGCGGTCGGAGTAGAAGCCCCAATAGCCCGGCGTCCACAGCGCCCCCTCATACGGGGCCTCGACCCACGCGCCGGGCACCCAGTAATAGCCGGACGGGGACCAGGCCCAGTAACCGGGCACCCAGATGTAGCCATCGCCGGGCGGCGGAGGCTGATTGTATTCGGGGAGTGGCGGCGGGGGCTCCGGAGCGTTGGCCACGGGTTGATCGGCGTAATTTGAATCTTCGGGCTCAGCGGCGGAACCGCTTGGCTGGTAAGGAGGCGGCGGAGCTTCAGTTGTGTAGGACGGCCCACTGGGCGCCAGGTTGACTGCAGCGGGGTCGGGCCCTTGGTCCGGGGGGGCCTGGTCCTGCGCGGCTGCGACGGCGGCGCTGACGGTGGGAATGGTGGGGATCAGACGCTGGTGACAGACTGCCACGGAGAGGGCAGCTGCAAGGGCGAACAAGACCCACGGCGCAATCCGAGGAAGACGGCTCATAGCACTCTCCAAGTCTTCGGATATTGTCCGAGGTCCCTAAGTTTAGCGCGGCCGGGTGGAAATGGCTATTGAAGAAAGAAGCTCGTTGATGTTCATGCGGAGTAGTGTACTTACCGGCCTTGTCAATATAGCCCCATTTGCCCGTTAGAATATCGCCGAGGCATCACTGGCGGAGTCGGCATAGCGACCCGAATCCATGGCCCGTCTTGGGGTGAGAATCGCAGTTGCAAACCCCGTTTTTCAGGACTGCAGCAGATTCAGAGTTGCTGTAAGGGGAGTTGAAGCGGCTGCGTGGCTTTTTTCTTAAGAAAAAGCCACCCGCCACGATCTTCCCTACAGCATGGAAACTCTGAATCTGCTTTAGAGCCCACACCGCGCTGGGGAGTGAAGTTGTGTCGAGCGGTTCAGTTAAGGACGCGGGCGCCGTAACCATCTGCAGCTTGCAACGCGGGCCAGAGGAAACAAGCGAGCAGCGCCACGAGGGCCTGGCGGATCTCCTCCTCTACGATGGACCGTTTCTCCTCTGCGGCCTTTTTTACCACTTGGCAGACATAAGAATCGCAAAAGACCATTGACCATTCGGCGGGGATCAACGCAGCTTGCCCGTGACCGTCGATGCGCACGCCGCAAGGCACCGCAAGATTGTCCGCGAAGCGGATCTGCCCGGCAATTTGGGCGCACTTCAACTGCCCGGGCAATGGGAATTCAATCTGCTCCAGAAGCTTCTGGGCCGCCACTCGAAAACCCTCGGGGACCGTTTCCAAAAGGATGATATCGGCGCTGTCTACGCCGATCTGCCGCCCGACAAGGGGGTCCTGAGAGTTTCTCGCCTGCGCGTAAGCGATGCTTGCGGCGCGCGCCAGATCGCGATCCACGTCATCCAGGCGTGGCCGGCTGGGAGCCATGCGGGCGTAGTATCGATATCTCGCCAGATACGACAGCTCCGCCTCCGATCCTTGAAAATGTTCATACTGATAGAGAAGATCTTCCTCGAGCGCCGACAGTCCTCGCGCCCGTGCCAGCGCGGCATACCACTTGAATGCTTTGTGCAGGTACCAGCCGCGCGTCTTATACAAGCGGTCTTCGCCTGTATTCTCACCGAAGATGTTGAAGCTCAGCTGGTTGAACGTTTCGATGTAGTTTTCTCGCAGCTGCGCGATCAGCTCAGACCACAGCAGTTTGGCCGATTCCAGGTGTTCATCCAGCGAGCCCTCGGGAAAATAGGCGAAGTGGGGAGAGTAGCCACCATCGTGATGAATATTTCCCCGTACAAACTCGGGCTTCATCGCCAGGAGAAAGAAGTGAAACCCGTGCACGATTCCAGTCAGGTTGTCGCGCAGTTGTACCTGCGGTCGTCCTTCCACGTCGTTTCCAAACAACAGCGGATAGAGCTTGTATTCGTGAAGTTTTTCCGTCAGGATCTGCTGCAGGTCTGACTTGAAGCCGGAACGATGGCCGATCTCAGCAGGCAAAAAGATTCGCCAATCCAGGTCGCGTATGTAGTCCCAGTCCACCTGCCCCCAGCGGCTGACGCTCAGGCCCATGCTTCCGTAAGAGGAGATCGGCGTCTTCCCCACGTATTCCAAAAGATGTGGGCTCGTATAAGCGTAAGCACGAAGAGTCTCATCGACAACATCGCGGACCAAAGGAACCAGCGCAACGTCCTGGGAGCCTCCGAATCGTTCCTGAGGCAACAGAAAAGGTTCCGCGCTCACAAGGTTGCGATGCTCGGCAACGAAAGGTGGAATCCGCAAACTCTGAATGGACAAGCCCTCGGCTGGGTTTGGGAAAAGGAATTCCAGTGCTCCGGCAAGATTGGGATTTCGGGAGAGAAACGCCCGCAGAGTTTCCTCGACGATCGATCCCTGGCTCTCCGTGGAAGGCTGGCGTGTATCCATGACTTTCTTGTCGAGCGGCTATTCAATCTTAGCCTTCGCAGGCGCACTTGTTCTCGCAGGCTTGCCCCATCCTTCGGACTTCCTTTGCTCAATCCCCATTGCGCTATAGATCATCCCATTGAACCAGACAGGGCTTCAGGCATTTCAGGATTGGCGGGCGCGGAGGTCGGATGTAGCACCCAGCGACTTCATCTTCCCCAGCGAAGAGCTTAGGTTCAAGGGCGAAGGCTCGGTGGAACGCGGCACTATGACGCCCTATGATTCAGACCTGAACAGGCCACCGGGTTCGTGGAAGGAGGCGTGGCGCACCGCAAAGAAGGAGGCGCGGGTCGAATGCCGCATTCACGATTTGCGCCACCGCTTCATCTCAGCGCTCGCGCAGACACAGACTCCGGATGCCACCATTCAAGCCATTAACGGCCATCTAAGCCGGAAGATGCTGGAGCATTACAGCCACGTCCGGCTGGATGCGAAGCGGCGTGCGGTGGAGTCGTTAGACGCAATCAAGGTGGAGACTGTCCTGTAGACGGTTGGGGTACCCACAGAATGCACAAGATTGCATGAGGGTACCCACAAACTCCCCCACAATTCCAGATCGATTATTGAGGGAAGTTCCACAAGTGATTGATTTTAATGGTCGGGACGGGCAGATTTGAACTGCCGACCCCTCGCACCCCAAGCGAGTGCTCTACCAGGCTGAGCCACGTCCCGACACAATCGAGCCGGCTCGGGTCAGCCGGCTTCAGGGTCCTGATCAGTTTACACCAGCACGGCCCAGTACGCCTGACATGGAACCCTGCCGATTGCGCCAGAGAAGGGTGCCCATTGCTGTCAGTGCGACGGCGGGACGAACTCCGAGGGCAAGGCAGATCCCGCGCCGAAGAAGAACTCTTCCATCTGCTCGACGAGGAATTGCTGCGCCTGCGGGGTCCAGGGCTGGAGACGGTACTCGTTGAGCAGCATCTTCTGTCGGTCGACCCACTCGGCCCAGGCCGCCTTGGAGACGTTTTTGAAGATCTTCTGACCGAACTCCGAGTCGAAGGGAGGCTCGTCCAGGCCCTCCATCTCTTTCTTGTTGCGAACGCAAAATACGGTATGTGCCATCCTTTATGCTCCCATTGCCATTGTATTGGATCGAGGAGACCGGCCACCCAGCGATGGCTTTCCTCAAGCCGGAACGATCAGTCTCGATCGGCTGCGGAAATTCTGCTTGACAATTGCGCATTTTGCGGATGTTCTTATGTCATTCAAACTTCACGCCCTTGCGCGTATCAGCGGCGGGAACCTTCTCCCCTTTTTGTTTACCCGGCCTTGAGCGTGGAGCACCTGGTCCCTAATCGAGTTCCCAACCTCAAAGGAGCTAGCATGCCCGAAGAAACTTCCCAAACTGGTCTAAGCGACAATGCCGCCGCCGGCCTTGCCTACCTCACCTTCATTCCGGCGATCATCTTCCTGGTGGTCGCGCCTTACAACCAAAACAAATTCGTGCGCTTTCACGCCTGGCAATCGATCTTCCTGGCGGTTGCCTGGTTCGCGGTCTGGGTTATTCTCGTGATCCTGGGAATGATCCCCTTCGTCAATTTCATCGATGTGATCCTGTTCCCATTGGTGGGGATCGGATTCCTCATCCTATGGATCATTTGCCTGGTCAATGCGTTCCAGGGTAAGCTCTTCAAGCTGCCGATCCTCGGCGCTCTTGCTGAGAAGCAGGCTGGAAGCTAGGGCCTGTTGCGTCTCATTGCCAGCGGCGCTGTGGTCTGGGGCCTTACGGCGGTTCTCCAATTCCTGTGGAGTTTTTAGATCGAGCAATGTGGCGTTTTCTTAAGGAAAACGCCACTTGACCGTATCGGCTTCGCTCTACACCAATTGGAGAACCGCGTTAGCGCCGCTTGGCTTTCCTGGCGAATTTCTTCCTGCCCTTTACAGAGGGCGTTCCCTCGCCCTTGCGCTTGCTCTTTTTCGCTTTGGCAGAAGGTTTTAGAGCCTGCTTGCCGGTGAGCGGAATGCCTTGCTCGACAATGGAGAACTGCAGCCTGCGTTCCTGGGCCAGGATGCGGTCGAGAATTACCTGCACGCGGTCTCCGGCGCGGAAGCGGCGGCCTGAACGCTCGCCGACGATCTGGTGCGTGTTTTCGCGCCAGGTGTAGCGGTCGTCGCGCAGCGAATCGATGGGGACCAGGCCCTCGACGAAGAGGTCGGTCAGCTCGACGAAGAGTCCGAATTTGGCGGGGTTCAGCACCAGCGCCGCAAATTCCTCGCCGACCCGGTCCTGCATGAAGCGAACCTTCTTCCATTCGACCAACTCACGTTCGGCCTCGGCGGCGCGGCGTTCGGTCTGGCTGGTCTCCTCGGCGATCTGGGCCAGCTCGGATTCGGGGATGGGAGGCTCGCCCTGGAATTTCGACCCCACCCTAGCGGCAAAAACAGAGACGCCGCGAGGGTGGGGCACCCGGCTTTCGTTTGGATGGGGCACCCGATTTTCCTTTGGGTGGGGCATCCGAAGCTCGCTGGAGTGGGGCACCCGTGATCCGTCGTGCGGATGCGTCCAGGGGGAGCTGTGGCGGCCTTCTGCTATAGTCCCCTCGCCAAGGACGCCATCGCGGAGCAGCGCCTTTGCAATGCGATGGACGATCA
>Ga0326727_10007834_pt1 | contig 27729 bp, 31 predicted proteins | sample MB2enrmetagenome_FD_207643 | JGI IMG/M metagenome (GOLD analysis project Ga0326727, IMG submission 207643) | Lab enriched peat soil microbial communities from McLean, Ithaca, NY, United States - MB29MY | ecosystem: Environmental > Terrestrial > Soil > Wetlands > Peat | place: USA: New York...
CGGCTCCATGGAAAGACCGCCGATGCGGATATAGCTGGTCATCATCCGCTGCCCAGCTATCGCTTCAAAGAGCCTGAGGATCTCTTCGCGCTCGCGGAAGGTGTAGAGAAAGACGGTGAGGGCGCCAATATCCATCGCGTGCGTGCCGAGCCAGATCAGGTGCGAATTGAGGCGGCTCAGCTCGACCAGAAGCACCCGCAGCCATTGAGCCTTCTCGGGAATCTCGAGACCGAGCAGTTTCTCGACAGCCAGGGCGTAACACAGATTGTTCGACAGCGGGTCGAGGTAGTTGATGCGATCGGTAAGAGGGACAACCTGCTGGTAAAACTTGGCCTCGCAGGTCTTCTCGATGCCGGTGTGCAGGTAGCCGATCTCCGGATAAATCCGCACCACGATCTCACCGTCAATCTCCAGCACCAGGCGCAAAACCCCATGCGTCGCAGGGTGCTGCGGGCCCATATTTAGGACCATGTGCTGGTCTCCGGCGCCTGTGGCTACGGGAGCTTCGAGGATGGGAGTGCCGATCGTGTCGATCATTTATCGATAGCCCTCCACCGGATAGTCCTTGCGCAATGGATGACCCACCCAATCGTCCGGCATCAATATGCGGCGCAGGTTGGGATGCCCCTCAAACTGCAGGCCAAAGAGGTCGAAGACCTCGCGCTCATAGTAGTTTGCCGAGGGCCAGACGGGTGTGATCGACTCGACCGAGTCAGACTCGTCCAGCAGCACGCGCAGCCGGATGTGCTCCTTGAAGGCGTGAGAAAGAATGTGGTAGCTCAACTGGAAGCGGGGCGAGGAAGGGAACCAGTCGACCGCGGTCATGTCCTCGAAAAAGTTGTAGCCGGCCGCTTGCACCGTGGCTGCCGCGGCACGAATCTCATCGGCTGCAATGGTGAGGGTCAACTCGTTCCGGTCGAATTTGGCGTCGACGAGCGCGGCCGGATTCCAGGCAAGAATAGCCTTGAGCGCCGGGTGCTCGGAGATACCCTCCAGCACTGCCGTCTTGTCCAGCAATGACTTCGTGGTGCTCATCCTATAAGTCCGCCTTGTCCTGGCTCCAGTTCAGAATACCTTTGCGCAAGATGTAGTAAAGACCCACGGCCACGAAGCCCAGGTACACCACCATCTCCCAAAAACCAAACAGCTTTGAACCGGTAATCTGGGGCAGCTTGCGGTAGACCACCGCCCAGGGCATCATGAATACCGCTTCCACGTCAAACAGGATGAATAGAACGGCGACCAGATAGAAGCGCACGCTGAAGCGCTTCCGGGCGTCGCCCACAGCGACAATTCCGCACTCGTAGGCTGCCAGCTTGGTGGCGGAGTTGCGATGCCGCCCAATGAACCAGGAGCCGACCACCATGCCCAATCCAAGCAGGAACACAAAAACGATTTGCATGAACAGCGGGAGATACTGCCAGTAGTAGGGGATCATCGCCGCCCAGTCCGGAAAGAGTCCGCAAGGATTGCACCCTGCTCGTCGGGGACCGCTAACGACTCCGATCAAACAGGGCGCTGGATTGAGATTAGGTTTTCAGCCGCTTCCCGTCAAGGCGGAGACCCGAAGCCAGGCGACGGCGGAAGGCTGGCAGGCTTCGCGGAGTCGTATGGCCTTTGGGCCGGCAATGGGAAATGAGCGATTTCGTACAGTCTTTTCTCCTGCTCTCTGTCATGCTCGATCAGAATCTTCAACGGACCAGCCGCTTGCACAGGCGAGAACGCTTCTTGATCACAAAGGTCAATTGCAAGCCGGTTCCCACGGCGCGAATCGCCGACGGGAGGGAGACAGGAACGCGGTTGACAGGCGAAGCGATGGAAGGGGCCGCTCTGGAACCAGGGAGCAGCGCCTACATTTGAGCCTGCCAATGCTTCCGCTGTCAGGTTGGAGATAAAAATGCATGCCATACGGCCATCCCCAGAGGCCGGCAGCTTCGGAGCGGAGACGCCGCTCCGGTGAGTCAAATCACTTGAGTTCGGATTCAGGCAAGCAATGCCTCCCGTGGTACTTATTGGGAGAAGTTACGTTTGTCATCTGAAAAGAACTCGATGGGTGCCGAAATACAGGGTCAGGAGCGACAGCATGGCAGCTTCAGCGACAACAGGCTTTTCGATTCCAACTCCCGTTGAGTCACCGGTCGCAGTTCGCGTGCGTGCATACCATCGCCGGCGCATCAGCCCCAAATCAGGGCACGCGCTTGAGATCCTTGGCCACGCGATCGAATATCTGACCGACGAATTCGTGCACTCCGGCACGCCGTTCTCTTCTAGCAATGCGCAACTTCAAGCAGTGCAAATGCTTATGGCGCGCAACCGGGAAGTGTACTTCGAATGCCCTGAGATACCCTCACTGAGCGAGCGCTGGCGCGCTTTGCTCAATCGCCGCGCTGCGTAATCCTGCGATATCCGGGCCGGTCTCGCGGCGCGGAATCGAAAGCGCCTTCTTGTTAGTGCGCTATTGCCCCAGGACCAGCACGGCAAACAACAGCAACCAGGCCAAGCTCATGGTGTGCCAGTACCAGGCAGTTACGTCCACGGCGATTTGCCGGTTTTCCATTCGCCTAAACCAACCCAGGGTACACAGGCAGAGAATCAGAGCCAACACACCGAGCGCCAGATGTGCGGCATGCAGGCCGGTGATGAGGTAAAAGAAGTAGCTCGCAGGTGTCGCCGACCTATCGAAGGCGTAGCCCACCGCCGTCAGCCGGGTCCACGCCAGAACCTGTCCAGCCAGGAACAGGAGGCCGAGCAGAAGGGTTCCAGCCAACCAAGGGATGGTGCGCCGCAAAGCCGGCTGGCCCAGTCCCAGCCACTCCTCTAGTACGTCGATTTCGCGAAAGATGTGCAGCCGCGCCCGCTCGATGCTCAAACTGCTCAGCAACAGGACGGCGGTATTGAAATAGAGGATGACCGGCAACCGCAGCGGGGTCCAGTCGCGCGCGAATTCGTGAGTGCGGGGGTTCATTGCGAGGCCCGCCTGGCGCGCGAAAAAGGCCAGCACCAACACGGCAAAGAAAAGCATGTCGGCAGCCAGGGCGGAAAACAGAAAGAATCGGATGCGATGAAGCCGTTCGCGTGGGCCGCCCCGCTCGTTCTTCCAGTCGTCGTCCCCTCCGCCGCCACCGCCTCCGGTCGGCCGGCGAGTCACAGGCGGCTTTCCGCCGATTCCCGGCTCCTTCCGTTCCGTTTCGGTTGGTGTGCGCGTAAAGGTGGAAGGCATTCAGGGCCTCTGTGAAGATGAGATTACTCCCACTTTGTGTTGGACGCATCCAGAAACGGAGGGGATGGCGGCAAATTGTGCAATTCGTCCTGGTTCGGCGCGGCCAAATGCGGTCTGCGATCCCGAATCGGTCAGTTTGCAGGTGCGCGAGTTCCAGTCGACTCGGTCACGAGCCGCACAAACAGCTTGTGCACCCTTCGATCGGAGGAGAGTTCGGGATGAAATGTGGCAGCCATGATTGAGCCTTGGCGTACCAATGCAGGGAATCCATCGCGGAGGGCCAACACCTGAACGCCGGCTCCGGCACGGACGATGCGCGGAGCTCGAATGAATACCATTTCTAAGGGACCGCCGGGAAGCGCGGTCTCAGTATTCAGAATGGTCGAGTCGATCTGGCGCCCGTAAGCGTTGCGTTCCACAACTGCATCGAGCAGTCCGAGACTGCGCTGCGGCGGATTCAAAACCTCGCGCGCCAGCAGAATGGTTCCCGCGCATGTGCCGAAGACCGGATGGGTTCCGCAGTAGTCTTGCAGAGATTCAAAGAAGCGGTGCTTCTCAAGAAACCGAAGAATAGTCGTCGATTCGCCGCCCGGCAGAATCAGCCCATCGAGATGAACCAACTGGTCCGCCTTACGCACCTCGACCGGCTCGGCGCCGGATTCAGACAGCGCCTCGGCATGAGCGGCATAGTCGCCCTGAATCGCCAGTACTCCGATGCGCGGCAGCGCAGGTTTTTCGGTCAACCCAGTTCTCCCGATGCCATAGCGAATGGATTGAATACCTTCACTCCCAAGTCCGCGAAATCCGTAACGTTTCGTGTTACGACAATGCAGCGATGGAGGCGCGCTGTAGCGGCTATCATGACATCTTCAGACAAATTCGGAGATCTACCAACCATCAGTCGAACCCATTCGCGAATGGTCTCTCCATCGATCGAGACTACGGCATAGGTAAGCATGATCCGGTCAATCCAATGCTCAATATCCAGGGCCTTCTGAGGATCCTGTCGACGAGTCAGTTCGACCCCCTCTTGAAGCTCACCGATAACGGAGGCCGGGATCGCGATATCCTGAGCACGAACGGAATCGAACCACGCCAACACCGCTCCGTGGGGCTTGTTCTTCCGTAATTCCGAAATCACGTTTGTATCGAGCAGGAACATTTCGATTTACTCGAACTCGACCGGTGTGCGAAGACGAAAAAGTGCACGGCGGGGGGGAATAAAAAGATCGTGCGGGCCATTCGGATCGAGCAAAATGTCCTTGATGTTGGGCCTTGCCTCGGCCTTGAGCCGCTTCCACTCGTCAATCGGAACTAGAACTGCGGTCTCCACCCCACGCCGGGTAACCACCTGGGGACCGTCCTTGAGAGAAGCGTCGAGAAATTCGCTGAAGCGCGCCTTTGCATCGCAGACCTGCCAAGCCATGGAGGACCTCCGTTCATATAGTCATATCACTAGTCATATGACTATGTCCATCCACCTGCGGTAGGGACAGACGGGACTGGCCCTTTCGACTTCGCTCAAGGCAGGCTGTCCGGGCGGACGCCGATGGCGCTGTTCGCGGATTCGCCTGGGGGCGGCGTCCACTCACGGCGATAAAGCCGCCAACCCAAAGGGTACCGCGATGGGGCACAATCCCTTGACTTCGAACGATTATGGGAATCGATAAGTGGGCCACATGCCTGTCAGGCCGCTGTGATTTCGAATGTCAGATGGTCTGGTGTCAAGGCTGACAGAACCGCCTGCGCGTTAAGTATCGTCCCTGGCGGCTGCGCGCCAGCACCGCTGAACTCTCCTTCGAGCAAACGCTCTGCCGCCTCGCAAACCAGCGTCGCCGAGAAGGCGTATATATCGCGCCCTCGCGCGATGATACGGCGTGCGTTCCCGTCACGCGTTGCCACCACATCCACGATGAAGCGCTGTGCCGAGCGTCCGGTCTCATCCGCGGGCTTCGGTGCCGGGGTCGCGGAGTTGTGGATGTCGTCGAGCGCAATACGATTGAGCCACGTGTGGAGTTCGACCGTCTTCACATGCCGCGCAATCAAAACAATCTCGGAGAACGGCGTTTCAACCATGGCCTGGCGGCCGAGCAGGTTGCCAAACTCCCAAACTTTCTCTAAACGCGGCGAAGAGACAGGAACAAGCCGTCCCCCCGCGATCACCATGCGCTGCGCCGTGTTCTTTTCACCCGTGATACGCGTACCGCGCGTGGGATGCCAGCTGTCGAGGCCGATCATGACATCGATCGCGTCTGCGTGGTCCCAGTCGCCCAGCGCGGCTGTGACCAGCAAATCGGCGAAGCCGCCGTAGAAGCTCACTGAAGGAATGACAGCGGTGCCCGCTGCGCGCGCAGCAACATCGTACTTATCGAGCGTCGCGCGCGCACTTGACTGCTCGGCGGTGACGTCGAGATAGTGGATGCCGGCTCGCAGGGCAGCGTTTGCTAAAGCATCTGCCGTTTCCAGGAATGGACCGGCGCAATTGATGACGGCCTGGGCCCCGTCGAGCGCGCGATCGAGCGAATGGATGTCCTCGACGGACGCCTGACGGTGCATCACTTTATGCTCCGGGAAGTTCGCCGCTGCGAGGGAAGCAGGGTCACGGGCAATGGCAATCGGTGCGATTCCGCGGCGCAACAGCTCGGCAACCACGAAACGGCCGGTGTGGCCGCCGGCTCCAAAGATCGCTACGGCCGGTTGAGTTCCTTTTCTCGCATTTGTATTCATTGTCGGCTCCCTTCAGCGATACGGACCTGTCTGTATCGCTCATGCTAATTCACGCCAAACACGCTTCACCGCAACCGCCACTGCACTCACTGTGATTTGTTGTATAGTCGGCGCCTCGTGAACAATGCGCCAACCTATTTTCCCAGCAAAGCTACGCCTTCGTGCTGCGCGGCGTTGCGGAGGTCTTCGTCGAGAGTGGCGAGCGGGAGCGAGAGGCGGAGGGCGAGTTCGAGATAGGTGGCGTCGTAGACGGTGAGGCTATGCTTGTCTGCGATGGCGAGGGTTTCATGCCAAACATGTTTGCCCGTATGCCGATCAACGGTAATGGAGAGCGAGTACAGGTCGGAGAGAGCCTCCTCGCGGTCCTCAATCGTAATCCTGCGCCGCCGGATTCCCAGGGTAAGGCTGCTTGCAACTTCGATCTTCCAAAGCTCAGGGACGAATGCTCCACGAGCCACGACGCGGTCAAAAAGTTCAGAGAGCGCGACGGTCGTTTCGCCGGGATAGAACCAGGCCAATGTCGCCGAGCCATCCAAGACCACGCTCACCTGCGTCCCTCGTCACGATAGGCTTTCCACTCTTCCCAGATGAATGGGCCCCGCTTGGCCTCGGATGCGCGCCTCCTTATCCGCTCTGCAGCGGCGCGGGCCAGCGCGACTTGCTCGGGTGTTCTTGGACTCGTGCCGGTGATTGTGGCCACGGGCCGGCCATGGCGGGTAATCTCAATTTGCTCTCCGGCTTCTACGCGGTCGAGCAGGGAACCGAACTTGTTTTTTGCTTCAAAGGCGCCGATTTGTTGCATGTTCCCTCCGTCAATCAGTCTAGATTGATCTAGCTTAACATGTTCACTTTAATTTCGCCTTGGCTGTCATCTTTTCGCCTGGTGCATAGAAAATGGAACGCCCAAGTCTGCGCTGGCAGGGAACGTGTGTGGGCCTGGAGTCCCACACTTACAGCCGAACTGGAGTCCGGCGCTACACGCTGCCGTTACGCGGCCATGGCTGGGGCGAGACGGCCGACGGTGAGGACGGTGATGTCGTCTTCCTGGCCGAAGGCTTTGGCGGCGTCGGCGATATAGAGGGCGGATTGGTTGCAAAGGTTGTGCACGCGGGAGAAGCCGAAGAGCTCGCCGGAGGGCTTGCGGGCTTCGACGACGCCATCTGAGAGCAGCATGATGCGGTCGCCAGGGTGGAGGTAGAGGCGAATTTCGTCGTAGTGGAGTTCGGGCAGGACCCCGAGGGGCAGGTCGCCGGCCAAGGCGATCTCCTGGCTGTTGATGTAGGGCGGGAGGTGTCCGGCATTGGCAAGGATCAGCTCTCCGTCGGCTTTGAACAACACTGCCTGACAGGTGGTGAAGCTCTCACTGCCGGCCAGGACGCGATTGAGGGACTCAAGAATTGCTGCCGGAGACAGGTTGGAGATGCTGCGCAGCGCACCCATGATCATGGAGACGTTCATGGCAGCTTTGAGTCCTTTGCCGGCGACGTCGCCGAGGACAACGAGGAGTGCGCCGTTGGGAAGGGGCTGGACGAGGAAAAAGTCGCCGCCGACTTCATTGGCGGGATCGTAGATTGAGTCGACTTCAAAGCCGGGGGTTTGGATCTTCTGCTGCGGAATCATCAGTTCCTGGACGCTGCGTGCAGCGGCCAACTCGCTTGAGGCGCGCTCCTGGTCGCGCTGAATGCGGAGAAAGCGACCGAAGATGATGATGACGATGGCGAGGATGCCGGCGAAGTCGGCGATGGCAGCGAAGTGAATGGGAATGGGGCCGGCGTGGAAGGTGAGCAGCGAGTGGAATGGACGGCCTGCCCAGTCGCTCATGCTGACGGTAAGAATGGGCTCGGCGATGCCGACCAGCGAGAGGACGAGGGGAATCAAAAGCATGCCGGCTTCAAAGTTGCGGCGGATGGTGGCTGCGATGAGGGTCAGGAAGATAAAGAGGAACCATCCGATTACCCAGAGAATGCTTATGCCAAAAACTAAAATCAGCACAATTGGAGCGGCCGGGCTATGGCCGATCAGAAGGACCGAGGGACCTGCGCAGACCAGAATGGGAGCCGTGAAGCGCAGCAAATAAATGTACCAACGCTTGCGCAGCGAGAGAAAGGCGACCAGAAACTCGAAGTAGAGGTATGCCGAAACCGCCAGCAACTGAGTGAAAATGGCGATGTAGATCAGGTTGTCGAGGCGGGCGGAGCTGCCAGCCAGCTCGACAACGCCGATGGGGGCCTGGAGCAGTTCATAGAGCGCCAGCCACAGATATTCAATGTGGCCTTTCTGGGTGAAAAACAGGACCAGCAGAAACAGCGAGAGCACCGTCAGCAAGATGTTGTTGATCAGGCGCGGCAGCCGTTCAAAGAGGCTGTGAACGGTCCAGATTTCAAGCGAGCGGTCGAGGTCGTCGGGATTGCCCAGGCGCAGTTTGTGATTGGAAAAGAAGCTGGTGTAGGCGCCGTAGCCGAAGGGGATGTAGATTCTGCGGACGACCAGCGTCAACGATGTCTCGGAGGGCGGAACGTCAAGCTTATAGAGTCGGGAGATGGCCTGAAAGCGCTCCGGAGCTTCTCTGTGGGGTCCTTCGGGCTGGATCTGTTTGCCGTTGGCAAAAACATCCAACCCCAGCGAACTAGCGCCCATTTGAACGTTCTGGGAGATGGGCAACTCGACGAGCAGCGCAATTGGACCGTGATTGGGAGCAAGCTTGAGATGGAGACGAAACCAGGCGAAGCGGCGATGGCGCCCCGGCGGTGTGCCTGGCTCGCGGTTTGGAGCCGATTCGGCGGCTGGATTGGGCTCTTCGCGATGTTCTTCGTCGGGAACATCGGCGAAGAAGTCCTGGGCGTCGCGGATGGCCCATGTGGAGTCGTCGAAATCGATCGATGCTGCCACCGATGGGTCGGTAGTGATGCCAACCCGCCAGCCTTTATCGAGGAGCAGAGGAGAGCCCAGATTGCTGGCGTCGAAGACGACTTGGGGGATGTGCGGAGCATTGGCCGGAACGGGGCGGGGATGACCGTGCGGGGCCAGCAAGTCTTCCAGCGCAGGACCTGGGCGCGGATGGGCAGGCTGGGCGATCAGATTCGCCGCCCCGCAAACGGTCATCAAAGCCAGCGCAAGAATCGTACGGTGCAAGAGCTCTCCCAAGTTCCGTGTGCATTCCACTTTAATTCAGATGGATGCCAGCTCCAAGAGGAACGCGATGCAATTGATTGGAGGTTGCAATTTGTCTGCGATCCGGAGGTTGGGGAGGGGAATTGAGTTCGCCGGGGAATTATTCTTCCCTTTTGCTGTCGAACAGGCGGATACTAACGTCTAAACAGTGGAGCGAAGCGGCATAACGGGCTGCCTGATAGATTTATGGCTATCGAGTTGCTTTGAATTCGCGCTGGGGGTGAGGTCATGAGGGCAGGTTTCAAGAGCTCGAGAGCATTGACGCTGGCAGGATTGGCGTTGGCACTGGCCACCACGCTGGCCGCGCAATCCAATTCCCAATCTTCTCCATCCACTTCGGCTCCAGCCGGCACGCCCACGGCACAGCCTGCACCCGGGACGATTCCTGTCGGAGGAGATACGACTGCCGCTCCAGCCAAGAGCCAGCCGGCTCCGGCAAGCGCGCCTTCGGTACAGCCGCCAGCACCGGGAACGGCTCCGGTGGGGGGCGACACGCCGGCTACGCCAACAGGTAAGAAGCCCGCGCCGGGTACGACACCGGTCGGCGGCGATACTCCAGCTACAGCTAGCAGCGCGGCAATTGATCCGGAGAAGGTGGTCGACGTAGGCAGCCAGCCGATCAAAGTGAAGCCGGGCAGCAAGGACGACGTGAATGCGGTGGGCAACCGGGACATCGGCGCGCGGGGGATGGGCAACTGGTACTCGGTCGACAGCGAGATCAAGATGGGCAAGATGTACGCCTCTGAGATCGAGAAGAGCACCAAGTTCATTACCGATCCGGTGGTGGTCGAGTATGTGAATCGCGTGGGCCAGAACATCGTGAAGAACTCCGATTGCAAGGTTCCGTTCACGATCAAGATCATCGATTCCGACGTGATCAACGCGATGGCGCTGCCGGGCGGGTTCTTCTATGTCAACTCAGGGCTGATTCTGAATGCGGACGAAGAGGCGGAGCTGGCCGGAGTGATGGCGCATGAGACGGCTCATGTGTGCGCGCACCATGCGGTCCGCGAGCAGACGCGCATGAACTATGCCCAATTGAGCACCATTCCGTTGATCTTTATCGGCGGCTGGACGGGGTATGGAATTTACGAGGCGGCCTCGCTGGCGGTGCCGATTACGTTCCTTCACTTCTCGCGCGAGTTCGAGGCGGAGGCCGACTACCTCGGGGTGCAATACATGTACCGCGCAGGCTACGACCCGCAGGCTTTCATTAGCTTCTTTGAGAAGGTTCAGGCGCTGGAGAAGCGGAAGCCGGGCTTGGTGGAGAAGACTTTTTCGGATCATCCGCAGACTCCAGATCGCATCCTGCACTCGCAGGAAGAGATTGCCCGCATTCTGCCGGCCAGGGACGAGTACACCGTGACGACCTCGGAGTTCGAGGACATCAAGGCGCGGCTGGCGCGGATTGAGAACAAGCGGCGGCTGACGGATTCGAAGAGCACTCAGAGGCCTTCATTAAGGCGTGCGAGCACGAACCCCAACGACCCGAACAGTACGGCGAGTTCCGGAGGCGGAAGCGGGAACGGGAGCAGCACATCGAGCACGAGCGACGATGGGCCACCCACCTTGCACCGGCGGGACGACTCCAACTAGCGTTGGCCTGCGAGGTACCGAAGACTCGGCGGGCCTCTGCCCCGGCTTGTGTTGTGGTGTGCGACGTTCTAGAGTGATCGGGGAGAGCCAAATCGCGCGACGCGTGGCCCGGCGGATGAGGCGGGTTCACATGCCGGAGCGGTCGATGGCGTTACCCCGAGGAACCTGCCTGAATCATGAAGAAGATCGCCATCTTTGCGGCTCTGATCCTGCTGATTCTGCTGCTGACGAAGATCGCGAATCAGGTTCCTCCGGCGCCGCCTCCGGGCACGGCGTTCTCGCTGAGAGCGCAGCATGTGGTGCAGTGTTCCATCGACGAGATCACGCTGGTAGACACCCATCAAAAGGCGACCCATCTTGAGAAGGACGATTCCTGGCCGGAGTGCTCGGTGTTTCAGAAGGACGACGTTCTGGATTTCTACTTGTCGCGAGGCGCCAAGACGAAGTTTTTGAGCTACGAGAAGACGGAGTGGTGGCGGAAAGCGATGTAGGGGCGGGCTGGCCTCTCGAGCGGCCGACGATTGCGATGACGATTTCGATTTTGGGGCACCATCCGTCTCAACGGCCCAATGGATTGGGCCTGGGCCTCGCAAGGACGCAACCGGCTGGGTTTTACAGTCAAAGGCAATCGGGATGGCTTGGAGAGCGGGAGGCGGAAAGACAATGAATTTCCTGCAACTCCCTGAAAACCCTTGAAATCGCGGGTGAAACCGCGTTATATACAAGATTACCGGCAGGGTTGCCGGAATACCACGTGAGACAAATCACGGCTCTGGAGGCAATTATGCGCAACGCCGCGGCTCGTTCCAATTTGCTGGTCCCGGAGGTGCGCGAGGTGATGGACATTCGCCAAGCCTCCGACTATCTGGGCATCTCGCCGGATACGCTCTATAAATATGCTTCGGAGGGCTTCGTGCCCGCATTCAAGCTGGGCAATCGCTGGCGCTTCAAGCGGTCGCGGCTGGACGAGTGGATGGACCGGCAATCGGATATTCATGCGGCTGAGGCGGAGATCGACCCGGTACAGAAGAAGCCGGTGAAAAGCAGCTTCTAGCTTCCAGCCTTTAGCTTTTCGTGATGCTTTGGGAACAGCAAGAGCGAAAGCTCCGGCTACGTGGTAATTTCGGTGCAGGCCCACCTTCAAATCCTTGGAATCCATAGAATTCGTTCCCGGCACAAAACAGCTAAAAGCTAGCAGCTAGAGGCTGGAGGCTGTCTTTCGTGGTTTATCCTCTCCCAGTGGACTATTTCCGACGTATTGGGCAGTTGCGCCGCCGCTTGACTCGAGCCGGGTTGCCGGCGCTGGTTGTTACACACCTTCCGGATGTGCGTTACCTTTCAGGGTTTACTGGTTCCAGCGGCGCGCTGGCGGTGACCCGGCGGGCTGCCGGCATGTTTACCGACAGCCGTTACACTTCGCAGGCAAATGAAGAGGTTTCAGCAGCGAAGGTCAGGATTGTTACTGGCGCGCCGGCGGTGGCTGCTGTCGAGTGGCTGGCCGCGCAGCCGGGAGTGAATGCGGCGGGATTTGACCCGGCGTGGACTACTGTAGCCGAGCTGACGCGATGGAGGGCGGCGCTGCCTTCCGGGCTGAGAAGATCATTCCTGATGCCTCTTGCGGCTCCGCTGGTGGAGCGGCTTCGTCAAGTGAAGGACGAAGACGAGTTGGCGCTGATGAACGAGGCGGCACTGCTGGGGTGCAAGCTCTTTGAGCATGTTTTGGGGATCATCCGGCCAGGGATGGCGGAGATGGAAGTTGCCGCGGAGCTGGAGCATCGGGCCCGGCTGCTGGGCGCAGAGGGGATGTCGTTTGAGACAATAGTGGCCTCGGGCATGCGGTCGGCGCTGCCCCACGGAAGAGCGACTAGAGCGCCGCTGCCCCGGCGGGGATTCCTTACCCTGGACTTCGGTGTTATTCTCAGAGGTTACTGCTCGGACATGACCCGTACCGTGTTCATTGGGAAGCCGAAGGCGGACGAGCGGAATACATATGAAGCGGTGCTTGCGGCTCAAGAGTCCGGGGTAGCCGCGGTGGGACCTGGAGCAAGCTGCGGGGAAGTGGATGAGGCCGCCCGCGGCGTGTTGCGCAAGGCTGGCTTGGCGGAGGCGTTCAGCCACTCGACCGGCCACGGCGTCGGGTTGGAGATACACGAGCCGCCACGGATTGGCGCCGGACAGACGACACGGCTGGCTTCCGGGATGGTTGTGACGATCGAACCGGGAGTCTACCTGGCGGGGCACTACGGCATTCGCATCGAGGATATGGTGGCTGTAACCAGGACCGGGGGACAAGTGCTGACTCCCGCTCCCAAGGCGCTGATCGAACTTTGAAACCGCTCGTCCCAGCAGCTTTTGGGAGAGTTAAGGAACGAATGAATCCACTTAATCCAGAAGATATCCAGGATCTGAAACAACTGATCGAATTCCTGAGAGAGAACCAGGTTGCCGAGTTCGAGTTCGGGCGGGGCGATTCAAAGGTCATGCTGAAGTTTGAGCAGCATCAACCTTCGGCTGGGCTGCCGGATCTGACAAGCCTGCCGGCGGGCGCTCGGGCAGCTTCGACTCAAATCGAATCGGCGAAGGCGGGAACTGCTGCTGGTGCGGAGGCGGCGGCGGAGCTTGATGCAGGGCTGCACGTGGTTAAGTCGCCGATTGTCGGGACGTATTACGGTTCTCCTTCACCGGGCGCCCCGCCATTTGTCTCCCCTGGCGAGCACGTGGACAAGGGCCAGGTGATTTGCATCGTAGAAGCCATGAAGCTGATGAACGAGATCGAATCGGACGGCGATGGCGAGATCGTGAAATGCTTCTGTTCTAACGGCCAGCCCATCGAGTTTGGGCAGCCGCTGTTTTCTATCCGTCTGGGGTAGGGAAGACGAGCGGAGCTAGCGTAGTTTGCAATGCTCGCTCGGCTAACTCCGCTGACAACGCTAACTGCGCAAACTCCGCTTTCTTGCTTAAGGGTCCTGAATGTTTCGTAAGGTACTGGTTGCAAATCGTGGCGAGATAGCGCTGCGGATACTGAACGCCTGCCGTGAAGTCGGCATCCGCACGGTGGCCGTCTATAGCGAGGCCGACCGTAACTCGCTGCACGTCCGATTTGCCGATGAGGCCATATGCATTGGCCCGCCGCGACTGGCGGACAGCTATCTGAATGTGCCGGCGGTGATCTCAGCGGCGGAGATTGCGGACGTGGATGCGATTCATCCCGGCTATGGATTGCTGAGCGAGAACGCAAACTTTGCGGAAGTCTGCCGCGCCTCCAACATCAAGTTCATCGGCCCGCCGCCGGAAGTTACGCGCCTGATGGGAGAAAAGGAGAAGGCGCGCCAGGCGATGAAGAAAGCGAATGTGCCGATTCTGCCGGGCTCCGATGGCGTGATTGCTACCACCGAGGAGGCGCAGGTTTGGGCAAGAAAAGTGGGGTTTCCGGTCATTCTGAAAGCCAAGGCCGGCGGCGGCGGGCGAGGCATGAGGATTGTGCGAACAGCCGAGGAACTGCCCAATCTTTTTCATGCGGCAACCGGCGAGGCTTCAAACGCATTCGGGAACGGCGAGCTTTACATGGAGAAGTTCATTGAGCAGCCGCGGCACATTGAATTTCAGATGCTGGCCGATGAGCACGGCAACGTGGTGTCGCTGTTCGAGCGCGAGTGCTCCATCCAGCGGCGGCATCAGAAGCTCATTGAAGAAGCGCCTTCCCTGCAGGTGACGCCTGAATTGCGCGAGGAACTGGGCCGCACTTTATGCCGTTGCCTGAAGGAGATCGGTTACCAGAACGCCGGCACTGTCGAGTTCCTGATGAATGGCGATGGGCAGCTTTACTTCATCGAGATGAATACGCGTATTCAGGTGGAGCATCCGGTGACGGAGGCCATCACGGGCGTGGACATGGTGAAGGCGCAGTTGCGCATTGCAGCCGGTGAACGGCTGGACACTATTCTGCCTCCGAAGATTGAGATCCGCGGCCATGCCATCGAATGCCGGATCAACGCCGAGCATCCGCAGAAGTTCACGCCGTCGGCGGGCAAGATTACGGCGTTCAATGTGCCGGGAGGCAACGGGGTGCGCGTGGATACGGCGCAGTATGCAGAGGGTGTTGTTCCGCCTTACTACGATTCGCTGATTGCCAAGCTGATTGTGCACGGAGTAGACCGCGCCGAGGCCATTGCCAGGATGGAGCGCGCGCTGAGCCAGTTCGTGGTGCAGGGAATTGACACCTCGGTTTCAATGCATCAGGCGATCTTTGCGGACGCCGATTTTCGCGCGGGCAGATTCGACACCAAGTTTATGGAAAGGTTTTTGGCGGAGAAGGTGGAATCGAAGGCGCCCGCGGAATAGGTGGAGTTACTCGAAAGCCTGGCTGTAACTGAATGGGATAAGGCTGGATTTCCATCAAGGAAGTTCGGCCTTTCATCTTTTCCACAGTTAGTAACTTGATTTTGTCTTTACGGGAAAGGAGTTTTAGTTATATAAGTTCTCGTGTAAATGAAGGAGGTCTAAGGTGAACTTCGATTTTCAGAGCGCACAACTGGGTCAGATCATCACTGCCATCGGTGGATTGGGGACGGCTGCTTTTGGACTCGTGGATGCCGCTAAGTCAGTGTTTAGCGGAATCAATCGCATTGGCCTGACGCACATCCAAGACACGGTGACGGGTCTAACTCCGGATCAGACCGGGGCGGATGCCAACGGCACAGCGCTTCCCGCCAAACCGGCGAATGCATTGCCGCGGCAAAACATCCTCGATACGATCGAGGCAAACTGGGTGAACGGGACCGATTTGGCGAGCCAGAAGGCGATTGCCAAGTCGCTGATCAAATTACATCTGAGTGCGGGCAATGCCGCGACCCTGGCGGCAAAAACCAATGTCGATCCGACCTTGCTTGGCACGGTGGCGACCAAGACCATTGCAGGCACGCCGTTGCTTCCCACTGAGAGCGATGTGTTCTCGCGCTTCGATCTAATCTTGACGGCAATGCTTGATGAAGCCTACCAGTTATCGGATCAGGTCTATCGCAACGGCACGCGGGCGCTGGCCGCCTTTGTGGCTGTGCTGTTAGCGGTGGCAGGCGGATGGAGCCTGGAGGGCGCCAAATTCTGGAATTGGAGCGATCCGGCCCTGGCAGTGCTGGTGGGCCTGCTCGCCACTCCGCTAGCGCCCATTGCCAAGGACCTCTCAAGCGCCCTGGCAACGGCCGTAAATACCATGCAACTGGTGAAGAAGTCGGGGGCGTGATGACAAATTTTCTAGACGTTCGCGCACTGTGGGGTGGCGGAGACCTGTCGAATGGGGTGCAGATCAAGGTTTGGACCGGCGGCAATAACTACGCGGATCACACTCAGTACGTCGATCTCCCGCTGGCCGACTTGCTGAGTTTTGTCCACGGCAAGGACGTGCTGATTGGGACGCACGGGTTCAATGTTAATCGACAAGATGGAATTGAATGCCTGTCTTACTGGGAGAGCTTGCTCACGCTTGCGCCTCTCCCAGGGGCATTCGTGGGACTGCTGTGGCCGGGAGATTCGGAATCCTTTCATGCGCTGAGTTATCCCGTGGAGCCGAAGAATGCCACCGCGGCCGGCAATATGATTGCAAGCTTCGTGGACAAAAACTTCGGCAATGCCGCCAGCATCTCGCTGGTCTCGCACAGCCTCGGAGCACGTGTGGTGTTGCAGACGATCAGCCAGATGAAACGCCAGGTGCGGCGCACGATTTTGATGGCGGGAGCGGTCGGGGATACCTGCCTCACCGGGGAGTTTTCGGCGGTGCCGGCAAAGGTGGAAACGATCTCAGTGCTGGCATCGAAAGAGGATGAGGTATTGAGGTGGGCGTTTCCCATCGGCGATTTTGCGGCGGAGATTATCGATCACGATCATCCGTGGTGGGAGTCGGCGTTGGGACGATTTGGACCTTCGACGCCCCCAATGCATTATCAGCCGCCGTGCGAGATCCCGGAGGGATGGGACTACGGACACGGCAACTACCTGCAGACGCAGCCACCCGCGCCCACAACCATTCCGCCGGATACTAATGTTCCGGAATCCGGCCCCGAGCCGCTTGACGGCGCACCCGGCTGGCAGGAAGCTTGGTCAGCTTCTTTTGTCTCCACGCGCTTCAAGTAACCGGGGACTACAATCAGGCGAGACGGAGCCGAGTTGGCCGCTGTGCGGTATTGTCCGCGCTCTGGTGGAGGCAAGGTGAGGGCGATAGCGCGGACCATCGCGGTGGCATTGTCGATTGCAGGTCTCATCGATGGGTTTTGCGCCGGGCAGAGCGCTGCGGATTGGCGTGCCTACAATGGGGGCGTGGATGGCGACCACTACTCGCGGCTGACCCAGATCAATCGCGGGAACGTCAGCCGGCTCACGATGGCATGGAGCTTCGATACAGGGGAAAAGGGCGGTATTGAGGACAATCCGCTGATTGTGGGGCGGACGCTTTACGCGTACACGCCGACGCAGAAGGTGGTTGCGCTAGATGCGGCGACCGGCGCGCTGAAGTGGAAGTTCGACTCTGGGATTCGCGGCAGGCAGCCGGCACGCGGCATGGCGTATTGGACCGACGGCAAACAAGGACGAATCTTTGCCGGCGTCATGAACTTTCTCTATTGCCTGGACGCGGAGACGGGGCAGCCGGTAACCGAGTTTGGCGAGTCGGGGCGAGTGGATTTGCGCAAGCAACTGCGCGGAGATTTTGCGCAGCAATCCATTGCACTGACGACGCCGGGGATTATTTACAAGGACCTGATTATTGTGGGCGGGCGAAATCCGGAGACGCACCCCGCGCCGCCGGGCGATGTGCGCGCTTTCGACGTGCGCACCGGAAAGCTGCGCTGGAGCTTTCATACCATTCCGCATCCGGGCGAGGCGGGCTATGAGACGTGGCCGGCAGAGGCGTGGAAGACCGCGGGCGCGGCCAACAACTGGGCAGGCATGGCGCTGGATTTGAAGCGTGGCGTTGTGTATGTGCCGACGGGGTCCGCAGTCTTCGATTTCTACGGCGGCGATAGAGTGGGCGACGATCTATACGCCAACTGTTTGCTGGCGCTTGACGCTGAAACAGGGAAGCGGCTGTGGCATTTTCAGGGCGTGCATCACGACATTTGGGATCGAGATTTTCCCTCGCCGCCGGCGCTCTTCAGCTTCAAGCGAGACGGAAAAACGGTGGATGCACTGGCGCAGACCACCAAACAAGGCTATCTCTACCTCTTCAACCGGGTGACCGGCAAGCCGCTTTTTCCTATTCGTGAGCGTCCGTATCCAGCCAGCACTGTGCCCGGCGAGGTGACTTCGCCGACACAGCCCGCGCCCGACGAGCCTCATCCATTTGCGCGGCAGCGATTAACGGAAGAGATGCTGACGACGCGAACACCCGAGGCGCACGAGTGGGCGGCGAAGCAGTTCCGCACTTTCACCAGCGATGGTCAGTTTATTCCCTTCGCGGTGGACAAGCAGACGGTGATCTTTCCGGGATTCGACGGCGGGGCGGAATGGGGCGGACCGGCGATCGATCCTGCGACGAATGTGCTTTATGTCAATGCCACGGAGATGGCCTGGACCGGTGGGTTGGTCGCAGCCAAGCGCGAAACAGGCGCCGGGGCGCAGGTTTATCAGGAACAGTGCGCCGTTTGTCACGGCGTGAATCGTGAGGGATCGCCGCCGACATTTCCGTCGCTCATCGGGGTCCAGAATCGGCTTACCGTCGAGAAAATTACTAACGCGATCAGGCAGGGCACGGGACGAATGCCCGCTTCGCCCAATATCGACGAGACGAAGCTGGCGGCGCTGCTTGACTACCTGCGCGCGGATGGCAAGCCGGAGACCAAGGAGCTTGCGCCGACAGGCGAGTATGCGCATGAAGACTACACCTTCACTGGCTATAGGAAGTTTCTCGATCCGGAGGGGTATCCGGCGATTGTGCCGCCCTGGGGAACGCTGAATGCCATCGATCTGAGAACCGGCAAGTACCTTTGGAAGATTCCATTCGGCGAATACCCTGAGCTGGCCCGCAAGGGGATGAAGAATACAGGTTCGGAGAGCTACGGCGGGCCGATTGTGACGGCGGGTGGGCTGGTGTTCATCGGTGCGACCGTTTACGACCGCAAGTTCAGGGCATTCGACAGCGCAAGCGGGAAGCTGCTGTGGGAAACGGAGCTTCCGTTCGCGGGAGTGGCAACGCCTTCGACGTACATGATCGATGGGCGGCAGTACGTGGTGATTGCGGCGAGCGGCGGGCGGGATCCAAAGGGGCCGGTGGGCGCAGCATATGTGGCATTTGCGCTGCCATCAAAACCGGAGTAGCGGGGCGCGGCTACGGAAGGGGATTGAGAGTCAGCCCGACTGCTTCAGCCACTTTTCTCTGTTGAATATCGAAGCTATAAAAGCACGATGCGCCAAGCTCCAACGCTGCTGCGACATGAAGCAGATCTGCCGTTCTCGTACCAAGATCTGGCGTGAACTGACGTGATAATCTGCGTCCACGTTCGAAAGAACTCTCTGGCAATGCACGTAATTCAAGGGCCTTGGAGCTTAAGGCCCTTTCAAAGTTTTGAAGCGACGCCTCTGCCTGACTGGTTGTGACCTCATTTCGGAATTCCTTCAATCCAAAGGCGTTGACCGCCTCAAATTCAACCCAAGTCGTAATCAGGAGATTGTCGCTTATGGTCTGCAAGAGACTTATCGCCGCCACAGAGTTTACGTCCTTGCTGTAGAGCGAGACCACGAAGCTGGTATCCAAGTAGATCAATAGCGGTCACGATCGAAGCGCACAATCTCAGCGCCAGTGGTTGGCAAACATTCATCCCCATAAATAGCGCGCATTTGTCCCATAAAATCGGGCAGGGGCGGCCTTTGAACTGGTTCGGGCACGAGGCGGGCGATCACTTTGCGTCGCTTGGTGACCTGGATTTCCTCGCCAGCGTGCAAAATGAGTTCGACCTTCTTGAAATCGTAGCGAAGATCGCGGACAGATACGCTTCTCATGTATCACATTGTAGCATCACAAATGTGCTCGGGCATTTGGGAGCGCAGATCCAGATGGCGTGCCGAAAATATTATCGCTTTTTATTCGCCTTTTCATGTTGAGTTGCGTTATAGTTATTTCGCAACTTGGGAGGTTGCACGATGGACTTTCAAAAAGAGTTGATTGCCGAATACGATCAGGAGACGGCGAGCACCCGGAAGATGCTTGAGGCGATTCCGGCGGACGCCGACTTTACCTATAAACCTCATGCCAAATCCATGGGCCTGGGCCAATTGGCCGGGCATTTGGCGGACACCGCAGGAAACTGGGCTGTCACTACGCTAACCACCGACAAGCTGGAGTTTCCCGCAGACCATAAGTGGGAGCCTTACATACCAGCTTCAAAAGATGCGCTGCTGGAGAAATATGACCAGCAGGTGGCCGATGCGAAGAAGGCGCTGGCCAGTTTTCCGCTCGGGAGTTGGGACGATCACTGGAAGTTTGTGGCAGGTGACCAGGTATGGATCGACGACACCAAATATAAGGTTTGGCGGACGTGGGTTGTTAACCACCTGGTTCACCACCGGGCCCAGCTTGGCGTCTACCTGCGTTTGCTCGACAAGCCGATTCCGGGCACCTATGGGCCATCCGCGGACACGATGTAGGAGCAGTGGTCAGTGATTAGTGGTTAGTGGTCAGCTTCGCGGCCCGTACTGACCATTGATCACTGACAGCTTTCGGGTCCGTGCTTTAGCTTTGACGCATGCGATTCTCATTTCCGAAGATTTACCCGATTCTTGACTCTTCGTACATTCCGTCGGAGGGGCGCGCGGAGTTTTTGCAAAGACTGGGAGGGTCACTGGCCGATGCTGGGGTGACCTTGCTCGAGTATCGCAATAAGAACGGCTCAGACGACGAGCTTAAGGCCGACGCGGCGGTGCTGCGCGGCGCGATGCCTGCGGGACAGGCAAAGCTGATTCTCGATGATCGTGCCGACTTGGTTGTGGCAGTGGGATTTGACGGTGTACACGTTGATGCGGGCGACGTAACTCCAACAGAGGCTCGGAGGCTGTTGGGACCGGAGCGAATCATCGGCACCTTCGGCGGCGCCGATGCGCTGCTCGCCGACATTCTGCTGGCGCCGGTCGACTACCTGTCGATCGGGCCTGTCTTTCCGACGCAAACCAAACGGACAACGAAGGCTCCGATCGGCGTGGAAGGGGTACGCTGGCTGCGTGCACAGGCTGGACCCGGCCCGGTGCTGGTGGCAGTGGCCGGCATTACGCTGGAAACCGCTCCCGCGGTGCTGCTGGCAGGAGCGGATGTGGTGGCTGTCTCGGAGGCGCTGTTTGGTGAGGCGGACCCGGCAAGGGAGTTCAGGAAGTGGGCGGCGGAGTTGGGTTGAGTGCCGGCGGTCTGGGCCTCCCACCCATCCACGAAAGAGCCGTGGATGGATGGGGCACTCGCTTCAGTTAGAACCTGACGCTCGCTAGGACTAGCCCAAGAGTGACCCATGGAAGGGCGAACTGATGAAATCAAAGAAAGATAAAGACATCCGCGCTCAAATCGGCTACAACTTTCTTTAAGTGACGACTCCAGAAAATACTAACAATCCCCAGGCCGATTCTGCCCGCACTCCCCACCTGGTGCAGAGTCTTGGGCTGTTCAGTTCAACGGCGCTGGTGATCGGATCGATGATCGGGTCCGGCATCTTTATTGTGGATGCTGATATTGCCAGGGGCACCAACTCTCCGGCGCTCTATCTGGGCGCTTGGGTGGTCACGGCCATTCTGACTATGACGGCTGCGCTGAGCTACGGCGAGCTGGCGGCGATGATGCCCAAGGCCGGCGGCCAGTATGTTTACCTGCGCGAATCGCTGGGGCCGCTGTGGGGCTTTCTATACGGATGGACGCTGTTCCTGGTAATTCAAACGGGGACCATCGCGGCTGTGTGCGTGGCATTCGGCAAGTTTCTTGGCGTGTTCTTTCCTGCGGTCTCGACGACTCACTGGCTGTGGCATATCGCTCATGTGCCGGCACTCAAAGTCGGACCCATGGTGCTGGGCAACATGGAGATTGGGGTGAGCACGGCCAACCTCACCGCGATTTCGATCGTTGTTCTTCTGGCCGTGGTGAACATCTTCGGCGTAAGGCTGGGCTCGCTGATCCAGAATGTTTTCACAACGGCGAAGGCGCTTTCTCTAGCAGCGTTGATTCTTCTTGCATTCACGGTGGGGCGAAACGCAACGGCGTGGGCGGCTAACTTCGGGACAAATTTCTGGAAGAATGCGGGGTGGAGTTCGCTGCATCCGGTGCAGGTGGGAATCGGCGGGCCCATAGTGCTGGTGAATCTGGCGGTGATTCTGGCGGTGGTGCAGGTTGGGTCGCTTTTCTCGGCAGACGCGTGGAACAACATTACGTTCACTGCCGGCGAAGTTAAGAATCCGAGGCGCAACATTCCGCTGTCGCTGGTGCTGGGCACGGGGTTTGTGCTGACGGTCTATTTTCTGGTGTCGCTGGGATACATCCTGGTGCTGCCGATGCACGGCGATCCGAATGGCGCGACGGTGCTGGCGCGTGGAGTGCAATATGCGTCTGAGGATCGCGTAGCCACGGCGGTGCTCGAGCAGATACTTCACTCCGGCGGCGCATGGCTGATGGCAGCGGCCATCCTGGTGTCGACGTTCGGATGCGCCAACGGGATGACGCTGGCAGGGGCGCGTGTCTACTATTCGATGAGCCGCGACGGGCTGTTCTTCAAGTCGGTAGGCAAGCTGCACCCGCGCTATAACACTCCAGCCGCGGGGCTGCTGGTGCAGGCGGCATGGACAATCGTGCTTTGCGTTTCGGGATCCTATGGGCAGTTGCTCGATTACATCATCTTCGCGGTGCTGGTGTTTTACATTCTGACCATCGTCGGGTTGTTTGTTTTGCGCTTCAAGCGGCCGGACGCGGCGCGGCCCTACCGGGCGCTTGGGTATCCGGTGCTTCCGGGGATCTATATTGTATTGGCGGCCTGGATCAGTGTCGTATTATTGCGATACAAGCCGCAGTACACGTGGCCTGGGCTGGTTCTTGTGTTGCTGGGCATTCCCGTTTATCTATTCTGGTCGCGGCGTTCAAAAAGCAATCTTCAAAGCGAGTCAAGCTAATTCCACTTAAGGGGGAATCCCGCATTGATGTCCAGGCTGCTTCGCATCAAACCCATGTCGTGGCTTACGGCGGAGGCCGGCGAGCAAGGCGAACACACGCTGAAGCGTTCGCTGGGCGCCTTGAACCTGATCACGCTGGGCATCGGCGCGGTGATCGGCGCGGGCATCTTTGTGCTGACCGGACAGGCAGCGGCCAAATATGCGGGACCCGCGGTGTCGCTGAGCTTTGTGCTGGCCGGGATTACGTGCGCATTCGCGGGGCTTTGCTACGCGGAGTTCGCATCGATCATTCCGATTGCCGGGTCGGCGTATACATATGGGTACGCCACGCTAGGCGAACTGGTGGCATGGATCATCGGTTGGGACTTGGTATTGGAGTATGCGTTTGGCGCGGCTACGGTGGCGTCGGGCTGGTCAGGGTACTTCAATAGCCTGCTGCAGCAGTATCACATTTACATTCCGCCACAACTGACGACAACCACGGGCAGCGTGCTGGTTTTTTATAACCAGGCATGGACGCCGCTTATGTCTGTTCCGCCGGGTGTGAGCACAGCCGGGCTGCCGCATGTGACGGGCTTCTGCAATCTGATCGCGGTGGCCATCGTCATGGTGATCACCACGATTCTCGTGATCGGGATCAAAGAGTCGGCCAACTTCAACACGGTGATTGTGATCATCAAGCTGGGCATCGTGGGCATATTTCTGGCGATCGGCGGATATTTTCTGATTCGCCATCCCAGCGTGGCATCGGCGAACTGGCATCCGTTTATTCCGCCGCGCGATGCTCACGGCAACTTTGGCTGGGGCGGGATTCCCAAGGGCGCGTCGCGAATTTTCTTTGCATATATCGGGTTCGACGCGGTGTCGACGGCGGCGCAGGAGGCCAAGAAGCCGCAGCGGGATATGCCCATCGGCATTCTTGGCTCGCTGGCGGTGTGCACGGTTCTCTATATTGCGGTTTCAATGGTGCTGACGGGGCTGGTGCCGTATAGCACGTTGAACGTGGGAGCGCCGGTGGCGCTCGGCATCGATGCAACAGGCGTGAGCTGGGGCTCGATGCTGGTGAAGATCGGAGCCATCTTCGGGCTGGCGACAGTAATGCTGGTTATGCTGCTGGGCCAGACGCGCGTGTTCTATTCGATGTCGAAGGATGGGCTGTTGTGGAAGTGGGCATCGGCCATTCATCCCAGATTCCGCACGCCATGGATTACAACCATCGTCTTCGGCGCGTTTGCGGCGATCATGCCGGCATTCCTGCCTATCGATAACCTTGCCGACCTGGTGAACATCGGGACGCTGCTTGCGTTCACGATTGTGTGCGCCGGCGTGTGGGTTCTGCGGGTTCGGCATCCTAAGATGAATCGGCCGTTCAAAGCGCCGTTTGTTCCACTGGTGCCGTTCCTGGGCATCTTGACCGCGCTCTATTTGATGAGTCAACTGGCTCTGATTACTTGGACGGTGATGCTGAGCTGGCTGGCGATTGGGCTGGTAGTCTACTTTACCTACTCGCTGAAACACAGCAGGGTGCAGGCGCTGGGGAAGATGCAAGACGGGGAGTGAGTTCAGGAGATACGCAGGGTGTAAGACGGCCTCCCGGTTGGGAGGCCGTTTGGTCAGGTGATCAGTTCTTGCAAGGATCGGCTATTTGAACTAAACTAAGTAGACTTAGTTTATTGGGAGGAGAGATGCGGACCGTGAACATCCATGAAGCCAAGACACACCTTTCTCGGCTCGTCGACGAGGCCGTTGAGGGCGAAGCATTTGTGATTGCCAAGGCAGGTAAACCTAAGGTGCTGGTGACGCGGATCGATGAGGGCCCTCCTGCTCCGAAGCGGCTGATAGGCTTCATGAAGGGGATGTACACTCTGCCGGACAATTTCGAGGAGATCGACCGAGAGTTGGACAAAGAAATTGAGGCGCTGATGCTCGGCGAGGACGAGGAATGAGGTTTCTCCTCGACACCCAGTACCTTCTCTGGGTCCCAATCAGTGACCCTCGAATCAGCGCGCGGGCTCGCGAACTTCTGAGCAATGTCGAGAACCAATTTCTCTTCAGCGTATCCAGCATCTGGGAGATTGCGATTAAGAAGCATCTGCGGCGAAGGGATTTCCTTTATGACCCGAGAGTCGTCCGAAGAGGGCTGATAGACAATGGCTACGAAGAGCTGCCCGTTCTTGGCAAACATGCTGTTGAGGTCGACTCGCTTCCGCCTATACACAAAGATCCCTTCGACCGCATATTGATTGCTCAGTCCATGGTCGAAGGGATCACACTCTTGACGGCCGATCCGGTGATTGCCCGCTATCCGGGGCCAATCCTGAAAGTTTGAGAATCATTTACGCCGTGGTTTTTGCGCAGAACTCGTCGAAGGCGCGGAGGAGTTCGCCGGCGATTTGCTGGGCAGTGGCCTGCTCGATGACAAAGCGCTGCATCAAGTAGACGAGCTTGCCGTCGCGCAGGATCGCAACGGCGGGAGAAGTCGGCGGGTTGCCTTCAAAGTAGCTTCGAGCCTGCGCGGTGGCCTCGTGGTCCTGGCCGGCAAAGACTGTGATCTTGTGGTCGGGCAGGTTGGCGGAGTTCGAGAGCGCAAGCCGCACGCCGGGGCGCATCTTGCCGGCCGCGCAGCCGCAGATTGAGTTCACCACCAACATGGTTGTGCCCGGACGGGCGAGGGCTGCGTCCACGTCCTCGGCGGTGCGTGTTTCGTCGATACCGGCGCGGACCAGTTCCTCGCGCATGGGAATTACCATCAGTTCTGGGTACATTGTTGCCTCCGGCTGGGAAGATGCCTGCAATCATTCTATCGTTAAACTCCCCGCGCCAAACTCCTTGGTGTAGCCTTTATCCGATGCTGATAAAAGAACACGAGCCGCTGGCGCCCTTCACCACCTTTGGGATTGGAGGACCGGCGCGCTGGTTTGTCGAGGCAAATTGCGAAGACGACGTGGTTGAGGCCACCGCCTGGGCGCGGGAACGCGGGCTGGCTCTGTTTGTGCTGGGCGGAGGCAGCAATTTGCTGGTCTCAGATGCGGGATTCGATGGGCTGGTGTTGCGCGTGGGGTTGCGCGGGATTCGAATTGCGCGGACCGGGAGACAGGGATACGGTCCGAGCAGAATTCTGGAGCAACATACCTCAGGGGCTAAAGCCCCGATCGATGCCGGCGATCTTACGCCAGGGATGAATCCCTGGCCTACCGTTCGGCCGAGCTTTTCCGCAGCAGGTGTCGCGCCGGGTAATTCAGACGAGGTCGATGTCAGCGCATATGGCTTGGTCTACCATGTTGCGGCGGGCGAGAATTGGGATAGCTTTGTCGAGCGAACGGTTCACGACAACTTCGCGGGGATTGAGTGCCTGGCGGGAATTCCGGGCACGGTGGGCGGTACTCCTGTGCAAAATGTCGGCGCGTACGGACAGGAAGTTGCTTCGGTGATCGAGCGGGTGCGGGCGTTCGATTTAACGGAGCGCCGCTTTGTGGAGTTTTCGGCAAACGAGTGCGGATTTGCTTACCGCCGGAGCCGTTTCAACTCGACGGATCGTGGACGATATATTGTGACCCGGGTCGACTATCGGCTGACGCCAGGCGGGGCGCCGACGCTGCGCTATGCAGAGCTCGAACGGACGATTCATGCGAGCCGGCCTGAGGGCGGCGATCCGAGCTTGGTTGAGGTAGCTACGGCTGTGCGGCAGATTCGCCGAGCGAAGGGAATGCTGCTGGTGGAGGGGGACGCGGACTGCCGCAGCGCCGGCAGTTTCTTCAAGAATCCTGTAGCGACGGAAGAGCAATTGCGGCGAATTGCGAGAGCAAGCGGGAAGGAGCCACCGCGCTTTCCGGCGGGAACCGCGGACTCCGGCAGGTTCAAGGTGCCTGCGGCCTGGCTCATTGAGCAATCCGGCTTTGCGAAGGGATATTCGGCGGGTGCGGCGGGGATTTCTTCACGACATACTTTGGCGCTGGTCAACCGCGGTGGTGCGAGCGCGGCGGAAATCCTGGCGATCGCCAGTCAGATCGTCAACGCAGTTGAAGAGCGGTTTGAGATTCGGCTTGAAATAGAGCCGGTGTTATTGGGATTTTGATCGCCGGGATAGAATAGACAGCAAGCTCAAGATGAATTCAGGCACACTGGCGGTGTAAATGTGAACGTCCGATCGTTGACTCGTTTCCTTCGGCAGCAAGTCATTTACATCGTCCTCGCCGGGGTCATCTGCGCCATTCTTTGGGGCAGCGGACAGCGAGTCAATATTGCGACGATTCTGGTGTACACACTCTGCATCGGGAACCTTGTCTCGCCCGCAGCAAGCTGGCTGGGATTCCTGTATGCGGAGAGGAAATTTCCGTACAACGTTCTGATTTTCCTGCCAGTCCTAATTGTGCTGACGGTCCCTGTTTATTTGATTACGTCCGTAGTTGTGTGGTTGGTTGCCCTACCGTCTCCGCAGACGCTTTTCAACCTGATTGCGACGGGATGGAAGTTCTCGTTCGTAGCGACATTTCTTTTCAGTGTTCCGATTTTTCTCTTCAACACCACGAAAGACCGTCTGGAGCGGCGCAATGTAGAGCTCGAGCAGACGGTCGAGCGCGGGACCGCCCAGCTAGAAATACAGGAGCAGGAATTTGAGCGAGCCCGCGAGATCCAACAGTCGCTCTTGCCGAAGAATATCCCTCAGCTTCCTGGATTCGAGGTGGCTGGAGCCTGGCAGCCGGCACGTTCGGTGAGCGGGGATTACTACGACGTGCTCAGGCTTGGCGATCACAGGCTGGGAATCTGCATTGCGGATGTGGTCGGAAAAGGGGTATCGGCGGCGCTGCTGATGGCCAATGTGCAGGCGGCAGTGCGCGCGTTCGGCGGCGACTCAGAGAGCCCGGCTCAAGTGTGCGCAAAGGTGAACAGTCTTCTGC
>Ga0326727_10007835_pt1 | contig 27722 bp, 25 predicted proteins | sample MB2enrmetagenome_FD_207643 | JGI IMG/M metagenome (GOLD analysis project Ga0326727, IMG submission 207643) | Lab enriched peat soil microbial communities from McLean, Ithaca, NY, United States - MB29MY | ecosystem: Environmental > Terrestrial > Soil > Wetlands > Peat | place: USA: New York...
GAGGACTTTGCCCACAGCATTTCTTGTATCTTTTCCCTTTCCTCGACCGACAATTGTTGATATGTCATACACTTCGTATTTTACCGAAGTGTTGCACTTACTTGTTGAGCCTACTCCACGACTCCCACTAAAAACATCAGCGCAACGATATTCCCTTTCCTCGGATTCAACAAAAGGAGCTTCCCTTTCCAACGGTCACGTTCCTACGTGGCATTTCCGTTGGAAAGGGAAGCTCCTTTTGTTGAATCCCGTCAGATTTCTGGCTACAACGCCAGGTGGGTAAGCTCAACTGCGGCCCACGGGCGGCAGAGATTTGCTTTCCCCTTTAATATTGTTTGATCCGAAATCTGCGCGGGATCTAACTCTATTATACCACCCCGCCAGTAAAAGTTATCAATGAGATAGCTATTCCCATCTCGATCACCGCGTGAGAAAACTGGAAAAGAAAGCGGGATTGCAGTAGAATCCTAGAGCTATGAAGCTCCAGACCCGCAAGCGCATATTTTATGTGTTCATTCTTCTTTTCGTGGTCATCGGCGCCGTTGTCGTGCTCTATGCCGAAGGATGGCGCATCAACTTCTCCACGCTCGAAGCCGAGAAGGCTGGCGGCATTTACGTCCGGTCCTATCCCAATAACGCGCAGATCACGCTCAGTGGGAAGCCCGTCCAAAATCAATCGGCATTTTTGAGCCCCGGAACATTCATCTCCGGACTTTTTCCAAAAACATACACCCTTACGCTTTCGGCAGCAGGCTATGATGCGTGGATGGAGTCCGCGCCGGTCACCCCGTCGCTCGTCACCGAAATGAAGTACGCCGTGCTTGTGCCGAAAACGGCGACAAACGTCGCCACCGGCACGGCGGCGGTAGCCGACTATTTTGAGGCAAACGGCGATGTGACCGTAACGAACGCCAACGCGAATGCGGCGATCACCTGGCGCGGCAAAATCATCGGCTACGGCACGATCGTCAGCCACAGCACTGATCTCAAAACCGCGATCATTCGCACGGTGAGCGTGCGCACCGGCGCGGCGACGTACTGGCTCTACGATTTTACCGCCGCCACAAACACCGCGAGAACGAACCTTTCCTCATTACTCACGCAGTCAGGCATACGCTCCACACCGTCCACGAATGTGTTTGTTGATCCGTACGATGACACGAACATCATCGCGCAAAACCCCGCCAAGATCGTAAACATCGACGCGGATACCCACCGCGCAACCGCCATCGACACGGCGCCTGCGGGAGAGACGATCGAATCCCCCATCGCTGTCTTGCCGTCCGTGATGGCATGGGTACGCTCCACCGCGGGCACATCAAGCGCCTCCGCCACCGACACATCGCGAATCGTTGTCTACGATAAATTTTCCGGCGACACGATCGACGACTCACTCGTCATTAACGGTTCAGTCAAGCAGCTCGCATGGGTGCAGAATAATGTCCTTGGCATTCTCGTAAACGACAATACGCTCTATCTCTATAATGTGCCGAATGAACGGCTCACGACGCTCGCCGACGACGTAAGGCAGTTCTATCCCACCGCGGACGGCACCACGGTCGCCGCGCTCGAGTACCGCAGCCTGGAGGTGTTCGCATTCAACGGCTTGCCGGATTATTACCGCTTCAATCTGCCCGATGTGGCGGACGTGCAGGGACTCATCTGGTATAAGGACGACACCCATCTTTTTGTACAATATCCCGACCATATCGCCTTTCTCGATCTCGCCGACACTGCGATGAAAAATCTCACCACCGTCTCCCTCGGCACCGACCCGTCGTATGACCCCCAGAAAAATTCGCTATACCTCATCGATAACGGGCAAAAGCTGCTGCGATTCGACTTCCCGCAGTGAATATATGACTAGGGTATTATTTTTGGACCTAGTGTTAAGAAACAACGGTCCAAAAATAATACCCTAGTCATATATTCACGCAATAAAAAATCAATCGTTGGAGCGAAACAGCGACCGCTTTTATTTTTCTTCTTCTATCTCCAATAACCGATTGTATTTTGCAATGCGTTCGCCGCGCGCGGGCGCACCGAGCTTGAAGCCGTCCGCAGCGACGCCGTAGGCAAGGTCGGCGATAAAATCATCATTCGTCTCGCCGCTGCGATGCGACACAACAACTGCCCATTTATATTCGCGCGCCAGGCGCACGGCGTTCAGTGTTTCCGTGACCGTTCCTATCTGATTCGGTTTGATGATGACCGCATTGATACTTTTCTTTGCCTGCGCAAGTTCCATGCGATCGGTATTTGTGGTGGTCAGGTCGTCGCCCGCAACCCAAAGCTTGGATTTTACGCTCGCGTCGTTCCCGGCATATTTCGCCGTAAGCGCGGCAAAATTCTTGAAATCATTTTCGGGAAACGGATCCTCTATATACAGCGGCGCATATTCTTTGATCAATTTTTTATACGCGTTGCCAAGCTGCGCTCGGGTGACGCCTTTGATATCCGTCGCGGCGGCGTCAACGCCGAAGTCTATCTTTTTATCCAATTTTAATTTTTTTGCCACCATGCGGAGCATCGCAAACGGCTCAAGGTCGTTCTTGAAATTCGGCGCAAAACCGCCCTCGTCGCCAAGATTGCTCGCGCTGCGACCCTTCGCCTTCACGAGCGCCGTGCCAAGCGCGCGATAGATCGCCGTGCCGACGTCGATCGATTCCCGGAACGTGCGGCACTTTGGAATTATCAAATATTCCTGAAAATGGAGATCATTGCCCGCATGCAAACCGCCGTTCACGACATTCATAAAAAGCCGCGGATGGAGCGTGGCCGTCGTCGGATCCACCCAGATGCCATAGACATCGCGGATGTGCTTCCAGAGCGGCAGTTTCTTTGCCTGTGCCGTGGCGCGCAAGAACGCGATCGAAACCGCAAGGATGGCATTCGCGCCAAGGCGCGACTTGCCCGCTGTGCCATCGAGCCGGACGAGGAACTCGTCCACCGCCGCCTGATCGAGAAAATCCTTGTGGATGATACGCGTCGCGATCGTCGTGTTGATGTTCTTCACCGCCATGGCCGCGGACAGCGCCCGCGCTTCGGTGGCGCCGGTGCTTTTGCCCTGCGGCACGGACGCCGTTGCGCTGGCACCGTTCTGCAATGTGAGCGTTGCCTCCACGGTCCATTCTCCGCGGGAATCAAGGATGGGGCGTGCAACGAGAGAGCTTACTTTCATTTCACTATATTCGTCGGCGAGCCGTTCACGAACGCGACAATATTATCGATCGTGGTATCGAGGATGCGCAGGAACGCCTCGTGCGTGTTGAACGCGTTGTGCGGGGTCACAATGACGTTCGGCATGCCGATCAGCTCCGCGTCAATATGCATGTCCCCTTCTTTCATCAACGCCTCTTCCTCGAGTACATCAACGCCTACGCCGGCAAGCGTGCCATCTTTCAGTGCCGCCACAAGCGCCGCCGTTTCTACGATCGCGCCGCGAGCGGTGTTCACGAGCAGCGCGCCCTTCTTTATCAGATGGACATTGCTCATATTGATGAGATGATGCGTGGACGGAAGATACGGCGCGTGCACCGTGATGACATCGCTCTGCGCGAGCAGATCCTCGAGCGAAAGATAGGTGAATCCCATTTCCTTCGCGAACGCATCATCGTGATAGACGTCGTACGCCACGATGTTCATATTGAATCCCTTCGCCATGCGGATCGCATGCTTGCCGATGTGGCCGGTGCCGATGACCCCAATCGTCTTGCCGGCAAGGTCAAAACCGCACAGGTCTTCCGTCGAGAACTTATGCTCGTCGCGCACGCGTAGTTCCGCCTCGATCATCTTGCGCGAGAGCGCGAGGATCAGCGCGAACGCGAATTCGGCGACCGTGTTCTCGCCATATGTCGGCACGGATGAAACAGGAATGCCCCGCGCGGCGGCGGCGGCGAGGTCGATATGATCAAAGCCCGTGGAACCCGTCGCAATGAACTTGAGCTCCGGCAACGCCGTGATCACTTCTGCGCTCACCGGCGAATCCATGAACACGCCCGCGATATCGAAGCCTGCGGCTTTGTCATCCGCCGCCGGGATCGTATCCTTGCTCAAAATATCATCCGCGAACGCCACTTCCACCCCCGCCGCCTTTAGCTTCTCACTGCCCGACAAATACACCTTCGCCTCCTCGCCCCACTTATTACAGTTAAAAAATGTTGCTTTGTGTGCCATATTATTTTTTCTTCCCCTTCATCTTCGCCTCTTCTTTTGCGATCGCGATCGTGGTCGGCACGACGGTGTCCGGGTTGAGCGAGATGCTCTCGATACCCTTCGTCACCAGGAACTGCGCGAAGTCTGGATAATCCGACGGCGCCTGACCGCAGATGCCGATATATTTCTTGCGCGCGCGGGCCTTCTTGATGATGTCGCCGATCAGGATCTTCACCGCCTCGTTGTTCTCGTTCGCGATCTTCGTCACGATGCCGGAATCGCGGTCGAGCCCGAGTGTCAGCTGCGTAAGATCGTTCGAACCGATGGACATGCCGTCAAAGATATCGAGGAATTTGTCCGCGAGGAGCACGTTCGACGGGATCTCGCACATAACGTAGATCGGCGTGGCCTTCTGCTTTGCGTCAAGCTTGATCTTCTTTACTGCGGCACCGCCCACGCCGCTTTTCCCGCTGCGCGTCGCCATATAGTTCGTCACCAGACCCGCCTCGGCCATCGTCTCCTGCACCTTGATGCCCTCGTCCACCGTGCGGCAGAACGGCACCATCGGGATCACATTCGTCAGACTCATTTCCTCGCGCACCATCTTCATCGCCGCCGCCTCCATCATGAATGCCGGTTTGAACTTCGGATCATAGTACCGTGACGCGCCGCGCCAGCCGATCATCGGATTCTCTTCCTTCGGTTCGTACGCCTCGCCGCCGAGCAATGTGCGATACTCGTTCGTCTTAAAGTCCGAGAAACGCACGATCACTTTGCGCGGGAAGAACGCCGCGCCGATCTTTGCGATACCGAACGCGAGATTGTCGATATAATACTGCTTCGGATCTTTCCAGCCGACGATCTTCTTCTCGATCGCGGCGCGCACCACCGGCTGCTGATCCTTCAAATTGAGCAGCGCCATCGGATGCAATCCCATCTTGGACGCGATGATAAACTCCTCGCGCGCGAGGCCCACGCCGTCGTTCGGCAGGAACGAAACCTCGAACGCACTGTCCGCGACCGCGACGTTCACCATCACTTTCGTCTTCGGCTTCGGGATCTTCTTGAGATCGTGATTCACCACTTTGAACTTCAGCGCGCCTTCGTAAATGTTGCCCGCGCTGCCGGTGGTATCCACGGTGATCTCTTCGCCGGTCTTGATGAGTTTTGTCGCGCGCTCCGTTCCCACGATCGCCGGAATGCCAAGCTCGCGCGACACGATCGCCGCGTGCGACGTGCGCCCACCCTTATCAGTGACGATTGCCGATGCCATCTTCATGATCGGTTCCCAATCCGGATCGGTCATGGTCGTCACCAGTACCTCGCCCTTCTTGAAATCATTGATATGCTTCGCTTCCAAAATGATGTGCGCCTTACCTGTTGCGATCTTCGATCCCACCGATGCGCCCATAAGAATGGGTTTCTTCGTCTCAAGCGGGATGTATTCCGTCAGCTTCGAAAAGTCACGGCCAGCCTGGATCGTCTCCGGGCGGGCCTGCACGATATAGATCTGCCCCGTCACGCCGTCCTTTGCCCACTCCATATCCATCGGCGTCCACTTTTTATAGTGGTCGGTGTAGTGCTTCTCTATAATAGTGCCCCACGTCGCGAGCTGGGCGACCTCTTTGTCCGTCAGCACAAACGTTTCGCGCTCAACTTCGCTCGTGTTCACGATCTTCGTCTGTTGGATGTCCGCAACGGCGTTGCCCGTCCGCGGATGATAGATCATCTTGCGCAGCTTTACACCGAGTTTCTTTTCGATGATCGGCTTCGCCGTGCCCGTCTTTAACCCTTCCTTCCAGATAATAAACTCATCAGGAGTGACCTCGCCCTTCACGATCATCTCGCCAAGACCCCACGAGCCGTTGATGATGACGATGTTCGGGAAACCGGATTCCGTGTCCACCGAGAACATGACGCCGGAGCACGCCTTGTCCGAGCGCACCATCTTCTGCACGCCGGCGCTCAAAGCGATCTTCAGGTGATCAAAGCCGCGGTCCGCGCGATATGAGATCGCACGGTCGGTAAACAACGATGCCATGGTCGCGCGGACCGCGACGCACACCTCCTTCGCGCCACGGATACCAAGATAGCTTTCCTGCTCGCCCGCAAAGCTTGCGCCCGGCAAATCTTCGGCGGTGGCGGAAGAACGCACCGCTACGTCGGCGTCCTTGCCGTAGCGCTTTTCGATAAGGTTATGATAAGCCTCCACAATATCCTTATTCAGATCATCCGGAAATTCCGTGGCAACCATCTTTTCGCGCACCAACTTGCCCACGCGCTCAAGCTCCTTTAAATTTTTCGTATCGAGGCCCTTTAATGTTTCTTTAATGAACTTATCGAGACCCGTGCTCTCCAAAAAGTAGAAATAGGCATCGGCCGTGACGGTGAATCCCGACGGCACCGGCACGCCTTTCGCACCGAGCGTGCGGATCATCTCGCCAAGCGACGCGTTCTTGCCACCGACCATGCCGACATCTTTAATACCAACTTCCTCGAATTTTAATATGTATTTTTTCATAGATTTATAATTTTAACGCAATGATCAGGTCGGAGACATTCGATCCTGTGTCCCCGGTCATCACATAATTGCCGATCTTTTCGAACAGCGCATACGTATCGTCCGCCGCGCGGAAAACTTCCGGGTCAACGCCAAGCTCCGCGGCCGTTCTTTTTGTAATTGTATCACAGATCGCGCCCGCGAACGCGCCGTGATCGCGGCCGTCGGATGCGAACGACAATATTTCCTCCCCATCAGCCACAAACCGCAGCGCGGAGGCGCACAACTCCAGATTACGACCGCCACGTCCCGCCGGATCATGCACCGTCACCGTCGTTTCGCCCGCCCAGAGGAGCGCCGAATGCGCTGGCATGGCGTGAACATTGTCCGCGATCATCTTGCCCACGTCATCCGCCTCCCCCGTAAGGTCGCTCGCGCGGATCTCCGCTGCAAATCCAAGTTTTTCCGCAGATGCCTTCATCGCTTCGAGCGCGCCGCGATTCGACACTACGAGCACGTTCGAAACGTGCTCAAAATATTTATCCTCTTTTGGTGTTTCAATAAGCCCGCATGTTTCAAAGCCGCACGTTTTAAGAATATTGAACTTTGCAAGCACGGCCGCGGCGTCACCGATCGTCGTCACATCCTTTATTGTCGGCCCGGAAGCGATGAACTCCATATTATCCCCCACCACGTCGGAAAAGATGAGCGATACCACCCGCGCCGGATACGCATCCTTCGCCAAATTGCCCCCGCGCGCATATGAAAGATGCTTCCGGATGGTGTTGATTTCCTGGATCGTCGCGCCTGCATCGATGAGCGCCTGCATGATAGGGATCTCTTCCCTGCTCGCTTTGTCCTCCGGTAAAAACAACAACGTCGAGCCGCCTCCGGAAATGATAAAAATAACGAGATCACGCTCGGAGAGTCCCGCAAGCGCCGCGACGATCGCTTCGGCGGCGTGCATGTTCTCGTCCGATGGGAGCGGGTGCGTTCCATAAAACGTTTTTATATGCGTGAGCGCGGGGCTCGCCTTTACGTCCACCAGCACCCCGGCCGCAATGCGGTCGCCCAGCACGTGTTCCGCGAACACTCCCGCCTCGACGGCGCATTTTCCGATCGCAATGAAAACAATTTTTCCGACGGCAGTAAGATCGATATCCTGGCCGGCGAGCGAAAGCGTGTTGCCATTGAGGCGCATCACCTTTGCGAGTACCGCCTCCGTATCGATCGCCGCATACCCCGCTTCGGCGATCGTCAACAATGCCCGGCGCGCATCCGTCACTGCGAGCTCATCAAAATTCTTGATCTTCATACTCCAATCTTACCAGATTTTGGCAAAATCATTGCGCGCCCTTCCCCACCGCGTCCGCAATCGTCGCATACCCGTCCCGCTCAAGCAATTTCACCAACCCTTTATTGATCCGCTTGACCATCAGCGGCCCTTCGTAGATAAGTCCGGTCACGAGCTGCACGAGCGATGCGCCCGCCTTGATCTTTTCATACGCGTCCTCCGCGGTGAACACGCCGCCGAGGCCGATCAAAATATATTTTCCGCCGGTCTTCTTGTAGATATGGCGGATCATCTCTGTCGTGAGCGTTTTTATCGGCGCGCCGGAGATCCCGCCCTCCGGGATGACGTCGAGCTGCTCTTTCCGCGACCGCAAATGCAGAATATCGCGTTTTTTGGAAAGGTTGGCAACGACAAATCCATCAACAAAGGAATAGTTCTCCACCACCGCGATGATCGCGTCCACTTCTTCCATAGAAAGATGCGACGATATCTTAAGGAACACCGGCCGCTCCTTCTTCTCCTTCGCGATCGCGGCAAGAAGCATATCAAGCATCGCGGGATCCTGAAACAGCACTCCATCCTGCGCGTTCGGACACGAGACATTTAATGTGACGTATGCAAAATAATGCGAAAGCATCCGATACGTCTCCACATAATCCGTGACCGACTTCTCGCCCTTGATGTCCGCACGATTGGTCTTCGCGATATTCACGCCAACCGGAAAACGAAATTTCATCTTCTCCAACCGTTTTCCGATCGTCTCGGCGCCGGTGTTCTTCAATCCGTAATAGACGATGAGCGAATTATCGTCCGGAAGGCGTGTGCAACGAAGCCCTTTGTTTCCTTCGTAAGGAAATCGCGTGATCGCCCCAACTTCCATAAATCCAAAACCCACCGACGGCATCACCTTCGTCAACCGCACGTTCTTGTCGAACCCCGCGCCAAGGCCGATCGGATTCTTGAAGTCGATCCCCGCCACGCGCGTGGCAAGCGACGGATGTCCATAATCACAGCTCGCCGCCACGATCCATCGGGTGAGCGGATTGCTCCCCAGCAACCCGCCGAACCAGATGAAAAAATCATGGATATGCTCCGGATCAATGCGGAAGAAGATCGGCTTTAAGATCTTTTCATACATTCCCTCACTGTATTACTTGGCCGCGGCAGCGTCAACGTGAACATCATCGATCTCGCACACGCCGCTCACGCACGCAAGCTCCTTCTTTACGTCCGTCGAGTCCTCCTTTTCATAAAGCAAGATCTGCGAGAAATCGATGCTCGGCATATTCGCGGCCATCTCCTCGTACCGTTCCTTGGTGACCTCCTCGTACGGCGCCAAAGGATACGCATAATTCTCGCGCGGAAGGAAGGACAATCCGCCGATCATATCCCAGTGCTCGTAAAGCCAATTTGCCACCGCGATCCACTCGTTCTCGCCGATCGAGATCGTGACCGACGGATTATGCTCGGTATAGTTCACCTTCACCTTGCGCCAATACTCGAGCTGGTCGATCGCGGAAAGATCGGCGCTCACCACTGCGCCTTCGGGCGCCTTCACCGGAAATTCGAACACGTATGTGGTTGCCGAAGAGACCGACTGCCCGACCTCCGGGAAGTACGGCACCTTCATGTCCTTCAACATAAAGAACAATGCGTCGGTGGCGGAAATGCGCACGCGGCGGATGTAATACTGCGCGTGCCGCGCGTGCAACCCCGACGCCGCATCCACGGTCTGCGATACCGTGCCCGACGGCTTCACGCAGGTGACGGATGAGGACGCAGGGATCCCGAAGCGTTTTGCATATTCCTTGTTGATCTCGATGGCGCGATCCCGCAACGCCGCGAGCACCTTCTCGTTCCTCACCGCAGGACAATCCCACTGGCCGGTGATCGAAACGCCGAGCAGGCGCTCGACCTCGCAGTTATGCTTCCACTCCTTCGAAAGATACGGGAAATAGGTAAGCGTGGATTGATAGGTGCCGAGGATCGCGGCGATGCGCATCTTTTTGAGCAGCGTTTCTTCGGTATCCTCCGCGCGCGCCACGACCTCGGAAAGATTGCAGAATTCCTTCGGCTGAAGAAGGATCTCACCGCAGGGGTTCGTGCCCACCTTCAATATCTTCTTTCCAAGCAAGCGCGCGCGGCGCTTCGGGATCTGATGGGTAAGGCTTCCGCGATTGAAGATCCCCCGCTCGCCCGTATGGCTTTTCGCAAGCGCAAGCCATTCCTCCATGAACTGTTCCGCATCCGGCTTGCGCGTGTAGACCGCGGAGTTGTTCGCCATCGAACGCTGGGGGTCGGTAAAATAGAACTGGCCCACCTTTGCATCACGCATCTCCTTATCGTCGAGATCGGAAAGCGAGATCATCGCACTGCGGCGCACGCCGCCCGCCACCACCATTTCGCCGATCTTGCAGCAGATGTCGTGCACATCGATGTTTGAAAGTCTGCGCCCCTGCTTGGCGAGGATCTTCGCGCGCGCGAACGCAAGGAGCGAACGCAACGGCTCCGGACCGGAGCTCTTGCCACCCATCGTCTTCAACCGCGCGCCGGCGGGGCGGAGCTCCGAAAGATCGAACTCGACGTCCTTTCCCTCGAACCACGTCCTCAACCCAAGCGTCAGTGCATTGCACCAACCTTCCTTGCTGTCCGCCACCACGTGCTTCTTTATTTTTTTCTTTCCTCCCACCTGCCGCTTGATCTGAGGAAGCTTTTGTACATTCTGGCTCTCCACGGAAAACCCGACGCCCGTGCCACACATCGAGATATACATGATCTCGGCAAAGTCCTCGAGCTTCTGCGGCGCGGTGAACGAGCAGTTGAACGCAGCGACGTTCGTGGCCCGCGCCGCTTTCCCTGCGAACTGAAGCAACCGCATGGATGGCATCGCCTCCTGTTTCAATATCGCATTCTGAACCTCTTTGTATTCCTCCCCGGTCAACTTGTCGCCAATGTTCTCGCGCATAAAATCCATATAGCGCTGGACCGTTTCGATCCATGTCTCGCGGCGACCCTCCTCCGGGATCCAATTGGCATAGGTACGATAGTAGACAAACTCGGCAAGCTGGTTATGGAAGTATTCCTTGCTTTCCGCCGCAAGTTTCTTTACGTTCTCCGGAATTTCCTTCTTATTCTCACGCAACTGAGCCCGTTCATTGCGGTAAAGAATGTATGCCTTGGCGGTTTTCGCAAAATCCATAAGGATCAGCTGGCTCTCCACCGCATCCTGGATCTCTTCGATGGAAGGAATATGATCGCCGGGATTTTTTTTGGTGAGCATGACCACCACCTGCTCCGAAACTTTTTCGGCGTTCTCGCCCGAACCTTCGCCGGTCGCCTGCATCGCCCGGGAAATGGCGCTGGTTATCCTGCCCGCATCGAACGCGACGATCCTGCCGTCCCTTTTCCGCACCTGCTCGAAGTTGTTTTTGTTTGTCATGGTACTATCCATTGTGCTACCGAAGTCCGTCGATGGATAGCAAGCGCACCTGTGGATAACCGCCGGAAATTTTTTTCATATTCTTTTCATCAACAGAATCTGCGATCCCACGACGAGAACCCCTCAGAAAAAAGACGACATTTATGTCGTCTTTTTTTAAAAATGTGCTATAATTTAGAAAAATTCCTCATGAACATAAAAAACATCATTGAACAGCTTGGTTATTCACCTCAGGAGGCGGCAGTATACCTCGCCGCACTTGAACTAGGAGGTAGCACGGCAACGGATATCGCCAAAAAAGCCCGGATCCCCCGTACGAGCGCCAACATGGTCATCGCAAGCCTCAATAAAAAAGGGCTCATAAACGCATATATTCAACGCAAGCGAAAAATATGGTCCGCGGAAAATCCTGAGAAGCTCCTTGCGGCCCTCAAGGAGCGCGAGACGGCACTTACGGACATATTGCCGAACCTGCAATCGTTACGGCACGACCCTACCGCAAAGCCAAAAATACGGGTATACACGGGCATAGACGAGATCCATCAGATCATGAACGATATCATCGCATCAAAGCAACATATCTCCGCCCTTATTTCCTGGGACAGCTGGTTAGATCTTGTCGGCATGTCTTATATGGAAGATTTCATTGAGAAACGCTACCGGCACTACTTGAGGATCCGCGTACTCACACCGAAGTCAAAGGAATCGATGGCATTGAAACAAAAGGATGGCGAAGAGCTGCGTACCACACAGTTCCTTCCCGCCACCATCGAGATAGATAACTGCACATTTCTCTATGCCAACAAAACGGCCATCATTTCCCTCAATAAAAAAACGCCGTTCGGCATCGTGATCGAAGACGAAAGCATCCGCCACTCAATGGAAGTGCTGTTCGAAAGCCTGTGGCACCAAAGCGGTGGCGCCTAGCGTGCGGCAGTGCTGGTTCTAAAGAACTCATCGAATGCCGGACGCGCCGGCAGGCATTTGATCCCGATCGTGTTCACTAACATAAGCAGCGGGAACGTCGCTGCCTTTTCCGCTCCCAGCCGATCGATAAGGAACGGAAGCGCGTTCAATCCCTCCCCGCGAATGTCGCACTTGCCTGTCGCCACGATCTCGATCCCCGTTTCGCGATTGCGCGAATGCACGCTGTATCCGGTCGCGATAAAATCCCCGATCCCCGCCGTGCCCAATATCGTATAAGGGTTGGCGCCCAGCGCCATCGCAATGGCGCGCATCTCGCAGATCGCGCGCGCGGTCAGCCATCCCTTCTGATTGCCCGAAAGCTCCAGCCCGTCCGCGACGCCGAGCGCCACCGCATAAATGTTCTTGAGCACGCCTGCAAGCGCAACACCCGCCACATCGTCCGTCGTCTCCACATAAAAATCATCGCTCGCAAAGAGATCCCGCGCAGCCTGCAAGGCAGCTGCGTTCTGCGAGGCAAAAACGCCGATCGCTCCCTTGCCAACAGAGATCTCTTCCGCAAGCATCGGACCGCCCACCACCACGAACGGCTGACCCGGCGGAAGCAAGGCTGGAACGACCTCCGCCATCGTCTGGAAAGAAAATTTCTCTATCCCCTTTGCAAAGGAAAACACCGCCGCTTGCGGAGGAAGATACGGCACCACGCCGACCACCGCCTCGCGCATCGCCCATGAAGGCACGCAGAAGAAAACATGGTTCGCAAGCGGTACGATCTCCGCAAGCGGCTTCTGCCCCGGCACCGCTGCCGGATTGGCATCCCAAAAATCCACCATAGCCCCTTTCTTTTCGACCAACCCGCCGACCGCCTTGCCCAACGCCCCCGCACCCACGACCACTACACGATCATTCGTATCCATATAGCTATAATCATACAACAACCTGTGGCATACTTAATATCAGTAAGGAAACGGAGGTCCATTATGGACAATCGCAACCAGACGCCGCCCGTAGGCCAGTTGGGAATGTCACGAGACCATTTCTTTGGCGGAGACAATGGACGCATGATCCTACCCACTGACCAAGCTCTATTTCTCCAAGCAGAACTTTTGAGGAAGCAAACGGAAAACCGCCGAAAAGACAATGGATATTTCCCTCCCTCCGCAAGACGAGCAGAAGACTGATCGCCGGCGGTACGATCATTTCGTGCCGCCGCTTTTTATTGCCAAGATCGAATTATAAAATTTCCACTATTTTTTCCTTTGCCGTAGTCCCGGAGATGATCCGTACGCGCGAGGCGGACACGTCAAAATATTCCGCAAGCGCATGCTCGATCGCGCGGTTCGCTTTCCCTTCGGTGGCTCGCGCGGCAACCGCCACCACAAAATGCCGCTCGCCGGAGCGCTCGAAAAGGTCGGTGGTCTCTTTGATATATTCTTTCTTTACGCCCGGCTTGGCGCGGACAAAGATCTTCATCTCGCATTATTGTTATTCGCTTATATCATACCTTATTAAACATTAAATATTTATTAAAAAAGATTTGACGAGAGAAATGGTTCGGCTACAATAATAGCAGGATCGAAAGATCCGTTTTGGCCTATTGGCCTCCGAGGAATCTCAACTTGGAGATTCCGCATTGACACTTTGGCTTCGGCCTCCGAGGAACCCCTTCCGAAAAAGAAGGGGTTCCGTTTTTATTGCATCATTTTACGCAATTGCAATTTTAATCTATTAAATTCTACGTTAGATATCTCACCAACTTTACGAATAAAACGCTTTTTATCAAAAAAGCGCATTTGAGATAGCATCGCCGTCGAGATGCGGCCTCTGAACGAGAATTGGCAATAACGGACTCCTGTATATAGCCGGCTGGTAAGTGGAATACCCCAGAAAGTATCGCTATCAAATTTTTTGAAAACGATGACTGGCCTTAAAAATCTATCTTGCTTTCCATCTTCTTCATGACCAAGATTCATCCCTACGGAACAAAACCAGATTTCGCGTTCATAAAAATAAACTATTTTGTCGGCTTTTTGTAATTTAGTTTTCAGATCGTGCCATTTCGTAAAATTTTTTTCCATCCTGCGATGGTAACAAAAAGCACATTAAATCTATCTAAAAATCCGCCGCGGGGATTTCGTCGATGTCGGTGTAATCGATGCGCAGGTCATCAAAGACGGTGCCGGCGCTGTTCTTGCCGCTCTCACTGAATTCCTCGCCGGCGCGGCGGATGAACTCGCTCTGTGCGGCGCGCAGCTCGTCGTCGCTCAAGCTGGCAACGTCCGCCTCTGCGCGCCGCGAGGCGGCGCGAAAACCGGCGTCGAGCGATTGCACGCGCGGGCTGACTTGCAATGCAACCGCGTTAAACCCTATCAAAGAGATGTTCTTGAGCTCCCGCACGCGCGAGAGCGCCACGTAGCCCATGCCGCGGTCGAAGGCGCGGCCAAGGTCGATCACGGCGGCGTCGAGGGTCATCCCCTGGCTCTTATGGATCGTGATGGCCCACGCGAGCTTGAGTGGCAACTGGGACACGCTCGCGCGCACTTTGCCGGCCTCCTCAACCTTCCACTGGAAGCGGCCCGGCGTGATGCGCTTTTTGTCGAACGTCATGATGACGGGGTTCACCTCGGTGGACGTCTGTGGCGCCCCGTTCTCGCCGTTATTCCCGTCTCCCCCATTCTCAAACCCGATCACTTCGCCCAGCGTGCCGTTCACATATCCCGCACCCATATTATTTTTGGTGAACATCACGCGCGCGCCGATCTTCAAAACGAATTTGTCCGGCACATCATTATCTTTTTTTAATTTCTCGACGAGCGCCGCGGGGCCGCTCTGATACGCGTCGTAGATCACGTCCGGCGTTTTGAGCTTGCGCAGTTCTGCGGCATTGATCTCGTCCACGTTCTCGCGATGCGTATAAAGGCGCGCGATGCCGATCGGCGCGGCGACGGTGGCGCCGATGCGCGCATCGAGCGCGGCGATCGTCTCGTGTGTCACCTTGCCCGCGCGGATCGCGTCCAAAATTTCCAAAAGTTCGCCGCTGCTCGAAGCACCATTCGCGTCGACAGCGCCCGCCTGCCGGTGCTGCTCCGTCAAGTAGCACACACGCATGTCCGCGTTCTTCCACGCGGCGGAGTCGATCACGAATTTTTCGCTCTCGCCATTCACCGGCGGGATCTGAAAGAAATCGCCGCAACAGATGAGCTGCAATCCGCCAAAGGGCGCGGACGAATTCCGCGCGGTGCGGCAGATGAGGTCCACGCGATCGAACTGTTCGGGATGCAACATGGAGATCTCGTCTATAATAAGCACCCGCGCGCGGCGGATGCGGTCGGTCAAATACTCGTTCGCGCGCACGCGGTCGATCTCCTGCGCGTCCTCGTGCATGGGCCCGCGCGTCAGTCCCGCCCACGAATGAAGCGTCCGCCCGTTGATGTGGCTCGCCGCGATCCCGGTATACGCCGTGACGGCCGCTTCCACCTCGTGCTGGTTCAGAAAATCGATATATTGATTAAGCACGTACGTCTTCCCCGCGCCCGGCGCGCCGGTCAGGAACACGTTCTCGCCCGTCTTGAGGATGGCTAAAGCGGTGGATTGGAGCATGTGGGGATAGTATAGCAGGAGCTTTAAAAAGACGCCCGACTTAGTTAGGCAAAATTCATGACCCGTATTTTCGTTGCTATAATTCCCCTTCCTCGTTTGATTTTTCGATAATAGCCAAAAACTCATTAAATTCCCTACGTTTTTTTATAATAAGATCTTCAAGTAATTCAACTTTTATGTCAGATAGATCTCTCGGAAAATTTGGGTCTTTTTCATACCCAATTAAAAATGTATCAATTATTCTTATTTCATGGTTATGATTTTGAATTATCCCTTTATAGCCAAGAACTTGACCTAGGTGATTGGCAGTTAATTTAACGCTAGGCCTTTTTAACTCAATTAAAATGATGTGGGAAGGATCCTGTAAAACAACCTTAACAATCAAATCCGGCCTCTTATTAAGTTCAGGGTCAATTTTTATATTCTCTCCAACATATTCGCTAAGAGTTTGGTTGCTAAGCACTAAATCGTAGTTATTATCCAATAGCCACAAATTATTTTCTAAAATTTTATGAATCTCAACTTCTTTAGTCAATTTATTTTTAAGTAAGTTCTCCAACAACATAATTATCGATATCTTTTTTTTCACTAACTCTGTTGGGCGTCCAGGGTACATGGGGCCAGTTCTTCTCGTATAAAACATTTTCAGTGGGTACGCTTCTTGAAGGCCCCGGAAATCTTATTATGTTTTTTAACGGCAATAAAGTTGAGTCTTTCAGTTACAACAACTCGACGGATGCCATTGATTTCTGGAAAATGGTAACCTACTACGCACAGCATCCGTCGTATTACTGACAAGAACCTTTCCATTTGTTGGCAAAAATAAAACAATGCTGCCTTTGAGCGAATTCGTCTTCGCACGAGCGAAAAGGCAGCATTGTTTTATTTTTCTCGCATCCCCTTTCTCAACTCGCAATATTTGCAATCCGGTTCGTGGCAACCCTTGTTCCAAAAACTCAGGTCTAAAATCTCCCGCGCCACGTCCATCACGAGCTTCTCGAGCACCTTCACCTCGCCGAGCGTGATCGCGAACTCCTCGCGATGCATTGTGCCGCGATCGTCCGGCTCGATGAACTGGATGATGCCATCCTTCATATCACGCTTCCCTTCCTTATCGAGCAGCAGTTTATAGAACACGAGCTGGCGCTTGTAATTGCCGGCGCTCGACTTTGTGTTGCCCTCGATGTCGTTCCGCGACTTGGGCTTGCCGGTCTTGTAATCGATGACACGGACGGATTCGAGCGCGGCACCATCCGCGCCGGCATCCAAAAACTCTATCCGATCCAGTTTGCCGTTGATGAGCGTGCCGTCTTCGAGCGGGATCGGTTCGATGCGCGCTTCGTTCAATGCGCGCGGCGACCATGTCGCGCGGTACGCATCATAGAATGCCGGCAACGCGCGGCGGCCTTTCTCAAGCGCCTCTTCGTACTCGCTCTCCTTAATCGGTTCGTGCGCAAGTGATTCCTCAAAGCGCTTGACGAGATATGCCTTGCCGCGATCCTCGCCCGGCACGCCATCGCTACCGCTGAACGCGTCGAAATAGCTTTTGAGCGCGGCGTGCACGGCGTTGCCGAACGAAAGATGCTTGTTCGGCGCCTCCGGAATGCGCACGAGATTGCGGTAAAAATACGCCCACGGACATTCCAGATAATTATTGAGCGCAGTCACCGAGATCCCCTGTGCGCGGAAAAGCCCGTTCAAAAATTCCTTGTCTTCCAGCTCGGGCAGCTTGGCACCCGCCGCGCTGTTCGCATCGTCCGCGTCCGCCGGCGAAAATTCGATCTCGACGCGATGTTCCGCGAAATCGTTTTCATACGCGTCCACATCGAGCGGCGCAAGAATATTTTCCTTGAGTGCGGCGATGAACTGCGTCGGCAACTGTTCCTTCCCGTCGCGGTCGCTCTTGGCCATCGTGATGAACACTTCTCTCCGCGCGCGGGTGAGCGCAACGTAAAAGACGTTGCGTTCGTCGGCGTCGGCGTCGTCGTTATCCTCAGCCGCCACGCCCGCACGATATATCTTTGTCGGCAGCTTGATCGATTCTTTATGCGACCGCGAACCCCACTTGCGGTCCACTGCGTTCATGATGAACACGTGATCGAATTCCAATCCCTTCGAGCCATGCGCGGTCATCAGGCGCACGCGACCCGGGAGGTGCACGGTGTCTTTTCCGCGGATCGCGATGTCGTGCTCTTCCATCAGGTCCAGATACGTAAAGAAATCGTCCAGCGTGTAGTTTTTCTGGCGCTCGATGAACGACTTCAAAAGATCAAAGAGCGCGTGGAGCTTTGCCAATTTTTCCGTGGCTGAAGGATGGTTGAGCACCGCCTGGATGAACCCCGACTCGTACACGATCTTCTCGAACGCCTCGCCCGCGCCGCGGTTCTTTGCCGCGCGGCGCCATTCGGAAAGGTGCTGGAACAGCTTTTGACAGGCCGCGCGCGCGGTTTCGCTCACTCCCGCCGCTTCAAGCCCCACCGGATATTGCATGACCTCGTACATCTTGCGCCGCTCTTTAAATGCGTACGACGACAGCCGATACACGTCGATCGGCGGAATGCCGAGAAAATCCACGTGCAGCGCTTCCGCCAACCACACGTCATTGCCAAAATGCTGGACGGCGCGCAGCACGCGCACCAGCTTTTTTATCTCCTCGTCGCCCAATACATCCTGATTCGACTCTATAGTAAAGAGTACGCCTTGCTTTTCCAGCATCGCGGCGAGAGGAACGACATCTCTATTATTGTGATACAGCACTGCAATCTCTTCCGCCTTGACCGGCGTTGCGCCGGTGGCGCCGCGCATTCCGGCGATAAGCTCTTTTATCTTTTGCGCGATGAAATAATATTCCACCGCGGGCGATGACAGCACCGCCAGATGTGCCGCCACTTCCGGATGCCCGGCGCGCGCCACAAGCGCCGCCTCCCGCGGCGACACGCCCTGCGCCGCATCAAGGATCGCTTGCGTGGAACGATAATTATTGCGTAATGTGATCAATACGACATCTTTATAGTGATCGCGGAAGTAGTGGAAATTCTCGAGCGATGCGCCCTGAAAGCGGTAGATCGCCTGCTTCTCGTCACCGACGACGAAAAGATTCGGGCGCTCGGCGGTGCTGCCCGCGCTTGCGCCGTCGCCGCTCTCACCGCCCGCAATAAGTTCTATTATTTTGTTCTGCGCATCGTTCGTATCCTGATGCTCGTCCACCAAGAAATATTCGTATGCTCCCTGCAAGACCTGCGTCAGCTCCGCGTCGTTCTCGAGCGCGAGCGCGACGTACATGATCATGTCGCTGTAATCGTACTGCCGCTGGGCGCCGAGCGCTTTTTGATATTCTTCGTAGATCGTCGCGAGTTCAATATTACGTTCCGCCTGCTTCGCCGCCGTCACATATTTTCCTTTCATCTTCCCCTCATATTTTCCGGACTGGTTGATCAGATCAGGGTTCTCGTAGAATTCTTTCTTCGCATCCGCCGCGATCGTGGAAAAAAGCGCAGGCGCTACGCCCTGCTGTTTCAGCTCGTTGATAGCGGCGAGGATCGCTCGAAGATGATAGTAACGATCGCCGAACGGACGCAGATCCTTGAGCGGCAGCTCGTCGAGCAGCCGACGCAGGATGCTCACCTGCTCGATCTCCGTGATGCTCGTGGCGCCGATGATCGTCGGGAAATAATCCGGATAGTCGCGGATGATGCGGTTCGCGAAACCATGGAAGGTGGAGATCTCCACGCGATAGGCGTCCTGACCAACCAGTTCCACTAGGCGGCGGCGCATCGCGATGGCGCCGGATTCGGTAAAGGTGAGCGCGAGGATCTTTTCGGGTGGCACAGCCCGTCCTTTTTTCCCACCGCCAGCGGAAGCTCCGCCGCCGCGCAAAATATTTGCGATGCGCATCGTGAGCACCTCGGTCTTTCCCGTCCCCGGACCGGCGATGACCATCACCGGCCCCTCAAGCGTCTCCACCGCTTGCCGCTGTTCGGGATTCAATAGTGCATAGCGTTGTTCAAAAAAATCGGCGGTCGGCATCCCCCCATTTTATCTCTTTTCTCTCTAAACAGGAATAATAAATGCGGTGAAATATCTGTCAGAAATGTCAGTAACCGGCGCTTCCATTCCCTTGCTTTAGTTTACATTTTACCTGAATGCCAAAAAGAACAGCGCTGGAGGCGCTGCTCTTAATCCTATAGAACCCGCTTCTAGAACTTATGGCGTAGCGACCGTGAACGTTCCGCTCATACCAGACGGCCCGACGGGCGTATTATCCACCCAAACGGAGATCTGAAGGTTGCTGGTTTCATTGCCGAAGGCAGAGGCCGTCCATGGATACGAGCAGGTGTAATAGCCCGAATCCTTTTGGTTGCAATAACTACCAAGCGGAACGCCGGTTTTGAAAGCTCCACCTTTTCCTGATACATCGCCCAACCCGATGGAGAACGTAGCCGACGGACTCGCATAGCCGTACCAAGTGAGGTTGTATGTTTGACCGATTGTCAGTGCTGATCCGGTAGTGGGATAGCCAACAGTCACAGATGGTGTAACAGTCGGAGCTTGATATGCAGCAACAACCTGGAACGTGATCTGATTGCTGTTCGCACCAGCTTTTTCAGTTACCGATGCCGTATGAGAGCCAAGATTCGTGCCTGCGGGTAAAACAAACTGCAAGGACTGGGATGAGATATAGGTCGTCGGAACTTGCGCGCCATCAATAACGATGATGGAACCCTGATCGAAGTTCGTGCCCAAGACAAACGCTGCGGTTCCCGGTGTTAGAGTCGCACCGGCCGAGGTCACTCCCGTGACAGTGGGGGCAACGGTAACGGGATTAGTGGTAACCGGCACAGGAGTCGGAGTGATAGGAGGTACAGCAATAGGAGGTGTGACCGGATTGCTGCCAGTGCAACCGAACAAAGAGTTGAGCTCTGTCCGAGTCCCCTTTCCCGCATAGCCGGTGCCGTTGGTTAAGCCATAGGGAGCAAGAATAGTACTCGCGTATTTCTCCTGGAACCCCGTGACCGCTGCAGCGGTCTGATCGTCAAATGTGCCACTTACCGTTATCGATTCACCATCTTTTTGAAGCGCGGTTTGAAGCGCGGTCACGGCCGCTCCGCTCATACCAATGGAGAGACTGTTATTAAATGTGTAACACCATACGGCCGTCGATCCGCCGCTTGCGGCGAGCTGAGATTCAAGCTGGGTAAGCTGCGCGGTAAGAGAAGCGATCTCCGCCTGCAACTGTGCGACCGACATTGTTTGGGCCATAGAAATGCCCGGCGCGACCAAAACGGCGAGCGTAAACGCCGCCACTATCTTAGTTTTTATATTCATGCATAAAATATACTTTTTAGCTCCGGACGGGGGAGACTTTTACGGGGTATTCCCCTATTGCCTCTATACTAGCACGGATTTTTGGAGGGGCAAATCTGGGGATAACAAAAGCCCCTCTTTTTTTTGGACCTAGATGTAAGAACAATGGTCCAAAAAGAAGAGGGGCTTTTGTTATCACTATTTAGAAGCCAAAGAGATGGCTAAAGAATCCACCGATGGCGCCAAAGAGTTCACCAAGGCCGGCACCGATGCCACCGCCATGAGACTGACCATCGGTCGAAGAAGCATTCTTTGCCTTTGCGCCCTGATCAATGATCGAGGATGCCGTCACGGCATTCCCGTTGACTGTTCCCTGCACGATAACGTTATCGCCCACTGCGATGTTCGCAAGCGTGGAGCTTGCTCCCTTCACGACGACCGTAGTGCTGGCCGCATTGATCGTATATGTAACATTGCTCGTGTTCGTCACCGTAAGCGTTGTGCCGCTGATCGCGGTGACACTGCCACCGACGACCGGCTCACCGTTTCCCTGAATGATCGGCGTGGTTGACGAGGTTGAGCTGGCACTACGACCAAAGCCATTGCCCGGCATTCCCGGCCGTCCACCCATCATATCGCTCACGCCATCACGAATGATGGTTGCAATAATGTTCGTGCCGCTCACCGTTCCCTGCACCATCACGGTATCACCCGTCGCAATGCCGGAGATGGAAACCGTTGTGGTCGCGTTGCCTTTATAGATCTTCGCGTTGGTCGCATCCACGGTATATACCGTTCCCGAGGCGATGGTCGGGGTACTTACGCTCGTTGACGCATGTTCCGGCATCGGTCGGGTCGACTGCGCCGCAACGGTCACCGTCAAAGTATCACCGCTTATTGAACTTACCGTGCCAAAAACGCCGGGATTCACTTCCCCGCGCGCACCACCATGTTCTGCCGCTGTCCACGCGCCTCCATTCTGCACCGATGGCTCCGTCTGCGCGAACGCAGGCATGATCATCGCCAAACTTGCAGCAACTCCTATCGCCGCTATCCACGAAATAGTATTTATTATTATTTTCATAGAAATTTTTTATGTATCATTTTATATGCCGCCTTTATGCGCGCATCGGCCTGCTCCGACCGCCAAACCCGATCCGCACCTGCAATACATAGTACGCCCCGCGGAGATAAAAAGTTTCATCGTGCCGATCGCACCAACCATAACAGCAAAATGGCCGCTATTTGCAATATAATATTCGCCATAATAAGGCCAAGCGCCACAAGCCCCAGCCCGGCGAGTGCCGGGGAGTTTATTAAAAAGAGAAGGATAAGCATCGGCCACATGTTCTTGAGATCCTGCGCGGAAGGCCCCAGCATCGCCCCGACATTGAACAATAAAAGGACCATCACCCAGCTCTGCCACTGCAACAGATCGATCTGCAATAAAAATTCGAACGGCGTGGCAAGCACGCTCTTCCAACTGTGCCAATCCACCGCCAATGGCAGCACAAAATAATTTCCCAAAAGATAACGGTTGATAAGGAACAAAAAGAGCAATCCGCCGGCGATCGGCGCGATAGAAATCAGCGACTCACCCAAAAACGGTAGTTTTGATTTTCGGTGCACGACACGCGGCTGATCGGAAAAAACGGTAAACTCCTCTATCTTTGCGCCGGTAAGAACACACAACACCGCGTGCGATGTCTCGTGAACCAACGCCCCAATATAATATAAAAACCGAATAACGCGGCAATTCAAACACCGCCAGTTGAGGGTGTTGCTTATATACCCAAAGGCGGTGATGAGAACAATAACAAGGCCAAGGCTCATCGTTGCCGCCTACCAATAGAGCAGAACGAGACCGAGCACGAACACCACAATGCCCGTGGCGACGATCAGACCGCCCTTACCATACTTTTTGTAGAGCGTCGCAGCAGCACCGGGGAGTAAAAGGATGAATGTTCCCTTTATGAGCGCCAACCATCCAAGAATAGTGACGAGCAACGCAAGACCAGAGGTCCACGCGTTATTGAACACCACGATGACCGCTCCAACCAACAACGCAAGGACTCCCCATATGAACAGCATACCTTTGTTCTGTGCCGACTCCTCAACGACCGCCGCAGTTGATTTGCCGTTCGCGACTATCGAAATGCCCGCGATTACAAAGAATATCCCGAATACCTGAGCAATGACAATTGAAAAATCCATGATAATAAAGAATTTAAAAAATTAAGGTTACTATTATATCAGTCTCGGCCTTTCTATTATTATAGCATTCCAATAAAAAAGGCGCGGAGGAGATGGTTCTCGCTCACGCGCCCGCGCTTTTTATCGGCCCCTCGCGGCCCTTAATTCCCTGATCATCTGGTTTGACAACCCTTCGGGGTTGACGCAGCATCCAATGACGCAAATAATTCCCCCAACCGCCAAACCCCAGTGGGATCCGAAAAGGAGACCTTTGACGGCGACAACCACGGCCCCCAGAATCACCAACAATGAGGCAGCGGCGTACTGCTTTTCCATACTGCGAGTAATCTCTGGCATGTTTCAGCCTCCCGCTTGGTGTTATAACGCATAAATACAAAAATGTCCAGGTGCCTCATTGGTAAACTGGTAAAAAGGATCATTTTCATCCCAACACGCCCACTATCTCTTCGGTCTTCCGCACCAACCCAATGCGCAAAAATGTTTTCGTGACCGTGAACGCGTGCTCCTCGGCGGCGCATCGGTCTTGGGGTGTAGTCCCGCGATACCTTTCTGGAGGTCAATGACAATTGAATTTATTCCCCTCTTCTGGTTAACTGAAGACAGCTACACCAATTCCTATTCCCACGGAGGCGGAAATGACTCTTGGTGAGATGGTGAAATACCTGATCATCCTTCTGCAAAGCGAGTACATCAGCCTCTGCTTTCATGAACGCAGACGCTGGCATACGCTTTTCTACCAACTGAAGAAACCATCCAACATTCCCGGAAGACCAGACTGGCTTGGAGAGTTGTTCTTCAACTGGGAGGGACGCGCTCCCCACTGCGAGCAACTTGAGGAGTACCTCTCAATGCTCGTCATCTCCGGATGCCTGCACTACTCCAGCCCCGATTTTAAGCAGTACTGGGCGCCGAAGGAAATCGTTCTCCTATGGATAAAGGAGTTTACCCACCTCGAAAAAGGGGAAAAACGATATCTTGAAGATGTTGTATTCGACCTTGCGCGCGAAGAGTTCAGCAAGGCAGAGGCCGCATAAGACCCATCACCCGCCGGGCGCATTGTCGCCCGGTTTTTCTTTTTTACCCCATTCCGCTTTTATATATATTTTGCCTTTGATATATAAAGGAGAGGAGGATGCCCTGATGACGGACAAAACGCTTTTCATCGTGTCGGACGCCAAGCCGGGAGGACTGATGCGTTTCGTGGGCATCGGCAAGTGGGTTCTTCTCGGCGTGGCGGTAGTAGGAGCCGGTGCGCTGTTGTACGTATACATCATCGCGCCCCTTTTGAAATAACAACTGTTCGCATTCGGAAACAGGCAGCCCGGCTTCATCGCTGGGCTTCTTTTTATATCTTGAGGGATAAAAAGAGGTCTCGCTTGTTACGGCGAGACCCTTGTCATTTTTCTAATCGAGCTATAGCCCGATTATGTTATTTGTAAGCACGAGCAGCCCGAGCGTCATCGCTGCGATGACCCCTTCGCCAAGCAACCCGACGATGAATGGGCGAACGCCCTGCTTCAGCATTTCGCGCACGTTGGTTTTGAGACCGACGCCCGCGAAAGTGAAGAGGAACGCCCACCGCGAGAGATTTGCCAGACTTGTGAGCTGATTGTGATCGAACACCTTCATGCTGGCAAGCAGGGACAGCGCGAGGAACCCGAGCACGAACTTCGGGAACTTCTTCCAAAGAAACGATGCTTTATTGTCGATCCCCCTTGCGAGGCCTTGCTTCGCCCAGTAAAGCGCATATCCCAATACGATGAATCCGATGGTGGCGTTCCGCGCGGTCTTCGCGAGCACCGCGATTTTTCCTGCCGCATCGGAATATAATGCTCCAGTCGCAACGGCTTCGGCGGTGTTGTCCACTCCAAGCCCGGCCCAGAGACCAAATACGGAGTTGCCCAAATGAAGCAGGTGCCCAATCCACGGAAAGGTGAAGAGTGCAAGCGCACCGGTCGAGAGAATGACCGCGATCGCCGTCGATGAATCCTTCTCGTCAGCATCGATTGCTCCCTCTGTCGCGATAATGGCCGAGACGCCACAAACGGACGAACCGACCGCAAGAAGCGAAACCAGTTTCGGCGGGAGTCCAAATTTTTTGCCGAGCCACGTCATGAGCAGGATCGCCATGCCAAGCTCAATCGCCACCATAAGAAGACTCACCCCTCCGAGTTTCAGGACATCCGCAAGGATGAACCGAGAACCGAGAAGAATGATGCCGACCTTGAGAAATGCCTCGTAGGTCGCGATGCCCGGGGCAAAGACGCGGAAGAAATGATTCCCTCCGAATACGTTCGAGACGAGCAGACCAAGTACGATTGCCCAGAGGACGTATTCGACATTCGGCAAAACGAGATGATGGGCTTTACCGTAGACAGTGACGGAATGCTCGATGAGCTTTCCTGCGTAGCCGACGATCGCCAAAAGCATGATCCCCGGCAGAAGACTGAGCCATTGCTTCATCGCTCCCTCTCTTTCTTGGTGAGTCCCCTACCACGGGAAAGTGAAATGCGGATTGACCCGCGCATACAGGCAAACGCCCGCGACGATGGCGGACGCAATAATGACAGCCCACCAATCGAGGGATATCTTCAATTTCTCCATACCGTAATCCTCCTCAGCCCGTCAACGAGCTATCCTCTTTCTATTCCTATATGGCAATACTGTCAATGAAATCTGGTTTGACTTTTATCCCGTTTATGATATATTTCTGGCAGAACATGCAGAAAGGATTGCGTATATGAGTCATCGCCCGCCAATCGTGTTCCGCATCATTATGATGATTCCTCTCTCCGAGATTGAGCGGTGCGTGCTCTGTAACGCTCCAACTCCATTCAGGAGGGATAATCCGATCGAGATGAGGACTGACTACGTCGAGGGATACGGACAACTCTGTCATCCTTGCGCCGCAACGATCCATCAATCGCACCCGCGCCATGCAAAGGAGCGTTTTTTATGAGAATGAAATCTGATCCTGTTTTCTTGGATACGAAGAACATGAGCGTGGGCGACATCGTCGGCTTCGATCCGAGCAAGGAAGGCACGGGCGGCTACGAAGAAGGAGTCATCGCGACGCTCTACCGCTTCTCTCTGATTTTGGAGAGTGGAAAGGCCATCGGGGTTGCCCGCGTCCTCATGCATCGCCGTCCTTCCGCAGCGACGCAGGCGCTTCCGCGCCCTGCACCCCTACCCCCGCAGCTCACTGCACTGGGAAAGCCAAAAGAGAAACCGTGGTTCATCCGATCCGACGAAGACGAGCAACCACCCAAACGGTATGTCTCGTTTCCGTTCTGACAACCAGCAGTTCCGCCCCTGAAAAAATCACTTCGGGGGCATTTTTATTCTCTTACAATCATTACCGACTAGCGTCTTTTTGTATTGGTATGTCCTCAGTGGAATGGGTGGCTGTTCATATCCATCGTTGCACCCTGCGACAGTAATCTTGGTAAACTGTTCCAAATTTTTCCTTAAGGTACTTTTCTTCCCTTGCTATGACGTACCCGTTTATCACGGCGACAAGAAACGGCGCGATGATGATAGCCCACCAGGCTCCGAAGAAAATGCCGATACCGCAGTAAAGCAGCAGCAACGAAAGATAGAGCGGGTTGCGGGTCAGTGCGAAAACGCCTTTTGTCATGAGCGCGGACGCGGAGCGATTGGGCCACACCGTGGTGCGGGCGGCATAAAATTCACGGAATGCCGGCGCGGCAACGAGAAGCGATGCGGCCGCGAACAACCAACCGAATATTTGTGAAAGCCGGGTCGCGACAAGCGGGATAGGAAGAACTCGTCCAAACAGCATCCCCACAGCAAGGAACGCCAGATATATGATAGGAGGAGGAATTTTTATGTCGGGGGCGGGCATATCATAATTATAGACGAAGGGGTTCAAAGCTTTCCCTGCGGCGCTATCCTGACGCCGCCGTCCTGCGGTTCCGCGCCTAGCACTTCAGTGCTGGCGGCGCCTTCCTAGCGCCGCAGGCATGAATGGATTTTACCCTTATGAGGCAAGCCTCATTTTACCTATAAATCCTTCCTAAGCGAACCACTCCACGATTTTCAACCGATGTTTTTCTACATAGCTCACTCCCGACTATATGCAGAATTTGTAGCGTTACCTTTTCGCCCACTCAGAGACACGGTGGACGGTTATGTGGACATTGAAGAGATAGGCTATTAAATCGGCACTGCTGAATTTTGGGTTGGTTTTTCAGGCATTTTTTTCAAAAAAGTTCAATGAAATCAAGGCATACAGCGTGGAAATTTCACAAAAAGGTACCTTTCCCATATAG